>Ga0081540_1000353_pt1 | contig 46545 bp, 45 predicted proteins | sample TabmetS2T1R1_FD_71024 | JGI IMG/M metagenome (GOLD analysis project Ga0081540, IMG submission 71024) | Tabebuia heterophylla rhizosphere microbial communities from the University of Puerto Rico - S2T1R1 | ecosystem: Host-associated > Plants > Roots > Rhizosphere ...
CCAGCGCATGCCGTCCTTCAAACAAACCACCGCCGAGATCATGCCGTTATCGCCGAACATGTCCGCGAGCCGTGCCTGCACCGTGACCGCGTCGGCATTTGCCTGAAGGCCAGCGACTTCCGCCTCGCTGTAGCGCCGCGTCGTCAGGTTGAACTGGTTCGATTTGGCAATGAGCTGGGCAATCCGCTTGCGCCCCGGCTGGTCGAACGGCGCGATCGACAGTGTCATGTCGAGCGAACGCAGATAGTCGTCGTGATTGCCGATGCGCTCGAGTTGCGCGGCCCGTCGTGCATTGGCCTTGTACATTCCGGCGCGCTGCCGGTCCTCCCTGGAAAAGCTGGTCTGTTCGAAATAGCCCGCGGCCTGGAACACGGAAATCCATTCGGCGGGATCGTCCGGCAATTCGGGCACAGCCACCGCCGGCAAGGCGTCGCGGACGCGCTTGCGCTCGGCGGGATTGTCGTCGAGGAATACGAAGCTCTCCAGCCCAAGGTCGATCATCCCGGCGATCGCCTTGATATTGGCGGCCTTGTCGTCCCAATTGACACGGAAGGCGACGATGTCGTCCTCCTTCAGGATCATCTCGGGGTGATTGCGGAAGGCGTCGAGCGCGATGGCCTCGTCATTCTTGGAGGAGACGCACAGCAAGATGCCGCGTTCCTTGTAAGCCAACGCCATCCGCTGCAGCGCGCTGTAGCTCTCGCCGAGCGGCGAGCCGGTGCCGAGCGCCAGTCCCTCGATGCCGTCGTCGCCGACGATGCCGCCCCACAGCGTGTTGTCGAGGTCCAGCACCAGCACGCGGCGCGAGCGGCCCATCTGGGCTGCGATGATGCGCATGACGTGATCGGCATAGAACGGCGCCATCGCCACCGCAAACGGATATTTGGCGGCGTACCAGTAGCGACTCGCCGACCACGTGCCCTGCCCGACCGACGCGGAAAGGCTATCGACGTCAAGCAGCAAATGGCCGGCCTGTCGTGCCTGCGATGCAAGATGGCGATTGAACTCGCTGGCGAGATGGCGCGGACTGCCGGCAAGGCCGAGGTCCATGTTGATCTGCGGCGCATCGGGATCACCGGCGAGCGTCTGCAGCATCACGGGCTTGCCTGTTGCAGCGACAGCGACCTCCGCGATCCGCATCACCTGCGCCAACGCAGCCTCGACGGTCTGCGTGGCTGCCGCTTCGTCGCCGAGCGGCGCCGCAAGGCGGAGCATGCGGTTGTCGGACGCGACCAGCACGAAATCCGGCGGGCTCGCCTTCAGCTCCTCGCGATGGCGCTCAAGCCACGGCTCGGGCTCCTCATATTCGGCAATCGTCAACTGCAACAAGAAGCCGAAGCGGATCGCGGTGCCGATCAGGCTGTCTGCGAGATGATTGGCGGTGCTCGCGGACAGCATCAGCAGGTGAACGGGAACGAGCCCCCGCTTGCGCGCGTCAGCGGCGAGCGACGGCGGCGCCGATTTGAGAATGCTCCTGATCCTGCGGCCAAGCTGGCGCAGATCGGCCTCTTCCCATCCGGCTTGCGCGAGCGCGCGCGTCGCGCTCAGCGCTTCCAGCGGATCGGCAGGCAACGCCGCGATGGCCTCGCGCATCCTGCCGGCCGGACGCGGCAGCCAGGGCAGCGCATGCACCGGCAATTTCGCAGCCGACCTGACCGCAGCTTCCGTCACTGCATATGTTCCCGGATCGCATCCACGAACTGCCGGACCGAATTGATCTCCTCGATCTCTGCCAGATTGAACTGGAAATCGAACTCGCTCTCGATGCCGCTGACGATCCGGATATGGGCAAGGCTGTCCCACGCCTTCAGGTCGACCTGGCGCGTATCGATGCCGATGGTGAGATCGTCATCGTCGAACTCGGCGCGGAAAATCTCCTGCAACCGCTCGAGAATGGACGCCTGCGTGGTGTTGGCGACGCCGTCCATCAGATCGACTGCCCCGTGGTTGGAACGAACAGCTCCTTGGTCGGAACCGGCTCAATGTACATCGTGATCCCCTTCCGGCCGAGCGCGACCGCATGTTCGATGAACGGTTTAGCATCGGCCGCCAACATCTTCAAATTGGAGAGTTTTGCGTCCGTGCAGATATCGGGCCCGAAATGCCGCCGCAGCCGCTGTGGCCGGACGTCGCCGCCGCGCTTGAGGAATTCGTGCTCGCCGGCTTCCCCGTTCGCCCGCTTCCAGCGGTACCGGATCGTGCCGTTAAAAACCTGCCTGAAGAAAGGAACCTCGCCATAGAGCAGACATTCCACCGCATGCAGCGGCGTCATGAAATTGAAGGTGGCGCCGAGCCCGATGAGGCGGGCGTCCACATCCATCAGCCGGCAGAACGGCGAGGCCTTGCCCCACGTCATGTCGGTGTGATGGTGGTCGCGGATCAGGAAATCCGCATTGGGCCCAATGGCGCAAACCGAAGACGTCAGATGAATGCTACGCTGCACGCCCGGCACACGGCGAAACACTTCGCAGAGCAGCCCGGTATAGACCGGCGCGCGGTCGACCATGAACAGCTTGCTTGCGTCCTGATCGATCGGAAAGGCGGGCATCGCGAGCGTGCCCTCCGGCCCGATCAGATCGCGCAGCAAATCGATCACTTCGCTCGGCTTCATCGGAACGTTGTAGAATTCGTTCCAGGACGACTGCACCCACACCGTTCGGCCGCGCGTCACGCCGAGATCAATCAGTTGCTGCCGCAACTCGCCGACTTCGATCGGACGGCGGTAGATCTTCTTGTCCAGCCACAGCCGCCTGGTGCGGACAAAGTCACGCACATTGCCCTGCCCCAGCACTTTCTGGGCGATGCGTTTGACGGTGCTGCGCAGCGCGCTCGGCATCGGCAGCTACCCCTGCTTTTCCTGCGTCACCCGCCGGGCGGCCTGCTGGACCTCGTGCACGATGGGCAACAGCACGTCCAGCGCATCTTGCGCGCTGGCAACCCCCACCGTCGCGGTCTGGTCCGTCGCGATGCGCGGCAGCCGGTGCGAGATCGCGTGAACGCCAGGCAGGAACGTGTTCATTTGCCGGACCAGCGTCTCGCCTGCCGCCTTGGCCATGGCGTATTCGGCAATCCCGGCGGTGGCCGTCTCAACGGCCGTGGTGGACGGATAGAACATCGCGACCTCGGCGTTCTGCTCGGCGAGCGCAGCGCAAAGGTTGAAAAACCCGTCGACATAATAGTCGAGAAAGACGCGCAGCCTCGCCGGCTCGAACTGGTCCAACCTGCGCTGGAAAATCTTTGTCGTGGCGAAGTAATAGCAGCTATCGACCGCGCCAACGCCGCCGAGCTGTGCGCCTGCCGGCTGCAGCGCATCATATTGAATGACCTCGCAAGTCGCGCCGGCCCTCCGAATTTCGGCGGCGACCCTGTCCGCTTCCGCCTCTGCTTCGCGGAAGGTGATGATGGGATGACCGCCGCCCGCCGCGATGATCTTGGCGGCAACCTCGCCAAGTCCTCGCGAGCCGCCGACAATGAGGGCGCGCTGTCCGGCAAACGGCGTTCCGGCCAAACGCGCCGAAACCGCTTTCATGCCGGCCTGGGCCTGTGGCGGCAAGCGCGCGAAGGCGTCGAGCCGGCCGGTCAGGCCCGAGCCCGCAATATCGATCTGCAGCGAGCGGAAGCGGGCATCAACCTTGCGAACCGCGTAACCGAGAAACCGAGCGTCGCTTTCCGCCTCACGCGTTACGTCAAGGCCTGCAAACAGCGAATGCAGTCCCGGGCACGCCGTTCCCACGATCTGGGATGTTGCCATCAACGCCGCTACGGCCGGAGCGCCAATGGTGTTCGCGAGCGCGGGAAAGACTCGCTGGATTTCGTCCTGGCCCGCAGGCGTGACAACGGCGCCGCGCTGATGGGACATTTGCTCGAACGGCACATCGGCCGGGTGATCGGGCTTCCGGGGTACAGAAACCGCATCTACCGCAACCACCCCCGCTATCTTCCCCGGCCGGGAGGACAACCTTATTGCGGCGATAGTCGTGCCGGCGGCAGCGACATCCAGGTCGATTGCGGCTTCGGTCCGTGCAGCGATCCTTAGCTCCGCGGTCTCATCGAGAAATAGCGGCTGATGAAAGCGAACACGGATGTTTGCGATCGCAAAGCTCTCCCTGCGCAGCACGCTCTCCAGCGCCCACAGCAGCGTGTAAACGCCATGGACCACGGGCGCCCCCATCTGGGTGCGGCGCGCGAACTGCGCGTCGAGATGCAGCGGATTGAAATCGCCGGACAGCCGGGCGAATTCACGCTGATCGTGCAGCGTGAAGCTGCGGCTGGCAATGGCTGGACTAGAGGTCATCAATGGCCCGCTTAGCACAGCCGACCACGGCCGGGACGATCTTCCCGGCATCAAAGTTACCGGACAGGCCGAACAGCCGTTGAAACCCCGTAACTTCATAACCGCCCTCGCCGATCTGCCGGGGTGTCGGAAGATAGCCGTAGACCGTACCGAGATAGCCGGCATAGAGCCGCAGCCCTCCCTCGCTGGCCGGCAGCGCGGAATCAAGGATGGATTGCCATTCCACCGTGACCTCGGCCGACAGCGCTACGAGCTCACATGCCGTACCGAGCCGGAGGGCCTGCACGGTAAGCGGTTTGTCCGGCGCAGCGCCGTCAAAGAAATCGGAAAGCGGAACCTGCGACGCTGCGATCGACAGGGTCGCCGGCGCGTCCGTTTTCTCCGGCGGCTGTTCGGCAATCGCGGCAACCGTGGCAGCGAGGTTCTCGCTCCAGCGCTTCCAGTCATCAGCGGCGTAGGGTGGGAAGGTCGGGCCCGATACCACCTTGCGCGCAAGTCGCCGCAGCCGGCCGCCGACGCCGTCCTGCGGAGCGTCACTTGCGATCTTCGGACTGATGTCGCCGCAAAAACCCTGCAGAAACACGCAGGGAATCTCGCCGAAGCGCTGGCGCAGCGCGCGACGCACCGCGCCCGGAAAATCGGCACTGACGACTTCGTAAGGCGTGACCGCCGTGGCGTGACAGGTGTAGTGCCAGATGGCCGCGATGACAGCGCCGTCCTCAGCACGGCGAAGCAACAACACTGTCGCAAGCTCGTCTGTCGCCGCTTGCCGGTCCGGCGCCATCACCGTGCTGCCCAGTCTGAAGCCGTAGGTGCGGCCGACCGTGGGGAATGGCCAATGACGGCGGCGGTTGACGGAATGATTCAAGTGGCCGCGCTTGATCTCCAGCCTGCCTTCGGCGGGCTGTTGCTGCAACATCCGCTTGACGAGATTTTGCGCGGCCTCGGCGAGGTCGGCCACGAACTGCTCGTCGGGCACGCCGAGCGGCGCGCAGGCGCGGTCGGTCGCCGGCGCAAAATGCGTGTGCGAGGCAAGCAGCACGATCTCGGCCGGGGCAAAGCCGTGGGCGGCCAGGCGCGCGTGGATCGCTTGCTGCAGCTCGGCGCCGACGATCATCAGATCGAAGCTGAAAATCAGGCAACGCCGCGCGCCTGCTTCAAGCATCAGCGCCGAAATCTCGATGGGATCGAGCACAATCGAGACCGGCTCATTCCGCGCAGCGTAGCCGGCCAGCCGTACCGGGCGATCGCGCGGAGTCACGTCGCATGATGCAGCGCGCGCAAACACGGTCAGACGGTCACGCTGGTTTTCTGGCGAGTTGGCGTGTCAGCCGCGGCCGGCTGCATCAGCCGGCGCACCAGCGCCGAGCCGACCATCCCGCGATGGCCGGCAACGTAGACCGACTTGCCCTTCGGCTCAAACGGGATCCTTGCCATTGGCCGCCTCCCGCCGCGCGATCGCGAGATCGCCGGCCACCATTTCCTTGACCAGCTGCCTGAACGTCGTGTTCGGCTTCCAGCCGAGCTTCTGTTGCGCCTTGCTGGCGTCGCCGACCAGAAGATCGACCTCGGTCGGCCGGAAATAAACCGGATCGATCCGCACCACGGTCTTGCCGGACTTGGCGTCGATGCCGGTCTCGTCCACACCTTTGCCGCGCCATTCGATGCTGCGGCCGACTTCCGCGAAGGCAAGTTCGATCATCTCGCGCACCGAATGGGTCTCGCCGGTCGCCAGCACGAAGTCGTCGGGCTTATCCGCCTGCAAGATCTTGTGCATGCCCTCGACATAGTCGCGCGCATGGCCCCAGTCGCGCTTGGCCTCGAGATTGCCGAGATAGAGCGTCTCTTCGAGACCCACCTCGATGCGCGCCACGGCGCGGGTGATCTTGCGCGTGACGAAGGTCTCGCCGCGGATCGGGCTCTCATGGTTGAACAGGATGCCGTTAGAGGCAAACATGCCATAGGCCTCGCGGTAGTTCACCGTGATCCAGTAGCCATAGAGCTTTGCCACGCCATAGGGCGAGCGCGGATAGAACGGCGTGGTCTCCTTCTGGGGGATTTCCTGCACCAGGCCGTAAAGCTCCGACGTCGAGGCCTGGTAGAAGCGCGTCTCCTTTTCCATGCCGAGGATGCGGATCGCCTCCAGAAGGCGCAGCACGCCGATCGCATCGGCGTTGGCGGTGTATTCCGGGCTTTCGAAGCTGACGCCGACATGGCTTTGCGCGGCGAGATTGTAGATCTCGGTCGGCCTGATCTGCTGCATCAGGCGGATCAGGTTGGTCGAGTCGGTCATGTCGCCATGGTGCAGCAGGAACGGCACGTTGCCGGTGTGCGGGTCCTGGTAGAGATGGTCGACGCGCGCCGTGTTGAAGGAGGACGAGCGCCGCTTGATGCCGTGCACGGTGTAGCCGAGCCCGAGCAGATATTCGGCGAGATATGCGCCGTCCTGACCGGTGACGCCGGTGATCAGCGCGACGCGCCTGCCCATAATCTATCCTGTCGTCCGACCACAAATAACACGCGCCGAAAAGGCGCGAGCGGTCTTCTTTGGCACATCCGCAGGCGGGGTCAATCCAAGACGACAAAATGATAAATTACGCCTCCTCCGAAGCGATGGCCTTCGGCGAGCGGCACAGTGACCGCCGCAAGTCTGGCTGCGAAAGTTGCCGGCCCGTTGCACTACGACGGGTGATAAAGGCTTCAGCGATTCAGACCGGTCGTGGTGTCCGAGGGATATACAGGCTGGCCGGCCCTCCTGATTGGGCCGGGAATGCCGACGCAGGTCGTGGTGCCGTCGGTTCCATGTGCGGACCTGCTGCAGGGAACTGCAGGCACCATCACGGTTGAACCGTCCGGCCCCTCCTTTGCCAACCCAGCGTCCGTTTGCGGATTGAGGGGACCGCCAGGCTCTGGCGCCTTTACGGCCGGCGGAGAACTGGGAGCGGAGACTGCCGGGGCCTGCGCGGAGGCGACAGAGATCCAAACTGCACTCAACATCGCCGCGGATGCTACGATTTTGAACATAGCTACCTCCATCTGATGACAGCGGAATAAGCCGTTACACTGCGCTCCGGTTCCCTAATCTGCCCCACTCGACACGCGATAACCGCCCCTATTTGCCGACGCACGGCCGGGTTTGCCCTGTAAAGTCACGATACATTCCCGTCACTGAATCGAAGGAACGGAACTGCGCGCAGTTGGGTGGCGCGCCTGCGGCGCGACGCGTTCCCTCGCCCGCTTTTCCGCCTCGGCGTTGCTTTGCGGCCGGCGCCTCATCGGTGCGCGATGCGGCCGGCTCGTCCGGCTTGGCGACGGCTTTTTCCTCGACCGTGGGGGCGCTTGTTTCATTGACCGCGGGAGCAGTTGCTGCCGCCGAGGCAGTCGCTGAGTTGACCGCCGGAGCAACCGCTGCGTTGACGGCCGGAGCAGCCACGGCGTTGATGGATGGTCTTGGTTCGACCTCATCCCCGGTTTCGGACGCTTGGGGTGAAGTTTTGCCCTTGTGGGCTTCGATGAAACCCTTGCAGGCGTAGGGAAAAACCGTCTCGCCTGCTGCCGTTATCCCTATCGGCATGCATCCACCCGGCGGCGGCTCTTCCTGCGCCAGGGGATCGTTCGCTTTGCCCGGAGTTACCGAACTCGTCGTCTGAGCAAAAGCTGGCAAGGATACCATCAGCCACGCGAGCATGACGGGCACCTTGCATAAGACTCGAATACTCATAACCGAGCGACGCCCCAAATGGAGATACCGACCATACCGCTTGAAATTGGGGAAAAACCAAGACTGGAAATCGGGAGGAACCAAGACGCATTCTGCACATATTGATGGCTTTGTCGCGAAGTTCGAGCCGACAAACCGCCGGATGGGGCTGAGTTTCCGTCAAAAAGACGTCACATCAACTTGCTGTGCCGCCACGCTTGAACCAGCCCTGCTTGGCTCCATCAGAGGCTTGTCTCCCTCGCCCGATTTTCCGCCGCCGTTCTTGCCTCCTCCAGTCTTCCAAGAAAGTTCGCGGCCCAAGCGTCGCGTGCGCTTCGCATGGACCTGTGACGTCGCGAGAAGCTTCTGAAATGAATGTCATGGTTGCGCGCGAACCGCCTGATGAGCGCAATTTCATCGTCGAAGCGCTTCAGCCTGCGAAGAATGATGGCGGCCTCCCAGTAGTACCAAGGGACCGTCTGCCGTTCACCGGACATCGTGCGTGGCTGCTCCTCTTCGCGCGCAACCTCGCGGAGCGCAAGCCCAAGTGCCTTCTCGTATTCGCCCAATCGCTGGAGTTGCGTTACGCGTTCCGCGATGCTGGCCGGCCGGTTCTGGACCCTGTTGGACGATGTTTTCGGTTCAAACCTGAAATTCTTCCTTGTCGCAGGATTGGGACTTGGCTTCCTTATCGGGGGGGTGGTACTTGGCTTACTTATCGGAAAATCGTAACTTGGCTTTCGTGTCGGAGAGTCGGAGCTGGGCTTCTCGAACCGCCAAGTGCGCCAGATCTCTTCAACAGTAGCTCTTTGCGCATGAATGGTCGGTACGGCGGCCGGCGGCGTGCGCTTCACACGAAGACGATGGAGCAATGACTTCAAAATACTTGACATCGGTTCTTTAAATCATTCATCGAGGCGCAATCCGCGCCTTGGCGAAAACGTCATACGAAGGCAATATCGATAGCGGCCGCCCGGAAGCCCGATCTCCGGCGGCGAAGGAATACCAGTTAGCCGCATTATAGCACAGCGCCCAAAAAGTGGCTGCCAAGCACACTTTATCGCTTTTTCCAGGCGCCCACGACTAACTACTATGGCTGCAGTTGAATACTTTTCGGCTTTGAAACGGAAATCTCATTGCACTCCCGTACTCCCCACAGCAGTAGCGGATTTGAGCGCGGCATGGCGATGGCGCTGCGAACCTTCGTTCTCTGGTTGGCGGCATACATTGTCTTCCGCATGCTGTTTCCGTTTGCCGCATTGGGGGTGCGCCTGGCTGATCTCACAGTCGGTCAGTTTCTCATGGCAGTGCTTCAGGTGTCGTCGGCCGCCGTGGCAGCAGCCTACCTGTTGCTGAAAGGGCTGCGTCATCCGCCGCTGGCAGATAGGGATCGGGCGTGGTGTGAACGGTGGAGCGCGATCGCCTTTGGGGTGTGGGCATTACTGATCGGATCTGTGTTGCTCGGATTGCTGGAGAGGAAGGGGATCGTCGTGCCGTGGGTCCGCTGGATCGCGATCGGCGTGCTTTCGCTACTGTATTGACCGATCCAACTCGCGACGCCCCAATTGACGCTCTTGAACCCGGCGGACCATGTCGTCGAATACAGGCGCATCGACGAGCGCGGCTGGCTTAGCTCTGACGCGAGCCGAAGGTCACCGGCCTGCAATGTCTAGCAGCCCGTGAACCGGGTATCCGGGCCTTCATGCAATTCCTTCAGATATGCGACGGCAAATTCCGTCAACCGCTGCGGGTCTTCCTGGCCGGCAGTCATCAGCTTGCTGATGTAACGTTCAATTCGCTCCCGCGAATAGGCCAACTGCAAGACGTCTATTTCGGCCGTGAATTCGTATGTTCTCAGCGCCCGATCAACAATGTCACTGGTCATTAAACTACCACGCTGCACTGCAATAATCGGACAGCAGCACCCGGACAATGCGCCGTCAAGCCGGCTCGAGCCATCCGACCCGTGCCAAGGTCTCGAGGTTGGTCACTAGCTGCGTTCCGCGCCCGGCAGATCGCGCGCAATATTGCTCAACAATTCAGCAAGGTTACGCACGTCTTCGGCATCGGTTACGGGCCCTCGCCGGGCAGATTCACCCTTTGCCGAAGTCACCGCGCCAGCCGCCTCCCCTACCCCCGCAGGTCTGGAGCCGGCATCCGCGAAATGACCTGCTAACTGGGCCTGTTGGCTGTTTGACCGAACTTCTCTCGAACCAGCCGCTGTCGTTGTGGCCGCCCTGGGGGCTGGCGAGGCGGGCGGCCGATTGGAGATGTTGCGTTGGCGACGGCTTGCCACCCGCCCGAGGCGGTCACCAGGACTAACGGTATCCCGCGAGGCGTCAGGCGCGCCCCGGCTGGCATCGGGGCTTGTCGCCGCGGGAGGAGCAGCCGCCGCCAATGGGCGGGCGTACGCGGTCCTGGGTGGCTTTGTGACGTTGACCAATTGGGGAATGTCGGCGTCATCCTTCGCGATCAAACGTCGTCCTTCAACGTCGTATGATCGCGCCGAGACCATTGGCTCGGCTGGGTGACGATCTTCTTTTTCGTTATTCGATCGCAGCGACAATTTCGGGCTGGCAGAGCCGCCAGGATACCGCGGATGCGGCCCTGTGTTCGGCAGTTCGGGCGGCACCGCGTTCGAGGCGACCTCTTCCCCCGGAATTGCCTGCGCAGCTGCCCGCTGCAAGCTCGGCATCTGCGAAAGCGTGCCCTTCTTGAGCTGTTCTTGCCGGCGTTCCGCGATGAGCAGACAGATCAGGCCCAGCCCCATGGCAAGAAAGCCGATCGCCGCCCAGAGGATGGTAAGGCAGAGAAAAAAGCCCGCAATCAGCAAAATTGCGCCGAGAATACGCATCGGCAAAACCACAATAATGAAAAAATGACGATCAATATTATTACGACTAGATATCAATACTATTACGACCAGATATCCCGCCGCAACCGGCGCGGCTTGCCGGCCTGACAAAGGGACGAGCGGACGGCGGTCACGCGTGGGGGTCGGAAAGCTCGAACTCCAGCTGACCCTCGGCAACCAGCGTGGATAGCGCCGCGGCACAAGCCTCCCGATTGGCCTTGCCATACCTGACGCCTTTGAGACCCCAGTTGGCATCCCCAGGCTTGCCGGGCTTCACGTATTCGATGATCACGCCGACGAGCCCCTCGCATTCTGCGCTACTGTTCTTGACACGTTCAGTAATCGCCGCTTCGAGCGCCGTGCGCGTCATCGCCTGACGCTCCACCTTGGTCGCATTATCGGATTTCCGGAACATCTGCCCACTGTGTTTGTTGAACGGTTCGATAAGACTGACTCCATCGGACTGGATCCGAGGAGCGCTTTATTTTCTCGGCGAGCCACTGACTAACATTTCGCCGACTCACCGGCCATGCTTCGAGCGCCAGAAGCCGAAGAAACTCCAAGCATGACCGGAGCGCTCTTCCATTTTCCTGTTGAAAAGAAGCTGGTTCCGCCCCGCAGAACCCCGGAGTGGAAACTACGGACGAAGGACAACCCTGAAGTGTAAACCCGTTGAAAACGCTTCCGAAACCGATTGGGGCCACATCCGGGGGGAACAATCATCAATTTCTCGTCACAATTGAAACATCGGGACGACCAAATCATTAACCCTTGTTGTGTACGCGATGTGGGGTGGATCTGGCGAGGGACTGCCATGTCGGCATTCAAACGTGAACCGGTATTGTCTGGCGGCATTGTCTTACCCCGGCGTCGGATGCAAGAGGCTCCAGCCCTTGCCCCCGGCCTGAGGTATTCGTCTGCGCGGCCGTGGGTGCTGGCGCTTGCGATCAGTAGCGCGATGTGGGTCGGCATCGGCTGGTTGATTTGGAAGCTCGTCTGACGCCTTGCGGCTCGGCTTACCGCGTCACAAGCGGCGGCGCGGGCTCGTGCGCAGCCTTATTAGCCAGCCAGGAGACGCTGAATTTCTTCCAAATAAACCTGAGCGCTGCGTGTCCACGAGAACAGAGCCGCTTGCTGGCGGCCTTTCGCAGCGAGAGAGGCACGCAGGGCTGCATTTCCCGCCAGCCCAACGATAGCGTCCCGCCAACGATCAGCATCGTCAGGGTGGACATATAAAACCGCGTCTCCCCCGACCTCCTTAAGACTCGCCGCATTCGAGGAGATCACGGGACAACCGAGCGTCATCGCTTCGAGCGGCGGAATTCCGAAGCCTTCGGTTCTCGACGGGAAGACCAGGCACAGCGCTCCCTGATAAAGCGCCGCCAAATCATCATCGCTGACGAAGCCGACATAGTGGATGTTGGGTCGCCCGGTTGTTCGCTCGTCGTCGGCGAAAATGCTCGAGCCACCGCCAGCGACGACGATATCGACCCCGGCTTCGTCCAACGCCTGCGCTTGCTTGAGAATCACATCGACGTTCTTGTGCTTGGCGGCGCTGCCGAGCAACAAGACGTAGGGACGCATCAACGACCCAAGGAGTGACGCTCGTGCCCGGCCGGCATTCCAGCGCAGGACGTGCTCATGACCATTGGGCGCAATGAAGATCTTCTCCTCGCGCGAGATGCCGTACTTGACCAGCATGGCGGCGGAAAAGCTGGATACGGTCGCAACCCTGTTGGCGCGCCTGCCAAGCACGGGCAGCAGCATCCGATACGTCATACCAAAGGCGAGCGAATAGCTTTCCGGCTGAATAAAGGTGTTGGCATCATGAATGCAGACGATATGGCCTTGCGCAAGCAGCGGCCCAAAGTTTGCCAGGCTCAGAACACCGCCTCGCGCATGGACGGGCAGAACCAACTGATCCCATGCGTGCCCCGATCCAAAACGAGTCCAATCAACGCCGATCTTGGCGAGGCTTGACCCAACGCTAACCCCGGGCGGCACGACCAATCGTAGAGAAGGATAACCTGAGCTATCGCCGGCTTTCGCGAGGATTGCGTCAAGGGCTGCGACGATCTCATACGCATAACGCTGAACACCGGTCATGCGCTGAGTGAGGAAACGACCGTTGATCGCCCAACTGCGTCCTCTATCAATCTCACCAGCCGATCGTTGCATGATCAACATTAACAGTTCCGCGCTGCGCAGGCGATATACAATGCCTCAATCCAGGTTCGAGCAGTTGCGGAAGCGCCAAGTGCCAGCTAACAATTCTGGTGCACGAACGTGCGGCGCGCTGCACGAGCGCTCACAGGAACTATCGGCTCCGACTGCTGTAGATCAAGTTTCCCGCACCCACAGACTGAGCACTCGATTCCCACCGAGACGGGTTAACAAGGTAACCTTTCGTCTCCTACCATCTGACGGGAGCCCCCCTTAACGGTTAATTCCCACTTTGCTGATTCACCATGAACGCGATGAGACTGACAAATGCTCGGCGGGAAGCCGCACCCCCCGGGGCAAACACCAGCGTAAGCTAGCATGTCAGCCGCGGATCCGACCCGACCAATTGTAAGTTACTCGCGCCCACGAGGTTTCAAGGCGATTAACTGCGTTTGCCCAGCAAAGCTCGACACGTTTGATCGACTTGACGTAAAATCAAAATTGAATAAGGGCGCGCCAGCGGAGCTAGTCGCGCGTCACTGCAATCCGGAGAAAAAATGGCTGATTTGATGCCTTCTGCTCGAGACCAGTCGACGGCGAGAGTCCATTCGATCGCAGTACTAATTCCGTGTTACAATGAAGAGATCACAATCGGAAAGGTTGTTGCTGATTTCCGTGCGGCTCTCCCGCGTGCCACGATCTACGTCTACGACAACAACTCAAGCGACCACACGGTCGAGGTGGCTCGGAACGCCGGCGCCATTGTACGAAAGGAAGGCCGTCAGGGCAAAGGCAACGTAGTGCGGCGCATGTTTTCCGACATCGAGGCCGATGTTTACGTTCTCGTCGATGGAGACGACACGTACGATGCTGCCGCCTCGGCCGCGCTGGTCGATCAGCTCATCGATGAACGGCTCGATTTTATCAACGGGATGAGGGTATCGACTGCAAGAGATGCCTATCGTGCGGGTCATCGCTTTGGCAACTGGCTCCTGACCGGCTTGGTAAGACAGATATTCGGCAGACAGTTCAGCGACATGCTATCCGGCTACAAATTTCTTTCGCGGCGTTTCGTCAAATCGTTCCCGGCGATGTCGATTGGATTTGAGACAGAAACCGAGCTCGCTGTTCACGCCCTCGAGCTTCGAATGCCAAGCACCGAAGTCGCCACAGTCTACAAAGAACGCCCGCCCGGATCGGTGAGCAAGCTGCGGACATACAGCGACGGCGTGCGCATCATGATGCTGATTGCGCGGCTTGTGAAAGATGAGCGTCCGATGCATTTCTTTGGCCTGTCCGGCATCTTGTTGATTCTGGTGGCTGTCCTGCTGAGCGTACCCTTGCTGATTACCTACCTGGAAACTGGCCTTGTGCCGCGTGTCCCAACGGCCATCCTGAGCGCTGCGCTCGTCATTATCGGAGTGCTGAGCATGTTTACTGGCCTCATCCTCGACATGACGACAAAGACGCGCCGGGAAATGAAGCGACTGATCTATCTTTCGTTTCCAACCTTCCGATGACGATGATTCCTAACGACCGCGCGACTCAGGAGTTGGTGCGCGTACTTCGCTTCGGCGTGATTGGGCTTATCGGCTTTTTTGTTGATGCTGCAGTTCTCATGTTCATGACACGCATTGTCCACACCGACGCGTTGACCGGACGCGCAGTTTCGGCACCGGTCGCAATCGTGCTGACGTTTTTGGGTCATCGTCACTGGTCCTTTGTGGACCTGAACAGGCCGTCCCTTACCAGTTCCTTTGCCTCTTATGTATCGACCCAGGGCGCGGGTTTCCTCTGCAACTTTGCCGTCTACTGTGTTGCGCTGCTCCTGATGAGCCCAATCTTCGCCCTGGCCGCCGGCTCGGCCGTGGCCATGTTTGTCAATTATATCGGCGCCAGATTCTGGGCGTTCAATTCTTCCAGTTGAATGATTGCTTCGTACACTGCCGTCGCCTTCGCAGGCTTTGGTCCTTCGGCCAAGCTGCATGAACAAGCTGCGGATGAGACAAAGCGAATTGGGCGATCAAAGCCGAATAATCGAGCTTCGCCGCAAAGATCCTTCGACGAAAAATCCAGAATTCAGGGTTTGAACATCTTACCGGGTATTAAGGGCGGCGACTTTAATTCTTCGCAAAACAGGATATTCGCGAACAATCCTGCCCGGCTGGCGCAGCCTAGTCTTCGAGTGCTATGGTCAACGAGTGTCATTTAACGCAGAGCTGAAATGTCTACGCATCTTCTAGCTGAAAAATCGAATCTATCGATCAGTTACCTGCAGTCGATGATTCAGGCGGTTCTTCTGGCGGGCCTGGTGTCCTTGATAGTGACGCCCTGGTTGTTGGGCGCAAATTACCTGTCAGCAAATCTGCCAAGGACTGTAATTCACGATAGGATCGCAAAGGCTTTTTCCTCCGGCGCCCTCGGAGATGCAGTGCATCTTCGAACCAATACCAAACAAGGCGCTCATCAATATAATGACTGCTTGATACTCGCGATGGCCTTTGATGACAGGCCAGCAGCCAAGCTTCGGGCACTTTCTCCGGTAACCCCTGCGGAACTGCCCGGCAACAATCCATGCGTTTATCTTCAGACGATCTCCGCCGGAGGGGAACCGACTCCCCTTGGTCCTGGCACGTTCTACCACCGCTACTTGCACGGGCAGGTCGCGTTGACGGCGCTGGCGTTGCAGTGGATGGACTTGTCGACCCTGCGCGTCCTGAATGACGCCTTGGCATTCGGCATGTTGCTGGTCTTGATCTCGACGAATCTGATTTTTCTGGTCTCTGCTCTCGACCGCATATCCATCCGGCCGTCGCAACCGTCCGAGTTCGAACGAGCGTACCGACACGGCTCTCTGCTGGTCCTGGCCTGCACGATGATGCTTTTCTATGGGGTTCAGTTTTATGGGATGTCGCTCGGTCATGCTCCATCCGATGCGGTTGACTATCTTTACCTGTTTGCCGCAACCTTCGTGAGCTTTACAACCGTGCGACCATGGCTGGCGCTGACGATCCACGCGGTCTTCGGTGTTCTTACCGCCTATTTTGAGCTCTTCACTGGTGGGTTGCCGCTCGGAGTTTCCCTTATTTTCTTTTGTTACGCGTCGCTAGCCGTAGGTACAAGACGAAATGAAGTCTTGTGGCTCGCCCTTCTTTCAAGCGTGGCGTTTCTGACGGCGTTCGTTGTCGCAGTTGTAACCAAGCTTGTGGTCGCCGGGACATTCTTTGGCTATCACGAAGTCTTTGGCAATTTTCTATCGCAACTGCATTTTTGGACGGATGGAGAGCGCGTTGGCGTCGTTGACACAGCCATCGCGCTGGCAGAATCGTCGCACTATCTGGGCGCCGGCTGGCGCCTGCTCGGGGTTCTGCTGCTTGCCCTCTCGGCATCAGCCTTCGCGTTTTCCCTTTTTACTTCGTGGAAGAGATTTCAACCGGGCGATAACTGGCAATACGCTGCCCTGTTGACGTTGTCATTTGCGTCAATCGTTCTGTGGTATCTTGTTTTCAGGAAGCACGCCTATCAGCACAACTTCTTCATGATCCGGATTTCCGTCATGTTGATCGCAAGCAGCTTCCTTCTTCTGTTGTTTACGGCACGGGATAGATTGGCTGGATTGCTCAGATCTGCCGCGGTCCTTGCCAGATCGCTCCCGGAAGTCGACACCGCTGCCGAAGTCAAACCGCCCAATGGAAACAGCCAATTGCGATCAACATGAGAACTAGCCGGTTGCAACCACTCCGGCTTGTCGCCCGGAGAGGTCAAAAAGCCTGGTTCGGGGTGTCGGCCGCCTTGATCGAACATCGTCGTTTCGCTAAGGCGCTCGAAATGGCCTTATGCGCAACGTTCGGACCCGGCTCCTCGTTCTCCAAATTTGCGAAGTCACAAGCGGAACCGCCGAAATGACATATCCGGCCGTCATCTTCTGGTTTCTTTTTCTTAAGGCAGCCGTATCGCGTCAACAAACGTTGCTGCTTATGCTGTTTGCCTCCTTCACATTTGGCTCACTTGCCGTTTTGCCTCCAGAGGTGACCGCGGGATCCTCATTCGTGCCAAAGACGATGTTCGCGCTCCTCCTCGTTATGAAAGTGCTCGTCCCTACCCTTCTTACCCGTTCATCACTGGTACTCGAACTCGCGTCTCTCAAGAATCTCGGGTTCTTGTTTGCGTTCCTCGCGGTCAGCTTGATAACTACGATCTTCGTGCCGAGCTTTCTGGCCGACACAATCAGTGTCGTGCCGCTTAAATCACTGGGGTTTGCCTCAACGGAGCCATTGCGACCTTCTCAAGGGAACATTACGCAATCAATCTATCTCAGTGTTTCCGTAGCAGTGGCTGCTGCCACGGCGCTGATAGCGAGATCGCCACCGTTTCCCGGTCAGCTGTTGTTAGCGGTGCTCGTTGGCGGGATTACGCTACTCACATCTGGCCTGATAGACATGTTTGCGAGCGCTGCGGGGCTGGCAAGTCTCTTGGACCCCTTTCGCAATGCCGGGTATGCGATGATTACAAACGCGGAAGTGCTGGGGGTCCGAAGGGTGGTTGGCCTCATGCCCGAAGCGTCTTCCTACGGATCGAGCTGCGTGGCGTTTGCATCTGCCCTTGCCTTTCTGCGACCTTTGTATGCGCCTGGGCCCGCTCGAATGGTAGCGTCATCGACTGCCGTCGCGTTGATTGGAATGGCGCTGCTTTCAACCTCGTCCTCTGCTTACGCCGGATTGGCGATTTTCTCTGTTGCTTACGCCATAAATCTTGTGCGTCGCATAGCCAACTTCTCGGCAATTGGCCACACAGGCCTTGCCATTGAGTTTGTCGTCGGATTGATTGCTGTGGTCAGCATTTTAATGGCGTTACTGCTTCAACCAGAACTATTCGATCCGCTGCTCAGGCTTGTTGACGAAATCATCTTCAACAAAGCTATGTCCAACTCGTTTGTTGAACGGTCGTTTTGGAACCAGGTCGGATGGAACGCTTTGTTTTCAAGCTATGGATTAGGCGTTGGTCTCGGTGCGACGCGCGCATCGAATTACTTTGTTGCGGTCATCAGCAATACCGGCCTGATCGGAGGCGGTTGTTTTTTCATTTTCTTGCTTCAGACGATGCTGAGGCGCTCCTACGGGTTGCCGCAATCCCGCGAATTGGTTACAGCCCTGAAATTCACTATCATCCCATCTCTCGGCATGGCCGCTCTGGGATCTGCAACACCCGATTTCGAGCCATGGTTAGCGATTATCTTCGGAGCTATTACCGGAATATCGCTGCAATCGGGAAGAGCTCGTTCAAATTCAAGTAGATTAGAGTTGCTCAAATCCCAGCCGGGCATCCCGACTGCCAATCCTCCTTAGTCAAATTTTTTCGACCGAAAGAGTCCGAGCAATGAAAGCCTTGACCTGCATGGAGATAAAAGTAGTGCTGAATGATGGCAGAACCTTTATGACAAGGGATCGGCTAAGCACAAATCGGCTCAACCTTTAAAAGCGATGGCCGAGGAGATACACGCCCATGGCGGTCGCAATTGTCTTTATCTGCAATACGAACTATCTCTTGCCATCAATTGGCGCCGCATTGCAGGCGCGCAAACATACATCAGACCGCGCGGTCAGAATTATTGTCTTCGTTACCGACGGCGACGTCGGAACACTTGCAAATATCGAAGGCGTCTTGGAGAGCAACCAAATTTCGGTACGGCCGGTCAGCCTGATAAAACTTTCTTCAATCGAAAATATCAGACATGCCGGCTCCAACCCTGTTCCAATAGCATCTTTTGCACGTTTGTTCCTTGATGAAATCCTCGAGAGAGATATCGACCGATTTCTGTATCTTGATGGCGACATAGAGATCACCGGGTCGTTGGACGAATTGCTGTCACTCCCGATTCCCAGCGGCGGCTTCTTGGCCGCTCCGGATGTGCTCTGCATGATCGCCGCTGAAAAAAGTCGAAGGTCTGCATCCACCAAGAGCTATTTTGGCGGCCTCGGCTTAAAAGATCACAATCAGTACTTCAATGCCGGCGTGTTGCTTGTCGACCGATCAGGTTGGGCCAGCGTTGCGGAACGAGCGATATCTTTTCTCTATGCCAATCCGGGCGCCTGCGTAGCCAACGACCAGAGTGCTCTCAACGCGACTGCCGGCCGTCTTCGCGGCAAGTTAAGCATCCGCTGGAATTACCAGACCGAATATATGCACGTCGTCGATCCTCGGCGCTGGGGCAAGCCGCCTGCGATTTGGCATTTTACGGGCATGGCCAAGCCATGGGAGACGCCAGAATTGGTGTGGGGCACCGAGTTCGGCGGAGGCTGGAGAGAGGCCGCTGAACTTATATCAGGCGCCGGGGTCAAAGCCACGTTGCCAACCGCCAAATCGGTTGATCTCGGAGTCAAAGAAAGCCGAAAGGGACGCGGGCGGTTGAACTGGCTATATCCATGGCGCCGGATTACTCGGGGCAAGAAAATTTTCGCCGATCTTTAAATTTGACGGCGCCTTCTTTTTCGAACCCGATCACCAGCAGAAATGATCTGCTCCGATTTTTGGTGTCGGATCTCATTGCTTTCGAAGCAATCGGTAAATCGTGGTGAAGTCCTCGACTAGTCTCCGTCGCTCAAAAAGAGCCAGCAAACAGCAAAACACGACAAAGCTGATCGCCATATAGAGTGCGGTTGCAGCAAAGGCGGGCAACCACGCGCCAGCGAAGTCAAGCCTTGCAAGTTGCCAACAAAAAAGACCCGACAGGCCACCTAGAAGACATGGCATTGCCACCGCAGACATGGCTATGCGGAACGGACGGTCCATCACTTTGCTTAACGAGCCGATTCCCCGCGCCCCCAAATAAACGTCGACAGCACCAAGTCCACAAGCCATCCATTCCATACCGGCCCAACAACCGATGGCTACCACAACCACCCGGAGGGTGACGCTTTCCACCGAAATTCTAAACGGTATATGTGCGAGCCCCCTGGCGTACAGGATGGAAGAGCCGATGCCTCCCAGCGAATTCATCGCGTGCGAAACCAGCAATATCTTCAACATGAAGATCGCCGTATCCCAGCGAGGTCCCAGCAATTCGTTGATTAACGGCTTAACCATCACCGAAATCAATATGACACATGGCAGGACGGTGAGAGCGAACAACCGCAATGTCAGACGATATGTTCGAATCAACCCCGCGGCATCATTGTTGTGCAGCGCATAGGCATAGAGCAGTCCCCAGAGAGAATTCCCTAGTGACTCCGTGAGAAAGCGCGGCATCTGACCGGCGAATGTAATTGCTCCCAGCACCTCATTTCCCATGAAACGGGAGATCAAGCTGGTTTCAATTGTGCGCCCGCCCGTGTCGAGGAACTTGCCGCTCAAGATAAGAGCGCCAATCCGGAAATGCGGCTGCAGGTGTTTGGTTATGAAGCGCGGTTTCGGAAATGAGGGCGAGGCAACGTTGATCAGGACAGCTTTGATCGACCAATAAACCAAAGGCTGCGTTACCAAGCTCCACGCACCTCCGCCTGAAAGAGCAAAGGCTACTGCCGCGGCCATTCCGAACAAAACCGCGATCAGGTCAACGATACTGGAAATGCCTAGACGTCCCTGGCGCGTCAGCCTCGCGGCGGCAGGGACGGTTACTGCAAGAAGCACCGGCGTAATGGAGAGTGCGAGCATCATCGGCCGAAGCTGCGGCTGATTAATCAGCGGCGCTTGGATAAAGGACCAGACTACGAGCAACAGCCCGAGTACAACGCCCAGCCCGAGAAGGAAGTAGGTCGCCGTTGACCACACCTCCTCGTTGTCTTCGGATTCTCGGGCTAACGAAATTCCAAATCCACCCTCAGCTATAAGCAATACAAAGGTCACAACCGGCGCCACCAGGGCGAAAAGACCGTAGTCGGCCGGCCCTACAAGGCGCGCCATCAAGGACACGAATAGTAGCTGCAGTCCAACCTTCACGAAACTCACAATGGCAGACGTCATTGTCCCCCAAGCGAGCAATCGATTTCTCATTTTCGTCCTCGAAAGCTTGGCTCACAGGAGAGAAACAAGCGAGGCGTGAATGTCGCGCAAGCCTGAGTGACACGGTTCCGCTACTCGGAAAGCGCAAGGCATTGAATTAAACTGCAGAGGTTTTGAGAAGCCGGCTAAATTTCTCGCGACGATACGCCCGTCGGATGGCGAAAATCGAGTGGTTCTTTAGCATGCGCCACCGCTCGGCCTTGAGACGATCAGCTTGCTCTCGTTCGTTCCATTTCTTGAGCGAGAAAGATCCTTGCAGTCGGCGTTCGACCGCGCTCATGTAGGAAGAATACATGTCTGACCAGACGTTCAACCTTCCCATCCATGGTTTATCCCCGCCGACGAAATGCACAATCTTCGGCTCTAATTTCCCAGAGACTCCCCAGTCTCGGTAAAAATGTGCAAAATTCCAGACCGGCGAGAGGCGGACCCGTTCCTTGCCGACCACCGCGTTAAGCGCGCTTTGGTCGTGGTATTGGCAGATGGCCAGATTGCGTTCCAAGAAGGCGAGACATTCCTTGCTAATTCTTACCCACTCGCTCGCCCTGAATTTCAAGACCCCTGCATTGAAATAGCCCTGCTCCGCAGTAACCCCAATTCCACTGAAATAGGCTCTCACGTTTCGGCCAGTCCCGCCCACCTCGTCTGCATAGAAGTAAGACTGATCTTCAGCAGCGAGCAAGCCTCTTTCGGGCGCGGGAATAGCCAGCAGCTCCGCTGGGTCCCCGACAAAGAGCGTATCGCCGTCCACATAGAGAACGTCGCCCTCCATGTCATGAAAGAACCGAGAAATCAGAAATCGTGCAAGAGTGGCGTGCGGGACATGCGTCGCATTAAATTGGTCGGTGCCAAAGGCCGCCAATATGTCTGTGCTGAGGGAGTGCACGTCCAGCCGGAGATCTTGTCCGATACGGACAAATTCTTCCATCTGTCTGTCCGACACATCGAGCAGCACAACATTTATTCTCACCCTGTCCGTCCAACGGCGGAGCGATTCAGCAGAGATCAATGTCGGAACGGCAAATTGCGCATCCGTAATATAGAAAACCTCCGTGGATCGTGGCAGAGACACGTATGACCTCTTTGGAAAACCCATCGGTTTTGCACCGCCCCTTTCACAAGGTCTTTCAGCTTTAGGAGACTCGGTCAAGACCCGGTTGAACGAACTGAATGGCAATCTCAAACGCCAATTCTCACATCATCAGGAGCTCCCGCTTCAGTCGGTCAGCAGTTCGAATGGCTAATGATAATATCATTAGGGTTGGATTGGCATGACCGCTGGTCGGGAATACCGAACTTCCGGCGACATAGAGTCCCGCAACACCGTGAACCTGGCAGTTGCTGTCCACTACGCCCTGACGGGGATCGTCCGACATGCGCGTCGTGCCAATGGTGTGAGACATGTCGACAAGGGGAGCATCCTGCGGCAGATCACGAATGATCCAGTCATCCATGATGGGTGTCGGTATGCCCGCCGAGGGCAGCTCTTCCAGAAGCAATTGCCCCATTCGAACAGCGCAACTGCGCTCGCGCAGACCAATTTTCCAACAAGCCTTCGCCTTGGGAAGCCCCAATGCATCCTTGCCTTCGCAAAGTGTTACACGGCTTTCGGGATCGGGCTGCTGCTCCGTGATGACATGAATGCCAAGTCGATCCAATTTATGCGACACGCCTTTGCTCTGGAATTCACGAGCAACATATTCCGGATTGACCGCGATCATTGCATCGATAATCGCCTTCTGCAGCATTCTCGGAAACGTTCGGCTGTTAAATATCTTGAGACCAACCGCCTTCGCCAAAAGCCCCATGCTCGACAAAGACGAGAGGACGTCGGCTAGCAATGATTCGCTCTTGAACCTTGCGAGACGTTTGACGGCCTCGATCGGATCATCCAGCGCGATTTCGGGAAGAACGTAGACGGCTGAGTTGAGAAGCTTCTCACGCGCCTGTATTTCCGGGCTGAACGCTAATCCGTGCATATACATCAGCAGGGCGCCTTCGTGCCTCACGCTGTAGAATCCGAGATACCGAGCGGCGTTCAGAGCTTTTGTATCAAAGTAACCGATCCGCGTGCCGGGATGATCCATCAGAAAGCGGCCAACGACATCGTGGCCATTTCCCAGCCCTGCGTGTTGCTGCTTATTGGACAGCAGCAGCAATCTTGCGTTTTCGATCCCTCCGGCAGCCAGGACACAGAATTTCGCGCTCACATGGAAGCGAGTACCGTCGATGGTGCTGACCTCGAGGTCGCGAAATCTTCCTCCTGAATCATCGACCCCGATGTTCACAACCGTCGCGTTGACAAGAGTACGAATATTTTTCGAGTTGAGAGTTCGAAATTCATCTGCAAGATTCATTATACCGGTATGATCGAGGCGCGACCGGGCGAACTGCCAGAAGAACGAAGTCAGCTTGGAATTGTCCAAGGGAGGTCGTGTCATAGTTGACCCGATCAACTCCCAAAGCTTCTCATCGTAACGGTTTGGCCCCAAATTCAAGGCGCTCGCCGCGCGCTCAAAGTACGGCAGCAACTGTTCGCGGTTGATCGGCCAGCCCGAATAAGGGATCCACTCCCTCTTGCTGAAATCCATCTCGTCAAAAGTTGCGGACTTCCCTCCCCAGTAGGGGCAGCCGCCCAGCATACGGCTGCGAATGCCGTAAGGCTGAGCGCGCTGATCGTAGGTTGGCATATTATTTTGATGAAACGCTTCTCGGAAATCGAGAGCCGACTTCCCCATTGGCGCGCCGATACTCTCCAGCTCATCCAGTTCAGCATGCGCGGGATTTTCGGTCTCAAGTCCGCTTTCGAGAACCAGAATACTAATTTTCGAGCCGACAAACTCGCGCGCAACGGTTAGGCCCGCCTTACCGCCCCCAACAATGACAACGTCAGCCGCAAACTTAGAGCCGGCCGGATAGGAGTCTAATCGTTCGATACGCATTCAAGGATTTTCTCAGCGGTGTATTCGCGACATCCGGACACCCACGCAGAATGCGTTTTCGGCCCCCCGGCTGCAGTTGTACCGGAATCTATCAAGCCCATAGCGAGCCACCAAGAAAGTTAGTTAATGGCCGCAACCGCTTTCAAAATTAACCGCCCTATTCTAAGCATTCGGCTTAACCTTCACAACGGATGGAACTGGCGCTGCCGGCAGCGCAACAACAACTCGAGACCGCGCGACCACCTGCCGCAGAGCAGAGCTTGGCCAGTCATGATCCCATCTAGGCCATGGGGTTAACTTTTGGCGCCTAATACGAAAGGTCCTGGTTGGGTGGGAGACAATAGCTAGAATTGCAACGGCCAGTTTGCTACTGGAAACATGCATGCAGCCCTTATGCAAGGTAACCCTCTGATGGCGGCACAAACGCCCTTGATCTCCCTCGTTGTTCCCACGCGAGGAAGGACGCACCAATTGACTAGACTGTTGGACAGTCTTTCCCTGCAAGATTATGAAAATTTTGACCTGCTTATCGTCGATCAAAATGAAGATGATCGGCTAGAAGAGATCGTGCAGCAACAGCGGAAATTTCGCGCACGCAGAATTCATTGCCCGGGCGAACAGGGATCAAGCAGGGGTAGAAACATCGGGTGGAAAGCAGCGCAGGGTAAATTGATTATCTTCCCTGACGACGACTGCTGGTATCCTCCGTGGCTATTGTCGCGCGCCGCAAGCGAGTTGAACTCGCTTGACGCTGATATCGTCACAGGACGCGCCGCAGACATGACTGGCCGAAGCATTAATGGACGCTATCTGCTGGAGCGCCAAAAAATCAATCGAGCGAATGTTTGGCTGGCCGGCATCGAATGGATGATGCTGTTCAGGAGGGCAACGCTCGTCGAATTGAACGGATTTGATGAGAACATTGGAGTGGGTGCACGCTCGCTCTGGCAAGCTTGCGAAGGCCAGGATATTCTGTTGAGAGCGATCGGCGCGGGCAAGACCTGCTATTTTGACCCAACTCTATTTGGTCATCACGAAGAGCTTGACGTAGTTACTCCGGACAAGAACATGGTTAGCAAAGGGAGGATGTACGGTCGCGGACTGGGCTACGTTCTCCGCATTCACCATTTCCCGATCACGACCTTCCTCATGTGGATGGGACGCCCTCTCCTCAGACTGACTTCCGACCTCCTGAAAGGGAATATCAAGACCGTTTCTTACCTGTTAAACGTTTCGATCGGGCGCCTGGAAGGATATTTAGGACGGGAAGTCATGGGGTTCAGGAACTAACATATGACGGCCAGTCATCCGTAGCTGTTTCCCCCTTTCAAGGGTTGGTAGCCCGGCCCGCGGACTTGATGGAGAGCCGCGTCATAAACCCGCAACGTTTGCTCAGCGACTCGCTCGACACGAAGGAATTCGATTCCGACCTGGCTTCTCTCTTTCCAAGATCGAAGTTTCTCCGGATCAACAATAAGCGAACATATTGCTTCAGACAGTTCTGCGGGATCATGCGCGGGCACCAAAATACCCGCCTTGCCGTGCCCCAAAAGTTCTGGAATTCCGTCAACATCAGTCGCGATTATAGCGCATGCAGCCTCGCGAGCTTCGGATAACACAAGTGGGGCCGGATCCGCGTGCGAGGGCAGAACGAATATGTCTGCACCAAGCAGAAAAGGAAAAGGATTGTCGTCGGGTCCGATGAAAGTAATTGCGCTGCTGCAAGGCAAGGATTTGGCCATCGCCATGTAAGTCTCTCGGCAAGGACCATCGCCGACGATGTAAAGTCGTGCGTTTGCATGCCGTTTGAATACTCTATCAAAGGCTTCAATAAGATCTGGAAGTCCCTTGCGGGGATGTAGCCCTCCCACAAAAATGACGGCCGGACTGTCCAGGTGTCGCGGCGTTCGGTCCTTTCCCTCGAACCGCGCCGAGCCAATTGTCCCATTCAGAACTACATCTAAACGAGCTGCGGAAATTCCTCGCTTTCGCATCGATTTTCCGACTGCTTCGCTGACAGCGATCACACGCGTCCCGAGTCCCATAGCGATCGCACTTTTTTGGAACTCATTGTGGACGGTAGTAATTAGCGGAATTCGCAAAAGTTTGCAGACAGGCCAAGCCAGGAATGCGCTCGTTACCATGTGGGCGTGTATGACATCCGCCCGCCATTCCCGTGCAAAACGGTAAAGGCTTCTCATTTGAAGAAGAAGGTTTATGGGTGTGCGCCCATGATCCACAAGTACAGTTTCTATCTCATGCGCGGCAAGAAACGCATCAAAGTCACCACCGCCGCTCGCCAATGCAACTTGATGACCGAGCCGAGTCTGTGCACATGCCAGATCGAGGGCGGCGTGAACGTGGCCGTTAAGGCGCCTCGTGTGGTTCAATATCTGCAAAATGCGCATTAAGGTCCTTACCCGCCTAAGGTATGCGAAACAAGGCAAAATCGTCTCGTGCAAACCCCACCGGGCTTGGCACTTACGGTTAACGGTAGCGCAGTGATTAGCCCGAGAACACAGTGACTTGGCGACGCACTCGCATTTGTCTGCGCGACCTTCGCGTTCGACGAACCGCCGGTGACGGAAGCCCGTCGATCGAGCAGCCAACTGCCATCTAGCCCTAGCCCTAAAAGCTGGGTAAGCTCGTCAAACTGTCTCCGACCCAGAAGACCGTCGTCCGCGCTGAGACAAACCGACCGGTCACATTGGCTCGGTTTGCTCACCTTTGCTCCTGGACCCGCTTGCACCAAACACTGCGGCAGGTTGGAGGACCCCGATTGGCAATGTACGTCGACTGACAATCCAGGAGACAGCCTGCTTGTTCTATAGACGACCTCGAAACCTAATACACCGCGAACGCAGGAGACGCTGCAAGGACGTGAACCCCCTCAGAAACATGGGTTCCCGGCAAAACGGCTGCCACCAAGCCAAGAGAATAATTTCATCACTCCTTAGCTATCCACAAGCACCCGAACGCCTCGGATGTTACAGCAAGGCTTTCCTATGTCATAGTTGCGGTTGATCGCTCGAGAGCCCCCGATCGGCACCGGACGGGCTTGTCGACTGCAGCGACATCCACATGTTAACGGGGTAAGATGTCAAGAAAGCTGGAAATTGCGGTCGGCATTGCCACCTCCGGTCGACGCGAGATTCTCACTCGCACGCTGGAGTATTTGGCCCGCCAAACGCGGTTACCCGACTTGCTTGTGATTTGCCCGGCTCAGCCAGAGGATGTCGACCCATCCTCGCTGGCTCGGTTTCCCTCTCGAACTTCAACCGTGACAGGCGCGCGAGGCCTGCCGGCGCAACGCAATATGATTTTGTCGGCGAGCGGCGGAGCCGATGTCATTGTCTATTTCGATGATGATTTTTTCGCCGAAAGCACCTACCTCGAAGCGGTCGAATGCATCTTTGACTGCCATCCGGAGATCGCCGGCGTCACGGGACACTTGCTGGCGGATGGAATTCAAGGACCCGGGATTACCGTAGAGGAAGCTCAAGCGATCCTCCAGGCAGACGAGAACTCTACCCGTAGTGACAAGATTATTGATTGCTACGGGACCTATGGTTGCAACATGTGCTTCCGTTTAAAGGCAATACTGGAAAACGAAATTAGGTTTGACGAGAACCTTCCGCTCTACGGTTGGCAGGAGGACATCGACTTCTCTCTGCGAGTCGCACCTTTTGGCAGGGTGGTGAAGGCGGACGCTTTACGAGGCGTTCATCTCGGAACAAAGTCAGGACGCACGTCGGGAATTCGCTTTGGTTACTCTCAGATCGCCAACCCCGTCTATCTCATTCGTAAAGGAACAATGTCGCGCAAGCACGCGGGAAAGCTGATGTGGCGCAATCTGGCGGCTAATCTGGTGCGGAGCTTTCATCCCGAGCCTTGGATCGACCGCAAGGGTAGATTAAAGGGAAACATGCTTGCGCTCTTGGACGTTGCCAGAGGGGATGTCTCACCTCATCGGATTCTTCAGCTCGACTGATCATATCTGCTGTAAGTTAACCGAGCATCGAGATTTCGTGCGCGGCAGGCAAATCTGCCTACGCAAATCTGGCCGCTTGGTCGCAACGCCCCGACTCGGAAAGCTAAATCTCAACTCCTGCTTAAGCCTAGCTGTCCACCGCGCCAGTTAGTGAACGGCATTCCGCCGCAAATGATCAGCAAGCCTACCCGCGAGCGCGACCGCCAGAAATGTCGGATTTGCCTGACCTGAGGTCGGAAAGACCGCCGTGCTGGCTAGATAGAGATTTCTAAAGCCGTAGACGCGGCAATCGCGATCAACAACACCCTTGTTTTCGCTGTCGCTCATCCGAGCGCACCCTATCTGATGATATCCGTCTCGGGCTTGCTCGAGCACTTGCTCAAGACGTTCTTCTCTCGGTTTCCAATAGGTGAGATAACCTTTTCCGCTCTTTCGTAGCGCGCTGTCTAAAATCTCGTGCCCTCTAATGACGGACAGCGCGTCCTCTTCCGAGAATTTGAAGTTGATCGACATCCTGGAGCGACAAGGCTCGTCGCCAACCATCTTCACGCGATTTACGGGATTTGGAATCTGTTCGGAGTGATAATGGAGCGCGTATCGACCGCGACGGTTGCGCAGAAAGAATGGCCTGAGTTCGTCAGTCGTCATTCGATAAGCGACGGCGCGAGCGATGCCCGCTCCCGCGTCGACGGGGTTCGCCAGGATATTTCTTATATGACCTCGAATTTGATCTGAGGCGTCCCCGTGAAGTGCGAAGAACTCTGTTGGAACACTCTTCCTTCCGAGCGTTCTTATGCCAAGGTAAATGCTGGATGCAGCGGCACTACCGTGACTAGGATCGTGTAAGGGCGGATTTCCAAGCCAAAAGGCAATATTGCAAATTTGGTGCTGCAACTGCGTGGTTGAGGGAAGCGTGAATCTGCGTCTGAACCAATGATGATCCTTGTCCCGTGAGTAATCGAATCTGCGCACGTCGCTCGGATCTTGCAGCGATATCGTCGCAATTGCTCCGGTGAGATGCCCCATATAATATCGGCCCAGGGCCCCGTCTTCTCCGCCGAAGCGCTCTGGCCACATTTGCTGCAGTTTAAGCAGCAGACGCGTCGTATGCAGGCCACCACAAGCGAGCACAAACGTGCGGGCCCGGGCGCTAATTTGAGAAGAAGACTTGTCCTTGATTTTCACTGCACGAACGGAATCCCCGCTCTCATCAATCTCCAAGTCAGCTACCAGATGTTCGAGCCTTAACTTCAACTTGGGAGAGGTTCTAAGTTTTTCTGCAAACCGTTGACCCAAACGAGGATGCGACGACAGGCGCTCGACCGTATCCACACAAAGGTCAGACCGATTGGGCCAATTCTCGAGCGGCAACACGAACCCGCTATCACCGCATTGGAGATAGTCGGCTGCCTTAAGGCACCAGCGATCCAGGTCGCGCTGCGCAATTGGCCACCCCGAATGGGGTACGAAAGGTCGTACTTGAAAATCAACATCGTCGAACGGAACACAACGCCCGCCCCATACCGCGGATGTGCCGCCTAGCCCATTCCGCGTCGCGACGTCCAGAGAGGCGTGGCGGGCCGTATCCAGTATGTGAGCCGCGCGCAACGCAGGAACAGGGACGGAGGAGCCGACGTCACCTGCCTCGAGAAGCAATACAGACAAGCCAGCCGCCTCGCACTCAAGGGCAACCGTCAATCCAGCAGGGCCTGCGCCGACGACGCAAACGTCAAAGATCTCCTCACCTAACAATTGATTCATTGCCTTAGTTCACAAGACCCGATTTCAGTTCGGTGCACATTCAAGTCGGGATGGAAATCATTGATTTCCGCCAAATTAATCTGAAAAGCCCGGAGTGCCGGCATGATGAGTAAAACCATACGCAATTTCAAGTTCGATGAACGAATTTCTTCGTCAAAGCGTTGTTCAGAGATTCTGGCTCAGACATTGAGCAAGGACAAACAAATCTTGTGCAGGTCGGCCAAGCAGAGAAGGCGCTAGCTCCCCTGAGTGCGCAGCAAGCCGGAAGTGCGAGCCCAATCCGCACATGCAGATAGGCCTTCGTCAAGACTAACTCTAGATTCAAAGCCGATCGAACGGCTGCGCGCTGTAGAAAATACCACTTTCGTTCCGAAGTATTCGATCTCGCCAGCGTTGGGTGGAAGTCGCATGGCGTTTTCAGCACCTCTAAGCAGTGACCTCAAGGACTGGTTGCGGTTTAGCATGCCAAATAACCCGGGAGTCTTCTTGATCACAAACTTGCCAAAGGCGCGAATGTTACGATGTAAGGAAGAGACTTCTGCGGGCGACGCACGCATTTCGGCAAGCGGACCTCGTCCAAGCGCCTGGCTTAGCCGATCGAAATACTCATTGAAGGTTGGAATTTCTGGTCCATTCGCGTTGAAAACAGAAAAATGGCGAAGCTCAACGACCGATAGATGCGCAAGCAAGCGGGCAAGATCTTGAACGTAGATCAAATTAGCATAGCCTTCGCCTGCACTGCCAAGCCGGGTCAAGTGACCGGATACGATCCGCCGAATGTAGGTGGTGGTCCAATGCTCGCCGAAGGGACCATAAACCAGCGCGGGTCTTACCACCGCGACAGACAACGTGCGGCCAGCGGCTGCGCGGCACTGCTCCTCCGCCTCTTGTTTGCCCAAACCGTAAGCGCCGATTGGTGAGACTGGGATGGTCTCCTCGTCAACCTGGCCAAGTGCACCGCCATAGACAGCAACTGAGCTCAGGTAGATCAGCCGCTTCACACCATGGCGGATAGCACTTTCCAAAACGAGACGCGTTCCATGCACAATAGTGCGATCGTCGAACCGGCTGTATCCGCAGTGAATAACAACTTCAATTCCACGCATGGCCCTGTCGAGTGACTGGGGGTCCATGATATCGCAGACGACAACCTCAGCAGGGAGCCCGCCAACGCGGGCCGCGTTTCCCGATTTTGTAACCCCGGCTCGTACGCTTGTCGCGCCGCGCCGACAAAGCTCCTCCACCGTGCCGCCTCCGATGAACCCGGCAGCTCCTGTGATCAGAGTTCGCGGCCAATCCAAGATATCACCTGATGACGTGAGATTAAGATCCCATAACTCATAGATCAGCGCAGGAAAAAAGTAACTACTTATGCATGCTGAGGCGATGCCGGGCGCTCGTTGCTTTGATTTGTGGTCTGGCGTATGAAGTCAAAGCTGAACGCCGTTCGTGCCAACCGCACTGAGTTCTAGCGACTTGGGTGCATTTGCTCGACATCTTTTTGGGACTTACCGCTAGTCTTGAGGCGGGAGGCAATGAAAGTCGCTATTGTTCACTATTGGCTCGTCGGAATGCGCGGCGGCGAGAAGGTGATAGAAGCACTGTGTGAAATGTATCCCCAAGCGGATATTTTCACACATGTATACGTCCCGGAGATGGTCTCGGAGACAATACGAAAGCATCGCATCATTCCGACGTTCATCAACGCGCTGCCCCGCGCGGCGTCGATGTACAAGACCTATCTTCCCCTGATGCCGCTCGCGCTCGAGCAGCTTGACCTGCGCGGATACGATCTCGTCATAAGCAGCGAGTCAGGGCCCGCCAAAGGCGTGATCCCTCCTTCGGACGCGGTTCACATCTGCTATTGCCACACGCCGATGCGTTACATCTGGAATATGTATCACGACTATCGGAACAGCGCCGGCCTGGTCACTCGCCTCGTGATGCCGCCGCTATCGCACTATCTGCGCATGTGGGACATTGCGTCAGCCGCTCGCGTCGACAGCTTCGTTGCGAATTCCACCACTGTCGCGGGCCGAATTCACCGCTACTATGGAGCGGACGCAGCCGTCATCCACCCTCCCGTCGACACTGACGCTTTTTCGGTCGCCCCGCCGTCCGAGATCGGCGACTTCTACCTCATGGCGGGCGAGCTCGTTTCCTACAAGCGGCCCGATCTCGCGGTGCAAGCCTTCAACGAGATGAAGCTCAAGCTCATCGTAATCGGCGGTGGCGAGATGCTGGACAAGATCCGGAACCTTGCCGGTCCGACGGTCACCGTCATGGGCTCGCAACCCTTTGACGTGCTAAAGCGGCACTACGCGCGATGTCGCGCCCTGATCTTCCCTGGAGAGGAAGACTTCGGGATGGTGCCGGTCGAGGCGATGGCAAGCGGCCGGCCTGTCATTGCCTTCGGCAAGGGCGGCGCGACCGAAACCGTGGTGGAAGGCGTGTCGGGCACGTTCTTCGCCGAACAGAGCGTGCAGGCGATTACTGCCGCGGTGAAACGGTTGGCCGATTCCAGTATCGACCCGATCCGGATCGTCGAGCATGCGCGCCAATTCGGCCGCGAGCAGTTCCTGCAAAAAATGCAGAAGCACGTAGATGGTGTCTTTCGGGAACGGCAAGCACGGGGCAAGGCAGTTGCAGCCGGCGCCGGCGAGCTAGCGAGTATCGATCACTGACAGGGACGAGCCTTCCATCACCAGGCAAGTCAAGCGGCCCGTCGCAAACGCACCGGTATCGATATTGATTCGGTTTGGCCCGATATCGATCTCCGACACGGGCGTGTGCCCGTGAACCACGATCTTGCCGAAGTCCTCGCTCGAATTCAGGAATTCCTCCCTTATCCACAGCAGATCGCTTTCCTTCTGATGCGAAAGCTCGACGCGGGGCTTCACGCCGGCATGGGCGAAGAAGAAATCGCCGCAGGCAAATGATGGACGCAGCTGTCGGAAAAAGCGAAAATGGGCTGGCGGCAGCGCGTCGTGAAAAGCAGCCTGTAGCTTGGCGATCGAATTCCCATTCGCCAGCTTTTCGTGTGCAACACCGTACGAGACCAAGGTTTCCAGGCCACCCAGCCGCATCCACTGATCGAACAATCTGCGTTCACGCAGGCATTTGGTGGCAATCTGTTCGTGGTTTCCCTTCAGGAAAATGCACTCGCCTCGTTCACTCTGCGCAATCAGCCGATCAACGGTCTCGCGCGACGACGGGCCTCGATCGATATAGTCGCCCAGAAAGACGGAGAGCGAGTTTGCTATTGGATGGGCTGCAACGTCAGCCTCGATACGGGATAGCAGTTCGTCGAGCAGATCGAGCCTGCCGTGAATATCGCCGATCGCGTAGATCCTGAGGCCGTCCGGCATCGATGGACGCCGGCCCTGCACTGCAAGTCGCTGAAAGCTCGGAAGCACGGACCGCACTCGTCACCCTACCCCGGCGGGCCTCGTGTACGAGGAGATTATTTGGTTAACGCACATAAATGTCCGCAAAATTGCCGAGGGGTTGGCAAGTCGGCTTCCTGTTCCGCTGGGGTCCCGCAACAAACACTCCACCGCGCTCACGATATCGCAATCCGCTCATGGCGGCCAGCCAGATAAACAAGAAACTCAAACATTTCAATGCCCTAGACGACGGCGCCCTGGCCGGGACCGCGCCGGCCGATAAACCATTGTGAGCGACCGTGGTTGATACTGCCCCTGCCCTAAGGTATCTATGGCAACGATAGCTTTTCTTAATGATATCCAATTGGTTGGAGCATATCGATGCGTGCCGGGTTTGTCGTTTTGTTTGCACAGATATTGTTCGCATGTGGCGCCAGCGAGGTCAGTGCTGCCCCCTGTATCGCGCCGCCGCTCTCGCCAGCTGCGATCGACCAGTTCAAGGCCAACCCTGAGGCCCTCGTCGCTCCCAACGCAGATACGCGCACGATTGAAGCACAGGTGAGGGATTTGGCCGGAACCGACGCCAGCTTGGCGGCCGACCTGGTTCGCCTGGCCCGAACGACCAGTCCTCGATTTCGGACCGCGATCGCCGCTGGACTTGCCCAGGCGGCAATCGCTTGCCAAACCATCGACCAGCAGGCCGGTCTGACGATCCAGCAGGCCGTGGCCAGTTTTGATGAGGAAGGATTCCAGAACGCTTTCGCTGCAGTCTCGGGCGACCTTTCGACCGCCGCGACCGTCGCTGCAACGAACTCCGCAGTTGCTGCCGTAGGCAGTGTCGTGGTGGTGAATCCCACCTCGGGCGGCCGCGCCGCCACGAACCCCGGCGGCGGAGGCTCGACACCATTTTTCCAGATCAACTCTGCGGGCGCCACCGTATCGGCGACAACACCGACGAACACGACGACTTCCGCAAGTCCCGTCAGTGCCACGCAGTGAGCGGTCGAAGTAAAGCTATGGGCAGCAGAGTGGCTAGCTTTTGGAACCGCGAATGAACGTGGCAGGTCAATTCTCGCGATACCCCGCGCCGGTCGATAGCGATCCGGGCCCGGAGGCGCTTCCTTTCCTTCAGATCCGAGACTTCCTGGGCCGGCAGTGGCGGCTGATAGCCCTTGTCGCCGCCTTGGGTATCATCGTTGGCGTAGCTTACCTTGCCCTCACGCCTTCGCGATACACAGCCCAGGCTGACATGATCATCGACACCAAACGGGTGACCTGGACGCAGTCGGAACTGGCGACCGAGAACCGGATGGTTGAAGACGCTTCAGTCGAAAGCGAGATCGAGACCACCAAGTCCGAGAAGGTCGCGATGGCTGTCGCGCGCAATTTGCGCCTGAACGAGGATCCGGAATTTGTCGGAACCGGCCACAGCCTCAGATCGCGCGTTTTGTCGCTTCTCGGGATGAACAGGGCAGAGTCGGAGCCGTCCAATGAGCAGGTGATGCGGCGCGTACTCAACACCCTCAAGGACAATCTGCGTGTCACCCGGCTCGGGCGCAGCTACATCGAACAAATCGCTTACACTTCGCTTGATCGGGACAAAGCTGCCAAAATCGCAAACGCCTTCGCTGAGGCCTACATCGAAGATCAGCTGCAGGCGAAGTTCGAGGCCACCCATCGCGCCAGTACGTGGCTTGAGCAGCGCATCGGCGAGCTTCGGAAACAGTTCAGCGACGCCTACAAGGCCGTCCAGGATTTCAAGGGCCAGAACAGCATCATCATCGGCGTCGACGGCAAGCTGGCGAGCGAGGTCGAACTCGATCAGCTGGGGATAGCGCTGGCAAAGGCCCGGGCCGACACCAGCCAGGCGAGGGCGAAGCTCGACCGCATCGAGCGCGTACTGGAGCAGCGTAACGCGAAGGGCAACTTCGACATCCCGGACCCGGTGGTGACCGATGCGCTGAACAATCCGGTGATCACCAGACTGCGTCAGCAATTTCTCGATGACCAGAGCAAGGAATCGGAGTGGAGTGCTCGGTACGGCGCCGACCATCAGGCTGCGCGCAATCTGCGGGCGGAGATGGCTGCCCTGCAGCGCGCCATTTGGGACGAAATTTCGCGTATCGCGGAGAGCTATAAGAGCGAATTGCAGATCGCAAAAAGCCAGGAAGAATCGATCGACAAGCGTATGATCGAGGTGTTCCAGCAGTCGGCATCGACCCGGCAATCCCAGGTTCGCTTGCGCGAGCTCGAGACGGCTGCCAACACCTACCGCGGCATCTACGAAACTTTCCTGTCCCGCTTCACGCAATCGGTGCAGCAGCAATCTTTCCCCTCGACCGAGGCCCGGGTCGTCACGATTGCAACCCCCCCCGGCTCGCGAAGCTCGCCGAAGACCGGTCTGACGCTGGCGTTCGCGGCGATTTGCGGGCTCGCCCTGGGCACCATGCTGGCGTTCCTGCGCGAGCAGATGAACCGTCAAATTCACACCCGGGCCCAGCTGGAAAGCCTCTTGGGCACAAGCTGTCTTGCCATACTGCCAGCCGTGCCGGAGCAGAAGCAGGCCTTGGGCAAGCATCACCGTTCTCGAGAATCCGGAGCTTTTCGACAAATCAGCGACGTTGCGCCGTTCTCGGCGACCGCAGAGGCGCTGCGCTACATCAAGGTTGCGATCGATCTCCATCCAGCAGGAGGCAAGGTCATTGCGCTTGTCTCCGCCCTCCCCGGCGAAGGAAAGACAACGGTCGCCGCCAGCTTCGCCGCTTTCGTCGCAAAGAGCGGCAGTCGGGTTCTGGTCATCGACGCCGACTTGCGCAACCCGTCGATGACGAACACGCTCGGTTACGCCAATGCGCCCGGCTTGCTGGATCTGGTCGCGAGCAATGCTTCGCTCGACGATCTCGTGATTACTGACACCAAGTACAAGTTCGACTTCCTGCCCGCCGCGGCCCGCAGCAAGCCTTCCAATAGTTCGGACATCCTCAACTCCCAGCAGATCAAGCAGACGTTGAAATTTGCCGCGAAACACTACGACTATGTTCTGGTCGACCTGCCTCCCATTCTTCCCGTGGTGGACGTCAAGGCGGCAGCGCATCTGTTCGATGCGTTCGTACTGGTGGTCGAATGGGGAAGCACGTCGACCGACGAACTCGTCAGGGCCGTGACAATCTCGCCCATTGTGTCGGAAAGATTGCTCGGCGCGGTTCTCAACAAGGCTGACGAGCTCGTCATGCGCCGCTTCGAGGGATATTCGGAGCGTAACTACAACAACTACTACACAAACGACAAAGCGCCTGCAGACGCCGCCTGAAGCGCCCTTTCCCGTCGAGGATCTCGCGTGCATCTGACGGTGGTTCTGACATTTCTCATTGGCAGCCTTGGCCTGACGTGGGGAGTCTGGAACCTGCATAGTGCCGCTATTGCGGACGAGTTTCGCTGGTATGAAACACGCGTTTTGCGGTTCGAAGGCTTTTCTCCGGCTGCAGCGAAAAGAGTCGTTGACAGCGCCGTCGCACAAAACCTGAGTGATTGCGAAGATCACGCCCAGCGGGCCCTTCTCCTGCTGGAGATTCCGTTGGCAGAAGCCGCATTGCGATCGGGAGCGGTTCAGGAATACGACCGCCATCTGCAATCCATTCAGGATCGTGCGGGGCGAGTTCTGGCGTGTGTTCCGCGCGATTCGCTGGCCTGGCTTCTCCTTTTCGGCGTTGAATCGATGCATGGCCGGATCGACAATCATGCATTCGAATTACTCGAAGCCTCCTACGAGACTTCGCCGAACGAGGCCTGGGTCGCCTTGCGCCGCGCGACCGTTGCAACGCCCGTGCTGCTTTCCGCACCGGAGGGCACCCGGCAGAAGATCCTCGATGAATTCAAGAATTTGATTGGCCGCGGATTTGAGGAGATTCCCGCTAGAGCCTACTTGGCAGCTCCGGCGCCGGCGAAGGAGTTACTTCAATCGCGCATCGAGGAATTGGATCCTCGCCGCCAGGAATCATTTGCCAGGATGGTGCAGAAGCTTCGTTAAGGGAAAGTCTAGAGCGCGCAATGAACGCCCCACCCCTGCAAACGGGCGATATCGTGTCAATCAACAGGGGTCTTGTGGTTTTTGTCGGAGGCGCCAAGGAGCGCAGGCAAGGCGATGTCCGCGCGGCGGAGCCGGGTCATCATAAAGATCACCCGGACCATTTCAGGCGCTGTTAGCCCGTTTGCAGGCCCGGGGAACGCATTCTGCAGGCCATCTGGCTGCACACCATCCCTGCCCGCCCTTGTTTCTCAAATGCTCGTGAAGCCCGTCGGTATTATTTTTGCGTTACAATTCTGCGTAAAATTGAACCAAAAGGCCGGTCGGAAGCACCCATTGCAGCCTGCCTTGGTTCAGCTTTCGCTGCTCCGCAACATCGGGGCGTCCAATTCTTTGCCAACGGGGATTAAGGTTTGGTCACACGGGGTACGCAGCGAAAAATCGCCAATTAACCTAGCTAGTTAGCACCGCTATCCTTTAACTAAAATGCGCGGAAATCGCGCTTGCTCAAATTGTGCAGCGCCAAGTAACCTGTTAAGGAGGGGTAAAGGAAAAGGAAAAAGTTTGAAAGTTTGGCGTACTTTTTAGGGATTTTTTTGGAGTGCCGAAATGACGACCTTTGCCGACTTTGATGGCGTTTTTCGAGTTCGACGGGCGGAGCCCACGTCCCCGATCGGATCGGGTCCCAAACGAATCGTTGATGTTATCCTGGCGATTTCCGGCATCATAATTCTGGCGCCGCTCCTCCTCATTTGTTTCGTTGCCACCATCTGCACTTCGAGCGGGCCGGCCCTCTTTCGGCACAGGCGCGTAGGATTCAACGGCAAGCATTTCAATTGCCTGAAATTCCGCACCATGGTGGTCGATGCACCTGAGCGACTGCGCAAGCTTATTGAGAACGATCCGGCAGCGGCTGCAGAATGGACGGCCACGCGCAAGCTGCGGCACGATCCGCGCGTAACCGCGATCGGCGCCATCCTTCGCAAGTCCAGTCTCGATGAGCTGCCGCAGCTGTTCAACGTGCTCAAAGGCGATATGAGTATTGTCGGGCCTCGTCCGGTCACCGACGAAGAGCTTGAGCGCTACGCAGGCTCGGTTGGTGCCTACCTCGCCTGTCGGCCAGGGATCACGGGATTGTGGCAGGTGAGCGGCCGCAGCACGACTACCTACGAGGAGCGGGTCGCATTAGACACGCAATACGCGCATACTTGGTCGATGGCTCTTGATGCAAAGATCATGATCGTGACGATCCCGGCACTCCTGGTCGTCGATGCCGCCTGTTGACTTTGGTCGCTTTGGACCGAGCACAGCGCCCTCGTCCGATTTTTGACGATACCGCCAAGTGAAGTCAGACCAGAATGAAGGCTACTGTTCGCGTTTTTTGTAGACACGAACGTAGTCAACAAACATATGCGACGGGTTTGGCGTCTCGTCGATCGACCAGCCGGAGCCCAGAGCGAGATTTAGCAGGATCAGGAACGGCCTGTTGAGTTTTTCGGGTGTTGCTGTTCGCCAGACCTCGCTCTTGTTCAAGTAGAACGTCACAAAGTCTTTTTCTACCAGCACGCCGAAATCATTGAAACTGTCGGACAGCGAGTCGGTTGGAACGATCGTGAAGTGAACTGGAGGATCGGGATTGTTAGCTGCCCGTTGCTTCTCTTCCGGGTTCTTGTACCAGGTGTGGACCACCGACTGGAAGCGGTCCGGAAAATGGCCGTAAAATTCGAGGACGTCTATTTCGATGGACGTCGACGACTTGGGGTCGGCGATGCTGCTGATCCAGAACGCAGGCCAAACGCCTTTGCCTTTCGGCAACTTCGCCCGCATTTCAAAGTAGCCATACTGTTGTGAAAACCCGCGACCGTTCGAATCTGCAGAAGCGAGCAATCCTGATTCCCATTTGCCGGCAGCATTCTTTCTCGCCTCTATACGAAGGATTCCGTCCTGAATCGTGAAGGGAAAAACGCCGAGTCTCGGATCGACAAATTGCGCATCGCCAAAATCTCCCGCCCACGGCGTATGTGCGATCCATCGCGTATTCGGGCCCCACGGCGATACACTCAGAGGACCATCGAACTCTTCGCTGAAAGTCATCTCAAACTTGCTGAGGTCGATACTCGACTGTGCAAGCGCGGTCTCGCCGAACATTTGGCTCGCCCAGATTGCCGCGACACACATCAAGCAAAACTTCCGAAATTTGCCGTGAAGTTGCTCTTTCTCTGTGGTCATTCCATCTCTCGCTAATTTTTCACGAGTCCGGCCGCCCGCCACTTTTTCACGAAAGTGACTTATAAGACCGCTTATAACGACAATGAGCTGACAGCGAAAGCGCCCTGCGAAACAATCGAACCGGACAAAGAATTCGGAATTACATCACTAATGACACCGCGATCTCAGACCGCCCTGGCCTGCGAAAAGTAACCCATGAGACATCGCGTTCCCGTTTGTCGAGATGCCCAGGGAAGACAGGTTCCAACTAAAGCGCCAGCACAATATCCTGCATTCACTGCATCCTGCATTCACTGCCCGTCATCCGACCTATCGAACGCCGGTCGATGATTGGAAGTTAAGGAAAATTTTCGTCTAATTGTCGCCATCCTCGCATGCGCCTTTACGTTAATTTACCACTTCGATTGATTGGTCAGCGTGTTGCCGCTATTGGACACAGCAGACAGCGACAACACCAAATGAATGACCTTAAGCCTATCGACCTTCGGGATCCGCGGATCAAGCCTCGCTCGTCTCCGGGAGCGGCGAAGCGCAGGGTTGCGATCGGCTTTCTTGTGACGCTCATTGTCCTGGTGATGGTAGGCTGGCTGGGTTTCCTCGGCTGGGGTTTCATCGAATTGTTGCGGGGGATGGGATCGTACCTTACAAAACTCTGGTCAACCTTGTGACCTGGCTACGGAAGCTTTATTTGGCCTGACCAGCCGGGCATCGTCTGGCCGGTTTGGCAGACGCCAGAAACATGCTCGCCGTCACGTAGTCTTACTCATTTATCCGGTGAAGAGATTCGAATGGAGAAAATCCTTGTTGTCGGCGGCGCGGGTTATATCGGCTCGCACACATGCCTCGACCTATCCAGCAAAGGTTTTTCACCCATTGTGTACGACAACCTTTCGAACGGTCACGCCGAGTTCGTCAAATGGGGTCCTCTTGAAACAGGTGATATCCGCGACCGCAAGAGGCTGGATGAGGTAATCGCAAAGCACAAGCCGAGCGCAATCATTCATTTTGCTGCAGCAATTGAGGTTGGCGAATCCGTCCGCGATCCGGGCGCCTACTACGAAAACAATGTCGCCGGCACAATCACACTGCTGCGTGCGGCCCAGGCGGCGGGTATCGACAAGCTCGTTTTTTCGTCAACATGCGCCACCTACGGAATCCCCTCGTCCATTCCAATGGACGAGTCACATTCGCAATTGCCGATCAACCCCTATGGTCAGAGCAAGCTTTTCGTAGAGCAAATATTGAGGGACCTCGATCGCTATCAGGGATTCCGCTCGTTCATACTGCGCTATTTCAATGCTGCCGGAGCCGATCCCGAGGGACGAATTGGCGAATGGCATTCACCTGAAACGCATGCCATTCCGATCGCCATGGATGCTGCGCTCGGGCGAAGGCCACATTTTCAAGTTCTTGGGACTGACTATGAAACGCGCGACGGCTCCTGCGTCCGCGATTTCATTCACGTTCTTGACCTCGCCGACGCACACACCCGCGCCGTCCAGCACCTTCTGGAAAACGGAACGAGCCACGCTCTGAACCTTGGTACTGGAAACGGAACCACGGTTAAGGAAATGCTTGATGCAATTCGGCGGGTGGTGGGACGTGGCTTTGAAGTCAAATATGGACCGCGGCGCGAAGGCGACTCCCCCGCCCTGGTTGCCGACAATGCCCTTGCCCGGCGCACAATCGGGTGGTCTCCACGCCACGATCTCGATTCAATCATCGAAACCGCCTGGAACTGGCACTCGAAGCATTTGCCGGCCTGAAATCCCCCCTTTCGGGCTAGTCCAAATACGTCAAATTTTCCCGTTCTCCTCGATGGTTAATTAACCGCTAATCCTAGCGGGAATTTAACGCGGCCACCTGAGTATTCCCCGATCGTAAGCGCGCCTCTCGGCGATCACCCTTTCGATCAGGTGAGTTACAAATGGCACGACGCAGTTCAATCGTATTGCCCCTCGCAATTGCCGCGAGCGGTCTCGTCGCGGGCACCGCCGACGCACGCAATCGACCGTCGCACGACATCAATTCCGTCACGTCGATCGCGGAAGCGTCGCCGACGCTGGCGCCATTCCAGCACGTCCGCTTTTGTCTCCGCTATCCCTCGGATTGCAAGTCGGACGCCAGCGCGAGCGACCGCGTTGAAGTGACGCCAGAGATCTCCGCGCTGCTCGACCGTGTCAATCGCGATGTGAATTCGGCGATCGCGCCGGTAAACAAGAGCTCCGAGCCGGAGCTTCGCGAGGGGTGGACCATCGCGCCCGCGATGGGCGACTGCAACGACTATGCAGTCACCAAGCGGCACGAACTGTTGCAGGCCGGCATGCCGGCGAAAGCCTTGCGTCTGTCCGTCGTCAAGACCGCGTCCGGGATTGGTCACCTCGTCCTGGTGGTATCGACGACGAAGGGGGACATCGTGCTGGATAATCTGACTGAGACGATCCGCTCCTGGCATCAGACCGAGTATCAATGGCTGAAGATCCAGTCGGCGACCGACGGCAGGTTCTGGTACGAAGTGAGGACGGGCACGCTCGCCCAGTCGCGTACCGATCGAAAGGTCCGCCTGGCCGATCGCTAAAGGCACAGCCGGAAAATTCCGATCCAGCGCGACGGCTAGTATCGTCGCTCAGGCAAACAGTTCGCTGGCGGCGCACTGACCTGCGAGCCTGGTCAGGGGATTTTGCCCCGTGAGGCAACGGGCGGCGTTTCCAGCGCCAGTCCCGGCACGTCCGTACCCGGCCTGACGGATTCAAATTCGCGCGAACGGGCCTGCCGGACCGGTACTTGCTCGGCAACCGATCTCGCTATGCCGCAACCCAGCAGACACCCGAACACGATCAGAAAGCCCGGTATCTGCAGGGAAAAATCTATGATCGAATGCAGATAGCCCGCTGTGGCAATTCCCGCGATGGCCGCAAGCGAACCGCGGCCTCGATCTTTCCATCCGAGCTTTAGCGCAGCTCTGGCAAGGATGAGCAGCGAAATCACGGCAGCAAGAGCAATCGCCAAGGCAATCGGGATTCCCATTTCAACCGCGATTTCCAGAATCGTAGAGTGCGCAAAATCCCAGACGCCCCAGGTGTTGAACTCTGTGCCTCGGAGCGAAGGGAAAATGTCGGCGAACGTGCCCGCCCCGCTACCCATCAGAGGTCGCTGTCGGATAAGGTCGACACAGTATTGGTAAACCGACCATCGGCCATCGTCGAAGAAGCCCCTGCTGCCTATCCCTCCGACATGGCTCAACCAGAATACCACGACGGCCAAAGCCGCAATGGCAGAGACCAACGCATACCAGAACCTCACTCGAATGACGCCTGCCACCATCAGGCCGATCGCGACAAGCAATCCCAGCATCGAGCAGATCAGGCCGCCGCGCGAGCCGGTTAGGAGCAGGGCGAACATGCAGGTGAATGCAGCTCCCGAGCGAAGAATGAACTTGAACGCGACGTGCTCATTGGACGAGGTGAGAAGCAGCTCGCGGAGCGACCGGAATTGCAGCGATTGCAGCGTCTGAAACGCCAGGCAGAACCACAGGATCAGCCCACAGCCGATGAACGTTGCGGCCGTGTTGTGGTTGACAAAGGTGGCAGTCAGGCTGCCGTGGTATGCGAGCTTTGGTGACCAAAGCAGCATGCCCGGTGTCAGCGCCAATGCAAACAAGCCGTAGGCAGCATAGAGCAGAATGGAATGCCGGGCGGCGGTCGTCAGAACTTCGCTGTGGCGACGTGAGGTCCCGACGAAGAAGCCGCTCGTGAAGGAGGTCACGGCCAGCAGGAAATGTCCGATCGCGTTGGTGGGAATCTCTGCTCGGGCGGAGATCCGGGGCGAAGCGCTGATTGGCAGGAGCTGGCTTACATGCCGCCAGATCGGGTCTTCCAGCCCGCCTGCCAAGCCGGGCATGATCTGGATGACGGCCACGGCTGCATAGGCACCGCAAAGGACCAGAAAGCCAAGCAGGATACGCCGCTGAGCGGTGTTCATCGGCAGGATCGCGCCGCACAGCATCGCAGCTGATAGCAGCGTGACCCAAACGACGACCGAGAGCTGGTCTACCGATCCAAAGAACAACGGTGCCAAACAGAGCGGTACGACGGTCAGTCCGAGCTGGATCGACCTCAACCTCTCCACCGGAAGCTCCAATTGCAATCCACGACGTGATCGAGGCGCGCCCTCTTAGCCTACCACCTCGTCTTCACGGCAGTGTTTACGTTCGTTACCGCGTTGGCCGTGTTGGAGACGGTAGCCGCCGTGCTGTTGATCAGGGTCAGCAGCTTATAGTAGTCCACCACCTTGGCATTGGCCACGTACATCACATCCTTCGTCCGCATCTGGAAGCCCGAGGCAAGCAACATGCCCGAGGGATCGCGCAAATTGATGTGATAGATGGTCGGGATTCGATCGTAAGTGAATCGCGTGGTGTCGACGCCCAGCTTCTGCAGCAACGGTCGATCTTCATATCGATAGACGAAAACCTCGGCGGGATCCGACAATTGATCGTTGAGGCCGCCCGCTTTGCCGATCGCCTGCGCGAGCGTGAGCGTCTCCACGTCGAACGTGATCTCAGAGTTAAATCCGAAAACGTTCTGGTTCAGCGCGCCCAGCGCGGTGAAGGACGGCGACTCACGCGTGATGAATATCACGTCGTTCGGGCGAATGAAGATATTCTCATTGGGGTCGTGGACAACGCGGCTCAGCAGCACCCGCACCCGCTTGCCGTCACGCTGCAGCGTAACATAGCTCTCAATGGCCTCGAACTTTGGCCCGCCCGCACGGGCCACCAACGCCAGGAGTCTTTCGCCGACGCTGTTGAGCGCCAGAACGCCGGGCGTGTTCACGTCACCCAGCACACTCACAACACTCGAGTGTTGCTGATTGAGGCTGACAACCACCTGCGGCTCGATCGCGCGGTTTCGCAACCGGGCGACAATCGCCTGCTGGATCTCCGGCAGGGTCCGCGCCGCGGCCGGGATTTCGCCAGCATAGGGCACGGTGATATTGCCCTTCTGGTCGACGGCCTGCGCCGGCAAATCGACGAAATTGCCCGGTCGGGCGCCAGCCGCGGTCGCCGGCGTAAAAAGACCGCCAGGGGCGGCTTCGAATATCGAGATGTTGAGCACGTCGCCGACGCCCGCCACCTGTTGCGGCTTGGGCCGCTTGTCCGGAAAGGCACCCTGGAACGTGACAAGGTTGGGCTGGGAAAGGAATCCGATCGTGTCGGCGCTCACATCGACAAGCGCATACGGCAACGCAGCGTTCGACCGCAAACCCGCAGTCGCATTCCATTCCACTGCGTCGCTCTTCGGTCCGGTTCCCGGAAGCACGGAGCAGGCTGGCAGCAGCATCGTTGCGAGAACGGCAACGATAACCGAACGGGCCTGCCCAAGAACGGGTAAACGCCGCTCGGCCGGGAGCCGAGGCGAAATTCCGTTCCGATACACCGGGGTAAACTGGATCCTCAAAGAGCTGCCCCTCGCCTGCCGCCTTCAGTGTCAAATTTCATAACTAATTTGACGTTAAACAGCCGCGTGGCGGCCACCAAAGCTCCATCGTGGACGGACCCTACAAGGCGCTTTCTGCCCATCAAAGCACCGATTGCCGCGCGCAATTCCATTTTATGACGAAGTTGCAATCGGGCCACACCCCGCACGCTCCCCGCAACGCCAAAAATGCGTTAACTTTCAAGCGCCTTATGGCGAGGGGATGGACATCCGCCGGCAGTTTTCCACGGCGGGCTATCGGTCGTGGCCGATCCGTTGGGTTCTGAATTGTGTCCATCGAGCCCGCTTCCACCAAGATCCGGCCGACCGATTCTCTCCCTGATGCAACGGAGAGGGATTTGCGCGGAAGGTTCCGCCCATTACCGATGACGTCAGCGAACGAAGGCCCTGCCCGATAGAATCCCTATCGCGCGCCCTGCAGAATCGACCTTGGTTTCTGGATGATATTAGCGCGATCGCATGTTCTACTTTAGAGGGTTGATTCGTCACCGTTCGATTACGCGGTCAGACCAAAAGATGAGGCATCTAATCCATTTACCTTAAACAATTTAGAAGCGTTCCGTTGCGTATCCTTGCGTGCAGGATTCGACTGCTGCGACGACGGAAGACTGAAATGGAATATACCGCCCTTGCCTTAGCCCTAGCGGGATTTGCCGTAGGCATGGTGTTCCGACTGAGGATCCTGCTGCTCGTCATTGGACTGCTGCTTCTTGTGTCGATCCTCTTCTCCATCGGATCCGAATTCAGTTTCCTGGACACGCTTCTGACGATCATGGCGGTGCAAACGATCATTCAGGGCAGCTTTTTTCTCGGATTGATAGCGCGCACCGTCATTACTCCCGATGGCCTGCGGCACTTGCTTTGAGATCGCTTTGGAATCTGCCGCCGGCGCATGCCAAGTTGGATGACCTGAGCCGGTCGGGGAAAAGATCGCTCTTCTGCGAAGCGGCCGGTACAACAAGGCGGCTACAGCTTCTGACACTCCGAATAGAACGTACCGTTGGCCGCCTCCGTCCGCTCGAGGCAGTGGACAACATCCGTAATCTGGCCCGCCACCGTAAAATCGTAACCCTGGTCCTTAAGCACGAGAACGTATCGCCCTGGCGGCAATTCAAAGTCGGGCTTATCGGGCTGCATAAGCAGCATTTCGGGGTTCCCTGCGACAGGCCGTACCCTGAATTCGTAGCTCGTGTTGCGTATGTTCCAGCTGCCGGACACTGGCGCGGGGTTTGGCTTTCCTTTTGAGTCGAACGTCAGGGAGCGAACCACACGCGCCACCACGCGGACCTCGACACGGTCAGGCGCGTTGCCGACAAGATCGCGCCGAAACACGATGAACCTTGCCTTGCCATCCGGCAGCGTTGTGCGACTTGGCTGGCTGACTGGCGTCGACACCGAGATCCGCTTGTCTGGTACCCGCTCGGCGAGCGCAGACAGTTCGCCAAGCGCGTCATTGAAAATGGCGTACACACCATAGTCGGCCGGCACCGGGAAAGGCGGAGCGGTGGGCGATGCCACCGTGGGCCGCAGGTCCGTCGCCGCGGAGGCCTGAGGCGGAACGTCGGAGGCCGACGGCTGCGCCACTGCGGGCTTTGCCGGCTTGTTCAACAGAGGGAGCGCCTGCTTGTAGTACGCCACCGCCGCAACAAGGCTAAACAGCATCATGGCGACGCAGAATCGCGTTAGCGTGGATACAACCTTCTGT
>Ga0081540_1000354_pt1 | contig 46482 bp, 33 predicted proteins | sample TabmetS2T1R1_FD_71024 | JGI IMG/M metagenome (GOLD analysis project Ga0081540, IMG submission 71024) | Tabebuia heterophylla rhizosphere microbial communities from the University of Puerto Rico - S2T1R1 | ecosystem: Host-associated > Plants > Roots > Rhizosphere ...
CCGTCCCGGGCCAGCCGCGCGACCTGGGTCTCTTGAGCGGTCAGTTCGAGAGCGGTTTCGACGGTGCGCTTGCGTGCGGTCTCCCCGGTAGCCTGCAGTTCGCGGCCTGCCCGCCTCGTGGCGTGGCGCATACAACATGAATGCCGCGTTCATGCTGTTTGAGCTGCATGGCTGGGACATTCATGCAGTATGAGGGCGGGGAACCGGGACGGGCGGGGAGCGGAGACGGGTTAGAGGCGGGAACAGCGTGAAACCCGGGTTCCAGGGCGTTCTGGTGTTTCGCAGTTATGCGGCGGCGGCGTACCAGGCTGCCAGGACGGCCTGGATTTGTCCGGGTTCGGGGTGAGCTGCCGAACTGGGTTCACGGCGTTCCGAAGCCGGGTGGGGTCGCATCCCTGGCGACAGCTGGCCGTATGGTGATGGCCAGCAACGACCGCCACCTGGAGGCACAGGGTCATGAGCATTGAGCGAGAGAAGCAGGTCGCTGCGGAAGCGGCCGCGGAGCTGGTCGAGAGCGGCATGACCGTCGGGCTCGGCACCGGCTCGACCGTGGCGTATCTGCTCCCGGCCTTGGCCAAGCGATCCCTCAATATCCTCTGCGCCGCCACGTCGCCGCGTACTGAGCACGCGGCGCGTGAACTGGGCCTGAGGATCGAGGACGTCACGAGCATCGACCGGTTCGACATCACCATCGACGGCGCTGACCAGATCGCCCCGGACGGCTGGCTGGTCAAGGGCGGCGGCGGCGCGCACACCCGGGAGAAGATCGTGGCCGGGGCCGCGGACCAGTTCGTCGTTATCGCCGACTCCTCCAAGCCGGTCCCGGCCCTGCGCGCTCCGGTACCGCTAGAGCTTCTGTCCTTCGGGCTGCGCGCCACCATGCGCCGGGTCGGCCCAGCCTCGCTGCGCGACGTCCCGATGAGCCCGGACGGCGGCGTGATCGCCGACTACCACGGGCCAGTCGACGACCCGGCGGCGCTGGCCGTCCGGTTGTCATCGACGCCCGGGGTCGTCGACCACGGCCTGTTCCCGCCAGAGATGGTGGCCACGGTCCTGGTTGGCCGGGGCGAGTCGGTCGACCGGATCGACTTCACACCCCGTTCTTGAGCGGGCCAGCAGGAGACGTGGCTCACTGACGGCCGGCGTACTTCTCGGCCGCGCGGGCGAGGTCCGGCCGGGCGTCAAGGACAGGGCGCATGCGCTGCCACGCCTGTTCTCGCTTGGCCGGGACGTACTCGGTGGGCCAGTTTCCCTCGTGCGGGCGGTAGCCCCTGAGCACCCGGCGGGCCACGGTGGCGATGTGCACCTCGTCGACGCCGTCGGCGATGCCCATGGTGGGTGCCGACGCGTACATGGCCTGGATGGGCGTGAGGTCGGTGGTGCCGAGCGAGCCTAGGATGTGCAGCGCGTTGAAGGACACCTCGCGCAGCACCCTGGCCATCGTGAACTTCACCGCCGCGATGTCGGTGCGGGCCTCGAGGGTCGAGGTCTGGTCGATCTTCCAGGCGGTCTCGAGCACGAATAGCCGGAGCATCTTGATCGCGGCGTAGGACTCGGCGATCTTCTCCTGCACCATCTGGTGCTCGGCGATGAGGCTGCCGTGCGACTCGCGGGACAGCGCCCGCTCGCACATCATGTCGAAGGCGAGCTTGCACTGGGCGATAGTGCGCATGGCGTGGTGGATCCGGCCGCCGCCGAGACGGCGCTGGGCCAGTACCTTGGCGCCGTTTTCCGGGCCGAGCAGGTGGTCCGCCGGGACCCGGACGTCACGGTAGACGATGTGGTTGTGGTTCCTCGGCTCCGGCATGATCTCGACGCCGGGGGTGGCGCGGGGCACCACGAACATGCCGTTGGTGCACATCACGAACAGCAGGTCGGCGACCCGTCCCGCCGAGGTGAACCACTTCTCGCCATTGATTATCCACTCATCGCCGTCTCGTTCGGCATGGGTCCTGAACAGGTTCGGGTCGCTGCCACCTTGCGGTTCGGTCATCGAGTACGCCGAGAACATGTCCTGGTTGAGCAGCGGCTCAAGCCACCGCTTTTTCTGTTCCTCGGTGCCGTAGGCCGCGAGGATCTCCATGTTCCCGGTATCGGGCGCCGACGCGCCGAACATCGAGGGTGCCCCGGAGTAGCGGCCGATCACCTCGTTGAGCAGAGCCAGCCTGAGCTGCCCGAAGCCTGGGCCTCCTAGCTCCCGGTCGAGAAAGATCGCCCACAGGCCCTGGTCCTTGACCTGAAGCTGGAGCTCACGGACGTACGCCTTCACGGGGTCTGGCCAGCGCACCGCGTGGGGGAAGACGTAGTCGAGCGGCTCGACCTTCTCCTGGCAGAACCGCTCGACCCAGTCGAGCTTCTCCTGGAACTCGGGGTCGGTAGAGAAATCCCAAGCCATGCCTTGACTCCTTGTTGGTTGGAGATCATTACGTCAGAGGCTGCCCTCGCGCAGCGCGCGCCGCGGGCGGCCTCGGCCAGTACCACGCTCCGGCTAGCTCACATGCGCCGGCGGCTCGGCGGCCGGAAAGAAATCCCCGAGCGCCGCGGCCATCTCGGCGCGTACCGGCGCCCCGGAGATGACCACGTCGACCATGGTCACCGACGTGTGGGTGTGCCCGCGGGCCCGGGCCAGGCGGACCGGCACCCCGGCGGCCTCGAGGGCGCGCGCGTAGGCGACACCCTCGTCGCGCAGCGGGTCGAAGTCCGCGGCGACGATGCAGGCCGGGGGCAGGCCAGCCAGGTCGCCGCGCAGCGGGGCGGCGCGGGGATCGCCGCGGTCGGCCGGATCGGCGTAATGGTCCCAGAACCACCGCATCAGCGCCGTGGTGAGGATGTACCCGTCGCCGTTTTCCTCATAGGACGGCCGGGTCAGGTCCGAATCCACGGCCGGGCATAGCAGCAGCTGTCCCGTGATGTGCGGACCCCCGGCGTCGCGGGCCAGCTGGCAGGCGACGGCGGCGACGTTGGCCCCCGCGCTCCAGCCGGCGACGGCGAGCTGACCGGGGATGCCGCCCAGTTCGATGGCGTTGGCATCCGCCCATTGCACGGCCGCGAAGGCGTCCAGCGCGGCGGCGGGAAAGCGGACCTCGGGGGCGTGGCGGTAATTCACCGATACGACCACCGCACCCGAGCGCGCGCACAGGTCCCGGCACAGCGGATCGTCCGAATCCAGATTCCCGAGCACCCAGCCGCCGCCGTGGAAGTACACGACCAGCGGGCGCGGGCCCTCGAATGGCCCAGCCGGGCGGTACAGCCGGTACGGCAGGTCCCCGTCCGGTCCGGGGATCACCCCGTCGGTGACCTTCCCCACCTCGGGACCCGGCGGGCGGTTTTCCGCGGTGGCCGTCATCAGGGCCCGCGCGTCGGCGGCCGACAGGGTCTCCATGGGCGGCAGGCCCAGCGCGTTCACGAACTCCATGACCATGGCGACGTCGGGCTGCATGCTGCGGACCACCCCGTCCCGGCACCGGGTCCCGCCCGGGCCGGTCATCCGGAACCCGAGGTAGTCCCGCGTAGCCACCTCGTCGCACGCCTGCCGGTACGCATCCACCCCGCCGATATAGGGCAGGAAGACGCGCGGCTTGCCGGGAACGTTGGCGCCCATGTACCAGGAGTTGGCGGTGGGATACAAGGTGATGGCGCCGCAGTCCTGAACGTGCTGGTCCCAGCCCGCTTCGGCCTGCGCAGTCGGCTCGATCGTCTCCAGGCCCTCGTCGCGCAGGTCCTCAAGGCACCGGGCCACCCAGTCGACGTGCTGCTCGATCGACACGGTCATGTTCGACAGGACGGAAGGGCTGCCAGGCCCGGTGAGCATGAAGAAGTTCGGGAACCCGGCGGTCATCAGACCCAGGTACGTCGACGGCCCGGCCGCCCACTTCTCCCTGAGGGACACACCATCCCGGCCGGCGACGTCCGCCCCGACCAGGGCGCCGGTCATGGCGTCGAAGCCGGTGGCGTACACGATGGCGTCGAAGCCGAACGACTCGTCGGCCGTCTCGATGCCATCCTCGGTGATGCTGACGATCGGCTGCTTACGCAGATCGACGAGCCGGACGTGCGGCAGGTTGTAGGTCTCGAAGTAGCCGGTATCGAGGCACGGCCGCTTGGTACCGAAGTAATGGTCCTTCGGGCAGAGGGCCTCGGCAGTTTCGGGATCTTCCACGGCCGCGCGGATCTTCTCGCGGATCATCTCGGCCACGATGTCGTTCGAAGGCGGGTTCACGCCCTGGTCGGCGAAGACGTTGAGAATGCCGAACAGCTCGCCCTGCTCCCAGGCCGCCTCGAAACGCTCCCGGCGGACCGCCTCGCTGGCGGTGACGCCGAGGACGTCGGTCGGCTCGAGAGGCACCCCTCCGCGGGACCACCGGGCGGCATGGCGGTACGCGTCCCGGTCCCCGTCCAGTTGCTGCAGCCGGCCGGCCGGGGGCGGGCCGTTATGCGCGGGAATGGAGAAGTTCGCGGTGCGCTGGAAGACCGTGAGCTGGCGGGCCTGGCGGGCAATGAGCGGGATGGACTGGATGCCCGACGAACCGGTTCCGATGACCGCGACCCGCTGGCCCGTGAGGTCTGCACCCTCGTGCGGCCACCGGCTAGTGAAGTAGACCTGCCCGGCGAAACGGCCGGCGCCGTCGATGTCGGGCGACTTGGGCATCGACAGGCAGCCAGTGGCCATGATGTAGTACCGGCACCGCACCTCCCGGCCGCCGCCGGTCGTGATCCTCCACTGTTTCCCCGGCTCGTCCCAGCGGGCAGAGGTGACGGTGGTGGAAAACTCGATGTCAGAGCGCAGCCCGTGGCGGTCGGCCACGAACCGGAGGTAGTCCAGGATCTCCGGCTGCGTGGCGTACTTCTCCGACCAGGTCCACTCCTTTTCCAGTTCCGGGTCGAAGCTGTAGGTGTAATCCGTGGTGGGAATGTCGCAGCGAGCCCCGGGATAGCGGTTCCAGTACCACGTCCCGCCGACATCGCCCGCCGAGTCGAAGACCTTCACCGACAGCCCGAGCTGACGTAGCCGGTAGAGCATGTACAGGCCCGAGAAACCGGCGCCCACCACCACCGCGTCGAATCGGTCGGGGACCGAGGCCGGCTTGTCCATGAGACGCTCCCTGGTAGTACCGGAACTGGGGAAAGACCTATCGTGGTCGCGGCGGCGCTGCGTAATGGGGTCTTCACCGGAGGGCCGGGGATCGGCCCTTCGGCAGCACCGGCCTGCGCCAGGTCAGACCGCCTCGCGCTTGGCGAACCGCTTGATCAGGAACGACGCGAGCGCAACGACGACCATGGCGCCGATTATCGCGCCGATAATGCCGCCCCAGTCGAACTTGTCCGTGTCGCCGATGCCGAACAGGCCGTGGAAGATCCAGTAGCCGACCAGGGCCCCCAGCAGGCCCAGTCCTGCCGAGGTCAGCCACGATCTCACGCCGTGCATATGCCGGAAGGCATCGTTTGGTATCAGAGCGCGAGCTATCGCCCCGGCCACGAAGCCCAGCGCCAAGGCGGCCAGAAAACTACCAAGGTTCATCGAACCTCCATTCCCATGCCGCTGCCCGATCCTGGCAGCGAGCCCTGCCTACCACGTGGGCCGATCTCTCCACGCTACGCCGATCTCTCCGCGCTACAAGGATCCCAGATTGCCGGTCAGACCAAAAGGGACATGGACCTCACCGCAACGTGAAGACGGCCGGGCAGGGCGGCCAGGACGGGGAGATGGACGGGTCGCCTGGGCCGGACGTAACGTCGGAGCCATGGCCGCTCCGACCTCCGCCCCGCTTTCCACCGACGATGCTTTCTGGGCCGACGCCGACCGGCACCTGATCCGCTACGCCGGCGCGGGCGCGTTCACCCGGGAGGTCATCGACCATGCCGCCGGGAGCTTCCTGTTCACCGAGGACGGCCGTCAGATCCTCGACTTCACCTCCGGCCAGATGAGCGCGATCCTGGGCCACTCGCACCCGGAGATCATCGCCACCGTCACGCGGCAGGCGGCCAAGCTCGACCACCTGTTCAGCGGCATGCTCAGCCGCCCTGTCGTCGACCTAGCGCGCCGTCTGGCCGGGACGCTGCCCGAGCCGCTGGAGAAGGCGCTGCTGCTGACCACCGGCGCCGAGTCGAACGAAGCGGCCATCCGGATGGCGAAACTCGTCACCGGCAAGCACGAGATCGTCTCGTTCGCCCGGTCCTGGCATGGCATGACACAAGCGGCCGCGGGCGCCACCTACAGCGCGGGCAGGAAGGGCTACGGCCCGGCCGCGCCGGGCAACTTCGCCATCCCCGCACCCAACCGCTACCGCCCTGATTTCACTACCGTCGACGGCGAACTCGACTGGCAGCGTCAGCTGGACTTCGGTTTCGACCTGATTGACGCGCAGTCGGTCGGCAGCCTGGCCGCGGCCATCGTCGAGCCGATCCTCAGCTCCGGCGGCATCATCGAGCCGCCGCCCGGCTACCTGCCAGCGTTGCGGGACAAATGCGCCGAACGCGGAATGCTGCTGATCATTGATGAGGCCCAGACCGGGCTGTGCCGCACCGGCACCTGGTACGCCTTCGAGCGCGACGGAGTCGTCCCCGACATCCTGACCCTGTCCAAGACACTCGGCGCCGGCCTTCCGCTGGCCGCGGTGCTGACCAGCGCCGAACTCGAAAAGGCGGCGCACGACCGGGGATTCTTGTTCTTCACCACGCACGTCGCGGACCCGCTGCCGGCGGCCGTCGGCACCACCGTCCTGGACGTGCTGCAACGCGACCGGCTCGACGAGCGCGCCCGCCACCTGGGCGGCATTCTCCGGCAGGGCCTCGAACAGATCGCGCACCGGCACGAGGTCGTGGGCGATATCCGGGGACGTGGCCTGCTGGCCGGCCTGGAACTGGTCGTGGATCGCCAGACCAAACGCAGTTCCGACGAACTGGGCGCCCTCGTCACCAGACGCTGCCTTGAACTAGGCCTGCACATTAACATCGTGCAACTGCCCGGCATGGGCGGCGTTTTCCGGATCGCCCCGCCATTGACCGCCACCGAGGACGAACTTTCGCTCGGCCTGGCGATCCTCGACCAAGCCATCAGCGACGCCACCGGACAGCTCTGATACCCGTCCATAACCAGTACCAGGGAGGGACACGACGCCGGGATCTACCGCCCGCACTGACGATCCTCGGTGCAGGCGAACGTCGGCCTGGTCCAGGGTGCGGGCGCTTTCAGATGTTGCCCTGGTGATCTGGCGTCACATGGGCAGGACCCGGCGCCTGAGTCGGCTCGGGATCGGTTGTGCCGAGCAGCGGCTCGTCGGCGGAGCGGAGGTCGGCTGCGGGCAGGCCACCTGGGTACAACTGCCTGACCTTTTCGGTTACGGAGATGGCGATCTCGACGTGCTGGCGGCGGCTGGCGGCGTAGAAGTCCTGGGCATCCGCGCTGAGCTTGGGCTGGGCGTGCAACGGTTTGTCGCTGACCGCCAGCAAGGTGGCGGTGGGGATCCTGTAGCGGAATCCGTTCGCGGCCACGGTCGCGGACTCCATGTCCACGGCGAGGGCGCGCGCCTGGCGGAGGCGGTCGTCGACCAGTGCCAGGTGCAGTTCCCAGTTCCGGTTCGCGGTGGTGTACACGATCCCCATCCGGCTGCGCAGGCGCCGGGCTGTCAACTCGCCGAGCAGCAGCGTGTTCAGCGTGTGGTTCGATACGACCGGAACGCTCAGCGGCAGCATGTCGTCAAGGACATGGTCATCACGCACGTAGGCGGTCGCCAGCACCAGGTCTCCGGTTTCCTGGTGGTTGCGCAGGCCGGCACAGTGCCCGATCATCAGCACGAGGTCCGGGCGCAGCACGGCGAGGTGATCGGTGATCGTCTTGGCGTTAGACGGCCCGACCCCTATGTTCACCATGGTCACGCCCGAACGCCCGGGAAGCATGTGGTGCCACGCGGGCATCTGGCGCCCACCGGAATCCGGACCGGTGCAATCCGGCAGGGCGGCGCGAAACTCCTCCACGTGCCACGAGTAATTCGTCAGCAGCACGTACCGCTGGAACGACTCGGCGGGTGTACCGGTGTAATGCTGGAGCCGGTCGATTGACAGCGCCATGCGCTCCGGCGTGAACAGGAACAGTTTCTTGCGCCGCAGATCCCAGCGGGTTTCGTCCGCCGCAGGCACAAGACGCGGATCACGCAGATCTAGCGCTTCGCGACCGGGACCGACCGAGACCCGGGCGCCGCTCGCGGCCAGCCGGTTCAGTTCCCGCTCCAGGTACCAGCGGATGGCCCTGGGTGAAGCGAATTCACCCTCCAGCACTGGATTGTGGACTGACCAGGGCCGCTCCACGGTCAATTGGGGGTAACGGCCAGCCTGGCCGGCTGCCTCCATGGCGTCGCATAGCCGCTGGATCTCCGCCCCATGCTGGCGGTCAGGCGTGGCCGAGAAGTCCGCTGACAAGGTCACCACGTCATCATGCCAGGGCGGTAAAGCAGGCTCCGCGCGATCAGAACGCTCGACAGGCCGCTCAGGTGATGACGAGGAGGAGGTCCCCGCCTTCGACGGGCTGGACTGGGTTGGTAGCGAGCCTGGCCACGGTGCCGTCCAGCGGCGCGGTGATGGCCGCTTCCATCTTCATGGCCTCGATGGTCGCGATGACCTGCCCGGCCGTAACTGGGCTTCCCTCCGTCACCTGGAGGGTTACGGTACCGACGAACGGGGCGGCAACATGCCCCGGGATCGAGCGGTCGGCTTTCTCGGCAGCCTTCGCTGTCGCCTCGACGCTCCGGTCGCGGACGGTGACAGGGCGAAGCTGTCCGTTGAGAGTACCGATCACGGTACGCATGCCACGGTCGTCGGGGTCGGAGACAGCCTGGATGCCGAACAGTAGCCGCACTCCCGGTTCGAGGTCGACGGCGTACTCGGCTCCTTCTTGCAGGCCGTAGAGAAACTCCCGGGTGGGGAGCAGGGAGACGTCGCCGTAGATGTCGCGGTGTTCGGTGAAGTCTCGGGTAGGTCCAGGGAAGAGGAGCCGGTTGAGTGCTGCCCGCGGCCGTTCGGCCAGGTCGCGCACGTCCTCGTCGGTCAGGGGCGCAGGCGGGCTGGCCGGGCGGCGGCCGGCGAGCGCGGCGGTGCGGAACGGCTCGGGCCAGCCTCCCGGAGGGTCGCCGAGCTCGCCGCGGAGGAACCCGATGACCGAGTCGGGCAGGTCGTACTTGCCTGGGTCGCTGGCAAAATCATCGCTGCTGACACCGGTTCCGACCAGCTGCAGCGCCAGGTCGCCCACGGCCTTCGATGACGGGGTGACCTTGATGAGCCGGCCGAGGAGCTGGTTGGCGGCGGCGTAGGCGTTCTCCACATCCTCGAACCGCTGGCCCAGGCCCAGCGCGATGGCCTGCTGTCGCAGGTTGGAAAGCTGGCCGCCGGGGATCTCGTGGGTGTAGACGCGGCCCGTTGGCGAGGGCAGGCCGGACTCGAACGGGGCGTACAGGCGGCGGACTGCTTCCCAGTAAGGTTCAAGGTCGTTGACGGCACGAAGACTAAGGCCGGTGGCCCGTTCGGTGTGATCGGTGGCGGCGACGATCGCCGACAGCGGTGGCTGGCTGGTCGTGCCGGCCATGGAGGCAACCGCGCCGTCGACGGCGTCCGCCCCCGCCTGCCACGCGGCCAGGAGCGTGGCGAGCTGGCCTCCGGCGGTGTCGTGGGTGTGCAGATGGACGGGCAGGTCGAATCGTGCCCGCAGCGCGGTGACCAGCGTGGCGGCCGCCGGGGGGCGCAGCAGCCCGGCCATGTCCTTGATGGCCAGGACGTGGGCGCCGGCGCTGACGATCTGCTCGGCCAGCCGCAGGTAGTAATCCAGCGTGTAGAGCCGCTCGCCCGGGTCGGACAGGTCCGCGGTGTAGCACAGCGCTACCTCGGCGACGGCGGTGCCGGTGCTGCGGACGGCGTCGATCGCGACCCTCATCTGGCTGACGTCGTTGAGCGCGTCGAAGATCCGGAAAATATCGATGCCGGCGGCGGCCGCCTCCCGGACGAACACCTCGGTCACCGTTTCCGGGTACGGGGTGTACCCGACGGTGTTGCGGCCGCGCAGGAGCATCTGCAGGCAGATGTTGGGCACCGCCTCGCTGAGCGCGGCCAGCCGCTCCCACGGGTCTTCGTGCAGGTAACGCAGCGCGACGTCGTAGGTGGCACCGCCCCAGGCTTCCAGCGACAGTAGCTGCGGGACGCTGCGCGCGACATGCCCGGCGACCGCCAGCATGTCCCGGCTGCGCACCCGCGTGGCCAGCAGCGACTGGTGCGCGTCACGGAACGTGGTGTCGGTGACCGCCAGCGCCGCCTGCTGGCGCAGGTCCCGTGCGAACTCCTGCGGGCCAAGGGCGCGGAGCCGCTGCCGCGATCCGCCGGGCGGCGGGGAACCGAGGCTGACCCGGGGAAGCTTCTCCACGGGATCAACCAGCCGCGGCGGCTGGCCGTGAGGACGGTTGACCGTCACGTCAGCCAGGTAAGTCAGGAACTTGGTGCCGCGGTCCGCGGAGATCCGCGGGGCCAGCAGCCCCGGGTGATCCTCGATGAACGAGGTGGTGACCCGGCCGGCCCGGAAGTCGGGATCGTCGAGCACCGCGGTCAGGAACGCGATGTTGGTCGGCACTCCGCGGACGCGGAACTCGGCCAGCGCCCGGCGAGCCCGGCGGATCGCGGCAGGCAGGTCCGGTCCGCGGCAGGTGAGCTTGACCAGCAGCGAGTCGTAGTGCGCCTCGATCTCGGCGCCGAGGGCCGTGCCGCCGTCGAGCCGTACGCCCGCGCCGCCAGGTGACCGGTAGGCGGTGATGCGGCCGGTGGCAGGCCGGAAGCCGTTGGCGGGGTCCTCGGTGGTGATCCGGCACTGCAGCGCGGCCCCGCGTACCACGATCGCGTCCTGCGACAGGCCCATCCCGGGCAGCGTCTCGCCGGCGGCTATGCGCAGCTGAGCCTGTACCAGGTCGACGTCGGTGACCTCCTCGGTCACCGTGTGCTCGACCTGGATGCGGGGGTTCATCTCGATGAACACATGGCGCCCGGCCCGGTCGACAAGGAACTCCACCGTACCGGCGTTGACGTAGCCGATCGCGCGCGCGAACGCCACGGCGTCGGCGCAGATCCGCTGCCGCAGTTCCGGATCCACGTGCGGCGCGGGCGCTAGTTCTACCACCTTCTGATGCCGGCGCTGCACCGAGCAGTCGCGGTCGAACAAGTGGATCGCGTTGCCCGCGGCGTCCGCGAGGACCTGCACCTCGATATGCCGCGCGTCGGTTACCGCCTGCTCCAGGTACACAGCGGGGTCACCGAACGCGGCCTCCGCTTCCCGCATCGCAGCCCCCAGCGCTTCCGGCAGCTCCGCGGATGTGCCGACCCGGCGCATACCGCGTCCCCCTCCCCCGGCCACCGCCTTGACGAACACCGGGAACTCCATGGCACCGGCCGCCTCGACCAGGACCGCCGGGTCAGCGCTTGGCTCGCTGGAGGCCAGCACCGGCAGCCCGGCGGCGCGGGCCGCGGCGATCGCCCTGGCCTTGTTCCCCGCCAGCCTCAGGATGTCCGCAGGCGGGCCGACGAAGGTGATCCCGGCCCGGGCGCAGCCCTCGGCGAGACCGGGGTTCTCTGACAGGAACCCGTACCCCGGATAGACCGCGTCGGCGCCAGCGGTGCGCGCGGCCGCGAGGATCTCTTCGACCGACAGGTACGCCCGGACCGGGTGCCCGGTCTCGCCGATCTGGAAGCTCTGGTCGGCTTTCAGCCGGTGCAGCGAGTTGCGGTCCTCCCACGGGAAGACCGCGACCGTCTGGGCACCTAGTTCGACAGCCGCCCGGAAGGCACGCACAGCGATCTCGCCACGGTTGGCGACCAGGACCTTTGAGAACATGACACTCCCTAAGCGGGCGCGGCTAGCCGCTACCGCGGCGTCTGCGGCTTACGTCTTTGTTCCCGGCCTACTGTGAATCATCCGCTGCCGTCGGCGCAGCGCTCTGCGAGATCAGCTCAATCACCCAGGTCCGGCCGCCCCGGCGGTCATCCGCGGGCCAGCGCGGCGCCCTTCGCGACCGCGAGGAGGCGCGCGGCCTCGGGCGGCAGCGGGTCGAGGTCAGGGCGCCAGACGGCGGTGAGCTGCCTTCTCAGCGGCGGCCCGGTGACCTCGATGGCGACCAGCCGGCCGAGCACGAGGTCGTCGCGGACGGCCAGTCGGCTGAGCACACCCGGCCCGACGCCCTCCGCGATCGCTGAGCGGACCGCCGCGCTCGTACCGAGTTCCATGGCGATCCGCGCGCTGAGCGGCGGATGCTGGGCGGCCAGGTGGTCGGTCAGGGTGACCCTGGTGCCGCTGCCGGCCTCCCGCATGACCATCGGCGTCGCGGCGATCTCGGCCAGTGACAGCGGCCGCCGACGGCGCGCCCACGGATGGCCCGGCGCGGTAACCACGAGCATCTCGTCGTCGCGCAGGTGCGCCGTGACCAGGTCAGCCGGCAGGTGCGGGGTCTCGATGAAGCCGAGTCGCACCTTAACGTCCCTGACGAGCTCGATGACCCGGGTGGAGTTGGCGACGGTGAGTTCCACGACGGTCGGCGGGTGCCCGGGCGCCTGCTCGCCGCTAGCCTGCTCGATGCCGCGCAACTCCACTAGCCAGTGCGGCACGAGGTGCTCGGCGACAGTCTGGCTGGCGGCGATCGCCAGCCGGTGCGACACGCCGGACCTGATCGACCGCAGCCCGGCCTCGAGCCGGTCGGCGGCGTCGAGCACGTCCTCGGCCCAGCCGACGATGAGGCGTCCCTGCTCGGTGAGGTGGGATCCGCCCGGCGAGCGGACGAGCAGGGTGACGTTCGTCGCTCGCTCCAGCGTTCGCATCCGGGCGGACAGCGCCTGCTGCGAGACGCCGAGCACTACGGCGGCGGCGGCGATGGACCCGCGCCTTCCAACCTCGCGCAGCGCCCGCAGTGCGCCCAGGTCGTGCACCGCCTCGCTCATCGTCCGCGCGCCTCCCACCTGTCCGATCGCGGTTGCCGCCAGGTACAACGTTAGCTTGTACCCCCACAAAGCGGCTCTCCTTCCCGCAGGCCAGCATCTTGGCGACCCTGGAATGGCTATGACCGCCCTGCATGATGCCCCCGCCCCGGCGAACCTCGAGCAGCAGACGCGGGATACCACGAGCTCCCACCGGGGCCCCTTGTATCCTGCTAACGCCTCCCGCCCGCGCCGGGCCCGCCGCGCGCGGGCCATCGCCCCGGGGTTCGCGCTGGCGCTCGCCAGCGCGGCAGTGGCGACGGTCGTGGGGCAGTACGTGCCACTGATCGGCAGCGCGGTCCCGGGAGCGGTCATCGGCACCGTCATCGCGATCGTCGTCAAGCCGGGCGCACGCTTCGCGCCCGGGGTGAAGTGGGCGAGCACCTTCGTCTTGCAGTGCTCGGTGGTCCTGCTCGGCGCGCAGCTTTCGATCGCCGAAGCGGCCAGAGCCGGCGTGTCCTCGCTGCCGGTCATGTTCGGCACGCTCGCCATCTGCCTCGCCGCGGCCTGGCTGTACGGGCGACTGCTCGGCGTCCCCGGCGATCTGCGCACGCTGATCGGCGTGGGCACGGGGATCTGCGGCGGATCGGCCATCGCGGCGGTCTCCCCCGTGATCGAGGCGGCGTCGGCCGACGTCGCCTACGCGATCTCCACGATCTTCCTGTTCAACATCGCGGCAGTCCTGGTCTTCCCGCTTCTCGGGCATGCGCTTGGCATGAGCCAGCAGTCGTTCGGCCTGTTCGCAGGCACGGCGGTCAACGACACGTCGTCCGTGGTGGCGACGGCGACCACCTACGGCACCGCCGCGACCAGCCACGCGGTCGTGGTGAAGCTGGTCCGCACGCTCATGATCATCCCGATCTGCATGGGCCTCGCCGCGCTGACCGCCCGCAAGCAGCAGCGCCCCGCCATCGCGATCGCTCCAGCCGCCGAGGTCGGCGACGGCGCTGCGCCGGGCGCCCTCGCCTCTCGCGCCGCTCTCGCAGCCGCCCGCATGTCGCCGCGCCGCGCCGCCAAGCTCGTGCCCTGGTTCCTGATCGGCTTCGTCCTTGTGGCCGCCGTCAACTCCTGCGGCGTCATCCCGGCCGGGGCGCACTCCCCCCTCAAGCACGCGTCAGTGTTCCTCGTCGCCGTCGCCCTGTCCGCGATCGGCCTGTCCACCAACGTGGCCGCGCTCCGCAAGGCCGGCGTCCGCCCCCTGGTCATCGGCGCCCTGCTCTGGATCACAGTCGCAGCAGCCAGCCTGGGCCTCCAGGCCCTCACCGGTACCCTGTAAACCCCGCGGGCCGCTACTCGACGTAGGCCCGCAAACCGTCCCACTCCACCTAGCCCGAACGAGTCTGGTTCGTGCCCACGAGCACGTGGCATGCGATCGCGGCGGCAGCGACCACATTGAGCGAGTCGACCCCGGCGGCCAGGGCGCCCGGATGCATCGGAATGCGGATGGCCTGATCAGCCTCGTGCAGCCAGCGGGACGACAGGCCATCGCCCTCGGTGCCAAGCAGAAGCGCGGTCCGCTCGGCTGTGACAGCCGCGCCGATCGGCGCGGCCGACCGGTCCGGCGTCAGCGCAAGCAGCCGGAACCCGGCCGCCCGCAGCCCGGCCAGGCCGTCGTGCCAGCCGGTCATACGGGCATAGGGGATGGCGAACACCGCGCCCATCGAGACCTTCACCGCGCGCCGGTAGAGCGGGTCGGCGCACCGCGGCGACAGGAATACGGCGTCCACGCCGAGCGCGGCAGCGCACCGGAAGATGGCCCCGACGTTGGCGTGGTCGACGAGGTCCTCGAGCACGATTACCCGGCGGGCGGCAGCGGCCAGCGCCGCGGTCTGCGGCAGCGGCTTGCGGCGCAGCGAGGCCAGCGCACCCCGGTGGACGCGGTACCCGGTGAGCCGCTCGGCGATCTCATCCGGCACGACATATACCGGGATGCCAGTCGCGGGCAGCGCCCGGAGGTCGCCCTGCCTGCTCTCGGCAAGCAGCACCGAGCGCACGGGATAGCCAGACGCCACAGCCCGGCTGATCACCTTCGTCCCCTCCGCGATGAACAGCCCCTGCGCGGACTCAAGGCTGGTACGCAGCTTCATATCCGTTAGCCGCGCATAGTCCGCCAGCCGGGGATCCTCCACATCGGTTACGAATTCCCGCATCTGTAAAGTCTCCGCCACCCCGGACCCTATCTGCGGCACTATGGGCCGTGCAGAGCGCAAGCGCTGTGAGCCGGTGTCTAAGCCTCGCCGTCGCTAGCCGGAAGCTCCCGGCGCGGCCAGGTTGTGGGTTGCTGACAGGCTCTCGGCGACATCGAAGAGCATCTGCTGCAAGGGGCGGGGCAGGTCGCCGCTCCAGACCAGGGCCGCCGATGCGGTCAGCGGATGATGCTGCAGGTTCACCTGGGCCATACCGCAGGCATCCGCGGGCCGCGATCGGACCAGTCGGACGGGGCCCTTGACGACGGTACTGGGCCCGGTCAGTACCGCGGCAGACCGGTCCCCCGCCGCGGCGAAAGCCAGGGTCATCGGCAGGGACGACAGGAACGGCGGATCGGTGAAACCGAACTGCGGATCAGCCGCCTGCAACGCCCTGGTCCACGCGTCGTACGTACCGGGATCCGCGCGGCGCGGCCCGTGGATAACCGTCATGCTCGCCAGTTCCTCGAGGCTGATGGTGCCGCGGTCCGCAGCGGCGTGGATCGACGAAACCCATACCTCTGGCTCGAATTGGCCCAAGACCATCGCATCCAGTGGGGCGGGTAGCGTCTCAGGTCCGGCCGTCAGCCAGCCTAGGCCGGCGTCGGCGCGCCGCGTGCCGACGAGCGAGAACTCCGCGTCCAGCGCCGTCTCTAGCCAGACCACGTCTACCTCGGCGGCCATGGCTGCCATCCGCAGCTGGGCGGCAGCCGCGACGGCCATGGACTCGGGCAGGTGGGATGGTATCGCCAACCGTAGCCGCTGGCGCCCCAGGCCTGCCGCCTGCCGGGTCCGGCTCACCTCGTGATCAACGAGGGCCAGCACGTTGCGGGATGCGTCCAGCAGCACCTGACCTGCCGCGGTCAGCTGCAGGCCATCACGGCGGCGCTGAAGCAGTGGCGTGCCCACGATCTCCTCCAGCCGCCTGATCTGCTGGCTCAATGTGGGCTGGGCGATGAAGATCCGCTGCGCGGCGTGGGTGAAACTGCCCGCATCGGCCAGTGCCACGAAATACCGCAAATGCCGCAGTTCGATGCCCTGCGGCGCCCCCGCCGCGAGCGATGGGACGGTGCTTGAAGACGTGAGTGCCCGCTCGTCAAGTGCGGTCATGACCTCAACTCCCTCGGGCCGGCCGACACGCGCGGTGTCGGTCCCTGCCAAGGAGCCTGCCTGGTGCGTCGTCGCGGACCAATGAGGTGACCGCTACATTCGGGCTCGGGACCTCCCGCATGCGGCATCGGGTTAACCCGCAGGCGAGGTTGGGGCAGCTCCCCGGAATTGTGGGGTTCTCCCGATTGCCGCCGCGCTCGCCGTCCGGCAGGATGCACGACATGGCAGGTCACATCCTGATCGTCGACGACGACGTGATCTTCCGCACCCTGGCCGCGGAACTACTCGCCTCGCAGGGCTTCGATGTGCTCGATGAGGCTGCGGACGGCCTGCAGGCACTTGAGGCTGTGGCCGGCCGATGCCCGGCTGCGATACTCCTCGACATCGGCTTGCCAGGGTCGGACGGGTTCGCGCTGGCGCCGTCACTGGCCGCCGCCTGCCCGGACGCCAAGATCGTGCTGATCTCAGCCGGAATCGATCACGTTCCAGCCGAAGTCCTCCAGACCTGCGCCGCGCACGCGTTCCTGCCCAAGCAGGAACTGGCCGTCGCGGACCTCATTACGCTGCTGGCAGCCTAGTCGTCCCGCGTCACACCGGGTCAACCTTCAAGTACTTGAGCACGGCGAGGACGCGGCGATGCTGATCAGGGGACTGATGAAGGCCGAACTTATCGAAGATGCTGGTCACGTGCCGCTCTACGGCGGCCACGGTGACCACCAGTTCGTGCGCGATGCCAGCATTGGAGCGCCCCTCGGCGATCAGCGTCAGCACGTCCCGCTCGCGCGGCGTCAGGCTGTCGATCGGACTTGCGTTCCGCTTGCGGCCCACGAGCCGTGCGACTACATCGGGATCGAGTGCCGATCCGCCGTCGGCGACGCGGCGTACGGCATCTGTGAACACTTCCAGGTTGCCGACCTTCTCCTTCAGCATGTAGCCGACTCCCTGGGCGCCGTCAGCCACGAGGTCGAAGACGTAGCTGTCCTCGAGGAACTGGGACAAGACCAGCACCCCCACTCCAGGCTGGGCGGCACGGATCGCGAGTGCGGCCTGCAGCCCGTCGTCGGCATGGGTGGGGGGCATCTGAATATCGGCGACGACGACGTCCGGCCCGTACGCCCTGGCCATCCGGACCAGGTCACCTGCGTCTGCCGTCGTTCCGACGACGTCGAATCCGCCGTCGGTGAGGACATGCACGATCCCTTCCCGGACGAAGGCCTGGTCCTCGCCCACAATGACACGAAGCGGCCGCGGCGGACTCATGGCATCAGGCCCGTCTCATCCGCCGATTCACGCGGTAGCGGAATGGCCGCGTGCAGCACGGTGCCGCCGTCAGCTGGAGCGAGGATGTCCATGACCCCGTTCAGAGCTCCGATGCGGTCGCGCAATCCGGTCAGGCCGCTGCTGTCGGACCGCGCCTGGGCGCCTCCGATCCCATCGTCGCCGACCTCCACTGTGCACCGCTCGCTGTCGGCCGCCACTTTCACCCAGGCGGACCTGGCACGGGCGTGCTTGACGACGTTGGTAAGCGCCTCAGCACAGAAGAAATAGACGCTCGCCTCGATCGGGGCGGGGAGCCTGTCGCGAGGCAAGTCGAGCTGGACCGGGACGGGGAGCCTGCCGGTCAGGGCGGCGAGAGCAGCGGCCAGGCCACGCTGGGTCAGGATCGCTGGGTGGATCCCCGCAGCGAGCTGGCGTAGCTCGTCCATCCCGTGCGTGGCGTCGCTGAGGGCCAGGTCGACCAGCTCCCGGGCGCGCCGTGGCTCCGATACCCATTTCCGCTGGGCGAGCTGGAGACCGATGATGGCGCTGACGAACCGCTGCTGAGCGCCGTCGTGCAGGTCCCTCGTCACCCGCTGACGTGCTGCATCGGAGGCGGTAACCAGGCGCGCGCGTGAGACCATCAGCTCGTGCGCGGCGCGCTGGCGATCGGTGATGTCGCGGACATACCCGATGAACGCCGGGGATCCAGGCGGGCCGGTACGGGTTATCGTCAGCTCGACAGGGAACTCGCTGCCGTCGGCGCGCAAGGCGGTTATCTCAATCCGGCGGTCCAGGATGTCCGATTCCCCGGTGGTCATGTAACGGGAAAAACCGGCGCGGTGCACCGCGCGCAGCGACGGCGGCACGATCACTTCGGCAATCTCCTGGCCGATCAGCTCGTCGGCCTGGTATCCGAAGATGCGCTCGGCGGAGGTGTTGGCGTAGGTGATGCGAGCGTGCTCGTCGATGCTGAGGACGGCATCCTGCGCCGTCTCCAGGATCGCTCGCAGACGGGCCTCGCTGGCGCTCAGTTCCGCGGCGCGCGTCTCGGCGACCTCCCGCTCGCGCGCCGCCTGTTCGGCGGCTAGGCGCGCGGTGAGATCGGTGATCGCGACGGCGTCGCCGTACCCGTCAGGGGTGGTGATAGGCATTGCCGTGCAGGTGACCGGGATCATCGAGCCGTCCTTGCGGACCCACCAGTCTTGTTCGAGATAGAGCGCCTCTCCGGTCCGGCGGATCCGCGACAGCGGACAGTCCTCGACGGGATAGGGAGACCCGTCACGGTGCTTGTAATGAACCAGCCAATGCGCGTTCCGGCCGAGGAGCTCCGATGCGTCATCGAAGCCCAGCGTCGTGACTGCCGCCGGGTTCACGTAGCTGATCACCCCCTCGTGCGTGACCACGCAGACCGGCTGACCCAGCGCCGACAAGATCGCGTCCAGCTCGGCGAGCGCCCGCTCGGTCCGCCGCCTCCCGCTGACGTCGGTGAAGAAAACCACGACGCCGCGACCGTCGGGCAGGTCGATCGGCGCCGACCAGAACTCGACAGGAAGTAGTGACCCGTCCCGCCGCACCAGGTAGTCCTCGGCGTGGAGCTCCTGCCCGGTCGTGCGCGGCCGTAGCATGGGGCACTCGTGGACGGGGAGGGCGGTACCGTCCGGCCGCTTATGGTGGATCGTCTGGTGGCTCGGCTTGCCGAGCAGATCCGAGGCATGGCCGTAGCCGAGCGCGGCAACCGCCGGGGCATTCGCGAAACGGATCAATCCCGCTTCGTCGATCACCCAGACCGGCTGGACGACGCGCTCAAATATCGACGACGCGAAGGCCTCGCCGGGCAGCGCCGATGCCTCGCTGACATTATCGGACGTAGCTCCTCGCTTAGTGACCCCCAGGCAGCCAACTCACTGAGACCCCGGGTCCGACTCTACGACGACACACCTCTCAGAGCCAGCTGCCCGCCTCCGCTGGCTCGACGAATTTTGATTAGCTTCGCTAATAAGCTCATCCGCCAGATCATCGATGTCTTACGTGAGATACCCCGGCGGCTCGGGCCACTGGGGTCCGAGGTCGGGCAAATCAGTGCTTATCCGCATCGGGAAACTGGGCGGTCGTTTCTCCAGGAACGCGCTAACCCCTTCGGCGGCATCGGGCGCCCTGCCAAGCTCATAGATGCCCCTGGAGTCGAGGCGGTGCGCTTCCCAGGGGGAATCGGCGCCGAGCATCCGCCACATCAGCTGACGAGAGGTGGCGACCGCAACGGCGGAGGTATTGTCAGCGATTTCCCTGCCGAGCGCGTACGCGGCTGGCAGCAACTCATCGGCGGGGTATGTCCGGGCCACTAGACCCCCGCGCAACGCCTCCGCAGCATCGAAGACCCGGCCGGTGGCCACCCATTCCAGGGCCTGGCTGATGCCGACGACTCGCGGGAGGAACCAGCTGGACGCAGCTTCCATGACCAGGCCGCGCCGGGAGAACACCAAGCCGAACTTCGCGTTGTCGGCGGCGAGCCGGATGTCCATCGGGAGCGTCATCGTGACCCCGACCCCGACCGCGGGCCCGTTGATGGCAGCGATCACCGGCTTGAGTGAGGCCGCGACGCGCAGGCTGACCTGACCGCCGCCGTCCCGCGGCACGCCGTCGATGGTCTTGGCCGTCGTCCCAGATCGCCGGCGCCGGTCGGCGTTGAATGTGTCGCTGCCAGCAGAAAGGTCGGCGCCTGCGCAAAACGCTCGTCCCCGGCCAGTGACAACCACTGCCCGTACGGCATCGTCGCCGTCGGCCCGGTCGAAGGCGTCGATCAGCTCATCTCGCATCACCTGAGTGAACGCGTTGAGCTGGTCCGGGCGGCTGAGGGTGATCGTCGCAATGCGATCAGCGACAAGGTAGTCGATCTCCGAGTACGGGCGAATCGGATTTGCCACGGGTTGCCTCCTACGGCCGTCAAGCGGGTTGGCGAGCAGCTGAGTCGTGGCCGTGGGCCGACCGGGTGGCCACGTCGTCACCTGCCACTCTGCCCGAGCGAGTTTCATGCGTGAGCGATGAGTTCGGGCGGTGGATCGGGTCTGCCCTGGCATGACTCGAATCATCGCTGATTTCTCGGTCTGTCCCGGCGGCCTGGTCACCGGGCCCGGCCCCGGCCCGGACCACGGTCCGGGCACCGCGGCGCACCTGACCTGCGACGTCTCCCGGTGATCCGGTGAGCACTGTCAACATCAATGGGATCACCCTGGGCATCGAGTCGTTCGGTGACGACGACGCGCCGCTCGTCCTGCTCGCGGGCGGGACGACGATGCTCTCCTGGCCCGACGCGCTGTGCGAGCGCCTCGCCGCTGGCGGGCGCCGCGTGGTGCGCTACGACCTGCGCGATAGCGGGGAGTCGACGATGACGGACCCGGAGGCGCCCGCCTACACCCTGCGCGACCTCGCCGCCGACGCGGCGGCCCTTGCTGACGCGCTCGGCGGGGGGCCTGCGCACCTCGCGGGGATCGGCGTCGGCGGGATGGTCGCCCAGGTGGCCGTGCTCGACCATTCGGACGCGTTCGCGGCGCTCACCCTGGCTGGCACCCGCGCGGTTGCCCCGGGCCCGCCCGACGACGACCTCCCCGGCCATGACCAGGCCACGATGAGCCGGCTGTTCGCGCGTCCCATGCCCGACTGGACCGACCGCGAGGCGGTGGCGGAGTTCGCCGCCGCCGGCGCGGAGATCCTCGGCGACGACCCCGTCGCCGCGCGCGCGGTCGCCGCGCGGATCTGGGACCGCACGCCCGGCACCGCACCTGCGGTCCAGATGGCCAACCAGATGCGCATGGTGTTCTCCCGGCTCGACTGCCAGCCCCGCTGGCGCGAGCGCCTGCCCGAGATCGAGGTCCCCGCGCTCGTCGTCCACGGCCGCCGCGACCGGTTCTTCCCCGTCGGCAACGGCGAGGCGATCGCGCGCGAGATCCCCCGGGCCCGGCTGCTGGTCCTCGAGGAAGCCGCCACCGCGATCCCCGATGCGGCGGCCGGCGAGGTCACCGAGGCAATGCTCACGCTCAGATAGAGGACGGCGGGTGCCGCGCGGGCCTGACTCCAGCGCCTACCCCCCGGCAGTCATGCCAGCATCGTGGTGCCGCGTCTGACTGACCAGTCCGCCGCCGCAGCCATAAAGGCAATCAGCACTTGGCCATTCTCACCGATCCCGACGGCCTCGCCGGAGCGGTAGCGGTCCTGCAGCTTGGCTATTGCGCATCCGCCACCCATAACAGATACACGGGCCGCATCGCGCGCCATCACAATGAAGATCGTCGGTGACTCGACGTGCCACGAGATCGAGGCTCGCAGCAGGGCCTATACCGGCGCCGCCAAGGGGTTGCATCGACGACACGAGGTTTGACCAGATGGCCGGAGAGCTGAAAGCGTAACAGCGATGAATAAACGGTCGCGTGCCGACGTCGCGCCCTGGGCTGCGCGCGGCTCTATGTTCAGCCAGCCCGGCCTGGCCAGGCCGGTGGCCTGGGCCGCGCCACATGATCTGGATCGGCTGCGCGCTAGCCACGCACGCGGACGGCCGGGCAAGCCGCTGGTGCCGACCAGCGTCGCATCGCCACGGCTGGGCGATGAGCTGTTCGCCCGGCTTCTGGCCTACGGCACGCCGCAGGAGACTCATCCAGGCGATGTGCTATTCACTCCGGGCGATGAAGACGTCGATCTGATCGTGGTCGCCCGGGGTTCGGCGGAGGTTGTCCGGACGGAGACGGCTGACGTGCCCGCGGCGATCGTCGCGGTCGTGGATGCGGGCGGCTTTGTCGGCGAGCTGAATCTGCTAACCGGGCAGAATGTCTACCTGCTGTGCCGGGTGAAGAAGGGCGGCACGGTCTACCGGGTGTCGCCGGAGCGTCTGCGGCAGCTCATGGCCAACGACGTCGAACTGTCCGACATCGTCTTCAAGGCGCTGATCGCCCGCCGGGAGCTGCTGCAGCGCAGCACCGCCGCCCGGGCGATCGAGATCGTCGGCGGCGCCAGGTCGGCGGCGGCGCTGGCGCTGCGGACCTACGCCGCCCGGCAGCGCCTGACCCACCTCTGGTTTGATGCCGACACTCCCGCAGGCCGGGCGATGATGGAGTCCTCCAGCCTGACCGAGGACGACCTGCCCGCCGTCGTCATGCCCGGCGCCACGCTGAAACAGGCCACGCCGGGCGGGCTAGCCGAGAAGCTGGGCCTCAGCTACCGTCGTTCTTCCACGAAGCCTGTTGACGTCACGATCGTCGGCGCTGGCCCGGCCGGCCTGGCAGCCGCAGTCTACGGGGCGTCCGAGGGCCTGGACACCGTGCTGCTGGACGCCGTCGGCGCCGGCGGGCAGGCCGCGGCCAGCTCCCGGATCGAGAACTACTTCGGCTTCCCGTTCGGCCTGTCCGGCGCCGATCTGACCGGCCTGGCCGTGCTCCAAGCGCTGAAGTTCGGAGCCCAGCTGGCCAGCCCCTGTCAGGCTGTCAAGCTCGATACCGACCGGAACGGCAACCTGCTTCGCCTGCACCTGCAGGGCGGGGAAGTCATTGACAGCAAAGCCGTTGTCATCGCGACCGGTGCCCGCTACCGGGCGCTGCCGCTGGAACGCTGGCCCGACTTCGAGGGCGCCGGTATCTACTACGCGGCCACCGAACTGGAGGCCCGGGCGTGCACGGACAGTCCGGTCACGGTGGTCGGCGGCGCGAACTCCGCCGGTCAGGCGGCACTGTACCTGGCCGGGCGAGGTAGTGAGGTCTCGCTCGTTGTCCGCGGCCCGGACATCGCGGCCGAGATGTCGGCCTATCTCGTCGACCGGCTGCGGGTCCATCCGCGGGTGACGGTGCGGTGCCGGAGCGAGGTTACCCGGCTAGATGGCGGCGACTTCCTCGAGGAAGTCAGCATCACCGACCGAACAGCGGACAGCACGCAACCCCAGCCGTGTTCGGGTTTGTTCTGCTTCATCGGCGCCGAACCCGCCACGAGCTGGCTGACCGGGATCGCTACCGGGGACGATGGGTTCATTCAGACCGACGTCCAGCTGAACGACGGCGACCTCGGCCCAGCCTGGGTCGGCCTCGGGCGGCGGCCGCTTCCGTTCGAGACCAGCATCCCGGGCGTGTTCGCGGTCGGCGACGTCCACTCCGGCTCGATGAAGCGGGTCGCCGCGGCCACCGGCGAGGGCGCCAGCGCGATCGCCTCGGTGCACAAAGCCATCAGCACGCTCGTCTAGCCTCAGACGCGCCCCAGGCGTGTGACGTAGCACGCCGTTCGGCTCCTGGACTGGCCGCGGCATGACGGCCGGGGAGGTCACCTCCGAATACCCCATGGTCACCGTGGCGGGCGTACGCGCGGCCGGTGGCGGGCGTACGGCCAGAACGGGTTACGGGACCACGGCCCGGCTGGGTAGCGTCACCCCGACGGGTCGATGGCGGCCCCTGCTGCTCCGGTTTAGGGTCGGAATATGCCGCTGAACATCCACCGGGCAGCGGGCCACGTGGTGAGGCCGGATCCGGCGGAGGCAGCAAGCCCTGCGGGCTGCAGGACCAGGCAGCGGTGGCCCATCAGGTGGCGTCGGACACCAAGAAGATCGCCACGATGGATCGGCATTGGCCGGCAGAGCCGGGGCAAGTGAGGCTAGGAGTGGACATGACCCGATGGCGAAGGGGTCATATCCGGTGGGCAATCGCTGGGGGGCTGGTGATTGTGCTGGTGGTCGCGGCGGTCGTGGCCTGGCCGTACGCGCAGCGCTACACCGGTTCGGCGCCTCCGCCCCAGTTCTATGACAAGGTCAAACTGGAGCCCGCACTCGCCCAGGACTACCCGCGCGTTCTCGGGGTCGCGCACAACGCGGGCAACAACCTGGGAACGCTGTCAACGGCGCTGCACTACGGAGCCGACGTCATGGAGACCGATGTGATCTCTGCACGTGGCCAGCTCGTTGCAGGTCGCAACCACTGGTGGGGCTGGCTGGCGCGCCAGGTGTTCCGAGGCCCGACGCTGGTACAAGCCTGGGACAGCGCGGCGGCCGCCGAAATCATCAAGCTAGACCTGATGCAGACGGACCGCGGGTTCCTGGATGACCTGGTTGCCTTTCTGGCTCCGCGCGCCAGGTCCCGGCATGTGATGATCTCCAGCCGCGACTTGAGCGCGCTGCTCTACCTGCATAGCCGGCTACCCGATGTCACCATTATGTTTAGCGTGGCCGGGCCCGATGCTGTTCACCAGCTGAAGTCGGACTCCGCGCTGCAGAGAGCCATCGGCGGCGCATCGGTCTTTCAAGGCTTGGTAGACGCGAACCTGGTCACCTGGATGCACGGGCATAGGCTGGTGATCCTGGCGTGGACGGTAAACGACAGCGAACGCTTTAACCAGCTGGTGCGGCTGGGAGTCGATGGCATTACTACGGGTAATCTAGCCATCCTCCGGGCCCTATCACGGTAGCCACGACACGTGGCCCGCTAGCAGCGTGTTGCCCGATGAACGCCACAGAATTGATCAGCGTGTGCGCGATGATCATTGGGTTCGTCGGCCGCCAGTGGAGGAACAGGACGCCGAAGATCACGCCTATGATAAGGGCCGGACCAGAGCAGCTTCCGCTCGCCGGTCAGCGCCCGGGTCTCAGCCCGGTCCGTCCGTTTTCCTCGAAAGCAACTGCCTGCTTCATCTGGTCCGCGAGCGCCATAGTTCGTTTCGTCCGGGGGTGCTATTGGGCAGGAACCGACTCCCGCTCAGGCGGAAAGGCATCATCGGCGGGCTCGCGTCGCATCAGGAATGGCCATCTTTGTCGCGGTGTCGCCGCCATCAGGCGGAGTGAGCGTGCCACGCCTTGCGGCATGGGCACCGGCGCTGGTCGGCATCACGGCACTGGCTGTGCTGAGCGCTTTCGCAGCCCTTCGCGCTCGCGGAACCGCCCGTGTCATCTGGCTTGCCGCCGCAACCGCAGTGATCTACGCGCTGGTCAACGCAGTCACCAAGAGCAGTGTCGGCCTGCTCATGACCCGGGGAGCTGGCGTGCTCGCCACGTGGGAGCCATACACGCTGATTGCTGTCGGCATCCTCAGCGGCGTATTCGGTCAGAGCGCGTTCAACGCCGGACCGCTTTCGCTGAGCCTGCCGGTCATCGATACCGTCGAACCGGTTTCCTCAGTCATCCTCGGTGCGGCCGTGTTCCAGGAGCATCTAGCGCAGTCACCAGGGCTCCTTACGCTTCAGCTCGTAGGCGGTGCGATCGCGGCGGCCGGGATCGTTGTGCTCAGCCACTCTCCGGTTGTGCTGGCCGAGGAGAGCCGGGAGTCCCGGTCTGCTGGCCGGCAGGCCAGTCAGGCGTCCGCAAATAAAAGGGACTAATGAAGAACTCCGCTCGCACATGCAAGCACCACCCTACGTTCTGAAAAGGATCTTGATTTCCAGAACAGACAATGATTCTCTACAGCGCGCGAGCTTGCGGTCAGCCCAGGACGGGCTATAGGCCAGGACACCGGCCTGATGGTGCCATGCAGGCCGGTGCCATCGAGCAGCTCATCGAGCTGGATGCGGGCCGAGGTCCGCCGAACTTCCTTCAGCGCCACCAGATCGGCGTTGATCCGGCTGAGCCCCTCGTTCAGGACCCCGATGCGCCGGGGCTCGCCTTCATCGTTCTGGACATTGAGGGGCCGTGACGCGCGGGCCTAGTTTGCTATTTCAAGGCATCCAGCAGCTCCCGGCAGGCCCGCTCACAGCGTCGGCAGGCCTGCTCGCAGACCCGGCAGTGCTCGTAGTGCGCATGCCGCTCACACTCATCGCCGCAGCTCCTGCAGATGGCCACGCATGCCTCCAGCAGCGGCCTGGTGGTGCTGGGGTCGTATTCCGCCAGGCGGCTGATAACCCGCCGGTGGCTGTGCAGATATCGGTGCAGTCCAGGCACAGCCGGATGCACCTGACCATCTCGGCCAGGTTCTGCTCGCTCAAGTCAGCGTCGGTGTCGGCGGTGCAGGCCTGGGCGCAGTCGCTGATCGCCTCGATGGCAGCGGCCAGCACGCTGGCGTCGGCGTTGACGGTAAGCGGGTAGCTGTCCAGCATCGGGCGAGCGTAGCTCGTGACCCCTCCTTTGTCGGGCGATGTGGCAAGGGCAGCCAGGCGCCATATCCGGGTGCAAGAGCGCCCGGGCGCATTGAGCAACGGGATCGGCTGGGCTGTCTTAGCTCATAGTGGCGGTGCTGGTGTGAACGCGGACGGCAGCGGTGTTCCGACCTCCGGCGAATCTACTTCGACGATGTCGGCCCGCATGGGCCTCAGGATGTTCAGAAGCTCGTCCTGTTCGGCTGTCCCGACGTTGAAACTGTCCAGGGTCGCGACGAGGTCTTCCATGAAGGCATCCCACTCGCCGCTCGTCACCCCCATGTTGGTATGCGTCTGCTTCATGCTGAGCCCCGTGTAGGTGCACGGTCCGCCGGTATCCTGGCATAGCTGGTCGACGAACTCTTTCGTCAGCCGGTCCAGGTTGGTCCGGGCGAATTTCTGGTTGATACGGTCGTCCTTCGCTGCGCGATCTTCAAAGGCGCGGGCGACTGCCGTAATGGCCTCGATTCCGCCGAGTCGCTCGTACAGGGAACGCTCCAACGCTTCCACCTCCCGCTGTCGTTGCAGGCGACCTTGGGCTAGCTCGCAAGAGCCTGCCTCCGGCCTCCTAGCCCAGTGGTTCAGCATCGCCGCGGTCGGAGCCGCCCCGCATCGTCAGAATGGCTAGTTCTTCACGGTCCGCAGCGCCAGCTCGCACGGGCAGCATGGAGCGCTCGAGACGGACTGGACGACCGCCGACGGCGCTGTGCGGGTGATCGACTTCATGCCACCAAGTGCTCACCCCACACCTCATATTGCAGATCCTGTACAGCATCGACGGCGCGCTGGTGTCCGATGAGGGAGATTGCCGTGATGGCCTCATCTACCAGGGGTTCCGCGTCCTCAGCGATGACACGCCGCCAAGCGGTCAGACCGTGACGAAGCCATCACAACCAGGATGAAATGGCCCACCATCACTATCCGATCTAAAGATGTCGCGTGGCCCGGCGGCCGGGCAGCATGCGCGCATGGCACTTACACGGATGTTGCCCGTCCCGGCGCTGCCGGGCACGCGCGCGGTGCGCTTTGGGCCGGGCCCGCTGGCCGGCCGCTACGCTGCGGCGGCGGCGATGGTCATCCTGTTCTTGATCCCGTACCTGGCCCTGTCGTCTGCCTTGCCGCCGGTCGCGCCCATCATCGCCGCACAGTTGCACATGAGCCTGCAGGCGGTGAACCTGACGTCGGGCTTGGCCAATGCCGGTTATGCGGCCGGGACGGTGCTGGCGGTGCAGTTCTCCCAGCTCCTGCCCCAGCGGCGGATGCTGCTGGTTTACGGCACCATGCTGGTGGCCGCCTCGGTGCTCGCGGCCGCCGCGACCAGCCCGGCGATGTTCATCGCCGGGCACGTGCTGCAGGGTTTGAGCACTGGCCTGCTGCTGATCGCAGCGGCGCCTCCGCTGTTCCTAGGTTACCCAGCGAACAAGCTGCGCTGGACGGTGATGATCTTGGACATGTGCATTTTCGGCGCGGTCGCGGCAGGGCCGCTGATCGGCGGTGCTCAGGCGTCGTTCCATACCTGGCGACCGCTGTTCTGGGTTGTCGCCGGTGTCGCCGTGATGGCGCTGCTGCTATCGCTGCTGACCTTCGAGGACGCCCCGCCGGCTAACCCAAGTGCGCCTCGGGATCCGGCCGCGCTCGGGCTGGCCGCGGCCGGCTCGGTTGCGGCGTTCTGGGGTGCCTCGGAGCTGCTCACCCACCGGTTCCTGGATCCGGTCGCGGCGGTCCCGCTGCTCGGCGGGGTGGCGCTGATCACACTCTTGCTGGTCTACCAATACCACGCCAGGCGTCCGCTGCTGACGGTGCGCAACCTGAACAGCACCATCCCGCTGAGCGCGATCGTGGTCCTGGTCTGCGCGGCGGCCGCCTCGGTGGCGGCGGTCACGCTGACCGGCACGGTGCTCGCCCCGCATTACACGCCGCTGCGCCTGGGCTTGCTTTACGTTCCCGAGCTTGGCGGGGCAGTGATCGCCGCGATCGCGTTCGGGATGGTTATCAGCCGGCGGCTGCTTCACTACTTCGTCCTGGCCGGAATGGTCTTCCTGGCCGCCGGGATCCTGGTGCTCCGCGCCGCCGTCCCGCCCACGGCCGGGCTCGCGCTGGCCGGTTCAGCGCTGGTCGGCGTCGGCGTCGGCGCTTCGGTGACCCCGGCGCTGTTCCTGATCGGGTTCTCGGTGCGGTCGCCCAGCATTCAGCGGGTGTTCGCGATCTCGGAGATGTTGCGTGCGGTGGCTGCGTTCGTGGTCGCGCCGGTCCTCCTGCACTTTGCGGTGACGCTGACCGGCCTGCCGACCCCGGCCATGAGCATTGCCTTGTGGATATGTTTCGGACTCGCAGCCGGCGGGGCGCTGGCCGGCGTCCTGCTCTACCTGCTCGGCGGGGTACGCCCGTCTGCTTCGGCACTGCATCGGTGGATGGGCGGCCAGGAGCCGGGCTGGAACTCCCCGCCGCTGCTCGCCGCGGTCCGCCATGGCCCACCCGGGCATGTCCTGGACCGGACGCCGGCCCGCGCGGGATCCGGCCATGGCAGCGGCGGTCGGATCGCAGCGTCACTGACCAGCCTTCCCCATCGGCATGCGGTTCGCGGACGCGGCGATCACGTCGGCCCCGTCGTGTTCGCCTACGACGGTTCGGACCTGGCCAAAGCCGCGATAGCAGAGACCGGCCGGCAACTGCCAGCCAAGCGAGACGCACTGGTCCTCACCGTTTGGAGAACATACAACGTCGGGTTCCTCCCCGAGCCCGGGGCCAAGTTCGACGCGGCATGCGCCGAGGAGGTGAAACAGGCTGCCGAGCAAACCGCCGCGCACGGAGCCGCGCTGGCCGAGGCGGCAGGCTTCCGGGCCCAGGCCAGCGCAGTGCAGGGAACACCGGCCTGGAAGGCGATCGTAGATGCGGCCGACGATCACCAGGCAAGCCTCATCGTCCTGGGTTCCCGTGGCCGTGCCGGGCTCGGCATCGTAGCGGGAAGCGTCGCCGGGGCCGTCGCGTCCCGTTCGCCGCGGCCTGTGCTCATCGTGCGCGGCCACGACCGAGCCGGCGCCCCCACCACGGAAACCTCAGCACCGGCCACCGCATCCGAGGCTGTCGATAACGAAGTCCTCAAATGACGGCACCAGGCTGTACTCCTCGAATTTGACGGCGGGCCGGCCAGACGGCACCGCGCTGTTCACCGAGAAGCTCGTCGCCGTGCCTTGGCGGCACCCAGTACGCCGGGCCGGCGTGATGGGGAAGTTCGACGTGTTCGCCAACGTCACCCTCGTCACCCCGACGCGGCACGCCGACCAGATCTTCGACCAGGTTGTTCCCGGAGCCGACGCCGACTGCGTGGCCTGTGCGAGCCGCCTGCCCAACGATGCCGGGTTCGTCTGCAAGGTGCGGTCGCCCGGCCGTGGGGTCACCTGCACGTCATCGACGCCCAGCCTCACAGCAGCCGTGGCCGGCCGCCGTGGCGGGAACGGCGCTGGCGAATATGGCCAGGGTGACCCACCGGTATCCGGAGAAGCATCAACACGCCTGAGGTCATGACCTACGGCTGGCGAGGATTAGCCAGTTTGACGATGTGCAAGCTTCCGGCCGCGCAGCCTAAGCCATTGGCGGCCGGGGACCCGCTGGACCGGGGAGTCGGCACTCCACTAACCCCCACCGATGAGAGCTGGTCCTGCCGTGCTCGGCGCTCAAGACCCATATTTCCCGAACGGGCCGGGTACGTCCTTCCACACACGGCAGCGCCTGTCGGTCAGGTAGGTCCGGGCGGCTTTCTGCACGCTTACCAGGACCGGCTCGCCTTGGCTTACGCGGGTCGCGTCATCACAGCCCACAACCAGAACCTGCATAAGGGAAGGGAAAAAGATGTGTCAGACTCTACCCAGGTGCGCGGATCGGCCGGGACCGCATCACCTGACGCACCGATCGTGGCAGATCAGCCCATCAGAGACGAACTGGCGCAAGGTCTTCACCCAAGCCGGCATGAGCTCGCGCAGTCGGCTCTACCGGGTCCTGCCTGGCGACCGGGCCAGCACCGACCTCCGCTAGCGGACCACGAGCAGTGAGGCGCTAGACGTGTGACTACCAACCTTGGCGGAATATCAACCCGGCTGCGTGTTCCGGGCGCGCTGGTAGTGCCGACGGGCCTTCATCCAGTTCCGCAGACCGCCATCGAGCACCACCGCGCGGCATTGGCCTTGCGGCGGTTGATGAGGAACAGGCGGCACCCGGGACACCGCTCCGGCCACCGTTGCCCTCGAACCCCTCATCTTCGGTCCATTGGATCGAGCTCTAGCTGGAGGCAGGCGTGCGACACAGAGCATGTGTAAAGGCATCAGCGGCTCTGGCCGCTGCAGTTGCGGCACTGCTGGTCGTGACGGCTGCGTGTGCGAGCAGAAGCCCGGCCGCAAACTCGTCGGGCAGCAGCTCATCGACTTTGCTGGCGAAGGTGGCCTCGAAGGTGGCGGCGGACAAGGCGATCCCAACCTGGACTGCGCCTGGACCACCGGTCGACGCCAGCAAGCTGCGGGGGAAGCGGGTCTTCATCATTCCGCTGGTTCCCAACTCGCTTAACGAGAACGTCCAGAACACGTACAAGCAGATCTTCAACGCGGTGGGTGTGACGTGGACCCTTTACGCCAACCAGGGGCTGACGTCGCAGTGGATCGCTGGCATGGACGAGGCAATCGCGCAGCATCCCAACCTGATCATCCTGAGCACGGCACCGGATCCGCGCGTCCTCCAGCCGCAGCTGCGCGCCGCCAAGGCGGCTGGCATCCCGGTCGAAGTAACTCACTTCTACGACCGGTCGGCCCCACCGCCACCCGCGTGTCTAGCCTGCGCCGCCGGCGTTACGGCCCTGGTCACCGCGCCGAACAACGCCGCCGGCGCGGCTGAGGCGGACTGGATCATCAACGACTCGCGCGGCCACGCTCACGTGCTGATCGTTTCGGCGCCGGACACGCTTCCAAGTCCCGGGATCGTGTCCGCGATGGAACGGGAGTATCGCACTTACTGCCCGACCTGCACGTACAAGGTCATCGAGGTTCCGGTTGCGCAGTGGAACACCGGGGTGCAAAGCGAGGTCCAGTCGGCACTGCTCGCCGACCCTTCGATCAATTATGTCGATGCCCTCGCCGACGCGATGTGCACCGGTGCCGTACCTGCTGTACAAGCCGTCGGCAAGACCGGCAGCGTGAAGGTGGTCAGCTTCAACGGCTCGCCGTTCGCCCTGGAGGACATCCGGACCGGCACCATCATGGCCATGGACGCATCCGAGAACACCCGTTGGATCGGTTTCGCCGACGTCGACCAGGCGTTCCGGCTCCTGGCCGGCATGTCGCCCGTCAATGAGACGACACCGTTCCGCTTGATGGACAAGAGCAATATCACCCAGGCTGGCGTTCCGGCGACCAACTACGTGGGTTACGGCAATGCCTATGCGGTCGACTTCTGGCATCTGTGGGGCCTTCCAGGGTCGCCGCCGTCGCCCCCCCGCAGTTGACGATGTCCGGCTACGAGGCCAGGCCTTTGGTCAAGGTCAGGCAACTGACCATGGATTTCGGCGGTCAGCGGGCTCTCGACACGGTAGATATGGATCTTCTCCCGGGTGAGGTGCATGGCCTCGTCGGAGAAAACGGCTCCGGGAAGTCGACGCTGATCAAGATATTGGCTGGCTTCCATGCGCCGCTGGCTGGCACCCTGGAAGTGGCCGACCAGCCCATCCTGCTTCCGCTGCGCCCCGGCCAGTTCCGTGAACTGGGCTTCGCCTTCGTACATCAGGACCTGGGTCTCATACCGTCGCTCAGCGTTCTCGAGAACCTGATCGTCGACCGGCTGATTCAGCCCGGACAGTGGGCCGCCATCCGCTGGCGGCGCGAGCTGAAACACGCGGCCGAACTGCTCGAGAGATTTGATGTCCCTGTTGATCCGCGACGACTGGTCCTTGATCTAAAGCCGATCGAGCGTGCCCTGGTCGCCATAGTGCGCGCCGTGCACTTCTCGATGGATGCCGAGAGGGGCAGGAACATCTCCCAGGCTGGTGATCGGCTCCTCGTCCTGGACGAGCCAACCGTGTTTCTCGGGCGTGGCGAAGTAGAGCAGCTATACCAGCTCATCCAGAGCCTTGTCCGGCAGCAGTCGCCTCGGGCAAGTGTGCTTTTCGTGTCACACGACCTCGACGAGGTGAAGCAAGTCACGGACCGGACCACTGTGCTACGCGATGGCCGGGTCGTCGGCACCGTCGTCACGTCGAAGGTTTCCCACGAAGCATTGATCAAAATGATCGTGGGCCGGGACCTGTCCGTCTTCTCCGCGCCCAAGCACTCCGGGGTCGCCGCAAACCCCACCCTGCGGATCGAGGGACTGTCCACCTGGACACTGCAAGACGTGTCGCTGGACATGCCAGCCGGCGAAGTGTTCGGCCTGACCGGGCTGCTGGGCTCCGGCTATGAAGAAATCCTCTATGCGCTGTACGACGGTGGGCGAACCGCGTGGGCTGGCCGGGCCATCCTGCCGGGCGGACGCGAAGTACGGCTGGAGCAGACGGCCCCGGAACGAGCTATAGAGAACGGGATATTCCTGATCCCGGTTGATCGCCTTCAGCAGGGATGCGCGCCGTCGCTGTCGATCGCCGACAACGTGACCTCACCATGGCTCGATCACTACTTCCGCAGGATGTTCCTGCGGCGCCGCTCCATGCTGGCCGAGACGAGAACCCAGATGACGGATTTCGACGTCCGACCGCGCGATCCCGGTATCGAATTCGCTCGCCTGTCCGGCGGCAACCAGCAGAAGGTGTTGCTGGCGAAATGGCTGCAAGTCTCGCCGCACGTGCTGTTGCTGCACGAGCCCACCCACGGCGTGGATGTCGGTGCACGGCAGCAGATCTGGTCCATCATCGAGAGACTCGGCGAGAAATGCGCTGTGCTCTATGCCGGCAGCGACTACGACGAACTGGCCAGGGTCTGCCATCGCGTCGCCATCATCAGCAACGGGACTGTGTGGCGGATCCTGTCCGGTAGTGAGGTCACAAAAGAACGGATCACCCAGGAGTGCCTGGCCGAGCGAAGCGCTTCTGGCCTGGCGGCGGCATCAATCCCGGACTCTGGCCTGATCGAGATGCCCGTGCATGAGGGTGGAGGTAGCGCGATGGCTCGTAATGACACCGGGCGTGACGGTGGTGCCGACACCGGCCTGACAGCCACGGAAGAGGCCGCCGCCAAATCAGTGAGAGCGCGACTTCTGCCGCTTGATCTCACGGAACGCCTGGCTCTCCCCCTAGCGTGGGTCGCCATCATCATCATTTTCGGCGCTATCAGGCCATCCGTGTTCCTGACCGCCTCCAACTTCGAAACGATCTTCTCCTCACAAGCGGTGCTGGCCGTCATCGCGCTGGGCCTGATCGTGCCGATGACGGCTGGTGACTACGATCTGTCGATCGCCTCGGTCACCGGCATGTCCGCAATGCTCATTGCGGTACTCAACGTCCTGCACGGCTGGCCTGTCGGGCTGGCCGTGCTGGCCGCTCTTGCCGCCGGCCTCATGGTCGGTGTCGTAAACGGCTTCGTCACCGTGATCTTCGGTATCGAGTCGCTGATCGTCACGCTGGGCATGGGCACGTTCGTCGCCGGGCTGACCCTCTGGATAAGTGACTCCAACACCGTCAGCGGCATCTCGCAGAACCTGGTCAACCCGATCGTGGTCTGGCGGTTCCTTGGCGTCCCGGTCGAGTTCTACTACGCGCTGGGGGTCGCTCTAATCCTGGGCTACATGATGGAATTCCTTCCCGTCGGCCGACGGCTCCTGATGGTTGGCCGAGGCCGCGAGGTCGCCCGGCTGAGCGGCATGCACGTGAACCGGATCCGCTTGCTGGCTTTCGTCTGCTCGGGCGGAATCGGGGCGGCAGCAGGAGTTCTCTTCGCGGGTACTTCGGGCGCGGCCGATCCATCATCGGCCACCGGGCTTCTGCTGCCGGCCTTCGCTGCCGCATTCCTCGGAGCCACTGCCATCTTCCCGGGCCGGTTCAACGTGCCGGGCACCCTGATCGCGGTGTACTTCATGGTCACTGGCATCACTGGCCTCCAGCTCCTGGGTGCACAGACATACGTGCAGAACCTCTTCTACGGTGCAGCTCTGGTCGGTGCCGTCGTGTTCTCGCAACTGACCCGTCGGCGCCGGCTGCGCCGCGCCCCGGCTTCGCTCGTCAGGAAAGAGGAATAGCGATGCCGGGGAGGCGCTGAATTCGCCGGCGGTGTTCGCCACGCTCTCTCGCTTGGGGCTGCGCGGTCGTGGGAGCGCCGGGATCTGCTGGTTCCGGAGGTGGGGTGTGGGTGATGATGTTCCTGCGCTGGCGTGCGGGTGGGTGGCCGGGCCGGGGTGGCCGGGCCTGGGTACCTGGCCTGGTGCTGGCGTGGAGGTGGGCTGGGCGATGGGCGTGTTGCTGGACCGGGTCGCGGAGACCGCTGCGCTGGAGGGGGTGCTGGGGGCGGTGCGGGGTGGTCTGAGCGGGGTGCTGGTGCTGCGGGGGGAGCCGGGGATCGGCAAGACGGCGCTGCTGGAGTGGGTGGCGGGCCGGGCGGGGGATATGCGGCTGGCCCGGGTGGCCGGGGTGCAGGCGGAGATGGGGATGGGGTTCGCCGGGCTGCATCAGCTGCTGGTGCCGTTCCTGGGCGGGCTGGGGGACCTGCCCGGGCCGCAGCGGCAGGCGCTGGGGTCGGCGTTCGGGCTGGCGGACGGGCCGGCGCCGGACCGGTTCCTGGTCGGGCTGGCGGCGCTGACGCTGGTCACGGACGCGGCCGCGGGCGGGCCGGTGCTGTGCCTGGTTGATGACGCGCAGTGGCTGGACCTGGCGTCGGTGGAGGTGCTGGGGTTCATCGCCCGCCGCCTGTACGCGGACCGGGTGGGGGTGCTGTTCACCGTGCGGGAGGGGGAAGAGCAGGCGGCGGCGCTGGCCGGGCTGCCGGAGCTGATGCTCGGCGGGCTGGACGGCGAGGCGGCCGGTGAGCTGCTGGCGGTAGCGGCGGCCGCCCCGGTGGACAGGCGGGTCAGCGCGCAGGTGGTGGCCGGGGTGGCGGGGAACCCGCTGGCGCTGGTGGAGGCGGCCGGGGAGCTGAGCCCGGCGGAGCTGTCCGGGGCGGTGCCGCTGGGCTGGCCGCTGCGGTCCGGGGGCCATCTGGAGGAGCTGTACCTGGCCCGGGTCCGGGCGCTGCCCGCCGGGACCCGGCTGCTGCTGCTGGTGGCGGCGGCCGACCCGACCGGGGACCCGGTGCTGGTCGAGCAGGCGGCCGGGCAGCTGGGCGTCGATGCCGAGGCGGGCGAGGCCGCGGGCGCCGGCCGGCTGGTGTCCTGGCGGCCGCGGGTGCGGTTCCGGCACCCGCTGATCCGGTCCGCGGCCTACTGGGCGGCCCCGGCCGGGACGCGGCGCCGCGCGCATGCCGCGCTGGCCCAGGTCACCGACCCGGGCGCGGACCCGGACCGGCGGGCCTGGCACCGGGCCGAGGCCGCGCCGGGCCCGGATGAGCAGGTCGCCGCCGAGCTGGAACGCTCGGCCGGCCGGGCGCAGGCCCGCGGCGGCCTGGCGGCCGCGGCCGCGTTCCTGGAACGGGCGGCGGCGCTGACCCCCGACCCGGCCCGGCGGGCCGGCCGCGCCCTGGACGCCGCGCAGGCCAACGTGCGGGCCGGCGCGTTCGGCAAGGCCCGCGACCTGCTGACCGCAGCCGAAACCCGCCCGCTAGATGAATACCAGCACGCCCTGGCAGACCTACTGCGTGGGAGAATGGCGCTTTCTTCGGGCTTCGGCAGCGACGCTCCCCCACTGCTCCTGAAGGCAGCCAAGCGGCTGAAGCCGCTCGACCTCGACCTGGCCCGCGAGACCTACGTGGACGCGTGGCAGGCAGCATACTTCGCCGGGCACATGGCGGGCGCCGTCGAGCTGCTGGAGGTCTCCCGCTCCGCCCGGACACTCCCCCCTCCGGCGCACGAGCCACGGCCGGTCGACCTGGTGCTGGACGGTTTCACGCTGCTGGTCACTGACGGGCCGGCCGCCGCAGCACCGGCACTGCGGCAAGCAACCAGCGCCTTCGCCAGCGAAGACATCCCCGCAGAGCGGCTACTCCGGTGGGGCTGGATTGCCGCGGTGACGGACGAAGCTCTGTGGGACGATGGTGGCCGGCGCGTGACCATAAGGCAGGTTCAGCTCGCCCGTGAGGCCGGCGCGCTCGACCAGCTCCCCATCCTTCTGAACCGCATGGCTGTGGACGCCGTGTGGAGTGGGAACTTTGCGGCCGCCGATTCGCTGATCGCAGAGGCCGGTGCGGTCTGCGAGGCGACCGGGGCTCGCCTCGCACCCGTGGGTGCCATGATGCTGGCTTCGTTCCGCGGCAGGGAAGACGAGGCCACGCCCCTGATCCAGTCGACCATCGAGCGGGCCACAGCCAGAGGGCAGGGAGCCTTTGTGACAGTCGCGCGCTGGGTGACTGCAATCCTCTACAACGGCCTGGGCCGCTACGAGGAGGCACTGGCGGCGGCCCGGCAAGCCAGCGAGCACAGGCACGTATATGTCTCCGCGTGGGCATTGCCCGAGCTGATCGAGGCCGCCGCACGCACCGGAAACCGGCGCATAGCCGACGATGCCCTGGAGTGGCTGACGGAGACGACACGGGCTGGCGGAAGCGAGATCGGGCTGGGGATCGAGGCGTGCTCCCGCGCCTTGCTGAGCGAGGGGAAAGTCGCCGAGAGAGACTACGGCGAAGCGATCGACCGGCTCAGCCGATCCCGCCGCCGTCCCGAGCTGGCCCGGGCCCACCTGCTGTACGGGGAGTGGCTGCGCCGGCAGCGCCGCCGCCGCGACGCCCGGGACCAGCTGCGTACCGCCTTCGCGATGTTCGACGCGATGGGTATGGAGGCCTTCGCGGGCCGGGCCCGGGCCGAGCTGCGCGCCACTGGCGAGCGAGCCCGGCCGCGCGGCCCCGGGGCCCCGGAGGTGCTCACGCCGCAGGAGGCGCAGATCGCCCGGATGGTGGCCGGGCAGCTCACCAACCGGGAGATCGCCGCCCGGCTGTTCATCAGCGCCAGCACCGTCGAATACCACCTGCACAAGATCTTCCGCAAGCTCGGCATCACCAGCCGCACCCAGCTCGCCCGGACGCTCCACGACCCCGAAGAGACACCCGCCGGGGCGGTTTAAGCGGCTGCGGCCTGCTTGCATGCCTTGTCATCATGACATCTTCGAGCAGGGCCCGGCAGAGTCCCGATAGGCCTCGCCACGGCGATGGTGGCCGAGTGGATCAGCTCTTCCACGCCGGGGCCGACCAAGGTGACGCCGAGCAGGCAGTCGTGGTCCTCGTCGAGGACCGTGCGGGCGCGGCCGGTGTAGTCGTCGGCGTACAGGCTGGCGCCGATGACCTTTCCAGGCGGGTCACGATCGCCATGGCGAACCGGCTGGTCCCGGTGATGTGGGCGGCTGGCGGTCAGTCGACGCTGAGCCCTTGTCACACACCCGCCGCCAGTTCGCGGATCTGCTGGTTCCCGAGGACAAGTGGCGCTCCATCATCACGTCGATCTCGTTGCTTCGCTCGCCAGCAAGGGCATGAGAAGTAATGTTCGGCCGAGGCCAGCGCGGCGGCAAATTCCGGCTGCCGCTGCCTGAGGAGCCGGCGCACGATGGCGCTATTCTCCCGGGCCCGCCGCGCCTTTACCGGTGACATCTGACTCACCGCTGCCGTCCCGCGGTCCGGACCTGTTGGCTCTGCAGCAGCGTGGCGAGCACGGCCGCTTCGCTGATCTCGGGTTGACGGACCGCGGTGAGCAGTGTCAGCTGCCGGTCCCTCGCAAGGCCGCGCAGATGCGCAAGTGCCTCGGCCCGGGTTGGATCTTGCAGCTCCAGCCGGTAGCGACGGCCGAATTCCTCGAAGCGGCCTGGGTCGTGGCCGTACCACCTGCGCAGCTCGCCCGACGGTGCGACGTGCTTGCACCACTCATCGAGCGCCGCCTTGGCCTTAGTCAGGCCTCGCGGCCAGATCCGGTCGACCAGCACCCTGGTGCCGTCGTCGGGCTCGGGCTCCTCATACACCCGGCGTACCCGCACTGTTTCTTCCGCCATCGCTTCCTCGCTGCGAATGTGTCTGTTCCTGGCTAGATGGCCGACCCGGGCGCCGGATGTTGGGGCCGGCGCGGGTAGGCGGCGAGGGGGCAAGCCTGCTGCTTGCGTACCGGCAAGCCTGGCCGCCTCATCCCCGCCCCACATCGTCAGATCAGGTACTCGGCTTGGCGCAGTCACGGCGCCAAGATCATCGGTGGCGCTTCGAGCCGGGATTCACGATGAACCTGGGACAGAAGGATCTCAGGCCTGCCGCCACAGCCAGCTCACGAGCCGTCCGTGGCCCGTTCGATGACGATGCGGGTGAGCTCGACACGGGAGGCGATGCTGAGCTTGCGGAAGGCCTGGCGGAGGTGATGGGCCACGGTGTGGGTGCTGATGTACATCCGGGCGGCGACCTGATTGTTGTTCAGTCCCTGGGCGACCAGAACGCCGAGATCCTCGGCTGCGGAGGCCCTGGCCCACGGATCGGGATGCTGCGCGGCGGCCTTGGCCAAGGAAGCCGGGTCGCAGCGGGCCAGGCCCTGGCTGTGTGCCGCGGCGGCAGCCAGGGCCGGGAATCTCGGAAGGGCGTCTGCCAGGGCCTGGGCGGTGCGGGCGGTGCGGACGGCGGACTTGTCATCGCCTGCGGCCAGTGCGGTGCGAGCCAGCCAGGCCGCGAGTGCGGGGTCGCCGAGCAGGAGCCCAGGCCGGGCCTCTAGACAGGTCACCGATCATCTTCTGTTCCGTTTCACGTCCGCGCATAACGTCCCCGCCGACGGACCGCTCCCTGCGGCGTCATGCCCGCGCGCGCTCCCATGGAGCCGTCACTGACCATCGCGGTCATGCCATCACTTCACCCGCAGCCGACTGGCCGGCGGGCAGCGCCAGGCGCCACATAAAAAGCAGGACCCGGAGGTGCCGTTCCATCTCCAGCGCGGCTCCCTCGCTGTCGCCAGCGCACAGGTACGCCAGCAGCCGCCGCCGCGAGCTGACGATCATGCCGTCCGCCGCACGCCCGACCGCCAGCATCAGCTCACGCATATACCCGGCGCCCCTGGTCAGCCTAGGAGCCAGCAGCGGGTCATCCACCACGCCTGCCAGCAGGCTGAACATCTCTGCATGCGCCGCCGCCTTGCGGTCCCACTGAGACCTGGCCGCAAGGCCGCAAGCCCGCTCCACATTGTCGTGCAATTCGGTCAGATGCAGCATGGTCATCCGCGCGCAGGCAATGCGCGCCGCCATCGCCTGAGCCTGGATCATTCCCTCCTCCATCAGCCGGTCCCGCCCGCCACAGACCGGGCTGGCTCACGCCGCCCGGCGCTGGGTGAACCTGACGTCTGCCCAGCCGACAACCGCGGATGGATAGCCAGCAACTCGCCGGCATCCGCGGCCGGGCGGCGTCCCGGCTGCGGATTCGCGAATACCTCGCGGGCCACGGCACGCGCCCAGCGCATCCGGGTCACCGCCGTCTCGGGATGATCGCCGAACTCCTGCGCCACCCGTCCAGCACAGCCCGAGCAGCCGAACGCCCGGATGGCCGCGCCGGCGGCCTGCCGGACCTGACCCGCGCTAAGCTCATCGCGGCACTGCAGCCCCGACACGAAGACCGCGTCAGCCCAGACAGCACCGATGCTGAGGTAAGCCATAGCAGATCACGGCTCAGACAGCGCCGTAGGGCGGGTGCTGTCGGCGATCACCCGATTATGATGCCGAACGACCAGGTGTCTGCTGGTCCCGCAGGTGTCAATGCGGTGGTACGCGTCGGCGACGTAACCGCTGCCGGCGTACCGGTGGTGGATGGCGTGCATACCTGACCCTTTCGCCTAGACGAGGTGCCGCGGCCGCGATGTCCTCGATTCCCTCGTCGGCGCATCAAGCCTCATGCTCGGCCGGATGAGCATGCACCGTACGATCCGGTGGATTTCCGCGAGCCGGACGCCCGATCGCCGCAGACTTGACCGCATAGGGCGGCGAGGGTGGTGGTCGGGACATCGACGTGCGGCTGAGCCCGGAAAACCCAAATCGTCCGAATCGTATGAGGATGGCTCACCCTGGTCGGCGCGATGTTGATTATCGCGTCAGCGCGGCGGCAGTCGGCGGATTTCGAGCAGCTCAAGCCCGAGGGCCTCGATCTCGGCGAGCACACCGTATAGCGCGGCCTGGTCCGGCAGCGTCCCGGTCAGCACGGTGTCCTTCCCGCGCGGCTGAGCCCGAAGGGCCGGGAACGCGGAGCGCATCGTCTCGCCCAGGTGACCGCGCACCCAGATCTCGTACCACCGCGGCTGCGGCCCGCTATGCGCGCCGGTCACGTCATCACGAGTCATGAGACTGGCCAGCTGCCACTGTTGTCCCGTAATCGCGGGCCTCATGGTGAAGGCTCCTCCCAATCCGGCGAGCTCTCGTTACGAGCCTGGCCGCCGTCAGGGGGAGCGGCCAACGTACGATCCGGATGATTCTTGACGGCGCTCAGCCCCGTGCACGGAAGGTCGCTGGCGAGCCACTGAGTGATGAATCGCGGGAACTCGGCGAGTTCGGCGGCGGGCGGCCACCTGGGCCAGGCCTGAGTCAGCGCTGGGTTGCGGAGGGTGTGAGCAGGCTTAGGGCGCGGGCGGACCGGACTGCTTCGGCCCGGCTGTGCGCGCCGAGCTTGACGTACAGGTTGCGCAGGTGGGTCTTGACGGTGCTCGTCGAAACGGACAGCTCGGTGGCGATCTCCGGCGCCGACAGGTGAGTCGGCAGGTACCGCAGCACCCGGATCTCACTGTTGCTGAGCGGTTCGAGCGGCGGCCGCGGCCCGGCCGGCCGCGCCGCGGGCCGGTTCCCGGCCAGCAGGTCGAGGATCTGGGCGAGCAGGGCGGCATGAGCGGTGCGCTGCCGGGCCTGGCGCTCGAGCAGGCCCGGCGCGGGGTGCAGCAGGAACGTCAAGACCGCACCGTCGGGTTCGGCGATGTCGAGCGCGCGCTCGAGGGCGCGCCCGGCGGCGGCCGGGTCGCCGAGCGCGTCCCGGGCGATCGCCTCCAGCAGGAATGCCCCAACCAGCCAGGTCGCCCGGAACACAGGGCAGGAGCCCTCCAGGACCGGCTCGAGCGCCACGGTCGCTGCGCGCGGGTCGTTCTGGGCGAGGCGCAGCGCCGCGATGGCGATGCGCATCGTCCCGCGGTCGCGGTCGGGTTCGCCGAGGCCGGCCAGGACCTGCTCGGCCCGCCCGGTGTCGCCGAGGCGCACCAGCGCGTGCACAAGCCAGGCCTGTACCTGCTCGGCAAGCAGGTGCGGTCCGGCGAGGCGTTCGGCGGCCCGGAACGCGGCCATCGCGCCGACAGCCCGGCCGCGCCCCAGCTCGAGCACGCCGCGGAAGTACTGGACCCCCATAGTCGTTACGGGGTCAGCTCCCGCTTTGATAGTGCGCTCGGCGCGCTGCACCCAGGCCTCCGCCTCGTCCAGCCGCCCCTGCCAGGCCAGCACGCCTCCGAGCGATACGTAGGCGAAGCCGACGAACGGATCGTCCGTCCAGCCCTGCCGCTCGGCCAGCTCGATCGCCTGCCTGCAGCGCTCTGCCGCCCGAGCCAATGACCGGGAGAACTCAGCGACCGCCTGGTACGCCAGGCCGGTGAACTCCAGATAGGGCCGCCCGATCCGGCGGGCCAGCACGACGCCCTGCTCCAGGTGCGGTCCGGCCTGGCCGAACCGGGCCGCCCAGCCCTCTGCAATGCCCAGGCTGATCAGCGCCAGCGCGCGCAGCTCCTCGCCCAGGCCGGGCTGCGCCGCGTCCGGGGCCTCGGTCAGGACCTGCAGCCGCTGCGCCTGCTCGGCCACCGCCGACGAATTCCCGCGCTGCCGGGCCAGCAGCAGCCGAACCATCCCGAGCAGCACCTGCAGCTGGCTGCGCCGGTCTTCCGGCCCCGACGCCGACCCCCGCTCGGCCAGCCCCAGGTACCGGTCCGCCGCCTCCAGCGACCCCCGGGCCAACGCATCGCCCGCAGCTAGCGCCGCGAGCTCGGCATCCGCGGCGCGAGCGTCGGCGGGGAACCCGGCGAGCAGCTCATGAATGGTGACGGCCTGCCCATCCAGGTACAGGCCCGGCCAGTGGTCGGCCAGCAGCCGGGCGGCCAGCCCCCAGTCCCGCGCCGCCTGCGCGTGCCGGATCGCCTCCACCGCCAGCCCGCGCCCGGCAAACCAGCCCGCGGCCCGCTCGTGCAGCCCGGCCATCTGTCCGGGCTCGGCGCGGCGCAGCTCCAGTTGCAGCAGCCCGGCGAACAGGTGATGGTAGCGGAACCAGGACCGCGCCGCGTCCAGCGCCACCACGAACGCGTTCGCCTCCTCCAGGTCCTGCAGCACCCGTTCCCCGCCGCTGCCCCCGGCCAGCAGGTCGGCCAGCTCGCCGTTGACCCGGTCCAGCACGCTGGTCCGCAGCAGCAGCCGCCGCACCGGCTCGGGCTGCCGGTCCAGCACTTCGGCCAGCAGGTACTCGGCCACCGTCCGCTCGGTGCCGGAGAACTCCACAGCGAACCGCTCCGGATCTTCGTGCCCTACCAGCGACAATGCCGCCAGCCGCAGCCCAGCCGCCCATCCCTCGGTCCGGTCCACCAGCATCCCTAGGGCCGAGTCAGACAACCCCACCCCGGCCGCGGCAAACAATGCCTGCGCCTCGGCCACGGTGAACCGCAGATCGCCGGCGCGGATCTCGGTCAGCTCGCCCTCCAGCCGCAGCCGGTGCAGCCCCAGCCGCACGTCACGCCGGGTCGCCAGCACCAGCCGCAGCTGCTCCGGCGCGCGCATCACCAGTAGCTCCAGCTGCCGCCGCGCCTGCTCCGAACCCAGCTCGTGCACGTCATCGACCACCAGCCACAACCGCTCTTCCAGCGGGACCAGGTCCTTCAGCAGCCGCTCTGCGATCGCCCACCCGTCCAGATCTGGCGCCGCCGTCAACTCCCGCACCAGCCCCGACCCGGCCGGCGTCTGGCGCAGCGCGCCCAACACCGACAGCCAGAACCGCTGCGGATCCCGCTCGTCGCGCTCCACCGGCACCCACGCGGCGTGCTTGGCCAGGCCCGCCGCACCGATCCAGGACCGTAGCAGGACCGTCTTCCCGCTGCCGGGCGGTGCCGACACCACTGTCACCCGCGCCGATCGCTCCAGCCGCTCCCACAGCCCTGGACGGGAAACAACTGCCGCCCGGGCGGCGCAGCGGCGGAACATCGGATGCACCGCGGCTACGTCCTCCGCACCGGCGACGAGCTCGTCGACGGTTATCATTTCCTTTCTCCTTGTCTCCCCCTCAGCGGAGACGAATCCCGTTAAACCGTCCGGCCAGGTAGCCCAGGCACGCGAAGGTGCTCTAGCTGCGGCTTTCCCCCCGGCGTTTCCGGCACAAGCTCGGGTACTTCCGCCCCAAGCGTAGGGATCCGGCCAGCCGATCGAATCCAGGACGGTCCTTAGTCCTGCGGGTACCTCATGGAGGTCATCCCTGCGGATGACTAAGGACTGTCATGGATGCGGCCTGCGACGAGTCGACCATAACGTCTTGGCTCAGGGGAGAAGCTAGCGAACACTACAAGGCCGGTGCCGGCGAAACGAGGCAAGCATGACGGACGATGAGCTACGGCGTCAGGTCACTGCTGAGCTCACCTGGGACCCGCAGGTTGACAGTGAGGTGATCGAGGTGTCCGCCGACAGCGGTACGGTTACGCTGCGCGGAACGGTGGATGGCCTCTGGCAAAAGCGGGCGGGGGGCAAGGCCGCCGCACGCGTCCGCGGGGTCATCCGGGTCGCCAACGAACTACAGGTACGGATACCAGGCAGCGACCAGCCAGACGATGACGACCTGCGCGGGGACGTCCTGGAAGCGCTGATGCTGGATTCCTCGGTGCCAATGACTGTAGATGCACAGGTCCGAAACGGCTTGGTTACCCTGACCGGCACGGCGCAATGGCATTACCAGCGCGAGAAGGCCGAGTCGCGTACCGCTGAGGTAACCGGCGTTGCCAGCATTGACAACGCCATCACCTTGGCTCAGGCCGATGCGGGTGATGCGGGAGCCGCCATAACGGCCGCATTCCGGCGTAATGCTGTGCTCGAGGCCGACGCGCTCTCGGTAGAGACCTTCCCTGGTGGCCTGGTAATCCTGTCCGGTACGGTCCGCTCCTGGGTCGCGCACGATCATGCGGTGGCCGCCACCTGGTCCGCGCCTGGCGTCGTGCAGATCGACGACCGCATCAGGGTCGAAAACACCGCATAGCTCACCGTCTATCCGGCCAGGCGGGTGTCTCTTCGGGGTCGTGGAGCGTCCGGGCGAGCTGGGTGCGGCTGGTGATGCCGAGCTTGCGGAAGATCTTGTGCAGGTGGTATTCGACGGTGCTGGCGCTGATGAACAGCCGGGCGGCGATCTCCCGGTTGGTGAGCTGCCCGGCCACCATCCGGGCGATCAGCGCCTCCTGCGGCGTGAGCACCTCCGGCGCTCCGGGGCCGCGCGGCCGGGGCCGCGAGCCGATGGCCTGCAGTCCGCCTCTGGCCCGTTCGGCGAACGCGGCCACGCCCATGGCTTCGAGCATGTCGTAGGCCGTGCGCAGGTGCTCGCGTGCGTCCCGGCGGCGGCGCTCCTGGCGCAGCCATTCCCCGTACAGCAGATGCGCGCGTGCGAGGTCGACCCGCAGGCGGGTCCGGCCCAGCCGGGCGATCGACTCGCGGTACAGGAGCTCGGCGGCCCCGCCCTCGCTCAGCAGCGCGCGCGAGCGCGCCCGGATCCCCAGCCCCCAATCGGTGTCGCTGGCGCTGGTCATCTCCTCGAGCCGGTCAAGGGCGCGGGCTGCGGCCTCGCTCACACCGGTGCGGGCGGCGGCCTCGATCAACTCGACCGTCGGCCAGAGTAGTGATCCGAAGTCATCGTCGTAACTGCAGGCACGCTGCGCCGAAGCAGCGGCCTCGTGGTAGCGGCCGAGGCCGTTGCTGAGCGCGGCCTTCGCCCATTCGGCGAAGGTAATCCCGGCTCCCTCCCCGCGCAGGTTCGCATCCTCCATGGTGGCGTCGATCACCGCTAGCGCCTCGGCCTCATCGCCCCGCAGGGCGGCCAAGCCGAGGGCGCCATAGGGCGCGAGTCCGCTCCCGGTCGCTTCCTTTACCGCCTGCACCTCTTGGATTAGCGACGCCGCGCTGGTCAGCTCGCCGCCGAACAATAGGGCGTAGGCGCGTGAAGTCAGGGCGAGCGGAAGCTCGCTGAGCGCCCCGGTCTCGCGGGCCAGCTGGACGTGCCGGGCGGAGAGCCCGTCCCAGCGATCGTAATCCCACAACCGGGTCACGCCGACGAGGCCTGCCAGCCACAGCCAGTGCAGTTCCTCCTCTGCCGACATGCCGTCGCCGAAGGCGGCCAGCGCCCGCCGCAACATCGGCAATGACGCCGCATACCCGTCGTTATACTGTGCGACCAGGCTGTCCAGCAGGAGGTCGGGTGCCCGGGGCGCCTGTGGTGGCGGTGGGGCCGCGCCGGCCGCGCGGGCTATTTCCAGGATGCCACTCGCGGGGCCGGCCAGGCGCCCTGCGAGCATCCCGGCAGACAGCGCGTCGAGGTACGTCGCGCGGGACAGGCCGGGGTCGATGTGTTCGAGCTGGCTGGCGGCCTTCAGCAGCAGCGGCGGGGCGTCGCCGCCCCGGCTGGTGACATACGCGAGCTGGGCCCGCAGTAGGTCTGCCAGGGCGTGCTGGTATTCATCTAGCGGGCGGGTTTCGGCTGCGGTCAGCAGGTCGCGGGCCTTGCCGAACGCGCCGGCCCGCACGTTGGCCTGCGCGGCGTCCAGGGCG
>Ga0081540_1000355_pt1 | contig 46352 bp, 43 predicted proteins | sample TabmetS2T1R1_FD_71024 | JGI IMG/M metagenome (GOLD analysis project Ga0081540, IMG submission 71024) | Tabebuia heterophylla rhizosphere microbial communities from the University of Puerto Rico - S2T1R1 | ecosystem: Host-associated > Plants > Roots > Rhizosphere ...
AACGCCGCGTTCGGCTCGCGCCCGCGGGCCGGCGGAGAACCGCCGAATTCGGTCTAGCGCAGTGAACCGAACGCCGCCCGGAGCTCGGTGGCGAACAGCTCCGGCTCCTCCCAGGCGGCGAAGTGACCGCCCCGCTCGGCTTCGTGGAAGTACGTCAGGGTGGGATAGATGTGCTCGACCCAGCTGCGCGGAGCCCGGAACAGCTCGCCGGGGAATGTGGTGTAGCCGGCCGGCACCGTGACCGGTTTGGCCGCCAGGGCCGCCGCGGTCTCGGCGTCGGCCACTCCGTAGCTGTCCCAGTACGACCGCGCCGCCGAGGCGCCCGTCCCGGTCAGCCAGTAGAGCGTGACGTTGTCGAGGATGTGATCCCGGGTGAGGTTGCCGCTGGGCTTCCCGTCCACGAACGCAGCGGCGATCTTGTAGTAGGCGTCGGTGTCGTGGTCGATCATCCAGGCGGCCAGGGCGACGGGCGAGTCCAGCAGCGCGTAGCCGATCGTCTGCGGCCGGGTCGCCTGCTCCACGAAGTAGCCGTTGCCGGTCGCGGTGAACTCGGCCAGCTGGCCGGCTGCCGCGCGCTCCTCGTCGGTGTCCGTCGACTGCGGCGCGCCCAGCGCGGGCGCGAGCAGGTTGGTGTGGATGCCGACCAGCCCGTCGGGGGCCTGGCGACCCATAGCGTCGGTGACGCCGGCGCCCACGTCGCCACCTTGGGCGACGTACCGGGCGTAGCCGAGACGGCGCATCAGCTCGGCCCACGCGCGCCCGATGCGTCCGAGGTCCCACCCGGTCTCAGTCGGCTCGGCCGAGAAGCCGTAGCCGGGCACGGACGGCAGCACGAGGTCGAACGCGTCCTCAGCCCGTCCGCCATGCGCGGGCGGATCGGTGAGCGGGCCCACGGAGTCGACCATCTCGACGATCGAGCCGGGCCAGCCGTGCGTCATGATCAGCGGCAGCGCGTCGGCGTGATCCGACTCGACGTGGATGAAGTGGACGTCGACCCCGTCGATCTCGGTCTTGAACATCGGCAGCGCGTTCAGCCTGGCCTCGCACGCGCGCCAGTCGTACTCGGTCGCCCAATAGCGGGCGAGCTCTTGGATCGCCGCCAACTGCACACCCTGCGACCGGTCTGTGACGAGCTCCTTGCTGGGCAAGCGCGCCGCGGCGATGCGCCGCTGCAGGTCGGCCAGGTCCTCTTCCTGCATGTGGACCTCGAAGGGGCGGATGGTGAGGTCGGTGGTGGTCGTCATGTTGTCCTCCTTCTGCTGGGTCCTCACCCCTTCTGCTGGGCGGGGCGGGCAAAGGATGGTCGTACAGGGCGCAGGTAGCGCTTACTCGGACAGCGTGAGGAGCGGCTTCCCTTCTTGCCCACCCGTTGCGCCGCCCAGTCTGGGCAGGCGGGCCCCCATGGGGCGCACGGTACTGCTCCTGCCACATATGCGCCTCACCCAAGTGAGTTTCAAAGTGAGTCACTATCGGCGTGTGGGCCAGTTGACAGCAGTAAGCCCTAAAGATCCTTAATTCCGGAGGTTACAGGCCTGGTCACGACCGCCGGGCGGTGTTATCCCGGGGTCACGAGGTATCCCGATGGTGGCATGGCTCAGAAGCACTGCCGCATGTCGACACCCTCACAGGCAGACACGCCCCGGTCGCGCCCGGCTGGCGGCCAGGTCAGCCGAAAGGTCCCGCCGTGAACGTGCTGATGCTCCTCCCGCAGGCGTTCGTGATGGTCGCCGGCCCACAGATCCTCACCTCCATCTTCCTGGCCACCAGCGAGCACCGGGCACGCAACACCGCCGCCTACATCCTCGGCGCCGCGCTGTCCATCACCGTGACCGTCTCGCTGGCCTACTGGATCAGCAACGGCCACACCATCAAGGGCGGACCCCACAAGATCGTCGACGTCATCATCCTGGTGCTGCTGGTGGCCGCCATGGTGTACGCGTTCCTGACCAGGAGCAAACCGGACCCGCCCAAGTGGATCGGCAAGCTGGAGACGGAAATCGTTTCGGCGCGGGGCGGGTCTAACCAGTTGACGGACGACAGGGAAGGAGCCCGATCCATGCGCAGGTCTCGTGCGAGCGCCGAGGCAACCGCCACCCGCGAGGTCATCAAGCCGGACGAGCAGTGGCGGCAGGAATTGACTCCATTGCAGTACCGCGTGCTGCGTAAGGCGCACACCGAGATGGCGTTCACCGGTGCGTATTTGCGCAACCACCGGGACGGCTTCTACCGGTGCGCCGGCTGTGGCGCCAGGCTGTTCAGCTCGGACGCCAAGTTCTACTCGGGCACCGGCTGGCCGAGTTTCGACCAGCCCGCGGTCGCCGAGGCGGTCGAGTTGCGGCCGGACAATGGCCTGTTCATGCGGCGTACCGAGGTCGTGTGCCGCCGCTGCGGCGGTCACCTTGGCCACGTCTTCAACGACGGTCCCAGGCCGACCGGCAAGCGGTACTGCATCAACTCGTGCTCGCTGGCGTTCGAGCCCGCGACCGTGAGCCAGGAGCAGGGCGGTACCTGACCGCCGCGCCGGGACCGGCTCAGGGTGATCCACTACCGTGACAGCCGGCAGTCCCAGCCGTGAGCCGGGAGGGGAGAGGTGACGGGCATGCCCGGCCGCACCGATGACCACCGGTGGTCACAGCGGCACCTATCCCACCATGTCGAGGGCGACCTGCGGCGACGTCGAGGGCCTCTCCACGCACGAGGCCGCTGAGATCACCGGGATCGGCCAGACCGCGTTCAAGAGCCGACGGCACCAGGCACGGCTGCTCGTCCGAGCCGCCGGCTGATCGTGGCAGCCATGGGCCAGGCTGCCTTCTGGCTGCGAGCCTCGCGCCGGTCTGCGTGAAATGCCGTCACGCAGGCGACCCGCAAATGATCGCCGCCGTAGCCCGCTCGATCTACGGCCCCCTGCCCCGCGACACACCGCTTTAGCTCTGGATCCAGGAGATCGGCAAGGAGGACTCGGCCACGGTATTGGCTGCCCTGGCTGAGGCGAGCCGGCCCATGGACGCGTGGCTGGCTCTTCCCAGGCTCAAAACCTTGGCACGTATGCGGCACAGAGCCACCAGAAGCCGTCTACAGCCGGTGTCAGCCGGACACGCGGTTGAAGCGCGGGACTTCCCCCCGGTCCTGCAACGGTCACGGCAGCAGCAACATACGTCCAGGTCAATGCCGGAAAGAGCACGTCAGGGCTGCGGTGGGCTACCATGCACCGAGTCTCCCGCCGGTGTAGCTCAGTTGGCAGAGCAGCCGTCTTGTAAACGGCAGGTCAGCGGTTCGAATCCGCTCACCGGCTCCCAGGTCACCATTACTGGAACGCGGAATGCGCCATGAGCGGACATTAGCCGCGTCCGGCCAGCGTCAGAACCGGAAGCGGGTCAGGCCGCCCGGCTCGGTCGCCAAGACCACGATCGCCGAGTGTGGCTCAATGCGGTACACGTTCCACGGCGGTGGTCCCTGCGACGGTGCGTTGAACGGGGCAGTGATGCCCGACCCGCTCTCGTCGGGTTCGGCCGGCCAGCCGTTGTCCGCCCACGCCCTCGCAATGCGCGCCAGTGCGCCCGGCTCGGTCACTCGCGCCGCGTCACCCTCGACCACGACGTCCGCGTCGCGGATCGACACCGCGATCGAACACCGCGGATCGCGCGCGACATTGCGCCCCTTGCGCGTGCCTGCGCCCGTCTGGAACCAGAACGTGCCGTCTAGCCAGAGGGCACCGACCGCGGTCACATGCGGGCTGCCGTCCTGGTTGACGGTGGACAGCCAGGTCGTGCGGGAGTTCGCCGCGTCCGGAGCTGGCGCCGACCCCGCGTCGAGCTTCTCAACAACGGCGGCCCAATCCACCGGCGGCAGCCCATCCGCCTTACCCAGATTGGTGATCTCCATAAGGCATCCCTTCATCGTCCCGGGGGACATCTTGGCTGACGGCGTGCCGTAGATAGGACGCGCGACGACCGCGAAAGTCATCGCGCATACGCGGGTCCGCAATAGCTCTGCGATCATGCATGTGGACGCCAAGACCTGGCTGGACGGTCCAGGCCTACCCATGCCCAGGGCCCGGCTCAGGCGGATGCCATGTTCGGCGGCCGGCTCGGCCTTCCAGCTCCGCGGGGATCGCGTTTGGGAGTTGTGCTGGCATCCGCCTGGGCCAGAGGACCGGCTGGTGGCTAACAGGTGCAGCCGGTGATGGTTCCCGGAGTGCGCGCTGATCAGCCAGGCGCACTTAGCCGCGCAACCGGTGCTGCACGATGCCGTGCGAGCCCTCACTCGGGGGCGCTGGAGGCGAAGTGCTCGCCGTAGGGGGTGCCGGCGAAGTGCTCGCGCGCTATCCCCGTAACGGCCGGCGAAGTTGAACTCCTGGGAGTCGTAGAGCGTGCGGATGTAGGCCACGATTGAACGGACGCCCTCGGCGCCCTGCACGACGCCGTTCATCGCCGAACCCTCGATAGTGACGTCGTCGGCCAGGCTGTCCAGCCAGACCGGACGGTAGTCGGTGGCCGGGACGCGGACGCCGTCGAAGCGAGTGACATATGTCGGCGTGCCTCCCTCGGCGAGCGCCTCGCCCTTCGCGGACATGGAGATTTCCTCCTTTGCAGGAACACGGCCGTGCCCTGACCGTTCCCGCGGTGCCGATCATCCAAAACGGCGGGTCGCGCCGGCGCTCCCCTTGGAGCGAGGTTCTGGGCGCGCCAAGCTTGGCGAGGTGACCTAGTCATTGGGAGCCGACTCGCGAGCCACCCCGGGCGAACGCCTACTTGCCCAGGCGAACGGATGCGACAAGCGGATCGCGGCCGGGGCCTGATAGAAAGCCCGACATGCAGGCCGGACAGCTTCCCATCGATGAGCAGCTGACACACTTCCATGCGTCGCTACGCCGCAACCGCACGCTAATGGAGGTACTCGCCCGGGCGATGGCGATGGACTTGCCCGACTGGTACCTGGTCGCCGGGTGCCTCTACCAGACGATCTGGAACGTGGTCACCGGCCAGCCGCCAGAAGCGGGCATCCTCGACTACGACCTCGCCTACTTTGACGACTCGAACCTGTCCTGGGAAGCGGAGGATGCGATCATCAAGGCTGGCAACCAGGTCTTCGCTGGCTTGCCCGCGCCAGTCCAGATCCGCAACCAGGCCAGGGTGCACCTGTGGTACGAGCAGAAATTCGGCGTTCCCTGCCGCCCGCATGAATCCACAGAGGCAGCCATCGACACGTTCGAGGCGACCACCGCCTGCCTGGGCCTGCGCCTACAATCCGGTGACCGCAGGCGCACCTATATCCCGCACGGGCTCGCTGACGTGTTCAACCTCGTGGCGCGACCCAACCCGGCGCTTGCCCCGCGCCACGTCTACCAGGCCAAGACCGCCCGGTGGCGTCGGCAATGGCCCAGCCTCACCGTCCTGGCCTGGCCGGAATGACCCCGCAGCGCGGCACACATATGGGATGAAACGCGACCGCCGCGCCCGCCTGCCGGGCGTGGTCGGCCAGCCGGGCCGCGATCCGCGCGAGATCGGCGCCGCCCAGCGGCGACCGCACGAGCAGATACCTATCATCGGTGAGGGATCGCCGCTGCCGCGGGGTCAGCCGCGTTGGCGTGGCCGTGGCGACACACTCCCCGCCGTCCGCGCTCCCGCAACGGCTTATTCCGTCGCCGGGGGAGCTGGCGTTGCGTACCAGCAGGGCCCCGGTCAGGTGCCGACGTAGGCCGCGAGGTGCTCGCCGGTGAGGGTGGAGCGGGTGGCGACGAGGTCGGCCGGTGTGCCCTCGAAGACGATCCGGCCGCCGTCGTGGCCGGCGCCTGGACCGAGGTCGATGATCCAGTCGGCGTGTGCCATCACCGCCTGGTGGTGCTCGATCACGATGACCGACGTGCCGGAGTCCACGAGCCGGTCGAGCAGGCCGAGCAGCTGCTCGACGTCGGCGAGGTGGAGGCCGGCGGTCGGCTCGTCGAGGACGTAGACGCCGCCCTTCTCGGCCATGCGGGTGGCCAGCTTGAGCCGCTGCCGTTCGCCGCCGGACAGCGTGGTGAGCGGCTGCCCGAGGCTGAGGTAGCCGAGGCCGACATCGGCCAGCCGGTCGAGGATTTTGCGCGCGGCCGGCGTGTGCGCCTCGCCGGCGCCGAAGAACTCCCCGGCCTCGGTCACGGGCATCGCGAGCACCTCGCTGATGTCCCGGCCGCCGAGGTGGTACTCCAGCACCGACGCGTCGAACCGCTTTCCCTCGCACTCCTCGCAGGTGCTGGCGACGCCGGCCATCATCGCCAGGTCGGTGTAGATGACGCCGGCGCCGTTGCAGTTGGGGCAGGCGCCCTCGGAGTTGGCGCTGAACAGCGCCGGCTTCACGCCGTTGGCCTTCGCGAACGCGTTGCGAATCGGGTCGAGCAGCCCGGTGTACGTCGCCGGGTTGCTCCGCCGCGAGCCGCGGATCGCGCCCTGGTCGACGGACACCACGCCGACGCGGCCGGACACCGAGCCGTCGATCAGGGAGCTCTTTCCCGACCCGGCCACGCCGGTCACCACCACCAGCACGCCGAGCGGTATGTCGACGTTGACGTCCCGCAGGTTGTGGGTGCTGGCGCCGCGCACCCCCAGTGCTCCGGACGGTGCCCGCACCGCCGGCTTCAGGGCGGCCCGGTCGTCCAGGTGCTGCCCGGTCAGCGTGCCGCTGGCCCGCAGCCCGCCGACGCTGCCCTCGAAGACCACCTCGCCACCGGCTGTCCCGGCGCCGGGGCCGAGGTCGACGACGTGGTCGGCGATCGCGATCGCCTCTGGCTTGTGCTCCACGACGAGCACCGTGTTGCCCTTGTCGCGCAGCCGCAGCAGCAGGTCGTTCATCCGCTGGATGTCGTGCGGGTGCAGCCCGATCGTTGGCTCGTCGAAGACGTAGCTGACGTCGGTGAGCGACGACCCGAGCTGCCGGATCATCTTGGTGCGCTGCGCCTCGCCGCCCGAGAGCGTGGCCGACGGGCGGTCGAGGCTGAGGTAGCCGAGACCGATCTCCACGAATGAATCAAGGGAGTGCCTGAGCGTGGTGAGGAGCGGCGCCACCGACGGTTCGTCGAGGCCGTCGACCCACTCGGCCAGGTCACTGATCTGCATCGCGCATGCCTCGGCGATGTTGACGCCCTTGATCCGCGAGGAACGGGCCGCCTCGCTGAGCCGGGTGCCGCCGCACTCGGGGCATGCGGTGAAGGTGACCGCCCGCTCCACGAACGCCCGGATGTGCGGCTGCATCGTCTCCTTGTCCTTGGCGAGCATCGACTTCTGGAGTCGCGGGATCAGTCCCTCGTAGGTCATGTTGATGCCCGCGATCTTCATCCTGACCGGCTCGTGGTGGAGGAAGTCGTGCAGCTCTTTCTTGGTGTACTCGCGGATCGGCTTGTCCGGGTCGAAGAAGCCCGAAGCGGTATAGAGCCGGTAGTTCCAGCCGCCCGTCGTGTAGCCCGGGACGGTGATCGCGCCCTCGGTGAGCGACTTGGAGTCGTCGAAAAGCTCGGTGAGGTCGATATCAGAGACCGTGCCCAGGCCTTCGCAGCGCGGGCACATGCCGCCGGTGATACTGAAGCTGCGCCGCTCCTTCACGGTCTTCCCGCCGCGCTCGAACGCGACCGCACCCGCTCCGCTGATTGAAGCGACGTTGAACGAGAACGCCTGAGGCGAGCCGATGTGCGGCTGCCCGAGGCGGCTGAAGAGGATGCGCAGCATCGCGTTGGCGTCGGTGGCGGTGCCGACCGTGGAGCGGGGATTGGCACCCATCCGTTCCTGATCGACGATGATCGCGGTCGTCAGGCCTTCGAGCACGTCGACGTCGGGCCGGGCCAGCGTCGGCATGAAGCCCTGCACGAAGGCGCTGTAGGTTTCGTTGATCAGCCGCTGCGACTCGGCGGCGATCGTGCCGAACACCAGCGAGCTCTTCCCCGAGCCGGAGACGCCGGTGAACACGGTCAGCCGGCGCTTCGGGATCTCGACGCTGAGGTCCTTGAGATTGTTCACGCGCGCGCCGTGCACGCGGATCGAATCGTGGCTGTTCGCAACGTGCGCCGCAGGCGACTGCACGTCCGTCCTCGTAGCCATGCTCATCGTGTCTCCATCCGCTAGCGGGGTTGCCTTCGCGGTCTCCCGCCCGCGCTCACCGGTCCTGGAGCAGCCCGAGGACGTTGCCGTCGGGGTCGGTGACGGTGGCCACCAGGCGGCCGCCACCGACGTCGCGCGCGGGCTCCTTCACGGTGGCACCCGCGGCGGTCACCTCGGCCAGCTTCGCCTCGATGTCCGGCACGTGCCAGTAGGCCACCGGTGAGGTCATGCCCTGCTGGCCTCCGCCCGGCACCAGCCCGATGTGCTGGCCTGCCGCCTCGAAGCCCACGTAGTAGGGCTCGTCGACCTGGGGCGGTACCCCGAGCAGGGCGGCGTACACCGCCTTGGCGGCCGCCAGGTCGGACACGGGATGCAGCACGGTCTTGATTCCCTGCGTGGAAGAGCCGGTCATCGTCACTCCTGACGTCGCGGTGGTGATGTCCTGACGGCCAGGTTAGGTGCGGCTGGTCGACCGGCGCTTCTTGATTCCTGACCAACTGCGCCGCCACGAGCGCAGCCCAGGGCCGGGATTGATCGGGACCCTTGTTCCCGCCACAGGACGCGGGCTCACAGGAAGTTGTTCGGCCAGATCATCGTCCGCCACATGTGGGCGACCGGAGAGCCGTCGAATCCGAGCCCTTCCCTGGGCTGCCGGAAGTTCCGGCCCACCACGTCCTCGAAGTCGTCGTAATCCACGACGACATTAGGGTCGAAAGAGTAGATGTCGTTGATGGTCACCAGGCGCGACGTCATGTACCAGCGGTGCTGGCGTGCCGCCTTTGCCTCCTGGCGGATGTACTCCGGCGGGCTGTAATCGGGGCCGAAGTAGTCGATGTAGGCCTTCGGGTAGGTGTATCCCACCGACTCGTCCGGGAAGTAGCGCAGCGCCTCGTGCTTCTCGATGGACCAGGCGACTTCCTCATCGACGTACGGCGCGACCATTTGCGCGCCCCAGTAGCCGTGGTTGGCCGACAGCAGCCCGGCGATCGCGATGTCGTGCAGCAGGCATGCCATGATCACCTTCTCATCGAGCCCGTTCTCCCTCGCGACCCTGGCGCTTTGCAGCAGGTGTGTTCTGGCGATCTTGCTGAAGCGCAGCCGGAAGAAGTCCGCCAGCGTGGGGCGCGGGGGCATCACAGGCAACGCGGGATTGTCTCCCATCATGAAGACCGTGTCGGGATGACGCGCTTCGGCCAGCAGGGCACCCTGGTAGCCGCTCGCAGGCGTGCCCATGACCGCTGCCGCAGAGGGCATGATGATGCGGCGCCTGCGGTCGACGGCGTCGTCGAGTGGTTCACGGACCCAGTTCGCCAGTCCGGCGTCACGCAGGGAAGCTGGCAGTTCGTGGGGCAGCACTCGGCTGGCGGGTCGTCGCGTCTCGGTGGACTCGGACATGCAGCTACGTCCTTCCGTGCGTACCGCCGCCCTGACCGGCTCGGACGTCGGGCCCAGTTCGCGCAGAACGGTCTTGATGGCGACTCTACGAGGATCTGAAGCCGTACCCCACCGGGCGGGGGTGTTTGCCGCGATCCGGCCGGGGAAGCTGATCTTCGCCCCGGCGAGTTCGCGTGCTTCCGCGGCAGGCCTTCTGGGTAATGAGTCCTGTGGGGGCGGCGTGATTGATGAACGGCACTGATGTCAGCGACCGTGAAACCTCCTCGCCGCCACCACGTTGTACCTAGTGAGATGACTGGGCAGCGGGGAAGCAGGTGCGCGACCCCCGTTCGCGGGACCGCGCATGACCTGATGAACGCCGGGCCAGATCTGGATGCGGGGAGAGGGCATGGATCCGGCTGAACCGGAAGATCCCGGTTCACTCAAGAACGAAGATCCCGGTGTCGTTCGCGGCGCTGGCCCCCGGCCGCTTCCGGCCACAGGTGCCGGGCCTTCCAGCACGGGTACCGGGGCGTACGAGAACGGCGCGCCCGCCGGGTCTTCGACGAAGACGGCGCCGGACGGCAACACCCCGCTCGGCAACGACCCGCGCGCCAACGGCCCGGACGGCAGCGACCCGCCCGGCAAGAAGCCGTGGAGCACACGGCGGAAGATCCTCACCTGGACGGCGGGGTCCCTGGCCGTCATCGTGGTCGTCGGCGTGCTCGGCGCCTACTTCGTCTACCGCCACCTCAACGGGAATCTGCATCAGGTGGACATCTCGGGGGTGCTGGGCAGCCAGCCCATGGACCTGCACCCCCAGGCGCAGAACATCCTGGTGCTCGGCTCGGACACCCGGCACGGCCAGCCCAGGCGGTACGGACGCTCCTCGGTGCTCAACACCGATCATTCCGACACCTTGATCATTGTGCACATCGCGGCGGACCGTAACTGGGCCAACATCGTGTCCATCCCGCGCGACTCGTGGGTGAGCATCCCCACCTGCCGGATGGGCAACGGCCAGATGTCATCGCCGACCACCTTCAAGATCAACGAGGCTTTCACGCTCGGAACCCTCCACGGCAACAAGACCGAGCTCGGCGTCGCCTGCACGATCAAGACGATCGAGAAGGACACCGGCATCCGCATCGACCACTTCGTGGTGGTGAACTTCGACGGTTTCCGCGACATGGTCAGGGCCCTTGGGGGGGTACGCGAGTGCAACAGCACGCCGATCAACGACCCCAAGTCGGGACTCCACCTCACGGCGGGACGCCATCTTCTGAACGGCTGGCAGGCGCTCGGTTACGTGCGCGCGCGCTACACGCTCGGCAACGGCAGCGATCTTGAGCGGATCAGCCGGCAGCAGGCCTTCATGTCCGCGCTGGTGGACAGGGTCAAGAGCAAGCTGCTCAACCCGGTGGCGATCTACCGGTTCCTCGACGCGGCCACCAAGTCGATCACCATCGACAGCGGGCTGGGCGGCATCAAGGGCCTTTACGACCTCGCCACCAGCCTGAAGAACCTGCCTCCCAGCCAGGTGACCTTCTTCACCTTGCCCACCTACCCGCGCTCTTACGTGGACCCGGCCGATACCGCGGACCTGATGTGGACCCAGCCGCAGGCGAGCAAGATCTTCCAGGCGTTCCGCAACGATGTGCCGGTCAGCAAGGACCTGCTGAAACGCCAGCCGGCGCCCCGGATCCCCCCAAGAACAGTCACCCTCGATGTGCTCAACGGATCTGGCGCGGGAGGGCTCGAATACACGGTCGCCGCCGTCCTCCAGCAGGACGGCTTCAAGGTGAAACGGACCGGCAACGCCTCATCCCAGACCGTGACCCAGACTCTGATCAAATACCACGCCGGGCAGCTGGATAAGGCGCGGTTGCTGGCGTCCAAGGTCCACGGCTCCGCGCTTGAGGAGGTGCCGGGAACCGGCCAGATCACGCTGGTGCTCGGCAGCAATTACGGCAGTACTGCACATACGGGACCGGGAACCAAGCCGCAGCCAGCGTCCACATTCGCGCCCAGGACCGCGAACCAGAACATCTGCACCTGACGGCCCTGGCCGCCGCCGGCCAGCGTCCACCTGCCAACGGGCGCTGCGACCGCCCGGCGATGGATACGGTTGACGACGTGCACGTGACCCTGGGCAGGGCGCTGGCAGCCGGTGCCGCGATCGTGGCCATGGCCGCACCTGCCGCGGCGCTGGCCAGCAGCGCTGGCGCAGCCGGCTCCGGCATTCCGGCGGCTGGTCACGTGGTCCTGGTCGGGATCGGCGGGCTCCGCTGGAGCGACGTCTCATCCGCCGCGACCCCCGCGCTCTGGCGCATGGCGGGCGAAGGGTCGCCCGGATCCCTTGTCGTGAGCGGGATTGACCCGCGCACCTGCCCGGCCGATGGGTGGCTCACGCTGAACGCGGCTGCCCGGGCGGCCGTGCCGCATGCCGCCGCCGGCCCCTGCCCGGCGGATCCCCCGGTCACGGTCGAGCCATCCCGCGCCCCTCCAGGCAACCCGCCCGCGGCGCGGGTGGCCGTGATGCCGCGCCTGGTCGCCTACAACCACCAGTTCCACTACAACCCGCAGTGGGGCCTGCTCGCAGCCGCGCCGGGCCTCGGCGGCTGCGCCACCGCGGTCGGCCCTGGTGCGGCGCTCGCCCTGGCCAGCCCGTCCGGCCGGGTCGCCTCATATCTGCCGTCCCCCGCCGGCCTGGCGGCGGCCACCCTCGCACGGTGCCCGCTGACGGTCGTCGACCTCGGCAATCTTCCGGCGGCGCCGGGCCCGGCGGGCCAGTCTGCCCGCACGGCGGCGGTGCGCGCGGCCGACCGGCAGCTGGGCCGGATCATCGCCGGGCTTCCCGCTGACTCGACCCTCGTGGTCGCCGCGCCGGGTGATGGGCCGGAGCCTCATCTGCGCCTGATCGCCGTGAGCGGCCCACGCTACCGGGACGGGCTGCTGACGGCGGCCTCCACCCGCCGCCAGGGGATGGTGCTGCTGACCGACCTGACTCCGACCGTGCTGGGCTGGCTCGGCACGCCGGTGTCGTCCGCCGTGGTCGGCTCGCCGCTGCGCGCCGTCCACCGAGCCGGGCCGGGCGGCCTGGCCGCCACGGTGCGCACGCTGACCGCGCAGGATGCCGCCGCGCAGGTCTACCGGCACACCGTGACCCCCTTCTATCTGCTGGTCGGGTTCGGTTACGCGGCGCTCTTCGCCATCATCGCGCTGATCCCCTGGGGGCGCGGACCGCGGCGAGGCCCCCGCCGCCGGGCGGTGGCGCGGGCGCTCGGGGCGTGGGCGGCCTCGTTGCCGGCCGGGACGTTCCTTGCGAGCGTGGTGCCGTGGTGGACGCTGGTGCACCCGGCCGCCGTCCTGTACTCGCTCGCCGTGGTGTGGGCCGCTGCCGTGGCGGCCATCGCCCTGGCCGGGCCATGGCGGCGGGATCCGCTCGGCGCGCCTGGCGTGATAGCGACCGTCACGCTCGCGGTCATCGGGCTCGACCTCGTCACCGGGACACACCTGGCGCTGGAGACCCCGTTCGGCCTGCACGTGCTCGAGGCGGGGCGGTTCTACGGCCTGGGCAACAACGCGGTGGTGATCTACGGCGCGTCCGGGATCTTGTGTGCGGCCTGGCTCGGCGGGGCCCTGCTGCGCCGGGGGCAGCGTGGCAACGCACTGCTGGCCATGGCGGCGGTGACCGCGTTCACCGTGATCGTGGCCGCCTGGCCCGGTTTCGGTGCCAAGGTCGGTGGGACGATCGCGATGCTGCCGGGTTTCCTGCTTCTGCTCGCGTCCGCCGCGAACGTGCGGATCACCTGGCGGCGGGCGGCCCTTGCCGGTGTCAGCGGCCTGGCGCTGGTGGCGGTGCTCGCGCTCGTGAATTACTTCGTCCCGGCCACCGGGCAATCTGACATCGGAGGATTCGTCGGCCAGGTGCTGCACGGCGGTGCGGACGCCACCTTGCAGCGGAAGATCAGCTCGAACTTCGGTTCCCTCACCGCCAACCCGTTCGCCCCGGTGATCCCGGTCGTGGTGGCCGCGCTGGGCGCTATCGTCGCCTGGCCCGCCCGGCTGCGGTGCACGCTGCTGGTCCGCGCCTACCGGCAGATCCCGCTGCTGCGGGCCGCCTTGTCAGCCGTGTGGCTGATCGCCGTGCTCAGCTGGTTCGCCGAGGATTCGGGGGTCACCGCGCCGGCTGCTGCGCTACCGCTGGTGCTGCCGCTGATGGTCGTGATCCTCTCGTCGCTGCCCGCGGAGGCCGAGGGGCCGGCCACGGCCCGCGAGCACGCCGCGCCGGCCGGGCACGCCACGCCGGCCGGGCACGCCACGCCCGCCGCGCCGGCCGGGCACGCCACGTCCGCCGGCGGGGAGGGACTGAGCGGCCCTGGCCAGGCCCCGGCGGCCGGTGATTCAGCCGTCCAGGCGAGCGACGGGGCCAGGTCCGGGCCCGGCACCACCCGGTTATGGTTGGGTTGCGCGGCGTGCTGACGCCGGATCGGGCTGGCGGAGGAGTCGAGTGAAGTACCAGGTCTCCAGGGTTCTCGCCGGGCCGCTCCTGCACCTGCTGTGGCGGCCGCAGATCACCGGGGTGGAGCATATCCCCCGGGCCGGCGGCGTGATCGTGGCCTCCAACCACTTGTCGGTCGTCGACTCTGTCTTCCTGCCGCTCATGCTCGACCGGCCGCTCACCTTCGCCGCCAAGTCCGAATATTTCACCGGCAGGCGGCCGTCCCAGCTTTTCGCCAACGCCTATATGCGCGCCACCAGGCAGCTCTCGGTCGACCGGGACAGCGCGCGGTCCGCCCAGGACACGCTGGAGGCGGCGCTCCGGCTGCTCCAGGCGGGGGAGTTGTTCGGCGTCTACCCGGAGGGAACACGCTCGCCGGATGGCCGCCTCTATCGCGGCCGGACGGGGGTCGGCTGGCTCGCGATGGCCTCGGGCGTGCCGGTCATCCCTGTCGCCATGATCGGCACCGACCTGGTCCTGCCCCCGGGGCACACGATCCCGCAGCTGCACCCGGTCCGCATCCGGATCGGCGAGCCGATGACCTTCGATGCCTACCGGGACAAGGGCCCGCCGGCCCGGACCCGCCGCGCGATCACCGACGACGTCATGATGGCCATCCAGACCCTCTCTGGGCAGGAATATGTGCCGATGTACGCGTCGGTCCGCAAGGCGGAACTCAACGGCAGGCCCGGCGGGACGCCCTGAAGCGCGGCCGGCGGCGTGTCGGCTGTCGTCCTGGGTTCAGTTACCGCTCGTGGTCCTCATCGGGCGGGACGGCCGGAAGGGACTCGGTCGAGGCGCCCGGATTCCATACGTAAATGGGTTGCGAGCCGGTGGACGGCTCCTCATCGCGCCGGTCACTCTCCGGATCGTGGTCACGGCCGGGGACGCCGCTGCCGGGCGACTGCCGACGCGAGGACAGGGCCGATGGTCTGGACGCGCCCGGCCCGCCTGGCCAAGCCTCTTGGGCGATGTCGTCCCAGGGCGACGGTTTCGGTTCTGGCGGCTCCGGCGGCGCGGAGGCCAGGAACTCCGGCCTGGGCGCGACAGCAGGCGGTGACCCCGTGGGAAACGCTGGCGGGCCCGCGCTCGACGGTATGAGTGGCCGGCCCCAAGGGACCTCGCCCGGCGGTTCCGGGGCGGGTCCCCACGGCGGGCTACCGGAGACCTTCGGGGTGCGCGGCGCGCCCGCCCGTGCCGGACCGATGAGCCCTCCCGCGGCCGGTCCGGATGTCGCGCCGGACCCGGGCACGGCGCCTCCGCCCGTGGTACTTCCGCCCAGAACGCCCCCCGTTCGCGGGGGTCCCGCATGGCCCGGTCCCGCGTGGCCCGGTCCCGCGTGACCCGGTCCGGCGTGAGCGGGTCCGGCGTGAGCGGGTCCGGCGTGAGCGGGTCCGGCATTGCCCTGTCCCGTCTGGGTCTTTCCCGTCTGGGTCTTTCCCGTCCGGGCCGTTCCCGCCTGGGTAGGTCCTGCATGCGTCGGCCCCGCATGCGCGGGCCCGCCGCGAGTGAGTCCCGCATGCGCCGGCCCGCCGCTGGCGGGTGCCGGCGGCGGGGGGCCTGCGCTTGCCGGCCGTCTGCCCGGGGCGGGCGGGGCCGTCTCGCCGGGCGGCTGGGCCGGAGCGCTCTCGCTGGGCGGCTGGGCAGGGGCGCCCTCGCTGGGAGGCTGGGCAGGGGCGCTCCCGCTGGGCGGCTGAGCCGGACCGGGCCGCCGGGCCAAGCGAGCAGGGCCAGCACGGCCGGGAGGGTCAGCCGGGTGAGCCGCGGCGCTGCCGTACCCGGCTCTGGGGAACGCATTTTCCGTGAACGCGCTCCCTCGAAAGCTGCTCCCGGAGCGGGGCGCTGGAATGCCGCTCCCTGGAGGGCTGCCCGGCGAACCCCCGGTGCCCCACGGCGACCAGGGTGACTGGGCGTCGGCTCCGGTGCCGTTGGCCCGCGGGGAGTCGCCGGCGGTGGGTGGGGAGCCGGCGGTGGAGATGTCCGTTCCGACCGGCGCCGGAAGGTAGGTGTACTTTTCCGGCTCGACCGCCGCTGTCGCGCCGCGCCGCGCCGAGCGTGTCGCGCGCTGAGGGCGCGCCGCAGGCTGAGCGGCCGCGCGCACCTCGGCCAGCCTGGCGGCTCTGGCCCGCCGGCGCCGGTGGCGGGCATAGCCGAGGATCGGCACCGCCAGCAGGAGGAACACGGCCACCGCGATGCCGATGTCGATGAGGAGGGTCCTGCCCAGGCCGCTGGGGGAGTGCACCGCGGGCGGGCTGGGCGGCTGGGCGGCGGAGGCGGTCGGCGCCGGTGAGGATTCCGGGGCTGGCACGGCTTCGATCATGCGCGCCGCCGCCGCGAGCGCCCCGGCGGCGTCCACGGTCCCGGCCCCGGATCCGGTCTGCTGACCACCGCGAGGCCGGAAGACGGTGCTCCCCCTGAGCGCCTTGGTCACCTGCGCGGGGCTGAGCGACGGGAACTGCGCCCGGATGAGAGCGACGATCCCGGCGACCACAGCGCTGGCCGCGGTGGTGCTGCTGACCTGGGCGTAGCCGGTGGCCCCGTTCGCCGCGATCACCCCGTCCCCGGCCGCGGTGAGCGTGACATAGGGCTGGCGGCTGCTGAACGCGGCCTTAGTGAACGCCGAGTTGAAAGCGCCGACCGAGATGACCCCGTGGTAGGCGGCCGGGAAGTTCACCGGGTCGGCGGCGGCGCCGCCGTCCCCGGCGGGCGCGACCAGCACAACGTGGTGGGCCAGCGCGTAGGCGACCGCCGACCGCTCGGCGGTGCTGCCGCCCGCGCCGACCGCTCCCGAGGTGGTGACCGGATCCAGCGGCAGTGCGATGACGCTCGCGTGGTGCCTGACCGCATACCTGATCCCGCGGGCGATGGCGCCGGGGAGACTCGCAGCGATGTTGGCGTCCGCCAACAGCGGGTCGCTGTTTTCCAGCGTCACCCGCACGGACAAGATGGTGGCGCCCGGCGCGACGCCCAGGATGCCGGCCCCCCGGGCCCGGCCGTGCCCACGGCCCGCGATGACGCTGGCCATGGCCGTGCCATGGATACCCCAGAACGGCCCGCCGTGCACGCGGCCGGAGTCGGTGTAGTCGGGGCCGGTGACCACCGCCCCGGCCAGGTCAGCCTGCTGTGGGTCCACCCCCGTGTCGAGGACGGCAACGGTGACGCCTCCCGCGTGGGCGCTCTGCTGCGCCTGCGTCACGTGCAGCTTCTGCAGCCACCATTCCTGGCCCCGGACAGTGCTGGCGGCGAAGACGGGAGCAGCGTTCAGCGCCAGGCACGCGATGGCAAGGCCCACGGCTGCCCCGGCCTGGGCCCGGTGGGGAAACCCAAGCGACACCGCCGCCTCCTCCCGATGAGCCCCCGGGCATTCTGTCACGTTGACCGGCATCGTGTTGGCCGCTACACACGTGCGTGGCCACGGGGAACGGCACTCTAGCCGTGGCGGTCACGGCGGCCCGCACCGGCTCCACGCAGCGGAGGTCAAGTCGCAGGCGTGGCGGAGATCCGTACGTGGGCGCCCGGCGGAAGCCCGAGTTGCTGTGCGGCGTCGCCGGCGTTGACCGCGATCGAGATGAGCCCGGCGCTGTCGGTGAACGCGACGATCTCACCGGGCGGGACCGCGGCGAAGGTCTCCAGGTAGGGCACGGTCAGCTGGCGGCGCCCGCAGCGCACGACCAGCGACGAGCCGAACCCGATGCCCAGCCGGTCGGCGTCGGAGGCGGCGATGGACAGCTGCACGTTGCCGAACCTGTCCACCGACATGACCTCCCCCTCTGCCTCGCCGTTGTGCACCCGGCTGGTCGGTGCGGGCAGCGTCACCAGATCGCCGATGTCGAGCGGCGAGCCCACCGACGCGAGGTCGGTTCCGGCTGCCAGGTGCGCGGCCACGGGAATGAAGATGTCCCGACCGTGGAAGGTCTGCGACAGCGGATGCAGCCACAGCTCCCCGTTGGTGAGCTGGTAGGCGCTGGTGGCCCCGCCCGCGCCTGCTATCGCCCACGAGAGCAGGCCGTTGTCGGGGCCGACCAGAATGCAGTCGCCCGCCTGCACGGCGATGCCGCGCCGGGTCGTTCCGACCCCGGGGTCCACCACCGCCACGTGCACCCCGCGCGGCAGGTAGGGCAGGGTCTGGGCCAGGACGGCCGCACCACGGCGAACGTCACCCGGCGGGACCAGATGCGTGATGTCGATAATCCGGATGCCGGGGGCGATGCGTGCGGCGACACCGTGGCAGGCGGCCACGAACCCGTCGTCAAGGCCGTAGTCGGTCAGGAAGCTCAGGTAGTCGAAGGACGCCACGAACGGTGAGCGTACGTGCTGACGGCCATGGCGCATAGGGCCGGCCCCACGCCCGGCGGAAGAGTTCCCTCGGGGGCCTTGCCCGGCGGCCACCTGGGGCGGGCCGCGCCGTCACCGGCCCACCGGGCGTCACGCGTCGTTGCACCCACGCCACTGGCCAATGTGCGCACAGGCGACTACTGGCTCCGCAGGGGTGCTCAGGGGGTCGAGAGACTGTCCCGTCGGCCGTTAGCATGGAGGTTTCCCCCAGCCACGCGCCGGCCACAGAAAGGCGGGATGCGGATGGCAACGCTATCCGAGCGCGACATGCGCATCCTGGCTTTCGAGCGCAGCTGGTGGCGGCAGGCAGGCGCCAAGGAGCAGGCGATCTCCGACCTGCTCGGGCTCTCCGCGACCCGCTATTACCAGCTGCTGAACGAGCTCATCGACCGGCCGGAGGCGCTCGGGTTCGACCCGGTTCTGGTCAAGCGCCTGCGCCGGCAGCGGGCCCGCCGCAACCGGATGCGCGCAGGCCCGCCCGAGCAGGGGGCCGCCAGTTGACAGCGGCGGGACCCGGCGGACGGTGCATCTGGCACCGGCTGAACGCCTTGTGCCAGACGCACACCTCTGCCGGGGTATGCAGCTCGCGGCCGGGACGGCGCGATGACATGGGATGACGCGGACGGGCTGCCCGTGCCCAGGACCGAGGAGGGCAGGGCGGGCCTTGCGGCGATCCGGCGCGACCCGGCGCGGGCGATGATCGCGACGGACTTCGACGGCACGCTCGCACCGATCGTGGCCGACCCGCACGCTGCCCGCGCGCAGCCGGCCGCCGTGCAAGCCCTGCGCACGCTGTCGGGGCTGGTCGGGACGCTCGCCGTGATCACCGGGCGGCCGGCCGAGGAAGCGGTGGAGCTGGGCGGCCTCGCTGAGGTGCCCGAACTGATCGTGCTGGGGCACTACGGGTGGGAACGGTGGGAGGACGGCACGCTGACCGCGCCGCCCCCGCCGCCGGGAGTCGAGACGGCGCGGGCGCGGCTGCCGGAGGTGCTCGCGGGCACGGGCGCGCCCGAGGGCACCCGGATCGAGGACAAGGGCAGCGCCCTCGCCGTGCACACCCGGCGCGCCGCCGACCCGGCGGGAGCACTCACCGCCCTGACGGGCCCGCTGGCCGACCTCGCCGCCGCTACCGGGCTGGTGCTCGAGCCGGGACGAATGGTCATCGAGCTGCGCCCGCCCGGCAGGGACAAGGGATCCGCGCTCACCGCCCTGGCTGCCGAACGCAAATCCGGCGCGATCCTGTTCGCGGGCGACGACCTCGGCGACCTGCCGGCCTTTGCCGCGGTGCGCGCCCTGCGCGCGGCGGGCCACCCGGGCCTGACCGTGTGCAGCGCGTCGGGCGAGGTTACCGCGCTCGCCGCCGAAGCAGACCTCGTCGTCGCCGGACCGGACGAGGTCGCTGCGCTGCTAAGGTCGCTGGCCCGCTCGCTGGCTGCGCCGCCACGTCCAGCGCGCTGAGCTGATCGGCGAACCACGCCTGCGGCGGCGAAGCCGCGCTCGCCTCGGCCAGAAGAGCCGCCCGGCGATGACGTTCTGCATCTGGCATGCTCAGCGCCTCGTGCAGCGCCTGTGCCGTGCCCGTCAGGTCGTAGGGGTTGACCAGCAGCGCGCTGCCGCCGAGTTCGGCGGCGGCGCCGGCCTCGCGGGACAGCACCAGCGCGCAGCCTCGTTGGGAAAGCAGCGGGCCTTCCTTGGCGACGAGGTTCATGCCGTCCCGGATCGGGTTGACGAGCAGCACGTCGGCCAGCTGGTAGGCGGCCAGCGAGCGGGGGTAGTCGTCGTTGACCTGCAGCACCAGGGGGTCCCAGTCCTCGGTGCCGAACTCGTCGGTGACCTGGCGGGCGAGCCGCTGCACGCTGGCGGTGTACTCGCGGTACTCGGGCAGGTCGTGCCGGGAGGGATAGGCAAAGGCGAGGTGGGTCACCCGCCCGCGCCACTGGGGATAGCTGATCAGCAGTTCCCGGTACGCGGCCAGCCCGCGCACGATGTTCTTGGACAGTTCGGTCCGGTCGATCCGGACGATCAGCCTGCGGCTGCCAGCCGCCGACGCCAGCGCGGTGACGTGCGCCTGCACGTCCGCGGCCGCCGCCCGCTCGCGCAGTTCCTGCGCGTCCACGCCCAGCGGGTGCACACCGACGGTGGTGGTGTGGTCGCGGTGCCGCACCGTCGACTCGGCCCTGTCCACCTCCGCGCCCAGCACCGCCTGGCAGCAGTCGAGGAACGCGTCGGCCCACCGTCTGGTGTGGAACCCGGCGTGATCGGCGCCGAGTATCCCGTCGAGTACCTCGCGCCCGACGTCGTCGGGCAGGATCGCGAAATAGTCGGGTGGTGCCCAGGGCGTGTGGCAGAAGTAGCCGATCGCCACGCCGGGGCACCGGTCCGCGAGCATCCGGGGAACCAGCGTCAGGTGATAGTCCTGTACCATCGCGCGGACGCCGCCGCGTTTGTAGCTGCCGTCGGGGCCGGCGCCGTCGGCCAGGGCGGTCGCGAACGCCGCGTTGTAGATCCGGAACGACTCCCATTCCCGGCGGAACGCGAGGCCGAAGTTCGGGCGGTTGGGCGTGTCGAAGAGCATGTGATGGACGAACCAGAGGGTGGAGTTCGCCACCCCGTTGTAGGCGCGCTGGAACGTCGCTGGGGGGATGTCGAGCATGCGCACCGCCGACCCCACGTCGGCCGCGTGGCCGTCGCCGGAGGTGTCGATGTAGCCGTCGGGGGCGGCCCTCGCCGCCGCCCTGTCGGCGTCGCTGAGCGCCGCGCACACCCACAGCACCTCAGCCCGGCCCGCCACCGACGTCAGGCCGGACACCATCCCTCCACCGCCCCGGCTACTGGTGAGCTTCCCGTCGTCGCTGAGCCTGAACGAGATCGGCCCCCGGTTGGAGGCGACGAGTACCCGGCCCCACGCTTCCGCGTCCATGCCGTGAGGCTAGCCCGGTCTGGCCTGGGGAGTGGCTGGCGGGATCGGTTAGAGTGCTGAAGACAACTTCATAGCGCTCATCCAGAGGGGTGGAGGGAACGGCCCTGTGAAGCCCCGGCAACCACCGCGCATGCTTGCCGCCGTGGCGGCGAGGTCTAGGCGAGGTCTAGCTGCGTGGCAGGTGCCAACTCCGGCCCGCGGCCTTGTGGCCGCCGGGAGAGATGAGGGAGAAAGGCCCCGCCCCTGTGAGCACCACAACGACGAAGCACCCTTCCCGCTTCGGATTCGCCAGTCATCTGGCATGCCGCGAGTGCGGCGCAACCGCCGATCTTGGCGGCACCCACGTCTGCGCGGAGTGTTTCGGCCCGCTTGAGGTCGCCTACGATCTGCCCGCGCTGACCAGGTCCGCGATCGAGACCGGGCCACCGAACATCTGGCGTTATGCCAGCCTGCTGCCGGTTCCGCCGGACGTGGGCGCCTCGCCCAACACCGAGCCCGGCTGGACCCGGCTGGTCCGGGCCGATCACCTGGCCCGGGAGCTGGGCATGGACGCGCTGTGGGTGAAGGACGAGCGCGCGAACCCGACCCACTCGTTCAAGGACCGGGTGGTCGCCGTCGCGCTCGCGGCAGCGGTGGAGATGGGCTACAAGGTGCTCGCCTGCCCCTCAACCGGGAACCTGGCCAATGCGGTCGCGGCCGCGGCGGCGCGTGCGGGCATCCGCTCGGTGGTACTGATACCCGCCGACCTGGAGCAGCAGAAGATCGCCGCGACCGCCATCTACGACGGGACCATGGTCGCCGTGGACGGCACCTACGACGACGTGAACCGGCTCGCGTCCGAGCTCGCCGACGAGCGCGAGGACTGGGCGTTCGTCAACGTCAACGTGCGGCCGTACTACGCGGAGGGCTCCAAGACGATCGGGTTCGAGATCGCCGAGCAGCTCGGCTGGCGGCTGCCCGCCCAGATCGTCGTCCCGGTCGCCTCCGGCGCCCAGCTTGTCAAGATCGACAAGGCGTTCCGTGAGCTGACCTCGCTCGGGCTGGTCGAGGACGCGCACTACCGCGTGTTCGGGGCGCAGGCGAGCGGGTGCGCGCCGGTGGCCGCCGCGTTCCGGGCCGGCCATGACGTGGTGCAGCCCGTGCGGCCGGCCACGGTCGCCAAGTCGCTGGCGATCGGCAACCCGGCCGACGGCCCGTACGTGCTGGACGTGGTGCGGCGGACCGGTGGCGCCGTCGCCGACGTGAGCGACCTCGAGGTGGTGGGCGCGATGCGGCTGCTGGCCGCCAGCGAGGGCATCTTCGGGGAGACCGCGGGCGGGGTCACGCTGGGCGTGCTACGGCGCCTGCTCGCTGACGGGCTGCTCGACCCCGGCGCCGAGACGGTCATCATCAACTCCGGGGATGGCCTGAAGACGCTCGACGCCGTGGCTGACCCGGCTTCCGCGGCCTCGCCGATCCGCCCCACGCTGGCAGCGTTCCGTGCCTTCGAGGACTCGTTTGCCGTCCCGGACCCTGGATGACCCACCCGGCATACCGGATGACCCGCTGCGCTCCGCGGTGTGGCCTGGTTCGCCTCATTTGCCCGATTCCTCTTTGGCTCCACCGCACGGAAAGGTAGTGCCTCGATGAGCGTTTCTGTCCGTATTCCGACCATTCTGCGCACTTACACGGGCGGGTCGGCCGAAGTGCCGGCCGAACCCGGAACGCTGCGCGAGGTGCTTGCCGCTCTCGACGCCAGCTACCCGGGCCTGGCCGGGCGGATTGTGGATGAGACGGGCAATCTGCGCCGGTTCGTGAATATTTATGTCGGGGAGGAGGACGTGCGGTTCGCCCAGGGCCTGGAGACCCCCGTCCCGTCGGGCGCGCACGTATCGGTGATCCCAGCGGTCGCGGGCGGCTGAGGCGTCGACGTTGAGCAGTCTGTTTTGCCCAGAGTGAACCGTGGTGTCCCTGTGCTCAGGATGCGGCGGATGGCACGCCCGACCGCATTAGGCAAGTAACCGGTCACAGGAGACCATGACAGGGGGTAAGGTCGTGTCCGGTCGCTGTCGGTCGGCGAGAACGGCAAGCCCTGCTTGCCCGGCACGCCTAACGCTTCGCGATCGACTGGTCCCGCGGAGGCAAGGGTGGGACCTGAAAGGCCCGAGCGTAGTTAGGGAGTTGTTGGGTAATGGCTCAGGGCACCGTCAAGTGGTTCAACGCGGACAAGGGCTACGGCTTCATCGCGGTCGACGGTGGTAGGGACGTGTTCGTGCACTTCTCCGCCATCCAGATGGATGGCTACCGCAGCCTCGAGGAGGGGCAGCGGGTCGAATTCGACATCGAGCAGAGCGACCGCGGGCCGCAGGCATCGGCGGTCCGCGCCGTCTGACAGGCCTCTGCCCGCCGAACCGGTCGATGGCCCGGTACCCAGGCCGCTGGGTGCCGGGCCATTTGCTCCCGGTATCGCGGTTTGCTCCCGGTATCGCGGTCCGACCCCGCTTCGCCGGCTGGATGGCCGGGCGCGGCCGTCGGCGGAGGTCCCGGCCGACAACCGCTGGCGGTCAGGGCAGCGGCTCGATCTCAACGTCCGGGTTCACGGCACGGATCGGGCCCGGCCGCGCGCTCACGACCGGCCAGCCCCGGTCGGCCGCCAGGAAAGCGGCGTGCGCGGAACTCGTCGATGCCTGCGTGGGCCGGGCGCCGGCCCGGAGCAAGCCCGTTCCGGTCGCCTCGGACGCCCCGAACTGAGCGACTTTCGCGATAGGCGAACGCACCAGGTCGAACAGGCGTGCCTGCTGCTCCGGGTCGTTGAGCCCAGCGAGCGCATCGGCCAGGCAGGGCGCCGGGATGACGAGCGGGATCAGGTGTTCGTGGCTGATATAGAGCAGCGCCTGCATATAAGGCGTACCGCGGGCGGCCTGCACCAGGGCGCTCGTATCGAGGATCCGGCCGCCGATCACGCCGCGGGCTTGGGGCCCACGCCCAGGGCCCGCCGGGCCCAGGCGTAGTGCTTGGCCTCGGGGTCGGGACAGCGCTCGAAGATGCGGTCGAGCGTGGCACGGGCGTCGCGCCAGTCATCCTCGCGGCGAAGCAGTTCGGTGATGTACCCGGAGACGGATTCGATCCGGCCCTCGTCCTTGGCCCGGCGCAGCTTCTGGATCAGGTCCTTGGGCAGGCTGATCGCGAGCTTCTCCGTTCCGGACATACTCCGGTTATACCGGTCCCGGTGCCGTGCCCTCAACAAGAACGGCAACGTCGCCCGCGCCTCCCCGGCTGGCTTGCACTCTCGGGGCGAGAGTGCTAAACAGGTCGTTGGCACTCTCGCTACGAGAGTGACAACGCCAAGGCAGGATCGGGGCGATGAGGCCTCACGTCGGCAGGAAGGGACTGACCGGCGGGACGGCCGGCCGTCGCGGGCGTCGGCTCGATTCACCCAAAGCAGCTCATAAAGTCCCGGGAGGACTGGCCTATGGCAGCCAAGATGATCGCGTTCGATGAGGACGCGAGGCGCGGCCTCGAGCGCGGTATGAACCAGCTCGCCGACGCCGTGAAGGTAACACTCGGCCCTAAGGGCCGGAACGTGGTGCTCGAGAAGAAGTGGGGTGCCCCCACGATCACCAACGATGGCGTGTCCATCGCCAAGGAGATCGAGCTCGAGGACCCGTGGGAGAAGATCGGCGCCGAGCTGGTCAAGGAAGTAGCAAAGAAGACCGACGATGTCGCGGGTGACGGCACCACCACGGCGACCGTGCTCGCGCAGGCGCTGGTCCGTGAGGGCCTGCGCAACGTGGCCGCGGGAGCGAACCCGATGTCGCTCAAGCGGGGCATCGAAGCCGCGGTGGAGCGGGTGAGCGAGGAACTGTCCAAGCTCTCCAAGGATGTGGAGACCAAGGAGCAGATCGCTTCGACCGCGTCCATCTCCGCCGGGGACACCGCTATCGGCGAGATGATCGCCGAGGCGATGGACAAGGTCGGCAAGGAAGGCGTCATCACCGTCGAGGAGAGCAACACCTTCGGCCTTGAGCTTGAGCTCACCGAGGGCATGCGCTTCGACAAGGGATACATCTCGCCCTACTTCGCCACCGACCCGGAGCGGATGGAAGCGGGCCTGGACGACCCGTACATCCTGATCGTCAACTCCAAGGTGTCGGCCAACAAGGACCTGCTGCCGCTGCTGGACAAGGTTGTGCAGTCCGGCAAGCCGCTGGTCATCATCGCCGAGGACGTCGAGGGCGAGGCCCTGGCGACCCTGGTCGTCAACAAGATCCGCGGCCTGTTCAAGTCCGTCGCGGTGAAGGCACCAGGCTTTGGCGACCGCCGCAAGGCCATGCTGAACGACATCGCCATCCTCACCGGCGGCCAGGTCATCAGCGAGGAAGTCGGTCTCAAGCTTGAGAACGCCGACCTCGACCTGCTCGGCCGGGCACGCAAGGTCGTCGTCACCAAGGATGAGACGACGATCGTGGACGGCGCCGGCGAGGCGGAGCAGATCTCCGGCCGGGTTAACCAGATCCGGGCCGAGATCGAGAACACCGACTCCGACTACGACCGCGAGAAGCTGCAGGAGCGGCTGGCCAAGCTCGCGGGCGGCGTGGCGGTGATCAAGGCTGGCGCGGCGACCGAGGTGGAGCTGAAGGAGCGCAAGCACCGCATCGAAGACGCGGTGCGCAACGCCAAGGCCGCGGTCGAGGAGGGTGTCGTGCCCGGTGGTGGCGTGGCGCTGCTCCAGGCCGGCATCAACGCCTTCAAGAAGCTCGACCTGTCGGGCGACGAGGCGACCGGTGCGACCATCGTGCGCCGGTCGGTCGAGGAGCCGGTCAAGCAGATCGCGGTGAACGCCGGCCTCGAGGGCGGCGTGGTGGCCGAGAAGGTGAAGACGCTCCAGACCAACCACGGGCTGGACGCCGCGACCGGCGAGTACGTCGACATGTTCAAGGCCGGGATCATTGACCCCGCCAAGGTCACCCGTTCCGCGCTGCAGAACGCCGCGTCCATTGCCGGTCTGTTCCTCACGACCGAGGCAGTGATCGCCGAGAAGCCGGAGAAGGAGAAGGCACCTGCCGCCCCCGGCGGCGGTGACATGGACTTCTGAGTCCATATATCCGGCGGGCATGTCCGTGCCTGCTGGGAAGTCGCAAGGGGCGGCCCAAGGGCCGCCCCTTCGGCATTTCCGCGGGTACCCCCGGCCAGGCGCGGCCACATCAGCACACGCCGCGATGTGGTCATGGGCTCCACATTTAGCGGCATTGAGGGGATCATCTGGGCATGAAGGTTCCTGCGGACCTCTCCGCGGAGCGGCTCATCCGGGAGTATCTCGCCCGGGTGGCGGAGGCCGGCACGCGCTACCTGCCCATGGGCCGGCGGGGCGCGTTCGTGCAGAGGACCAGGCGCCGGATCGAGCGGGAGATAGGGCCCGGCGGCGCGCGGGATGCGGAACACGTCAGGGACGCGCTCGCCAGGCTTGGCGAACCCGAAGACTTGGTGAGGGCCGAACGTGCCCGGATGGATGCCGAGCGGATCAAGCGTCAGCCGGGAAACCTGGGGCTCGGCGGGGCTGACGAGGCCGAGGTCGCAGCACCCTTTGAAGTGCGCTCGATCAGATCTCGGTGGAAGCCGGGCAAGGAGCGTCCCCCACGCCGGCCACCCTCGGCCGATCAGGCCGACCCGGGGCAGCAGGACCGGCCGGCCGGCCGGCGCGGCACACCCGGGCAGGGGAAACGCAAAGGCCTGCTCGGAGGGCTGCTGCTCGACAGGCCGGGCAGGCATGAAGCCCAACCGGGGGAGCACGAACCACAGCACGGGCCACGCTCACCCGAAGCCACGGCCGGTCAGGCGCCGGGCGGCAGGGCGGGTCAGGCGCCCGGCGGCACGGTCGGCCAGGCGCCCGGCGGCACGGCCAGCCAGGCACCGGGCAACGGAGCCGGCCAGGCACCGGACGACACGGCCGGCCACGCAGTTGACGGCACGGTCGGCCAGACTCCGGGCAACGCGGCCGGCCAGACTCCGGGCAACGCGGCCGGCCAGACTCCGGGCAACGCGGCCGGCCAGGCACCGGGCGCCGCTGCCGGACGGCCGCAGGGCGGTCAGAGCGGCCAGGACCCCGGATGGGTCCCGTGGGCCTGGCGGAGCGCGGGCGCCCCGGCGTCGGACCACACGGTTCCGCTCACACCGGGCCACGCGCGAACCCCGGCGCCCGGTGGGCCGGGAACCCAGGCACCGGGCGAGATCGGTGCCCGGCCACTGGGAGGTGCGGCAGGCGCCCCCACCCCCCAGCAGCCTGCCAACTGGGTGAGGCCGGCCGCTGCGGGTGCGGGCCAGGCCGGAAATGCCGCCCGATCGGGCGGCGATACACCGCCCGGCGGGACACCCATACCGCCCCGTGAGGCGTACACGGTGCGGGCCGCCGCGGCCGCGCTGGGCCGCGGAGCCGCGAGGCTGACCGTGGAAGCGGCGGGGCTGGCCCGCGAGTACCCGCTCGAGAGCGTGTCGGTGACGCTGCTCGCTATTGGCGGGCTCGTCCTCCCATTCCCCTACTGGCTTTTCGGCGGGCTGCTTGGCGGGATACTGGCGATCTGGTCGCGGATCTGGAATGCCCGCGACAAGTGGACCGCGGTCGCTGGACCCCCCGTCTTCGTGCTGGTGGGCACGCTGGTGGCCGCTCTGATCATCGGTGGGCGAGGCCACGCCGTCTCGATGTACCTGCACACGTTCCGCCTCTACGGCGGCAGCCTCCTCCGGGTTGGCAACGCGCTGTGCGCCGTCTACCTGGCGCTGCAGGCGCGGCGTGGCCCGCAGCGACGGTTGCCGCCTTGGCGGCGGTAGACGCGGAAGGCCCGCCACCAAGCGGGTGGTGGTCAGACTTTCTGCCGGGTACCGCTGATCACGGCCCGGGGTGGCTGCCGTCAGCCGCATATGACCGATAATCTGGGAACGCGTGCTCCGCGCGTGCCCGCCCGCTCCTATACCACGTGAGGTATGTCCGTGCCCACTGGCAAGGTCAAGTGGTATGACGCCGACAAAGGGTTCGGCTTTCTCACCCGCGATGACGGCGGCGAGGTTTTTGTGCACTCATCTGCCCTTCCGGCCGGTGCGACGCTCCGCGCCGGGCAGCGGGTCGAGTTCGGCGTCGCGGAAGGCCGCCGGGGTGTCCAGGCACTTCAGGTCCGCATCCTGGAGCCGCCGCCGACCGTCGCCAAGACCAGCCGCAAGAATCCCGACGAGATGATCGTGATAGTCGAGGATCTCATCAAGCTGCTGGATGGGCTGTCGGCGTCCTACCGGCGCGGCCGGCACCCCGACGGGCGTGACGCGAGGAAGATCGCGGCCGTGCTGCGGGCCGTGGCCGACGACGTCGAGGCCTGACGCGCCACCCTTGGCATTGCCCGCCGCCTGCTTCCGCGGCGGTTCCCGTGGCCGTTCCCCGGCCACGGTGATCACTTCATTACCGGCCCCATCGGCGCCCGGTCGGGGCGCGCGGGGCTTGTCGGCTAGCGGGCCGGAGCGGGCCCGGTTCCGGTGCCGCCGACCGGCGGCCGGCGAGCACGGCTCCGGGCCGCCAGGACCCGCCGCCGCCGCTGCAGCACCAGCAGGATGAAGGAGATGCCGAGCCCGGTGGCCGCCACCGTCAGGCCCGCCACGCCGCTTGACGTCAGCGACATGGCCAGCCCCGCCAGCCCGCCTGCCACCCAGGAAAGCTGGTTCAGGGTCTCCGAGACGGCAAAGGCGGAGGTACGGATCTCCTCGCCGACCTCCTGCTGGACGGTGGAGTCCAGCGCGAGCTTGCTGAGCACCTGCCCGAAGGCGGCGACGAGGGCGACCACCAGCGCGGCCCACAGCCCGAAGAACACCGCGCACAGGGCCGTGATCAACGTGGAGGCCGCGAGCAAGCCAAACGTGATGACCTGCGGCCGGCGGGCCCGCGTCGCCGATCCCAGCAGGCTGCCGAGCAGACCGCCCACTCCCGCCGCCGCGATCATCTCGCCGAGTGCGACCTTGTCGGTTACCCCGGGGAAGTGCTCGATCCGGAGCAGGAACGCGAGGAAGAACACCATGAATCCGGAGAATGCGCGCAGGGCGGCATTGGCACGCATCGCCTCGCCGACGACCGGCCCGAGCTGGCGCAACGTCCGCCATCTCGTCCGGTTCTGCGATGTCCTCGCGCCGTCTCCGTCGCTCTCGGCCGGAGTGGGCCGTCGGCCCGCGGGCTGGTGGCCAGCGTAAGCGGCCCGCGGCTGCCCGGCCCGCGGGCGGCCGGGCGACGGCTCACCGTCCAGCGGGCGGGTGCCCGGCCGCTCTGTGCCGGGCGACCAGTCTTCCGCTCCCTGCGTCCCGCCGGCCGCCGGGCCGGTCTCGCCCGGATCCGCCTGCACGCGCGGCACGTCGACCCGGGCCGGTACCCGGAAGGACAGGGCGGCCGCCGCCAGGTAGATCACCGTGCCCACCCGCAGCACCCACGCCGCGCCGTCCGACCCGCCCCCGGCGGCGAGAGCGATGCCGCCGGCCAGGAGAACTCCCAGCGTAGAGGCGATCAGCGCGGCCAGTCCGATGCGGCCGTTGGCGGTCACCAGCGTGATCTCTCTGGGCAGCAGCCGTGGTGTCACGGCGCTGCGGGTCACCCCGTACGCCTTCTGGAGCACCAGCACGCCAAACGCGGCCGGCAGCAGCGTCACCGAATCGTGGTAGAAAACGGCGCCTGCCATGCCCCAGCACAACAGACCGCGCGCCACCAGCGTGCCGGCGAGGATGTAGCGCCGGCCGTCCTGGACCCGGTCGAGCAGCGGCCCCACCAGGGGGGCGAGCACGGCGAACGGCGCTATCGTGACGAGCAGCGCAAGCGCGACCTGACTGCGGGCCTGGCTGACCGAGACGCCGAAGAACAGCGTGCCTGCCAGCGCGACGGCCACGAAGGCGTCGCCGACGCTGCCGGCCGCCGTCAGCTCGATGAGACTGGACAGACCGGTGCGCCCGGCCCCGGAGGCCCGCGTCAGCCGCTGGACCACGTGGCCGGCGCCGCGGCCGGCGGACGCCCCCACCCTGGCGCTGGACTGGGCGGCGGACGTCAGCCTGCGCGTCGCCCGCCGGGCTCTGAGCCGGCTGTCCGTCCGTCCCACGGTTCCAGTATTCTGCGCATTGGCACTCGCTACGAATCGGCAGGCTGGACGGGGCGTCACCGGCCCCGGCGATAGCTCCATTGCTGGGGGATTTGGGCTGGTCTGGGGTAAATCACGGTGCGAGCATCCGCCTGGATGGGGAAGAATTACCGAACGTGAGCCCACCTCGGACACGGACCCGGGAACCGGATGAGGTCTGCGCGCACGCCGTGGACCTGGCGCGCGGTGCCGCCGACGAGATGGCCGGGCCCGCGGCCGTCGGCGACTACCTGGGCGTGAAGGCAGAAGGGGAGCGGGTCGTCACGCATTTCTTCAGCTGCCTCGATCCCGCCTACCGCGGGTGGCAGTGGTCGGTCACGGTCGCCCGGGCGGCGCGCTCCAAGACCGCCACCGTGAGTGAGTGCCTGCTCGTGCCCGGCCCGGACGCCGTCCTGGCCCCGCCGTGGGTCCCCTGGCGGGAGCGGCTCCAGCCGGGCGACCTGGGAGTGGGAGACATCCTGCCCGCCCGCCCCGATGACGAGCGACTGGTGCCCGCGGCGGCGCTCGAGGGCGACGACGGGATGAAGGACCTGACAGAGGTCCTCTCCGTGGTCGCCGACCTGGCGGAGGCGGCCATGGGCGGTCCCGCACAAGCCGACCTGTCTCCCTGCCGGGCGCGCGTGCTGTCAGCGACCGGTCGCGACGAAGCGGCGCTGCGCTGGTACACGGGCGAGCACGGGCCACGGAGCCCGCTTGCCCACGCGGCGCCGGGACTGTGCCGTTCCTGTGGTTTCTTCGTCCGCCTCGGCGGCCCACTCGGGCAGATGTTCGGCGTCTGCGCCAACAGCTATGCGCCCGATGATGGCCGGGTGGTCTCGGTCGATCATGGGTGCGGCGCGCACTCTGAGGCGGTGCTGCCGCCGGGCAGCAGCAAGGCCGCCGTGCCGGTGATCGACGAGCTTGGCTACGACCTGGTTGACGTGCCGGGCGTCTCGGTCGAAGAGACCGTCTTCGAGTCGTTCGAGCACGGCTGACCCGCGTGAGCGGCCGCCGGGGCGCGGGCTCCTGCCCGCCGCTGCGCCTTGCGGGCGCGGGCACGCTTGAAACGGGGCACATACCACAGCCCGAACACGCCCATGCAGAGCCCGGCGACGCAGGTCCACACCCACCACTGCCCGTCCTCGGGAATCTGCGGACGCAGCACCAGAAGCACCACGAGGGCGATCGCCCACGCGATCGTGATGACGGCGGTCACCCACTGATCGTTGGCCTCAAGTGGTGGCGGGGCCGGCCGCCTGCTTCCGGTCACGTGTCCAGGCTAACCTGGCCGTTGACGCGGGTTGTTTTGCGAAATGTTTCGCTTCCGCGTACTGTTAGCAAGAGTAATGACTCAGGCTAATGAAGATGACACTACACCAGCAGCATCGGACCGACGTAGGTCTGGCCACCGCACTCCGGATCTCGGTGAGCCGTCTGGCACGGCGGCTCCGGGTCGAGCGGCTCATGCCCGAACTGGCCGAGCCCGCGCTCTCCGACACCCAGCTGGCCGCCCTGGCGACGCTGGAGCGGCACGGCGCGATGACACCAGGAGACCTGGCCGAACACGAGAAGGTGCAGCCGCCTTCCATGACCCGCGTCATCGCCGCCCTGGTGGACTGGCAGCTCGTGGCCCGGGCACCCCATCCCACGGACCGGCGCCAGGTGATCCTCACCGTGACCCCGGCCGGCCGGGACCTGGTGCAGCAGATGCGCCGGCGCAAGGAAGCCTGGCTGGCGAGGCGGCTGGCGGAGCTGACCCCCGAGGAGCGGGCGACCTTGCGGGCCGCCGCGCCGATCCTGGAGAAGCTCAGCCAAGCCTGACCGCCCGGCGCCATTTCCTGACCGCCCGGCCCAGGCGTTTTCTGGCCGCCCGGTGGCGGCATTCCGTGGCCGGGCGTTTCCTGCCCGCCGGGCCGCGGCGCCTGCTGGGCACACGACCCCGGCGCCTGCTGGGCGCACGACCCCGGCGCCTGCCGGCCAGTTCGCGGCACCCATGGCTGCGTACCTTCGCGTCGCTCGGTACCCGCAACTACCGCCTGTTCGTGACCGGGCAGGTCGTCTCGAATACCGGCACCTGGATGCAACGTGTCGCGCAGGACTGGCTCGTGCTGCAGCTGACCCACGGCAGCGGCACCGCCCTCGGTATCGCGACCGGGCTCCAGTTTCTGCCCCAGCTGCTGTTCAGCCTGTGGGGCGGTGTGATCGCCGACCGCTACCGCAAGCGCCGGATTCTGTTCGTCACCCAGGCCACTATGGGCGCGCTGGCGCTCATCCTTGGCGTGCTGGCCCTGACCGGTGCGGTCGCGGTCTGGCAGGTCTACCTGCTGGCTTTCGCGCTGGGCTTGGCCGCCGTGATCGACAGCCCCGCCCGCCAGACGTTCGTCGCGGAGATGGTGGGCCGGAGCGGGATGGCCAACGCCATCGCGCTGAACAGCGCCGCCTTTAACCTGGCCCGGGTCACCGGCCCGGCAGTCGCGGGCCTGGTCATCAGCACCGTCGGCACTCCGGCCGCGTTCCTGGTCAACGCGGCGTCGTTCGGCGCCGTCCTGATCGGCCTCAAGCTCATGCGCCCCGCCGAGTTCCACCCCGTGGAGCGGGCCCCCAGGGCGCCTGGCCAGTTGCGGGAGGCACTGGCCTATGTCAGGGCCCGCCCGAACCTGTGGCTGACCCTGGCACTGGTTTTCTTCGTCGCGACGTTTGGCATGAATTTCCAGGTGACCACCGCCTTGATGTCCCGCGGCGTGTTTCACACCGGAGCGGGGGCGTTCGGGCTGGCGTCCACCATGTTCGCGGTCGGAGCGCTCGGCGGCGCGCTGCTGGCAGCCCGCCGCGCCCGGCCCGGCATGCGGCTGCTGCTGACCACCGCGTTCGCGTTCGGTGTGCTGGAGGTGATGGCCGGGCTGATGCCGACGTTCTGGTCGTTCCTGGCCCTGCTGGTGCCGACCGGCGTGGCGCTGCTGATGTTCACCACCACCGCCAACTCCACCACCCAGCTCGGCACCACCCACACGGTCCGCGGGCGGGTCATGGGCCTGTACATGCTGGTCTTTCTCGGCGGTGCGCCGCTGGGGTCGCCGCTGGTCGGCTGGGCGGCAGAGCAGTTCGGGCCGCGGATGAGCCTGATCGCCGGTGGCCTGGTCTCCGCGCTGGCAGCGGTCGTGGCCGCGCTGCTGGTGGCCAGGGCGCGCGAGGTGCCCGTCCGCGGCTATCTACGCCGCGGTGCGGCCACCGCCGCGCCGCCGGACCCGCGGACGGCCGACAGCGCCGTGGGCGCCTGACCGCGGAGAGGCGCGGCCGGTGCCTTGGGCTGCTACCAGCGGATAGAGGCGCGGCCGGGCCTCGGGCTGCTACGAATGGCCTATGAGGCTCTTCGTGGCGATCGCGCTCCCTGCCGTGGCAGCCGGTGAACTCGACGGCGCGGTGGCACCGCTGCGGCTGGCCTGGCCGGAGCTGCGCTGGACCGGGCCGGACGCGTGGCATCTCACGCTCGCATTCCTCGGCGAGGTGGACGAAGGGCTGACCGGAAGGCTTGGGACCCGGCTCGAGCGCGCCGCCGCCCGGCACGCGCGCCTTTCGCTGTCGCTCGGTGGCGCCGGAGCCTTCCCGGCCGCCGGCCGGGCCCGGGTGCTGTGGACCGGCGTGAAAGGCGACCGGCGCGGGCTGGCACGGCTGACGCAGTCGGTCGCCGCCGGGGCAACCCGCGCGGGTGTCCTGCCCGCCCAGGAGGGCAGGCGGTACCAGCCGCACCTGACCCTCGCGCGGTGCCGGGCGCCCGCGGATGTGCGGACGCTGGTCGCGACGCTGGCCAGCTTTGCCGGCACGGCCTGGACGGCCGGTGAGATCTACCTGATCCGGAGCCGCCTCCAGGAGCAGCCACGCTACGAAACCCTCGGCGCCTGGCCGCTGCTGGCCCCCGCCTCGAGCAGGCACGCTTGACCGGGCGCTTGAGCGGGCCCGGCCGGTCTGGCCTGGCCGAGCTGGCCAGTAAGCTGCCAGCTGTGAACCGCACCGCGCGCTGGCTGCTCCCCACCGTGCTCGCGCTGCTCGTGCTGGGCGTGCTCATCGGGGCGGTGCTGCACTGACCCCGGGCGCCGCGGCCGGGGGAGCGGCTCCGTGAGCCGGGTTGCCCGAACGGGCGGGCCGTTACATGCGCTCGATCAGGTAGTCGATGCAGGCGGTCAGCGCCTCGACGTCGGCCGGGTCCACGGACGGGAACATGCCGATGCGCAGCTGGTTGCGCCCCAGCGTGCGGTACGGCTCGGTGTCCACGATGCCGTTCGCCCGCAGCGCCGCCGCGACCTCGGCCGCGTCCACCGTTTCGGCGAAGTCGATCGTGCCGACCACCTGTGACCGCTGGGCCGGATCGGCCACGAACGGCGACGCGTACGGCGACTTCTCCGCCCACGTGTACAGCCGGGAGGACGAGTCCGCCGTGCGGGCCGTCGTCCAGTCCAGGCCACCCTGGCCGAGCATCCACTCCACCTGGTCGGCGAGCAGGAACAACGTCGCGACCGACGGGGTGTTGTAGGTCTGCAGCTTCGCCGAGTTGTCGATGGCCAGCGGCAGCGACAGGAAACTCGGGATGTAGCGGCCGGCGGCCGCGATCTCGCCGGCCCGCGCGAGCGCCGCGGGCGACATCAGCGCGATCCACAGGCCGCCGTCGGACCCGAAGCATTTCTGCGGCGCGAAGTAGTAGACGTCGGTCTCGTCGGCGTCGACCGGCAGCCCGCCCGCCCCGCTGGTGGCGTCCACGATGACCAGCGCGCCCGGGTCGGCTCCGGGCACCCGGCGGATCGGCATGGCGACGCCGGTAGACGTCTCGTTGTGGGTGAGCGCGTAGGTGTCCACGCCCGCCTCCGGCCGCGGCCGAGGATGGCTGCCCGGGGGCGATTCGATCACGGCCGGGGTGGCCAGCCAGGGCGCGCCAGCGATCACCTTCGTGAACTTCGACGAGAATTCGCCAAACGCAAGATGCAACGATCTCTCGCTGACCAGGCCGAATGCCGCAATGTCCCAGAAGGCGGTCGTGCCGCCGTTGCCGAGCACCACCTGGTAGCCGTCGGGCAGGGCGAACAGGTCGGCGAGGCCCTCGCGCACCCGCCGGACCAGCGACCGGACCGGGGCCTGGCGGTGCGAGGTGCCCAGATACGTGGCGCCGGACGCGGCCAGCGCGGCCACCTGCTCGGGACGCACCTTCGAGGGGCCGCTGGCGAACCGGCCGTCGGCGGGCTTGAGTTCTGCCGGGATGGCGATGAAATCGGTCACGTCGTTCACCCTAACGGTGACGCTCAGCAGTCAGGCCGGCCGCGAAACGTGCGGCGCCGCCTGTTCTCCGCGGCCTCACACTTCCGCTGGAATTGTGATCATGACCTTGGTGTCGTCCTGACCACACCCAGGTCATGATCACGAAAGGGCTGACGCGAGCCTGAGTGACGGGTGTGATGGCTGGGGCCGGTGGGGAGTCGTGAGGACCGTCAGCGGTGCGGACCGGGGTCAGGTGTCTTCCAGCGCGGTCGCGCCGTCCACCTCCCGGACCGGGCGCGGTCCCGGGCCGACGTACCGGGCACTCGGGCGGACCAGCCGCCCGGTCTGCTTCTGCTCCAGGACGTGGGCGGCCCAGCCGGCGGTCCGCGCGCAGGTGAACATGGAAGCGAACATGTGCGCGGGGACCTGCGCGAAGTCCAGGACGATGGCCGCCCAGTACTCCACGTTCGTGGCCAGGACCCGGTCCGGCCTGCGGGCATGCAGCTCAGCCAGGGCCGCTTCCTCCAGCGCCACCGCGACCTCGTAACGGGGCGCGCCGAGTTCCTTGGCGGTCCGGCGCAGCACCCGGGCACGGGGGTCTTCGGCGCGGTATACGCGGTGCCCGAATCCCATCAGCCGCTCGCCCCGGTCGAGCACGGCCTTGACGTAAGCCGTCGCGTCGCCGGTCCGCTCGACCTCCTCGATCATGTGCAGCACCCGGGCGGGCGCGCCGCCGTGCAGCGGCCCGGACATGGCGCCCACGGCCCCGGACAGGGCGGCCGCGACGTCGGCCCCGGTCGAGGCGATGACCCGGGCGGTGAAGGTAGAGGCGTTCATGCCGTGCTCGGCGGCGGAGGTCCAGTAGGCGTCCACCGCCTTGACGTGCCGCGGATCCGGGTCGCCGCGCCAGCGGATCATGAACCGCTCGACGATGTTGTCCGACTCGTCCACCCGTTCCTGGGGGATCGCGGGGAGCCCAGATCCCCTGGCGGACTGTGCCACGAAGGAGAGCGTCAGCACCGACGCGCGCGCCAGGTCGTCGCGGGCCTGCTGGTCGCTGATGTCGAGGAGCGGCCGCATCCCCCAGGCGGGCGCGAGCAGCGCCAGCGAGCTCTGCACATCGACCCGGGTGTCACCGGAGTGCACCGGTATGGGGTACGGCTCGGCCGGGCCCAGGCCCGGCGTGAAGGCGTCGTCGACAAGCAGCCCCCACACGCGGCCGTATGTGACGTGGCCGACGAGATCCTCGATGTCCACGCCGCGGTAGCGCAGAGACCCCCCTTCCCGGTCGGGCTCGGCGATGCGTGTCTCGAATGCGACAACGCCTTCGAGCCCCGGCCTGAAGTCGGACATCTGCGCCTCCTCGCGTCTCCTTGTGAGGGACGTGACCTGGTTCGGGTGAGTGGCCGGCGGCGGTGACGGCGGGTCGCGCGCACCGCAGCCTGATCAATTCAACTCGCTGGGAGTGCCGACCGGTAGCGGCGGGGGCGTGATAAGCGCCACCAGGTGCTCCCGGCTCGCCGGCCTGGCGGCGGCTGTGTGAGGATCAGTACCCGTGAACGCCGACGATCATCCGCCGCAGGGCCTGGACGAAGCGATGCTCGCCGCAGATCCCGTGGCGCAGTTCGCGGGCTGGCTGACCGAGGCGGAGGCGGCCGGCCTGCCGGAGCCCAACGCGATGGTGCTGTCCACCGTGACCGACTCCGGACGGCCGCGCGCGCGGTCGGTCCTGCTCAAGAGCCATGGGCAGGAGGGCTTCACCTTCTATACCAACCGCACGTCCGCCAAGGCCCAGGACCTGTCGGGGAATCCCTGGGCGTGCCTGCTGTTCCCCTGGTACGCGCAGCGCCGTCAGGTGATCATCCAGGGCGCGGTCTCCCCCCTGTCCGAGCGCGAAAGCGAGCCGTACTTCCATTCCCGCCCGCACGCCTCCCAGCTCGGCGCGTGGGCAAGCAGGCAGTCGTCGGTGATCGCCTCGCGCGCCGTGCTCGACGACCGTTACGCGCGGATGGAGCAGCGCTGGCCCGCGGGAACCACCGTGCCCATGCCCAGCTTCTGGGGCGGCTACCGGCTCCGGCACGACATCGTGGAGTTCTGGCAGGGCAGACCCAACCGGCTGCACGACCGGCTGCGCTACCGCCGCCGGGGAACGCACTGGATCGTCGAGCGCCTCGCCCCCTGACCTGGCCTCCCTCGCAGCCGCCATTGCGTAACGGTCGCAACCGCATAACATCGGCTGCGAAGGGAGTAGCAGTGACCGCGCACGGGCTGATCGACACCACGGAGATGTATCTGCGGACCATCTTCGAGCTTGAGGAAGAGGGCATCGTCCCGCTCCGGGCCCGGATCGCCGAGCGGCTTGCGCAGAGCGGGCCGACCGTCAGCCAGACCGTGGCGAGGATGGAGCGCGACAACCTGCTACGCCTGGAGGACGACCGCCAGCTCGTGCTGACCGAGAAGGGCCGCGAGCTCGCGACCCGCGTCATGCGCAAGCACCGGCTAGCAGAATGCCTGCTCGTCGGCGTGATCGGCCTGCCCTGGGAAGAGGTCCACGTCGAGGCCTGCCGCTGGGAGCACGTGATCTCCGAGCAGGTCGAGCGCAGGCTGGTGGAACTGCTCGACTACCCGGTGTCCTGCCCGCACGGCAACGTCATCCCCGGGCTCGGCGAGCTAGGGGTGCCAGCCGACGCCGCCGACCGCGCGGTGGCGGCGGGCCGGGAGTCCGTCGAGCCGATGGACAAGGCGGCAATCAAGCGCGCCGGCCCGGCCGTCGTCCGGCGGATCAGCGAACAAGTCCAAAGCGACGCCGACTTGATGCTTAAACTCCGGCGCGGCGGGATACAACCCGGACGCGAGGTCACGCTCGCAATTACCGACGACGGCGTGCGGGTGACGAGTGAGGGCAGAGCCGGCAGCACCACGGCGGACTTGCCCCGCCGGGTTGCCGCGCACGTGTTCGTCGACGCCCCCTGACCGCCACGGCGCGCCAGGCGCCCGTGCTGGGCTGGAGGCCGCCCGGTGACGCGCCAGGAGCGGAGCGGGCTCGCCGCGTTCCTGCCCGCCGACGCCGTCCTCGGGCGGATCGAGGCGGCGGTGCTGGTCACCGACCCGCTCGGCAATCTGCTGTACGCGAACGCGCGCGCGGTTGAGCTGTTCGGCTTCCCGGATCACGCCGAGCTGGCCGTCGGCCGGCCCATCGTCTCGCTCGGCTTCGACGAGCGGGACCTGGGCAATACGGCCGAATTGGTCCGGAAGGTGCTGAACGGCGGTGCCTGGGACGGCACCTTCACCGGCGTGCGGCCCGATGGGTCCCGGGTCTTCGTCCAGGCGCAGGCCGTCCCGCTGCGCACGTCCTCCGGTGCGGTCGACGGGATCGTGGTCATCGCGCGCAAGGCCGCCAGGCGCGCGAGCCTGCGCGAGCGGGACAGGATCGGGCTGCTGGAGCAGATCGGGGAGCGGCTCGCACACTCGCTCGAACTCGACGTCACCTTGCGGCACGTGGCCGAGACGCTGGTTCCCCAGTTCGCCGATCACTGTTTCATCGACCTGTTTCACGGCGACAAGCTGATCCGCCGGGCACAGATCAACGCCCGGGGCTGGACGCCGCCGCCCGGGAGCTGGGCCAGGGTGGGCGAGCAGATCGCCTACCCGGACGGTCACTTCTGCCAACAGGCGATGGCGCTGCTGGACGCGGTCGTGGTGGCGGACCTGCGCGGCGGGCTCTACCCGGCGCCGCACGCGGAGAGCCTGCGGGCCGCCGAGGAGGTAGGGCTCGTCTCGGTCATCGCGGCCCCGCTGTGCGCGCGGGGCGAGCTCCTCGGGGTGATGAGCCTGGCGCTGTCGCGGCTCACGGGCTCCGCGGAGCGCCGCTATGGCGCGGGCGACCGCGCCTTCATGGCGGCGATCGCCGACCGGGTTGCGATCGCCATCGACAACGCGATGCTGTTCGAGGAGGAGCGCCGCACGGCGCTGGCGTTCCAGACGAGCCTGCTGCCGCAGCGCCTGCCCACCCTTGACGGCCTCGACGTCGCCTGGCGCTACGTGCCAGCGAAGCCGCTGGAGACGCACGGCCAGGGGATCCAGACGCAGGTCGGCGGCGACTGGTACGACCTGATCCCGCTGTCGGCGGGGCGGGTCGGCATCGTCATCGGCGACGTGGAAGGACGCGGCGCCCGGGCGGCCGCGGTCATGGGCCAGCTGCGGGCCGCGCTGCGTGCCTTCGCCCAGGACGACAAGCCGCCCGCGGAGATGCTGCGCAGGCTGGACGACTGGTGCCGGACGCTGGGGACGACCGCGCCGGACTCGCCGGACGGGCTCGACCCGCCGATCGTGAGCTGCACCTATCTGGTTTATGACGCCTGGACCCGCACGCTGTCATTCGCCAACGCCGGGCACGACGCGCCCCTGCTCATCACCGACGGTGAGGTGGGCGAGCTGGCGATCGAGCACAAGGGGGTCCTGCTCGGGGTGCGCGGCAAGGGCATACCGGGCCTGCCCACCTACCGGGAGGAGGCGCGCCAGCTCCCGCCGGGGTCGACCCTTGTCTTCTATACGGACGGTCTCACCGACCGGCGGCAGCGCGCCGACGGCACCGGCCACTACTCCGAGGCGGAAGCCGTGGAGATGCTCCGCTGCGCCGTCCACGCGGTGGCGGGGGCCGATGTCGAGGCAGTCGCCCAGGCGGCGGAGGAGGCGGTGCCGGGGGACATCGACGATGACATGGCGATCCTCGTGGTGCGGACCTCGCGGACCGACCTCGCCTTGTGGGAGTGCTCGTTCCCGGCCGAAGCGATCAGGGTCTCCGAGGCGCGCCGCCGGGCCCGGGCCGCGCTGACCCGCTGGGGAGTGCCCGCCAAGCAGGCAGAACTCATCTGCCTGCTCGTCTCGGAGGTCGTCACCAACGTCGTCCTGCACACGGCCCTGCCCGTGCGGCGGCCGCGCCGGGTCGCGCTGGAGCCGGCCGGGGTGGCCATCGGGGCAGGGCGTCACCCACGCGGGTGGGAGACGGGAAGGCCGCGCAATCAGATCCCGCCGCCGCCCAGCAAGAAGTTCACGCTGCGGCTGCGCCGCGGTGCCGCGGCGGTCTGGGTCGAGGTCTTCGACGCCGATCTGCGCATGCCGCGGATCCGCAGCGCGGAGGAGACCGACGAGGGCGGCCGGGGGCTGTACCTGGTAGATCAGATCGCCAGCCGCTGGGGCACCCGGCCGACCAAGAACGGCAAGGTGGTTTGGTTCGAGATGCCGGTCAGCGCGGGTTCAGCCGCCCGCTGAGCCAGCCAGCCGACCGGCTCCCGGCGCCACCGGCTCACCGGCGGGACGCGCTCAGCCGCCTCCCTGGGTGGAGTACACCCACAGCGCCAGCACGCCCACGATGAACACCGCCATGACGATCAGCCAGGTCCGGCCGCTGGTCGTGCCCATGCCCAGGCGTCGGCGCAGCCTGGACCAGCCGAACGCCACCAGCAGCGCCAGGAACACCAGCAGGATCAACCCTGCGGCCATCGCAACCTCCCTGGCTCGCTGGCGGCTCTCCGCCGCGACTTGGCTTCTGCTACGAGCATAGGTCCGCCGCGCTGCGGGGTCAGCCTCCGGCCGGCCGCGCAATGGTGCGCAGAGGGGCAGGAGCGTGCCACGATCTGTCGTTATGTGGCATGGGCCCGAAGGTTAACCGGGCGGTAACATCGGGGTGACTGAGCAGATCAAGGGGCGGTTCGTCCCCCAGCGCGCGGAGGGCGTCGTGGCGGAGGCATTCATCGTCGGAGCGGTCCGTACCCCCGTCGGCAGGCGCAACGGCGGCCTGTCGGGGATCAACCCGGTGGACCTGGCGGCGCACGCGCTCCGCGAGCTGATGGCGCGCACCGGCGCCGACCCCGGCGCGGTCGAGGATGTGATCATGGGCTGCGTCTCCCAGGTCGGCCCGCAGTCGCTGGACGTCGCCCGCCAGGCGTGGCTGTCGGCCGGGCTGCCCGAGCACGTGCCAGGGGTCACCGTCGACCGTCAGTGCGGGTCCTCCCAGCAGGCCGTCCATTTCGCGGCGCAGGCGGTGCTGTCGGGCACGCAGGACCTGGTGGTCGCGGCGGGCGTGGAGAGCATGAGCGTGGTCCCGATGGGATCGTCGGTGATGCTGGCGGCCGAGAAGGGCATGCCGCTGCCGTTCGGGGAGGGCTGGCGCGACCGGTACGGCGACCAGGAGATCTCCCAGTTCCGCGGCGCACAGCTGGTGTGCGAGAAGTGGGGGATCAGCAGGGCCCAGCTGGAGGAGTTCGCACTGGGGAGCCACCGGCGCGCGGTGCAGGCGATCGACGAGGGCCGGTTCGAACGGCAGATCACACCCGTGAACGGGGTCAGCGTGGACGAGGGGCCGCGCCGCGACACCTCGCTGGAGAAGATGGCCGGGCTTTCGCCCCTGCGCGAGGGCTGGGAGATCACAGCGGCGACCTCGTCCCAGATCTCCGACGGTGCGGCCGCGGTGCTGGTCGCCTCGGAGGCGGCGGTTGAGCGGCACGGGCTCACCCCGCGGGCACGGATCACCGGGCTGGCGGTCACCGGCGGTGACCCGGTGTTCATGCTCACCGCGCCGATCCCCGCGACCGAGCAGGTGCTCGCAAAAGCGGGCCTGCGGGTCGGCGACATCGACGTCTTCGAGGTCAACGAGGCGTTCGCGCCGGTGCTCATCGCCTGGTCGGCGGACACCGGGGCGTCGCTCGACAAGACAAATCCCAACGGCGGTGCGATCGCGCTCGGCCATCCCCTCGGCGCGACCGGCGCCGTGCTGATGACCAAGCTCCTCCACGAGCTGGAGCGCACGGGCGGCCGGTTCGGGCTGCAGACCATGTGCGAGGGCGGCGGCCAGGCGAACGCGACCATCATCGAGCGGGTCGGGTAGGGACCAGGGCCAGGGAGGCGGCCCGGAGTTGCGAACCTCCAATTTTAGTGTTAGGTTTTCTTTTGTAGGAATCCTAACGAACCTTGATCCATGGATCTAGGAAACTTTGGAGGTGAACCGCAGTGCCGCTTACCTCGTACGACCCCTTCACGCAGGAGTTTGACAGGCTCGCACGGCGGGTGTTCGGCACCACCAACGGTGGCGCCGTAACCAGGCGGTCCGTCATTCCGATGGACAGCATCCGGCGCAGCGATGAGGTGGAGCTCCGCTTCGACCTGCCCGGCATCGACCCCGAGTCCATCGAGGTCACCGTCGACCGGGGCGTGCTGACCGTCAGCGCGCGCCGCGCCGAGGAGTACGCCGAGGGCGAGCGCCCGTTCCGGCGCGAGCGGGTGATGGGTACCTTCGCCCGCCGGGTCTTCCTGTCGGACTCGCTCGACTCTGAGAAGATCGACGCCGCGTACGACAACGGTGTGCTCACCGTGCGGCTGCCGCTGCTGGAGAAGGCGCAGCCCCGTAAGGTTGAGATCCACACCGGCCAGAAGGAGATTGCTGCCTGAGGGCGGTAACAGACCGCGGGCCCGGTGGGAGCCTCACCGGGCCCGCGACCGCATCCCCGGGTTTTGGAGTCCTGGAGTGAGTCGTGCCTCTGCTGCCCATCGACGACGAGAACCTGCCCCTGTTCACGGTCGGGCAGGTCGCAGTCATGCTCGAGGTCCAGCAGGCGTTCCTTCGGCGCCTCGACCAGCTGAACGTGGTCAAGCCGTCTCGCTCCGGTGGAGGCCAGCGCCGGTACACGCGGCGTGAGATCACGGTGGTCCAGTACGTGGTCGAGCTCGCGGACGCGGGCATGAGCCTGGCGGGCATCCGCCGCGTCCTGGAGCTGGAGGCGAAGGTCAGGGACCTGGAGCAGGAATGTGCTGCGCTGCGAGCACAGCTGCGCGAGTACCAGGAGAGCGAGTAGCCGCCCGGGGTTCCCCGCCGTCAGGGCGTTCGTCCGTGCTCGCGCGCGCCGTGCCTCCCGGCCCGCCATTCGGGCCGACATGGGCGGGCCGCCATCCGGATCTACCACCTCGCTCGTCCGGTACGATGTCGGGGCGTGCCCAGGCCTGGCAGAGCGGAGCCGGCCGGGAAGCGCGCGGGTGTAGTTCAATGGCAGAACGTCAGCTTCCCAAGCTGATAGTGCGGGTTCGATTCCCGTCACCCGCTCCACGTACTGAATCCCCAGCTCAGGTAGCCTACCGGCCATGATCATTAGCTCCTCTTGTCGCCTCTTAGGACGGCCGCGTGCCCGAAGTTCCTATGTCAAGTGATCATGAATCTATTGGGGTAGTTGGTCCCTGGCGGCCCGGCTGCCGGTGTGGATGGTCAGAGCCTGGTAGGCCTCGCGAGCGACGTAGCGCTTGAGCCGTTGGCTGTTCGACAACCACTTGTCGACGAGATTTACCCTGCTCACCGTCCCGGTGGTCGTCGGCCAGGGCACGCGGCTATTCCCCGACACCGGCCCGGACACAGCGCTGACTTGGTCTACTCGCGAGCCACCCCGAATGGCGTAACGATCCAGGTCTGCCGGCCCACCGGGCGCTGCGGTATACAACCGCCGCCACCGACCTGAAGCATGTGACATAGTGCCGCAGTCAGTGAGAGTCGATCATGGATGGGTGCGGGCTGCAGGGAGACCGGTCATCGGGGAATCAATCCCGGCCGCGTGGCGCAGCGATGCGGCGACCTCGGCCGCAGTGCTGTGGCGCTGCTGCAGGATCAGGGCCACTGAAATACCTGCCCCGCCGCGCTCGGCGGCGTCCCAGGCGTCCCTTGCCGCAGGGAAGTGCGTCAGGAATCCGAGGGCGGCGGCGATTGCACTTTCCCGGGATGACTGGGCGGCGGCCAAGGTGGCGGCCGCAGCCAGGGTGTCTTGAATGGCGGCGGGTGGGGCGGCAGCGGCCGCGGTGATGCTCATGCTGTCCACCTGCGTATGCACATAGTTGCGCTCATTAACGTGCGACCTCCTTCACTCGATGCGACCGGCGGTACGGGTCATAGGTGGTTCGAAGCCGCGGCGGCGGCAGATGGGGCAACCCGGCCAGGCCCAGGCGCGCCCCGGCGCCGGATCAGTTGGGCGACGTGAAGTGGACGAGGCTGGTGGCCGCCGGGGCGCTCCGGCTCTGGGATGATCTATCAGGAAGCAGGCGTGCGAGAGCGCAGTTCGCGGGCCGTGCCCGTTACGTGCCCGACGGGAGGAGCACCTGCGGGTAGTCACGGTCACTCAGAGACAGACCACCAAGATCCCTGCAGGTTACGGAGTCAGCAGGTGGCAGGTATACAGCGCCACAGACTTCCCAAGCTGATAGTGGGGGTTCGATTCCCCTCACCCGCTCCCATGAGAAGGCCCAGGCCAGAGTGACTTTTCGGCGCTGGCGCCTGATGAGTTCGCTGTTTGAACGGGCCGTTCGTGCAATTAGCGTGCAATTAGCCGCCGGTGCGGATGTCCCGGCGTCGCCCTGGCCGCCACCGGCGCGACGTGTCTGCTCTGACTGGATGTGTGCGTCGATCGCGGTCGTGATCAGTTCATCGGCACCGCGAGCTCGGTGCTGGTAGATGATCGCGGCCCGTTCGCTGTCGTGGCCCATCCGGGCCATCAGGTCCCGCAGCCCGGCGCCGCTTACAGCCGCAAGGTGATTCCCGGTGTGGCGAAGATCGTGAAAGTGCAGGCCTTCGGCGCCGATCGCGCGGACTGTGTGCGGCCAGGCGGACATCTTGTTGAAGTTGCTCCGCCGTAGCGGCCCGCCCTTGACGCCGGTGAACAACAAGGCGCCCGGAGCCGGGGCAACAAATATCGCGAGGTGCTCCAGCAGTATGGGGATGATCGCCGCCGGAATGCCGACCACGCGGCGGCCAGCTCGTGACTTCGGGGCGCTGAGCACCAGCTCGCCGGTCGAACGCTCGACACACGCGGCCCGCACCGTTATCGCACCTATGCTCACGTCGATATCGCATCGGCGCGGTGCGGTAGCCTCGCCCCACCGCAGGCTCGCGAACGTCGCCAGCAGCACCAGGGCACGGTAGCGGCGATCATGATTGGTATCGGCGAGACCGTCACGGCCCATGTTCCACAAGGCCCATTCGGCGGCTGCACGAGTGGCAAAGACCTCCGAATGCGCATGCATGCGCCCGTTCCGGGCGTACCGGAGCCGGTAGCCGCCGATGACCTTGCGGATGTTGCCGAAAGAACGACGGCCGAGCAGATCAGCAAGCTCAAAGACCTGAGCGACGGTGAGCACCGGCCGCTCCCCGGTCTGCTCATCACCAGCTCCGCGGACGCGGCAGGGGTTGCGCGCCAGGATCTTGTCCTCGTCTACGGCCGTGGTGAGCACCGCCCGGAGCAGCCGGTAAGCCTTTGCTGCCACTGAGACCGAAACCCCGGAGCTAAGCAGCTCGCTCCGCCACTGCCTGATCATCGCCGTGGAGAGCTTGCCCAGCGGCACGCCACCAAGGAAGGGAGTGATGTGCTTGCGGAGCAGCCAGAAGTACAGGTCTGACGTACGCGGGCGAAGGCCGGGCCGCTGCGCTATCCATCTCTCCGCGTAATCCCGCAACTCCACCTTCCCAAGCTCCGGGTCGGCCCACTCGCCGTGGTAAATCTGCACCTCGATGAGAGCCAGGAAACGCTCGGCGTCGGACTTCCGCTCGAAGGTCTCCGGGCCGTAGCGGCGCTGGCCATCCAGCCCGAGATAGCTGACCTGATAACGGCCAGACGGCAACCGCCGGATGTTCCCGAACCGCCGGTGACCTGTCCTGTTGCCTTTCGCCATCAAGCAACACCCCTGCGGTTCTTCCAAACGCTGACCGAGGTGATCGGTGCGACCCGGCCTGCGGCAACGAACTCAGCCAAAGCTGATTCACTGATCCTCAC
>Ga0081540_1000356_pt1 | contig 46150 bp, 43 predicted proteins | sample TabmetS2T1R1_FD_71024 | JGI IMG/M metagenome (GOLD analysis project Ga0081540, IMG submission 71024) | Tabebuia heterophylla rhizosphere microbial communities from the University of Puerto Rico - S2T1R1 | ecosystem: Host-associated > Plants > Roots > Rhizosphere ...
TTGGCCCGGCTCACCCACAGCACGTCATCGAACAGCAGTTCCTCCGCGTTGGACGGGGTCAGGCGGGTGTGTTCCAGGCCCGGCCGGTGGACCATGACCCGGCGTAGCCTGCCTACCTCGGAATACGCGCCCAGTGGCATTCTGATCACCTCGTTATCGGTTGGCTGGGTACGGGGCGCCGTCGTGCCACGGCCTTGCGGACCTCGGAGACGACGACGATGGATAGCGCCACGGCCAGGCAGATCAGCCACTGCCGGACGTCGAGGCTGGTGGTCTTCAGGAAGGCCTGAAGCGGGCCGAAGACGGTGCTCAGCAGGAGGGTCAGGATGGACACGCCGGTGGCGATGACGAACTTGGCGTCAGCGAACGTGTCCAGGCTGAATATCGTCCGGTGCTCGTCTCTGGTCGAGCTCAGGCCGTGCTGCTCGTCCACGTGCTCCGCTTGCAGGACCTGACCTGCCCGCAGCGTGTGCCATGCGCTGCCGCCATCGCCCGGCGCCGGTGCGGACGCACGCGCTTCAGCAGGAGCGGTCACCGTCTGCTCCCGGGCATCAGGTAGGGCGGCACAGGGCCGGGCGGGGTCATATGACGGCGCTGGGACAGGTAAACGGGAATGCCGAGGAGCAGGGCGCCCGCGGCCAGGAAGTACGGGGCCCAGTAGACCCAGAAGCTGTTGCCGGTGTTGCGCGAGTAGACGATGAACAAGATGGAGAACACCAGGGCCAGCACAGCGACGATCATGTCCCGGGCGAAATGCGGCGTGTGCATGGCCCGGTTATCCATCACGCGCCACTTCAGCTGGGCCAGCGCGGAGAAGCCGTAGGGGATGGCGGAGGTGATGCCGGTCATCAAGACCAGGGTGGTGAACACGGTGGCGCCGCCCGAGCCCAGGTAGTTGATGAGCATCGCGATCGAGGCGAGCGCGGTGGAGGCGATGATGCCGAAGGCAGGGACCTGGCTCTTGGACATCTGCTTGAACCGTTCCGGGAACAAGCCGTCCTTGGCGGCGGCCAGCGGCATCTCGGCGCAGATCATGGTCCAGCCGACCAGCGCGCCGAGCCCGGAGATGATGACGGCCAGGGCCATCACGTTGCCGGCCCAGGTACCACCGAAGATGGAGTTGGCCACGTCGGAGAACGGCGCGCCCGCCTTGGCCAGGGTCGCGGTGGGCACGACGCCGAAGGCCACGGTGAGCGAGAGCAGGTAGACCACCGCGGTGGCGATGGTGCCCAGGATGGTGGCCCGGGGGATGTTCCGGTCCGGGTTGCGGACCTTGGCCGCGGCGACCGAGGCGGTTTCCACGCCGAGGTAGCTGAACAGCGCGATGGCCATCCCGCCGCCGATCGCGTTGACCGCCGATTCGCCGCTGACGTTCCACGGGGTGAAGTTGGCGGACTTGATGTAGAACAGGCCCACGACCGAGATGAACGCCAGCGCGACGAACTTGATGATGGTGGTGATGACCTGGACCGAGCCCATGTTCTTGACCCCGGACAGGTTGACCGCCGCCGGAAGCCACAGCCCGGCCAGCACTAGCAGCACCGTGATCCACTTGGTGTGGCCCTTGTTGATGAAGTGCTCGACGTACAGCACCCAGCCGACCGCGATCGCGGCGTTGCCGGCCCAGGCGGTGATCCAGTACGACCACGCGTTGATGAACCCCAGCGGGTTCCCGAAGCCGGCCCGCGCATAGGCGTAGGGACCGCCGTCGGCGGGCAGCCGCCGGGACAGCGCCGCGAACAGCAGCGCCAGCGCCAGCGCGCCTACGGTGGTAAGCGCCATCGAGACCAAGGTGATCGGGCCGTAGCCCGCCAGCGACGTCGGCAGGTTGAACACGCCGACACCGATGATGCTGCCGACGATCAACGCCATCGCCGCGGTCAGCCCGAACTGCGGCGCGCCTTTCCCGCTGGACGGCTCGGTAGACGGACCCGGCGCCTCCTGGGGAACGTGAACCTGGTCTGCCATTTCTAAAACCCCTTGCCAATGAAAGTGGCATACGGTTTTTCTCCGGGCCCCTGCTCTGCCGGAGACCAGCCGCGTCCAGATTGTGCCCGGCCCGCACGCAGCTTTCCTCACCCATTCGCGGGTGAATTCCCATTCGCCGACTCCTGCCGTGCATTCGCCGGAGCGCATTTTGCCGATTGCTTCCATAACGGCATCTCGCAGTTCGGGCGAATGAAACCGGTCGTTCACCATTTATTCATGAGTCGCTTTTTGTATTGCCTGCGGCGGGGAAGCCGCGGCTGTTGCCCTCGGCGTCAGGCTGTCGTAGATCGTGCGGCCTGGCTCTGGCGCACTTCGGCGGCGCCAGCAGCGAAGGGGTCATGTTCACCAGCGTGACGATCGCGAACACGGACAAGATCCCGAGCACGACGTAGACGATCAGCGTCTGGGCGTTCGCCACCAGCTGGGACCCGACGATGTTCACCCCGGTCATGACGATGATGATCAGCGCCGCGAAGACCTTGATCCAGGTCTGGTTCTCCCCGGCGAACGTCGAGGTGGCCTAGCTCCCGAAGGACACCGCCACCATCGCCGTCACGATCGCGTTGGCCAGGTACGTCAGCCACGCGGTGATGCCGGTGAAGTGGCCGTTGCCGGTCGCCTTGGCCACGTACTCCAGCAAGCCTGCGGCTGAGGGGTAGCGGGCGCCCAGCTTGGCGAACGAGTAGCCCTGCAGCCCCGCGACGATCCCGGCGAGCAGGAACGACAGCCACACCGCCGCCCCGGCCACCTCCCCGGCCGCGCCCAGCAGCGCGAAGATCCCCGCCCCCACCATCGCCCCGACACCGATGAACGCGGCCTGCCGGACCGATAGGTACTTCTTGTCAGCCGGCGGTGATTCGGCTGTTTCGGTGGTGTCCATCCGCGATGCGCCAATTCACTGGTCAGCTAAGGAGCTGGGATCGGCGCCGCCGGGCGCCTTCCGGGTGACGACGTTCGTGCCGGCCGTCCCCGCGACGGCCCCGGCGATGTCCGCGAGTGAGCTGATCGCCGCGCGCTTACCGGTCTTGGCCACGAACCGGGCCGCGGCCTCGACCTTGGGTCCCATGGATCCGGCCGCGAACTCGTAGCCGGCCAGTTCCTCCGGAGTCACCTCGTCCAGCCGCCGCTGATCGGGGCGGCCCCAGTGCAGGTAGACGCCGTCCACGTCGGTGGCCATGAGGAACAGGTCCGCGCCGAGGTCTTCGGCCAGCAGTTCGCCGGCCAGGTCCTTGTCGATCACCGCTTCGACGCCCACCACGACCCCGGGAGCCGACGACGGAAACACGGTGGGGATACCCCCGCCACCCGCGCAGATGACCAGGGCTCCCCGTTCGAGCAGCCAGCCGATCGGCTCGATCTCAAGGATCCGCTTCGGCTCCGGAGAGGGCACCACCCGGCGCCAGGCCGACCCGTCGGGCCGGAACGTCCAGCCTTTCTGGGCGGCCAGCAAATCGGCCGCGTCCTTCTGGTAGACCGGACCGACGAACTTTGCGGGATGGGAGAAAGCCGAATCATCAGGATCCACGGTGATCATGGTGAGCAAGGTCGCCACCTGCTGCTCCGGTGGCAGCAGACTCCGCAGTTCCTGCTGGATGAGGTAACCGATCATGCCCTGGGTGCCCGCGTCCAGGACATCCAGCGGGTACGGCTCGGCGCCCTTGTACGCCTCGGCCTGCAGCGACAGCAACCCCACCTGCGGGCCATTACCATGCACAACCACGACACTGTGCGAGGCAGCCAGCGGCGCGATCGCTTCCGCGGCGATCTTGACGTTCTGCCGCTGGACCTCAGTGGTCATCGGGTCACCGCGCCGCAGCAGCGCATTGCCGCCCAGGGCGATCACGATCCGCATCTGCCAGCCTCCCTAGTCGGCCATCTGGCCCGATCCTGACCGGGCCAGCCGGTGAGAGGGTCACCCAATCGAGGGTGATTCCGGCCGCAGGCTCGGTCTCAGAGCAAGCGCAGGTCGACGGCTCGTGCGAGAGCCTCCGAGCGTGACGCCACCCCGAGCTTCTGGTAAATCGACCGGAGATGGGTCTTCACCGTGTTGCGCGAAACGTAGAGCGTGTCCGCGATCTGCAGGTAGGTGCTGGTCGGCAGCAGCGTGAGGATGCGCTGCTCGGCCGCTGTCAGGGGCTCGGCGAGCACCCGGCACGACGCGGCGCCGGCGGGCCGGGAGGCGCGCACCGCGAGCGCCGCGGCGATCAGCCGCTCGATGAACGGGTCGGGCCGCAGCTGGGCGGCGTGCTCGACCACGTAGTCGGCCACCTGCGGTGCGATGGTGACGACGGTGTTGAGGAAGCCATGGCTGCGGGCCGTGTGCAGGGCGCTTCCGAGCAGCCCCGCGGCCGCGGGGTCGTTGCGCTCGATGGCAGCGGCGGCGAGCAGTAGCTGGTGCACCAGCGCCTGGCGCGGCGTCAGGTCGCTCGCCGGCGCGGCCCGCAGAAGTTCCCGCACGGTGAGGTGATCACCGGCAGCTAGCGCGACTCTTGCCCGCAGCAGGCTGCGGCGGACGGCGGGCAGGCGACTGGCCAGCTCGGCCGGGGAGCGCAGGTCGCCGAGTGACAGGCGGAGCAGTGCCTCATCCTCGTCGGCCCGGGCCAGCAGGACCGTACTGGCCCCGGAGACGACCTGGCGGGCGGCTTCGATGGTGGACAGCGCGTCGCGGATCTGCCCGCGGGCCGCCCAGATTCGCGCCCGGTCCAGCAGCGCCAGGAATTCGAAGAGCGGCCGGCGCTGCTCGGTTATCGAGAGCACGTGTTCGGTGAAGCGCTCCGCGGCGTCGAGGTCGCGGCGTTCCAGCGCGAGGCCGGACAGGGTGCGCAGATGATCGACGGCGAAGAAGTGCTCGCTGAATCCCAGCCGCTGCGCACCCGCATCCGCGGCCCTGGCCGCATCGTCGGCCGCCGCCAGGTGACCGAGCTCATAGCAGGCCAGCGCGCGGGCACCCGGCACCATGACCAGCTTGACCGATTCGGCCACGTCGGGGTCGGCCAGAGCCGCGGCTGCCTCGCGCTCGGCCGCCGCGAAGTCGTCGAGGCAGGTATGCACGCGAATGAGAACCAGCGGGGCGACGGCGTTCCATTCGTCACGGAGCTGCGTACGTTCCCGGATGGCCCGGGCCGCCTGGGCCTCCCGCACGGCTTCTTCCAGCTGGCCGCACACCCCGTAGCGGAACGACTGAAACGCCGCGAGCCGGGCGGCCAGCCCTGACTCGGGCGGAACCGTTCCGGCATGCTCGAGCAGGTCGAGGTACGCACCGCCGTGAGCCGTATCACCCGACAACAGCATGTCCGCGGCCAGGCCCAGCAGCCGTTCCGGCGTCTCCACCAGCGGCGACGGATCGGTCACGCTGAGGACCAGCGGCGCCGGCAGCGCCGGGTCATGCAGGAAATCGAACACGACCCGGTCCTGGAGCAGCGCCAGCGCCCGGTCGGGCTGCTGGGCCGCCAGGTAATGGTGGGCCGCCCGCCGGATGTCCCCGGCGGCCTCGAACCATTCGGCCGCCCGCAGCTGGAGGGCCTGCTCGCGAGCGCGATCCCTGGCGTGCAACTCGGCGCGCAGGACCTGGCGGGCCAGATGGTGGTACCGGAACGTGGTCCGCTCATCGTCGAGTGCCACCAGGAACAGGTGCGTGGCGTCGATGACGCGCAGCAGCATCGCCGCGTCCGGCCGCCCGGTGACCGCGGCGCACACGTCTGCGGTCAGCACACCCACCAAGATGGAGGTGTCGAGCATGAACCGGGCCACCTCGGGTGCCTGCTGCTCGAGGACCTCGGAGATGAAGTAGTCGGCGAACCCTGCGCCGCGGACCTCAATCGCCCGCGCCAGCCGGGCCGGATCCGTGGTCCCGCGCAGGGACAACGCCGCCATCTGCAGAACAGCAGGCCATCCCTCGCTGCGCTGATGCAGCAGGGCCAGATCGGCTTCGGACACCTGGACGCCGAAGTTCGCCAGCAGGTCACGGCTCTCAGCCAGGGAAAAGTACAGGTCACTATCGCGGATCTCGGTCAGCTGACCCGACATCCGCAGCCGGTGCTGCCGCAGCGGAGGGTCATAGCGACCGGCCAGCACGAGCTGGACGGTCTCGGATGGCCAGCGCTCGATGAGATCTGTCATATCCGGGGCCGCGGCGGCGGCCGCGTAATGGAAGTCGTCTACTACGATCGCCGAGCCCGCCGGCAGCTCCGCGGCGTCGTTGGCAACCGATGCGGTAACGTCTGCCGACATCGTCCTGTCCATCGCCAGCAGGTCGGCGGCATCGGCACCGAAGCCTGGTTCGATGGCCCGCGGCGCCTCGATGAACGCGGTCCAGAACCGGACCGCGTCAGCGTCGGCCTTGTCGCACGACAACCAGGACGTCATGCCGGGCGGCCGGGCCGCGGCCCAGTCCGCGAGCAGCACGCTCTTGCCCGCCCCGGCCGACCCGACCACCGTCGTCAGCCGCTGGCGGCGTCCCGCGCTCAGCCGGTCATGCAGCGCAGACCTCGGGACGAGCGTGGCGGGCAGCGGCGGGGGGCGGAACTTAGTGGCCGCAAACCTCGTCCGCCGCAATGAGTCAGGTCCAGTCGCCGCGTTCTGTGCCATGGATTCCTGGCCCGCAAATCTGCGCCGTGGCCCGCAAGCCTGTTCCCTATCTCCGTCCTGGAAGCCATTGAACCACGGCTTCCGGTAAGGGGACATCACCCTCTACGAGGGATTAAACGGCGCGTTTCTGCTGATTAACGAGGGTCTGGTGGTGCGGATGGTGAAGGATCTGCGCCAGAGGCACGTGTTGCTAACCGCTTCTCGAATCACCCTCGCGGGGGCGATCACGAAGCGGCAGCTTGGCGGCACGCTGAAGACACCGATGAACCAGACCGAGAAAGCCCGGGGGGCGCAAGCTGGTGCAAACACAGACCTATGAGATCACCTTCCTGGGCCAGGCGGGTGCCACGCTGCGTGCGGAGTTCGAGGACTGCGAGGTCACCATCGGCCGGGGCATTACGACCCTCCGGACCGAGCTACCGGATCGCGGCGCCCTGACCGGGCTGATGGAGCGGATAAACGGCCTAGGGCTCGACATCATCGACGTAAGCCTGGTGGCGTCGCCGCCCAGGCGATAACCCGGCCCTGCTCACCCGCCTGGGTGTGAGGTCACACGCCTAGCTGATGGGCACGCTCGGTGGCACGGACGAACCCGAGTCATCGCGGCGCTGTCGCAGCGATGGCCGGGCTGGATTTGGCCGCCGTCGGCGCGGTTGTGCCCGCCATCGCCGCTCTCCGCCCGCGCGCGCATGAGCTGCCGCGGTGCTCGGCCCGGAATCTGACAGGGTTTCCAGCTACCCCGGGTTATCATCGCCCTTCCCAGGGTGTTGACAACCCGGCCATGACCGGCTAGCACGCTAGGGAACCGTCAGCACGCGCAAGGCGATCAGCCTGAGCCCGAATTCCATCATCCGCTCGATGATCCCCCAGAGGGCTGGCTGACCCGGCAGTTCGACGCGAAGGGTGGTCGTGTCCTGGCCTATGCTGACCTCGCAGTCATCGAACCCCGCACGCAGAACATGACCGGCTCGACCTTCGAAGGTTATCTCGTACACCTGTGATCGCAGCAAAGAATGACCTCGACGTCTGCTGGCGTGGCGGCCCGGCGGGGATTGGCGCAGGGCTGGACGATGTTCAATTACCACTTTGAGCAACAATACTCTCGAGCTGTCACAGCATTCTCTGTTTTTGGCTCGCGCCAGCCAGCAGTATCTGGCGCAGCCCTATGCTGGCGCGCCAAGTGCCTGCGGCTTGGTGAAGTCGACGCAATCGATGACCGCACCCATCCAGCACACGAGATTCTGGTCACCGCGAGGGGCTGACCCCCAGGGCGTCCAGCTCACCTCACACCCGGAGCAGGTCATCCGCCAGCTGCCGACGTAGGTTCCCAGCTTGCCGCAATTCCAGCACAGGCCCCGATCGCCCCTTGGCTGGCCTCCGCTCATTGTTCCGCTACCTTCCGCATCCGCGCCGCCGCGATACGACAGCCGCCATGGCGCCCCCGTCAGCGCGCATACCTGACGGAGGGCCGGCCGCCGCCGCTGATACATCCGGCCTCAGGAGGTCCGGACGAAGACCACGCCGGTGAGGGTGGGAACGAGAACCAGGTTGCCGTAGATCGCCGGCGTGGCGAAGCGGTTGGCCTGGCCGACGGAGACCTGCCCGCGGGTCTGGCCGGTGGCCGGGTCGAGGGCGTGCAGCACCCCGGCGGTGGAGTCGAGCGCCCACACCCGGCCCCCGCCGACGACCGGCGAGCCGGCCACCGAGCCGGACGCGTGCCAGAGCACCTGCAACTTCCCGGCCGAATCGACGCGGACCGCCCGCACGCCGTCCGTGCAGGGCAGGTAGACGACGCTGCCGTCGACCGCGGCGCCGCCGAAGGACAGGCACACGTTCGTCACCGAGACCTGACCGCCGATGCCGCCGAGGTGCCCCCGGCGCAGCACGTACACCGGCCCGGACTTGCCGCCGAGCACCGCCCACTTCGTGCCGACCAGGGCCACGCCCTGCGAGCCGAGGCCGACGTCGCCCTGGTTGTTCTGGGCCCAGTCGGTCGGCGCGAACGAGTCGAGCAGCTCGCCGGCCGGGGTCAGCTCGAGCACCGAGTTGGTGTGGTCGTAGGCATCACCGGGGAAGCTCGAGCCGTTCGCAGAGACGACGAAGAGGTGCCCGGCGGGGTCCACCGTCGGGCCGGCCGGATTCCAGATGCCGCCCTGGCGGCGGGTGGACGGGTCGTACGCGACCGGGTCCCCGGTCCCGTCGAGCCGGACGCCGACGACGCGGCCCTTGTAATTCGAGCAGTCGCCGGCCTGGGCGCCGAACGGGACCCAGACCCGTCCGCCGGTGATGGCCAGGGCCCCGCGCTGCTGCATCGCCGCCGGCGTCGGTCCGGGCAGGTCGACGCTTTTACGCCAGCGGACCTTTCCGGTGTGCAGGTCGAGCGCGATCATGTCGTGCCCGACGTTCCCGCTGTGCTCCGCGACGAGGTACACGTCCCCGGTCTGCGCGCTGTAGATCGGAGTGCCGGTGATGCCCAGCGGGTCGATGTTGCCGCACGCCCGCTCCTGGGCAGGTGACGGGCTGCCGACCTTGGCGTGCCAGAGCTGCCTGCCCTGTGCGTCGAAGGCGTAGACGGAGTCGTTCTCGGTCGCGGCGACGATCATGCCGTCGACCGCGATCGGGGAGGCGTACACGGCGCCGTCGAGCTTGATCGACTCGGTGACCCTCGGTGAGCCGCTCACGTTCGGCATGGACTGCGACAGGCCGCTGTGCGAGGGGTCACCGTGGTACATCGGCCAGTCGGGCGGAGCGCCCGCGGTGCCGCTCGCGGATGCGGTCGAGGACGGTGCCGAGGCCGAGGTCGCCGCGGCGGGCGGGGTGGAGGACGGCGCCGGGCTAGCCGACCCCGAGCAGCCGGCCGCCGCCAGGGCGAGCAGGACAATCAACGCCCCGGCACGCAGGCTGACCGCAAGACCGCGAGCTCGATGCTCCACACCGCATCTATACCACCGATCGAGGGGGCGCTTCCGCTCGTTAGCGGATGGTCACAGTTCAGCTGGCCTGCGCGGTGGGCGCTGTCTCACGCATTGCCGGCCTGGTTTACTCTAGGGCGCGGCTGGCAAAGGAGAGCGACGTGATCCTGGTGACCGGGGCGACCGGACGGGTGGGCTACCACCTGATGGAACTGCTGGCGGACGCGGGCGCGGAGGCGACCGCGATGGTCCGGGTGGAGGCGCGGGGTACTGACCTGCCGGGGACCGCGGAGCACCTGGTGGCGTCGCTGGAGGACCCGCCGCCAGCGTCGGTCCTGCGCGAGTTCGACCGGATCTTCCTGCTGAGCCCGGCGGAACAAGAGCAGGCCGCGCTGGAGACGGTGTTCATCGACGCGCTGGTCGCGGCGGGGCACCGCCCGCACGTCGTCAAGGTGGTCGCGGACGGCTTCGCCGATCCCGGCGTCGAGGTGCGGTTCGTGCTCAGCCACCGGGACGTGGCCCTGCACCTGGCCGCGACCGGGCTGCCGGTCACCTACCTCGCGCCCAGCCTGTACATGGAGACCCTGCTGGAGGCGGCGGACATGATCCGGGAAGAGGGCGTGATCCGCGCGCCCGCGGGTCGGGGCCGGGTCGGGTTCGTGGCCGCCCGCGACGTCGCCGCGGTCGCGGCCCGGGTGCTCACCAGCCCCGGCCACGAGGACGCGACGTACGTGCTGACCGGGCCCGAGGCGCTCAGCTACGCGGACGTCGCCGAACGGGTATCCGAAGTCTTCGCGCGGCAGGTGGACTACGAGAACCAGACGGCCAGCCGGGCCCGCAAGGCCATGCTCGACAGCGGGCTCGACCACTGGGCGGCCGAGGGCCGCCTGGAGCTGTTCGAGTGGATCCGGCAGGGCGGCGCGGACACGGTGACCACCGCGGTGCGCGAGGTGACCGGGGCCGATCCCCAGCCGATCGAGGACTGGCTCGAGAATGCCCGGGCCGGTTTCACCGGGCCGCCACCGGACACGCCCCCGCCGCCCTTCTGACGCCGGCGCATCGCTAGGGCCGGGCCGGCGGCTGCCAGTCCGCCGCCCACGCGGCCATCAGCAGCATGACCTCGGCCAGTTCCGCTCCGCGCACGGACAGCCGGTAGCCGTCGTCGGCGCGTTCGACGATGCCGGCCTCGCGCAGCTCGGTCAGCCGGTCGGTGAGCACGCTGGACGAGACGCCGCCGCACCGGCTCTGCAGCTCACGGAAGCCGGGAACCGGCCCGGACCGCAGTTCCCAGAGCACCCGCAGCGCCCACCGCCGGCCCAGCAGGTCGAGGAGAGCCATGATGGGCCGGCCGGTGGCGGACCCGCGTACCGGCCGGCCGGGCAGCGGCGTTTCCGACGGCGGCACCCGCACCTCCCGGTAGACGACCGGCTCAGTAGATGACCAGCCGCGCTTCTATTTCCGAAGCAATGATGCTACCGTGCTTTCATGCTTCGGAATTCGAACCAGGATACACGGGCCCGGATCGCGCTCGTGACGCCGCCGTATGACGCGGACACCGCCGCCGCGCTCGAGGTGCTCGGGCCGCCGATCGGGATCTTCCGGGTGTTCGCCCGCCGGCCGGACCGGGCGCACGGCATGGCCGGCTGGGGCCGGTACTACCTGTCCCGCCGGTGCGCCCTGAGCCTGCGCCAGCGGGAGCTGCTCATCCTGCGCACCACCGCGCGGTGCGGGGCCGAGTACGAGTGGGGCGTGCACGTGCAGGTGTTCGCGGCCAAGGCCGGGCTGTCCGCCGGGCAGGTCCGCTCGGTGACCGCCGGGCACCCGGACGACCCGTGCTGGACCGAACCGGCCGACCGGGCCGTGCTCCGCGCGGCCGACGCGCTGGACCGGGACAGCGACCTGTCCGACGCCGACTGGACCAGCCTGGTCGCCGAGGTCGGCGAGGAGGGCGCCGTCGACGCCCTGCTGATCTGCGGCTGGTACCGCGCGATCTCGTACGTCGCCCGGGCGACCCGGCTGGCGCCGGAACCGGGCGCACCGCGGTTCGCCGAGGTGACCTAGCCGGCCAGGTTGCGCAGCAGCAGGGCCTCGGCCAGGCAGGCCCGCTCGAACGTGGCCAGGTGCAGGCTCTCGTTGCTGCCGTGCGCCCGCGTACCGGGGTCTTCCACCCCGGTGATCAGGATCTCCGCGTCCGGGAACAGGCCGGCGTAGGCGGTGACGAAGGGGATGGACCCGCCCGCGCCGGCGTCCACGGCCGGCCTCCCCCACGCCTCACCGAGGGCCGAACGGGCGCACCGGTACGCCCGTCCGCCGACCGGGGCGGTGAACGGGGCGGCGAGCGCGCCGGGCTGCACGCTCACCTGGGCGCCCCAGGGCGCGTGCGCCGTCAGGTGCGCGGCGAGCGCGGCGCGGGCCGCGGCCGCGTCGTCGCCGGGCGCGATCCGCATGCTGACCTTGGCCCGCGCCACCGGGATGAGCGTGTTGGACGCCGCCGCCACCGACGGCGCGTCGATGCCGATGACGGCGATCGCCGGGCCGGCCCAGAGCCGGGCGGTCAGGCCGCCGGTGCCGGTCAGCCGGACCCCCGCCAGCATCCCGGCCTCGGCGCGGAACTGCTCCTCGGTCAGGTCCAGCGGGTCGGCGTCACGGTGAATCAGGCCGGGCACCGCCACCGCGCCGTCCTCGTCGTGCAGGCTGGCCAGCATCCGGCACAGCGCGGTCAGCGCGTCCGGGGCCGGGCCGCCGTACATGCCGCTGTGCACGCCGTGGCGCAGCGTGCGCACCTCCACCACGACGCTGGTCCCGCCGCGCAGCGAGGTGGTCAGGGCGGGGATGTCCTCGGTCCAGTTGCCCGCGTCGGCGAACACCACCACGTCGGCGCGCAGCGCGTCCCGGAACGCGTCCAGGAAGCCGGGCAGGGCCGGCGAGCCGATCTCCTCCTCGCCCTCGACCAGCACGGTGACCCCGACCGGGAGCCTATCGGCGTGGGCGCGCAGCGCGGCCAGGTGCACCGCCACCCCGGCCTTGTCGTCGGCGGTGCCGCGACCGTAGAGCCGGCCATCCCGTTCGGCCGGCTCGAACGGGTCGCTGTCCCAGTCCGCGGCGTCGCCCGGCGGCTGGACGTCGTGGTGCGCGTAGAGCAGCACGGTCGGGGCGCCCGGCGGGCCCGGCCTGCGGCCCAATACGGCGGGCCGGCTCGCCCCGGCGGTCACCACGTCAACCTCGGGCAGGCCGGCCTCCCGCAGCAGCGTGGCGACCTCGCCGGCGCTGGCCCAGACGTGCCGCGTGGCGTCCGGGTCCGCCGACACCGACGGGATCCGGACCAGCCGCTCCAGGGCGGCACGGGCGGACGGCAGGACCTCCCGGATGGCATCGCCGAGGTCTGTGATCATGCAGGGGACGTTACCGCCCGTATCAGTCCCTTGACATCCCCGAGGGCGGAGAGCATGACCTCGCTACTCCAAACCAACAAATGCGCGCATATACGTGCTCCCTGGATGCTCTCGTGACTAGTGGTACATGGTCGTCTCCCCGGTCTTACGACATGGATGTCCCAGCCATGCACCTGCAGCAGCATGAACGCGGCATTCATGCAGTATGGTCTGGTGCGGGTGGTGCTGGAGTGACTCTGGCCGCCGTTTGATTGAGCGGGGCAATTGCTGGCGTGGCGGTGGTGCGGTGCGGGCGCTAGCTGGCGAACAGGTGGAGGTCGGCGGCGAAGCGGTGGGCCATCTCCGTGGCCTGGGGCAGCTCGGGGTGGCGGACGATCACCATGCCGTCGGCGATCAGGGTGGCCCGCCAGTCGCGGCGCGGCGCGCCCAGCGGGAGCAGGTCGACCGCTGCGACGTGGTCGCCGTACTCGGCCAGCAGCCGGTCCAGGCCCTCGTAACGGGTGATCCGGCCGGCCCCCTGGGCCCGCTTGAAGATGCTGGCCGCGTTGTAACGCCGAACGACCGGGAACGGGATGCTCCCGTGCGTGACCGCGTGCGCCCAGCCGGCGAACAGATCGGCGTCGGTGGCGTAGTTCATCACGTCGACGGTGCGGGCGCCGGGCGGCCGGGCGCCGATCTCGCCGAACACCACCTCGCCGTCGGCCTTGCGGTACCACTCCATGTGGGTGAACCCGTCGGTGAACCCGAGCGCCCGCAGCACGGCGCGGCCGAGCTCGCGGCCGCCCTGCAGCCCGGGCTCGTCCAGGTCGCGCAGGGCCATCGTGACCGGGCTGACCCACTCGTGGATCTTGGTCACCAGGGGCCGCGGGTGGTACTGGCAGACGTTCTCGACCAGGACGTTCCCGCCCGCGCAGATGGTGTCGTAGGTGAACTCCTCGGCCTCGACGAACTCCTCCACGCTGACCTGCGGCACGTGCCTGATCATCGGGAGGATGGCGTCGAGCTCGACGGCCGAGTCGGCCCGGTAGGTGTCGGCCGAGCCCGCCCCGTCGATGGGCTTGACGATGAGGGGATAGCCGACCCGTTCGGCCGCCGCCCAGACGTCCGCGACCGTGCGCGCGGCGACATGCCAGGGGGTGCGCAGGCCGGCCGCGTCGAGCAGCTGCTTCATCCGCTCCTTGTCCCGGAACGGCACGGTCTGCTCCACCGTGAGCCCGGGCAGGCCCAGCTCCTCGCGCAGCCGCGCGGCCAGCACCATGTACGGCTCCCACAGGCACTCGACCTGGTCGATGCGGATGCGCCGGGCCATCTCGCGGACCAGCCCGATCACGTGGTCCTCGGCCGCCAGCGAGCCGGTGTGCACGTAGTGGTCCAGGGCCGGCCTGGCCTCGGCCGGGAGCGCGTCCGGCGACTGGTCGCCCAGGCCGATGACGCGGACCCCGGCCTGGCCGAGGCCGCGGGTGAAGAACGCCATCTCCGCCGGGTAACCCGGCGAGATCATCAGCACCGTCATCCGAGCTCTACTCTCACGGTGCTGACCAGCGTCTTCAGCGCGGCGGTGACCACCTCGGTGTCCGGGTGCCTGATCGTGATGTAGCCGTCGCCCTCGTAGCTGCCCGAGGACGGCTGGCCCGCCCGGGGCAGCCGCGAGTCGACGACCAGGGCGGCCACCCCGGGCGGCAGCGCGTCCAGGCCGTGCACGGCCCGGACCTGCCCGGCGCCCTGCCCGCGCAGGTAGACCGTGCCCGCGGCCCACTTCCGCTCGGGCGGGTCGAAGCGGCCGGCTGTCATGAGCCGGGCCCACGCGGTGTACAGGTCGAAGTCGTGCGCATAGCAGAGCATCGAGGTGATCTGGGCGCCGGGCGGGCGCGCGCCGACCTCGGACACGGCCACCGAGCCGTCCGGGCGGCGGAACCACTCCATGTGGGTCAGCCCGGTGACGAGCCCGAGCGCCTTCAGCGCCTGCGGCGCGACCTGCCTGATGCCGGCGTACTCGGGCCCGCCGATGTCGCGCGGCAGCAGCACCACCCACTGCATCCACGGGTTGCGCAGCACCTCGAGCGGGGTGGGCAGGTAGTTCGAGACCGAATCCCAGACGACCCGCCCGTCCACCATCACGCTGTCGTAGGAGCCCTCGTCGCCGGTCAGGAACTCCTCCATCTGGGCGGGCCGGTCCGGTGCGGGCGGCACGGTATCGAGCCAGGCCCTCAGGTCCGCGGCGTCGTCGAGCCGGAAGGTGCTCTTCGCCCCGGCTCCGGCAGGCGGCTTGACGACGAGGGGAAAGCCGACCCGTTCGGAAAATTCGAGGGCGTCACCGGCCGAGACGGCCAGCTTGTGCCGGGCGCACGGGACGCCGGCCGCCCGCAGCACCGTCTTCATCTGCGCCTTGTCCCTGAAGTTGTTCGCCGTGACCGGGTCCATGCCGGGGATGCCCAGGTGCTCCCGCACCTGGGCCAGCGGGACCTGCAGCTGCTCCAGCACGGCCAGCAGCCGCTCGACCGGGCCGAGCTGGCGGGACAGGCCCTGCACCGCGGCGGCGATCTGGCCCTCATCGAGCGGGTCGTCGATCCGCCAGTGCCCGGCCAGGTGCTGCCTGAGCTGGGGCGGCAGCCGGTCCTCCGGCTCGCAGGTGATCAGGCCCGTGCGCACGCCGGGCAGGCGCGCGGCGGCTTCTGCGAACCGTGTCGTGGTATCGAGCAGGTACGGCGCGACGAACCCGGCGACCGTCATGGGAAGAACGTACCCTCCGGCTACCATGCCAGTCATGAACGTTGTGTTCGTCGAGCCGTTCTTCCCGTCCAACCAGCGGCAGTTCGCCCGGGCGCTGGCCGAGGCCGGCGCGACCGTGATCGGCATCGGCGAGTACGGGGTCGAGTCGTTTGACGACGACCTGAAGGGCTGGCTCGACCACTACGAGCGGGTCTCGTCGGTGACCGACGTGGACGCGATGACCCGGGCGGTCCGCTGGGTGCAGGACAAGCTGTGGGTGGACCGCCTGGAGGCCACCGTCGAGGCACACACCATGGCGGCCGCGCAGGTCCGCGAGGCGTGCACGATCCCGGGCACGTCGGTGCGGACGGCCTGGCTGTGCCGGGACAAGCCGTCGATGAAGGAGGTGCTGCGGGAGGCGGGGGTGCCGACGGCGGCCTCGGCCGCGGTGTCATCGGCGGCTTCGGCCCGCGAATTTGCCGAACGGGCCGGGTTCCCGCTGATCCTGAAGCCGCGGAGCGGCGCCGGGGCGTCGGGCACGGTCCGGGTGGACTCGGTGCCCGAGCTGGACGCTGCTCTCGGGGTGTTCGGCGGGCAGGGGGTGGAGTCGATCGCGGTGGAGGAGTTCGTCGAGGGGCACGAGGGGTTCTACGACACGATCGCCGTGGATGGCCGGGTGGCCGTGGACTTCGCCTCGCACTACTACCCGAACGTGCTCGAGGCGATGCGCACCCGGTGGATCTCGCCGCAGTTCGTCTCCACCAACCGCCTGGACACCGCGCCGGAGTACGGGGAGCTGCGGGAGATGGGCGCCCGCGTGATCACCGCGCTGGGCATCGGCACCTCGGCCACCCACATGGAGTGGTTCTTCGGGCCGAAGGGCCTGCGGTTCTCCGAGATCGGCTGCCGGCCGCCCGGCGTGGGCGCCTGGGACCTGTACTCGGCGGGTAACGACATGGACCTGTACCGGGCCTGGGCGGACGCCATCGTGCACGGCTCGGTCAACGGGTCGCCGTCCCGGCGGTTCGCCAGCGGGATCGTGGCTCTGCGGCCGTCGCAGGACGGTTCCATCTCCGGCTACAGCGGGGTGGACGAGCTGCAGCAGCGGTACGGCGAGTGGGTCATCGACGCGCACCTGCCGCCGCCGGGCACGCCCACCCAGGGGGTCGAGGCGGGGTACATGGCCAACGCCTACGTGCGGATGCGGCACCCCGACTACGACACGCTACGCGGCATGCTCGACGACGTGGGCCGCACCCTGCACGTCTACGCCTCGTGAGGATCGTCCTGCTCGGACCGCAGCGCAGGCCGACGCTGGAGGCAGCGGCGCGGTCGCTGGGTCTTTCCGGCCCGGGGCTGGCTGGTCCGGTGGCCACGATCACGGCCGGATGGCAGGAGCGCGAACCGGACGACGCCTTGCTGGTTTCCCTGCTGGAGGGCCAGGCGGTCAACCTGGCGCTGTACCGGCGGTGGCTGGACGTGCAGGACCGCGATCCCGAGTACCGCGCCGGGGAGCAGCGGCTGGCCGGGATGCTGGCCGAGTTGCAGGAGCTGTACCTGCTGCGGCTCGACTATGCGCTGCAGGCGGTGTACGCCGTGCAGCGGCGTTCCGCCCCGGCCCCGGCCTCCGGTGACGCGCTGAGCGCGGCGCTCGAGGCGGTCCGCGAGCTGGACGCGGCGCACCTGCGCCGGGTCAACGAGGCCCGGCTGGAGTTCTTCGACCGGCTCCGGCCGCACGACCGGCCGGTGATCGCCGAAAACCGGGCGGCGGTGTCGGCGGTGCTCGCGGATGCGGCGGCGCTGGTCATCGCGGGCGGCCACGTCGGCGTGCTGGCCGAGGTGCTGCACCTGTTCAACGTGGCGGCGGCCCTGAACGGGGCACCGGTCATCGCGTGGTCGGCGGGCGCGATGGCGCTGACCGACCGGATCGTGCTGTTCCACGACCGGGCGCCGCAGGGGCCCGGCCACCCGGAGGTCTACGGCAGCGGGCTGAGCCTGCTCCGCGACGTGGTGCTGCTGCCGCACGCGCGGGCCCGGCTGCTTCTCGACGACACGCCCCGGATGACGGTCCTCGCCCGGCGGTTCGCCCCGGCCCGGTGCGTGCCGCTGGAGGCAGGCACCCGGATCGACGTCCCGGCCGACGGCGCCTGGCCGCCCGGAATCCGGACGATCGAGGCGGCGTGAAGACCCTCCCGAAGCTCGCGATCAACCGGCTGCGCGAGCGACGGCCGCTGGACGCGGCGGCGGTGGACCGGTTCCTGGCGCGTTTCTCGGTCCCGATCGTGGAGGGTGCCCGCTGCACGTTCCTGTACCGCGGCGAGGCGGACGAGGTGTTCCTCATCCACCGGATCTTCGGCCTGCCCGATCACCTGCCGCTGCGCCGGCTGCGCGGCACCGACCTGTGGTACGCGGTGCTCGAGCTGCCCGAGGGGTCGCGGGTTGAGTACCAGCTGGAGGTGGCGTTCGCCGACGGGCGCCGGGAGCGGATCAACGACCCGCTGAACCCCCGCCTGGCACACAGCCCGGTCGGCAGTTCCTCGGTCTGCTACGCGCACGGTCACGAGATACCGGACTGGACGGTTCCTGATCCCGAGGCGCGGCCGGGGTCGCTGGTCGACATGGTGGTGCCGAGCCGGGCGCTGCGCCGCGACTGCCCGGTCACGCTCTACCTGCCGGCCAGGTTCCGCCGCGCCGACCCGGGCACCCGCTACCCGCTGCTGATCGTGCACGACGGCGGGGACTACCTGCGGTACGCCGCCGCCAAGACCGTGCTGGACAACCTCATCCACCGGCTCGACGTGGCCGAGCTCGTCGCCGCCTTCATCTACCCCGGCGACCGGCTGACCGAGTACGCCAACTCGGCGGCGCACGCCCGCTTCCTGACCGCGGAACTGCTGCCCCGGCTCGAGGCCGAGCTCCCGCTGGCCGGCACGCCGTCCGGGCGGTGCCTGATGGGCTCGAGCTTCGGCGCCGTCGCCTCGCTGTCGGTCGCGTACCGGCACCCGGGGGTCTACGGGTCGCTGCTGCTGCAGTCCGGCTCGTTCGTCTTCACCGACATCGGCCACGACCACGGCGGCGGGCCGGCGTTCGAGCCCGTGGTGCGGTTCGTCAACCGGTTCCGGGCCGCGCCGCGCCGGGTCGCCGACCGGATGTTCGTCAGCTGCGGCGTCTACGAGCCGCTCATCGTGCCGAACCGGTCGATGGTCCCGGTGTTCGAGGCCGCCGGGATGACCGTCCGCTACGTCGAGGCCCGCGACGGGCACAGCTGGGAGAACTGGCGAGACCGGTTGCGGGACGGGCTGTCCTGGATTTTCCCGGGCCCACAGAAGTATATATATGAGTAATGAGTGACGAACTGAGGGTCAAGGAGCGGTGGTTTTCCGAGCGCCTGCAGACGGACGTCACCGTGGTGCGCTGGGGCGTGTTCGGCGTGCCCGTGCTGGTGTTCCCGTCCGCGGGCGGCGACGCCGAGGAGATCGAGCGGCACGGCCTGGTCAACGCGTGCGGGCCGCTGCTGGCCGAGGGCCGGATCAAGCTCTACTCGGTGGACAGCGTGGCCGGGCAGGCGATGGTGACGAAGGCCGGACCGGTCGAGCACCGGCTGTGGCTGCTCAATCAGTTCCACGAGTTCGTCAGGTGGGAGGTCGTGCCGGCCATCCACGCCGACCTGGGCGGCGCGTCTGTGGACGTGATCACCACCGGCGCCTCGATCGGCGCGTTCAACGCGGTGGCGGTGCTGTGCCGGTATCCGGACGTGTTCGGCGCGGCCATCGGGATGAGCGGCAGCTACCGGATCGAGCGGTTCTACGACGAGGCCTGGAGCCAGGACCTGTACTACTCCGCGCCGCTGCAGTTCCTGCCCGGCCTGGAGGGCGCGCAGCTGGACCGGCTACGGCAGCGGCGGGTGATCCTGGCGTCCGGGGAAGGTGAATGGGAGGACATCGGCTCGTCGTGGCAGATGGCCGCGGCGCTGGGCGGCAAGGGCGTCCCCAACCGGGTGGACAACTGGGGCCCGCAGTGGGCGCACGAGTGGCCTACCTGGCGCGAGATGCTCCCCCAGTACCTCCGCGAACTCACCTAAGGGGTGTCGCCGAGTTCCTCGGTGATGATCTCGGTGCAGAGGTCGAGGCATTCGGTGCAGGTCGTGGCGGGCGCCTTGCGCTCGGTCTGGACCGAGCTCACCACCAGGCCGGCGACCTGGTCGCGGCGCTTACCGCAGAAGCTGCACAGTACCCGGGGCTCGTCGGCGGGCCCGGCGGTCAGCTCGGCGATCGCGGTGGTCACCGGCTGGCCATCGCTGATCACGACCTTGGCCAGGCCGACACAGCCGTCGCAGATGTACACGCTGGGCCCCGCGATCAGCTTCTTGACCCGCTTTTGATCCTTACCGCAGAAGGTGCAGTGGAGCAGCCCAGGGTCGGGGCGAACCCGGTCGCGGCGCAGCCAGCGGCGGGAACCGCCCGCCGACTCGACGATCTGGTGCACCCGCTGGTGGCTGAGGCCCAGGCCGCAGGCGAGCTCGCGCAGGGACGCGCCGTGCAGGTGCAGGCGGCGGACCGCCCGGTGGAATTCGGCCCGGGCCACGTCGGCGTCGCGTTCGGCGTCGATCAGCCGTTCCTGGGCCTGCCTGGCCTCGGCCAGCATCGCCTCGTCCATGCCGTCTACTGTAACTAGACAGTAGACGGCTGCCAAGGGTACCGGAATGGCTCAGGCCTGGCCGGTCTCGAAGCGGCTGATCTTGCCGTCGGCAATGGTGAAGGCCCATCTGGTGCGCATCTCGCCCCAGGTGTCGTTGCGGTAGGCGGCGATCAGCGACCGGCCGCCGTCCCGCGCCGAGACCACGTCGAGGTGGCCGTGCACGGTGAAGATCTCGCGGTCGGCCCAGCCGGCCAGGTCGCGGTCGGTGCCGTCGTCGGACATCGTGGCGTCCGGGGTCAGCGCGGCGAAGAACTCCTGGCGGTCCCCGGCGTTGATCGCGGCGATCAGGGCCTGGACGGCGGGTTCGGTGACGTCGTTGGCAGCCATGGGTCCATGATGCACGGCGAGCCGGCCGTGTGCCGGGCCTCAGGCGAAGCGGGCGATCTGGCGCATCTTGTTCATCGCGTCCAGCGCGGCGACCTTGTACGCCTCGGCCAGGGTGGGGTAGTTGAAGACGGCGTCGACCAGATAGTCGATGGCGCCGCCGCAGCCCATGACGGCCTGCCCGATGTGGATGAGCTCGGTGGCGTTGGTGCCGAAGCAGTGCACGCCCAGCAGCCGGTGGTCGTCTAGCGAGACCAGCAGCTTGAGCACGCCGTAGGAATCGCCGATGATCTGGCCGCGGGCCAGCTCCCGGTAGCGGGAGACGCCCACCTCGAACGGCACGTTGTCCTTGGTCAGCTGCTCCTCGGTCCGGCCCACGAAGCTGATCTCGGGGATGCTGTAGATGCCGATCGGCTGCAGTTCACTGACCTCGTGCAGCGGCTCGCTGCAGGCGTGGTGGGCGGCGACCCGCCCCTGCTCCATCGAGGTGGCGGCCAGGGCCGGGAACCCGATCACGTCGCCGACCGCGTAGATATGCGGCACCTCGGTCTGGTACCACTCGCCGATGGCGATCCGGCCGCGCTTGTCGGCGGTCAGGCCGGCCGCGTCGAGGTTGAGGTTGTCGCTGGCACCCTGCCGTCCGGCCGAGTACATCACGGTGTCGGCGGGGATCTTCTTCCCGCTCTGCAGCGTCGCGATGGCGCCTTCCGGGCGGGCCTCGACCGAGGACACCGTCTCGCCGAACCGGAAGGTCACGGCCAGGTCGCGCAGGTGATACTTGAGCGCCTCGACCACCTCGACGTCGCAGAACTCGAGCATCCGCTCGCGCTGCTCCACCACGGTGACCTTCGTGCCCAGGGCGGCGAACATAGAGGCGTACTCGATTCCGATCACGCCAGCGCCAGCTACCAGCATCGAACGCGGCACGCTCTCCAGGTTCACGATCCCGTCGGAGTCGATGATGGTGCGCTCGTCGAACTCCACGCTGGCCGGGCGGGCGGGACGGGTACCGGTGGCGATCACGATCTTGTCCGCGGTGGCCGTGCGGATCCGGCCGGCGGCGTCGTCCACCTGGATCGTGTGCGGGTCGGTGAACGAGCCCGTCCCGCTCAGGATCGTGACCCGGTTCCTGGACAGCTGGCTGCGCACCACGTCCATCTCGCGGCCGACCACGTGAGTGGTGCGGGCGGCCAGGTCACCGATGGTGATCTCGTCCTTGACGTGGTAGCTCTGCCCGTACATCTCGCGCTGGTTGAGGCCGGTCAGGTACATGATCGCCTCGCGCAGGGTCTTGGACGGGATCGTGCCCGTGTTCAGGCACACGCCGCCGATCATGTCCTTGCGCTCGACGATAGCCACCCGCTTGTCGAGCTTCGCCGCCGCGATGGCCGCCTTCTGGCCGCCAGGGCCGGAGCCGATCACCAGCACGTCGAAGTCGTACACGTGATCCAGTGTGACGACCTCAGGCTGCCTTTTGAACCCCCCGGGCCCGGTCGGCTCAGGAAGGATGCGACAGCCTGGCCTCGGGCCGGGTCGGCTCGAAGAGCTCCACCGGGTTGCCGGACGGATCCTCCAGCAGGATCTGCTTGCCGCCCACGCCGGTGACGATCTCGTTGCGGAAACGAGCGCCCTGCTCCCGCAGCTCCGCCACGGTGGCCGCCAGATCGGGCACCTCGATCGAGAAGCGGTTCCAGCCGCCGGGCTCGGGCAGGCGGCCGTCCGGCATGGCCTGGCCGCCGCCGGGACCGCCGTCCGCGGCGGTGAGCACCAGCCGCAGGTCGCCGCGGGCCAGCATGGCGAAGGCCGGCGCCGGGTGCATCACCTCGGTAAAGCCCAGGTTCCGGCAGTAGAAGTCGATGGCGGCATCGACGTCGTAGACGATGTAGCGAACGCTCACGGTAGCCACGTCCTCAAAAATACGCTCGTGGCACCGCCGACGCTCAACTCGACGGCATGGATGCCGTTTTCGTGCTATTCGGAAGGCGCTGCAACCAGCCAGCGGGCGGCCGTGAGCGACCCTCAGCTCGGATCCTGGTGCACCTGTTCCTTTAGCAGACTGACGTGACCGGTGATACGCGCCCACGGCCCCGGTTCGGAGCCGTAGATACAGCATGAATGCCTCGTTCATGCTGCTCCAGCGACATGAGAGAGGCATCCATGTCGTTTGGGTCCGATGCGAGCGGTGCTTGTGTGACTGAGATGCGTATTGGGACCGGTGATGCAAGAACCACAGGCGGCCTTGGAGTGGAACACGGAACCGGGCGGGGGGCGGAACCGGGCGTGGAGATTTGTTGCGGAATGTTCATTTTCGGCTGGCCGGGGAAGGGAGTGCGGGCTTTACCGGACGGCAGCAAGGGAGTGCCCCGCATGGCTCAGCCCGCGGTGAACGGCCGCAGCAGCATTCTCACCAAGCTCGACGAACGGAAGCCAACCGCGTTCTACTGGCAGCTGACGCTGCTGGCCACGCTGGGCGGGTTCCTCTTCGGCTACGACACGTCGAACATCGGATCGGCGCTGAACTTCGTCCCCTACCACCTCAAGGGCCTGGCCCTGGGCTACCTGGTCTCCGGGGCGTCGCTCGGCGCGGCCGCCGGGGCGATCCTGGCCGGGCCACTCGCGGACCGGTTCGGCCGCAAGACGCTGCTGATCATCGACGCCGGCATCTACGCGGCCGGCTCGATCCTGTCCGCGGTCACCTGGCACACCTCGGTCCTGCTCATCGCGCGGACGCTGATCGGGGTGGCCATCGGGGCGGACTCGGCCATCGCCACCGCCTACATCGCCGAATACGCGCCGAAGGACCGGCGCGGGGCGCTGACCATGCTGCAGCAGTGGATGATCACGGTCGGCATCCTGGTCGCCTACATCGTCGCGCTGATCATCTTCGCCCTCTGGCCGGGCAGCGCGGCCTCATCCGGCTGGCGGCTGGTGCTCGGCCTGGGCGCCGTCCCGGCCCTGATCGGGCTGGTGATGCGCTCCCGCATGCCGGAGTCACCGCGCTGGCTGCTGCGGCACGGCAAGTACGACGAGGTGCGTAAGGCCATGGCCACGCTCGGGGTGGAGGACGTCAGCGACGACGATGTCCAGCGGGCCGCGCAGGTGGTGGAACAGGTCGAGGGCGGGAGCCGCGAGAAACGCCGCCGGGCCTGGACTCCGGGGGTCCGCCGGGCGCTGGTCGTGGTCAGCGTGTTCTTCATCTTCCAGCAGATAACCGGGATCAACGTGCCGTTGTACTACGGGCCGACCCTGCTCGGGCCGTACTTCGCCGGCGGGCACGCTTCGCTGGTCGACACCACGGTGGCCGGCGTGGAAGTCACCCTGATCATGACGGCGGTCAACGTGGCCGCCACGTACCTGGGCTTCCGCTGGATCGACAAGTTCGGCCGTAAACCGCTGGCCATCGGCGGCTACACCGGGATGATCGTGTCTGCGCTGATCGCGGCCCTCGGCCTGGCCGCGCTGTCGGGGACGCTGCGGCTGGTCGTCATCATGATCGGGCTGGACTTCTTCATCGCTTCGTTCGCCGTCGGCGTCGGCGGGACCGGGTGGACCCTGCAGGGCGAGGTCTTCCCCACCGCCGTCCGCGGCCAGGCCGCCGCGTTCTGCGCGATGATCGACTGGCTGGCCAACTTCCTCATCATCGAGATCTTCCCGGTCAGCCAGAACGCGCTCAGCCTGGGCGGCGTCATGGTCATCTTCGCCGGGCTGTGCGGGCTGGCCATCGTGTTCGTGTGGAAGTTCCTGCCGGAGACCAAGGAACTGCCGGTGGAAGAGATCGTCCGGGTCTTCGAGAAGCAGCAGGAGCAGTCCGCGCTGCACAAGGTGGCCTGAGCCGGACGGAATACGATGCCCCGGGGCGGCCAGCGGGTACCGCCCCGGGGCATCACCTATGCGGCGGGCCTACTGCGGCGGGCCCTCCTTCAGGGTCATGCTGGCCGTCTTGTGCTGGCCGGACGGAGTGACCCAGGTGAGGGACACGGTGTCGCCGGGCCGGAACTTCGACAGCGCGCTGTGCAGCGTCTGCGGCGCGCCGACCGCCTGGCCGCTGACGCCGGTGATGACCGATCCGGCCGTCACCCCGGCGTCCGCGGCCGGGCTGGCGCAGATCGTGCCGATGACCAGGGTGCCGGAGCTCACCTGGGCGATCGAGTCGGGTACAGGCAGGTCGGAGTCGTTGGTGTAGCAGTTCTGGCCCTGCCCGCCGCCGAAGCCGTTCCCGCCGCCGAAGCCGCCGAAGCCGTTGTCGTTCTGCTGCTGCTGCTCCTGGGCCTGCTGCTGCGGGTCGCTGCTGGTGCCCTGGCCGACGTAGATCCCGATGAACGGCGGGTAGCCGATCGAGATGGTCGAGCTGGCGTGACCCGCGGCGATCTCCCTGGCCACCGACAGGGCGGTGTTGACCGGGATGGCGAAGCCGGCCGCCGCCTGCTGGTCGCCCATCCGGACATCGTTGCCGGCCGTGTCCATGCCGATGACCTGGCCGGCCGCGTTGACCAGCGGGCCGCCCGAGTCGCCGGACACGATGCCCGCGTCGGTCTGGAACATCCCGTGCAGGGTCTCCGAGGTGACCGCGCCGCCCTGGTCGCTGGCCGTGATGGTCTTGTTGACCCCGGTGATGCGCCCGGCCGCGGAGACGATCTGGCTGCGGCCCTCGGCGTTGCCCAGGGCGGTCACGGCGTCGCCCACCTTGACCTTGCTGGAGTCGCCGAGCGGGACCTGGTGCAGGCCGGACGGGTTCTGCAGCTGGATCAGCGCGATGTCGCCGGTCACGTCGTAGCCGACGACCCTGGCCTGGAAGTTCTTCCCGGTGGCGGCCACTGTCGCCCTGATCTTGGTGGAGTTCTCGATGACGTGGTTGTTGGTCAGCACCAGGCCCTTGTCCGCGTTGATCACCATGCCGGTGCCCGCGGCCCGCTCGCCGCTGTACTGCAGCGCGGTGTTGATGATGACGACGCCCTGCCCGACCTTGGTCAGGCTGCCGCCGGCCGCACCGTTGCCGCCGCTGCTCGGCTCGGGCACCGCGGTGCTGGGCAGCGGGGCGGGCGCGCTGGGCCGCGCCGACGGCGCGGCCGTAGAGTTCGACGCCGGGTGGTAGAGGGCCACCACCGAGCCGGCGCCCAGGGCGCCCGCGACCAGGGCGACGGCCACGTAGCTGAGCAGTCCGACGCGGCGTCTGGGCGGGGGCGGAGGCATCGGGGGCAACGGCGCGGTATGGCCGTAGTCTCCCGGCGGCGGCGGACCGTACCCGCCGCCGTACCCGCCGTAGCCGCTGGGATCCTGCATCTGCATCACGCCTTAGGTCTGGGCGTCAGGGATGGCTCTTCCAGTGAGCACTACGAACCTGATAGAGAGCTGAAAGCAGGCTGCAGATTCACGTTATAGCCAGACCCTCCCTCAGCACAGCCTCCCTGGCCGCCAGGACCTTGAGGCCCAGCTCGTCCGCTGCCTTGTCGGTCAGGGCCGAACGCAGCCGCGGCCACACCTGCCGTTCCTCGAAGTCGAAGTGCTCCCTGGCGGCCTGGGTGAACGCGCCGAGCAACTGCTCGAACTCCGGCTGGCAGACGTCCAGCTTGTCCAGTTCGGCCAGCAGGGCCACGATCTCGAGCTCGGCACAGACGGCCCGGTCGGCGAGCTGGTCGCCGTCGCGGACATGCCCGCGCACGGCCGGCCACACGCAGGCCAGCTCGATCTCCTCGTGCCTGGCTTCCTCGATGATCAGCTCTTCGGTCATGATCTTGCGCAGCATGAGCTGGTCCTCGGTGGCACCCGTGGCCGCGGTCGGACCCTTCTCGAGCTCGGCTAGGGCTTGTCTTATCTCCTCGTGGTCCTCGACCAGGACATCGAACACGTCCTCCATCGGTTCCTCTCCTCCTTGCGTGTCACCTCGCCGGAGTGTGCTCCCACTTCCCGCCTGGGTAGGGCCTAACCGCCGCAGGCCGGGAGTGGTGCGGGTGGTTCTTCCGGGAAACACGAGGTCACAGCGGGCGTAGGCACGTAGTACGCGGCGTTGAGGGTGCCGGCACCCGCAGACAATGTATCTCGCCACGAGCGCCGGATAACGGCGCTTCACGCCGAATCCCCCCGGGCGGGTTGCGGACCGAGTCCCACCAGGCAGATCGCGTTTCGTCGTGCACCGGGCGTAGCCCGGGAACGCGGAAACATCAGATGATTACGCCGTTACCAAGGCTCGCACCAAGGCCCGTTCGGGACAAAATGACCTTTCCGTCACCAACGGCGTACGCGAGCTCGCTGACGATCGTGGTGCCTGCTGGATTTGGGCCGGCTGGTAGCGGGCGACCTTGTAGGCTTCTCACAGTCAGCAGTGATCGGCGGTGGTGCTGGCCATGACGGCGGCGAGGCCAAACCAGCCGACCGCGATGGCCGCCAGCCCCGGCACACGCAGGAAAACGTCTCCCCCACCGGCCCTGAGGACCATAACACCCGCAATTATCTGGCGCAGGATACCGGCTGTACGCTTAGCGAACGTCGCGCGGCGGGGCGGATCTGCAGTGTCGTATCGGGATTGAGGGGCGTCACGGTGACCTGTGACAGGCACGGAGGGGAGCATCATGCGCTTCCGGGGTAGCGTGGCGATCGACCTCGGCACCGTGAACACGCTCGTCTGGGTGGCCGGCCGGGGCATCGTGCTCGAGGAGCCAACCGCGATCGCCATCGACACCGGCGTGGGCAAGGTCGCCGCGGTGGGCGAGGCGGCGGACGCGCTAGCCGACAAGGAACCTCAGGACATCGAGGTGATCCACCCGCTGCGGGACGGGGTCATCGCGGACCTGGACGCGACCGCGGCCATGCTGCACGCGTTCCTGCGCCGGACCCGCCGGTTCTCGCTGATCCGGCGGGACGCGCTGGTGTGCGTGCCGAGCGGGGCCACGGCGGTCGAGCGGCGGTCGATCATCGCCGCGCTGAGCGTGCGGCGGCCCCGGTACAACGTCCGGCTGATCGACGAGCCGGTGGCCGCCGCGGCCGGCGCCGGGTTCGACCTGACCGGCGGGGCGGGCGGCTTCGTGGTCGACATCGGCGGCGGCACCACCGAGGTCGCGGCGGTGGCAGGCTGGCGGGTCGTCAGGTCCCAGTCGCTGCGCAAGGCCGGCAACGCCATGGACGAGGCCATCGTGCAGGCGGTGCGGACCGAGCTCGGCCTGATCATCAGCCAGCGCGCGGCCCGGCAGCTGAAGATGACGCTCGGCGTCACCGGCGGAGCCGAGGGCTTCGCCGAGGCGGTCGGCCTGGACATCGCGCAGCGGACGCCGCGTACGGAGTACGTCCCGGGCGGCCTGGTCGCGATCGCGCTGGAACCCATCGTCGCGGCCATCGCGGCCACGGTGCACGAGATGCTGTCCGAGATCCCGGCCGGGCTGGCCGAGGACGTGGTCCGGGGCAAGGTCCGACTGGCCGGCGGCGGCGCGCTGTTGCCCGGCCTGGTCAGCCGGATCGAGACCGCGGCCGGCATCGGCGCGGTCCTGGTCGACGACCCGATGCGGTGCGTGATCCGCGGCGCGGCGGAGATCCTGGAGCGCAAGGACAAGGGCGAACAGTCCGGGCCCGGCCTGCGCCAGTAACGATCATCGACCCGAACGGGCCGGGTTCTTGCTTACTCCAGCGGCTGCCTGCTGATCGCGGCCGGCTCGCGCCCGGCCAGGAGCCAGCCGACGACCGCGGCGATCAGCGGCATGCCGACCACGATGAACAGCAGTTGCCGGACGGGCGCGCTGGACAGTTCGGACAGGCCGTCGAGGGGGTTGTCCCAGGCGTAACCGACGGCGGCGACGTAGGCCGCCACCGTGCCCAGCACGGCACCGCCGAGGGCGAGGGCGAAGGCGGTCGCCGCGGTCAGCTCCCGGCGGGTCAGGCTGCTCGCCCCGGTGGCGGTCAAGGTCCGCAGGTCCCGGGCGGTCTCGCTGCGGATGAGGCCGATGGACATGGCCAGGATGCCCAGCGCGAGGGCGATCCCGAAGGCGGTGGCCCAGTTGAGGATCTCCGCCGACGTGGGCGCGCTCGACCTCGTTTCGATGGTCATGCCCGCCGCGGCGGCCGTCAGCCGGGCGCTGCGGATCTGCGCGGCGGTGGGCGGGTGCGGGGCCTGGACGAGCCAGCCGGAGACGCCGGCGTGCAGGCCGAGCGCGTGGATGGCGTGCTCGGTGATCACCGTGTTGGGCCCCGACGTGCCGGACGGGAGCGCAGTGACCTGCTGGATCACCGGGTTGGCCAGGCAGTCGCTCCTGGGGCACGGCCAGCTGGCGGGCGGCCCGTTGCCGTTGCCACCGGACCCGCTGCCTTTGCCGCCGTAGAGAAGCTGCATGTCGGACAGGCCCGACAGCCCGGGCCGCGCGGTCAGGATGTCGGCGCCGGGGTTGACATCGGACGGCTTGATCCCGAAGGCCCGCAGGAGCTGGGGGGTGGCGACATACACCGGTCCGGACCAGGAACGCCCGGCTGCGGCGTGCTGGAGCGAGGCGCCAGCCTGATCGAGTCCGATGACGATGTGCGAGCCGAGGCCCGTGGCGATGTCCTGGGCGACCGCCGCCTGGGCTTGCGGCGTGCTGGCGGTGCCGGATGGGCTGGATCCGCCCGGCCCGCCCGGTGTGTACACGATGATCTGGTTCGAGGCCACGTTCGGCCCGGCGTAGTCCAGGACGTTGCCGTACCGCTGCGCGGTCAGGACGCAGACCAGGGCGGCGATGAAGACGCCGAGGCTGATGGCCGACAGGGCCGAGCCCGACCTGGCCCGGTAGCGCGCCAGGTCGCGCAGGGCCAGCCGTATCGCGATCGGAGCGCGCCGCCCGAGCCTGGCCAGGACCACCAGGCAGAAGGGCGCCAGCAGGATGATCGCGACGATGAGCAGTACGATGCCGAGAATGAGTTCAAGTGCCCCGCCGCCGTCGCCGTTGCTGCTGCCCGCGTACGACAGCAGGGCCGCGGCGATGACGAACAGGACCACGCCGGGCACGGCCGAGCGGTGCACCTGCCTGGGCGGAGCGGGCCGCCCGGACAGGGCCGCGACCACCGGGATCCTGGTGACCGAGCGGGCCGGCCGGGAGGCGGCGAAGTAGGTGGCGAGGATGGCGAGGGCTATCGCCGGGCCGATCACGACCCAGGGCAGCTGGAACGGGCCGATCAGGTGGTGGGCACTCGATTCCAGGTGCGGCCGGTAGGCCAGCCAGGCGGCCAGGCCCAGGATGGTTCCGGCCAGCGCGCCGACGACGCCCACCAGGACGCCGTTGGCCCGGACCACGAGCCGGATGTTCCGGTCGGTGGCGCCGAGCGCGCCGAGCATCCCGAGCGAGCGCATCCGGCGCTGCGCCAGCACCGTGAAGCCGCCCACCGCGACCAGGGCGATGAGTAGCATGCCCACCGTGGCCAGCGCGAGCACGATCGTCTCGGGGTTGAGCGGGTTGCTGACCGCGGCCGACGTCCGGCTCTGCACGTTCGGGCCGAGGGAGTCCGGGCTCACGCGGGGCGCGTTGAACAGGACGGTGACCTCGGACGGCGCGGTGACCTGGCCCGGAGTGACCAGGGCAAACTCATCCAGCAGGCTCTGCGGGTTCTGCACGATGCCGGTGACCTGACGGGTGACGGCCCCTTGGCGCCACTCGTCGCCGACCGTGAGGTCGAAGGCCGACGCCACGCCGTCGGTCACCGCGACCTGACCCGGACCGGCCGGGTAATGCCCGGAAACCAGGGAGAGCATCGGCTGCCCGAACGGGCCGGCCGGGTTCTGGGCCCGCAGGTCGTAGGTGCTGATCGAGCCGGGAATGGCGACGATCTGGTTCTCGATCACGTCCACGCGGCCGAAGCGATGCTCGAGCGCGGCGATCTGGCTGGCCAGCTTGCTGCCCGTCGTCGGGCTGGCTGGCTGCGGACCGCCCTTGTGCGGGGCGCCGGGCTGGAACGTGGCCAGGTCCTGGGCGGTGCCGAAGCCCGCGCCGGCCGGCGGCGGCGTGTTAGTCGCCACCGCCGCCCCGACGACGGTGGCGGCCAGCGCGACCACGATCAGCGCCAGGACCAGCATCTGCTGCCGCCACTCGCGGCGGAACATCCGCCACGCCCAGCGGATCACGGCCCGGCGGGCGGGAACGCCCCCGTTTCCGGCTCCCGCCTGCGCATGGTGCTCGAGCAGCGCCGCGCTCATTGCCCCGGCCCCGGCGTGAGCAGGGATTCGGGCCCCGGGATGGGCAGGGTCTGGTCGGTCACCCGCCCGTCCCGCAGGAACACCACCCGGTCGGCCCACGAGGCCAGCTGCGCGTCGTGGGTGACCACCACCGCGGCCACGCCGCGCTTGCACGCGGCGTGGATCAGCCGCATGACCCCCTCGCCGTTGACCGAATCGAGCGCCCCCGAGGGCTCGTCGGCCAGCAGCAGCTGGCGCTCGCCGACCACGGCCCGGGCAATGGCCACCCGCTGCCGCTCGCCGCCGGACAGCTGATCGGGGAAGCTGGCCGCCCGATCCGCCAGCCCGAGCTCGTCCAGGGCTTGCCGTCCGGCCGCGCGGGCCTTCCTGGCCGGCACGCCGTCCAGCTCGAGCGGCAGCGTGACGTTCTCCGTCGCCGTCAGCCCGGGCAGCAGGTTGAAGTCCTGGAACACGTAGCCGATGGAGCGGCGCCGCAGCCGCGCCCTGGCGTTACGGGACAGCGTGGACAGCTCCTGCCCGCAGACGCGCACCTCGCCGGTGCTCTGCTCCTCCAGGCTGCCGGCGATGGTCAGCAGCGTGGACTTCCCCGATCCGCTCGGTCCCATCACGGCCACCATCGTGCCCGCCTCGACCGACAGGTCGATGTCGCGCAGCGCGTGCACCTCGGCGGCCCCCCGGCCGTAGGTACGCGACACGCGCCGCATTTCCAGCACGCTCATTTTCTTGCTCCAACTCTGCGCCGCACCCTCGGCACGGCCTGCGTCGTCCCCGTTGTCCGGCCAGCCTGTGTCTGGCCAGCCTGTGTTATGTCAGCCTGTACCTGGTCAGCCTGGGCCGAATCGGCGGCGGCCCGCTTGATGCGGCCGTCCGCGGCGTCCAGCCAGCGGACCACGGCGTCGAGCCGGAATAGTTCGGCGTCCACCACCAGGGCCAGGCTTATGTCGGACTCGGCTTCGGTCTCCTTGATCCGGGTCCATTGCTGCATCAGCTGCACCAGGTACCTGCGGTGCACCTGGATCACGTCCCGTACGTCTGTCCCCGGCACCCGCAGCGCCACCAGGACCTTCATCACCAGCTCGTCCCGCGGCGGCGAGCTCATATCGGGCGGCGTGCGCAGCCACCCGGTCAGCTCCGTCGCGCCGGCCGCGGTGATCCGGAAACCCTTCTGCGGGCCGTCCTGGCCGTCGTCATCGGACTCGACCAGTCCGTCGCGCTCCAGCCGCTGCAAGGTCGTGTAGACCTGGCCCACGTTCAGCGGCCAGACCTCCCCGGTCCGCGCCTCGAACTCCTCGCGCAGCTGAAGACCGTACTTCGGCCCCTCGCTGAGCAGCGCGAGCAGCGCGTGCCGGACGCTCATGCGTTCACCATAACGAGTAGCATACTCGGTATAGTACTGGATATGCCTAGGTGCGCAACCGGTTTGCGGCCGGTTTCGGCAGGGACCGGCTCGTGCCGGGACGGCTCGGCGGAGCGGCGAGCGCGACCGCGATCCACGAGGGGCTCTGGGAACCACGGCGATGTCACATCGCCGTGGTCAGAACCACTACAGAGTCACATTGCCGTGGTTGGGCTTGGATACGCGTGGGAGGCAAGAGATCGCTGGAGCATATGGGATGGAGAACTTCCGGCAGGAGCTGGCTTGCGCTCTGTCGCACTCCCGCCAAGCACTGTGGACGGACGGGAAGGGATGCCGACGTGAAGGATGGGCGCGAGGGAACTGACGGCACGAAGCCAGAACCGGACGATGTGACATTGCCCCGGTCATAACCGGGACGTTGTCACATCGAGCCGGTTGGAAGTCGGCCGGTGGTGATGACCCTGGGGTCGCTGGGGCAAACGGGGCTCCGGGGGCGGATGCGGGGCGCCGAGTCCGGGGGCAGGGGTGGGAGTGGGGGTGGGGCGGGGAAGGGCTGGAACCGGACGCTAGCGATCCTGGAGGACGGCCAGGATGTTTCCGGCTGGGTCCTTGAACCAGGCGATGTACGGGCCGCCGGCCCGGTTGATGCCCTTGGCGTCCTGGCCCATGCCGTCGTACCGCTCCAGGGTGACGCCGCGGCGGACGAGTTCGTCGACGGCGGCGTCGATGTCGTCCACCCGGAAGTTGAGGATCGTGTAGGTGGCGGGCACGTGGCCGGGCTTGGGGTAGGCCAGGGTGTCCCGGCCGCCGGCCAGGTGCAGGGTCAGCAGCCCGTACTGCTCGGACGTGCGGATGCCCAGCGTCTCGCCGTAGAACTTCTTCGCCGCCTCGAGATCGTCGACGGCGAACCCGCTGAACGCCTCAGTGTTCGTGAACATGCCATGCTCCTGTCTATGAGATGCATCAGGGGGAAAGACGCATCAGGGGCCGCCAACTCATCGGCGCGGCCGGGGGCGCGGTGACGACGCCGGCGTACTCGGGACGGCCGCAGGCAGTCAAGCTGGGCCTCAAGCCGGGACAGCGGGTCGGCCTGCACCAGCCGCCGCGGGGCTGGGCGCTGGCTGACCCACCGGACGGATTGGCGGGGGCCGGCCCGGACGGGCAGGCCGACGTCATCGTGGCGTTCTTCACCGAGGCGGGCGATATCGCTGCGCAGATCGGCGAACTCGGCCGCCTGATATACCCGGCCGGGGCGTTGTGGGTGGCCTGGCCACGTCGGGCGGCCGGGCATCGCAGCGACATCACGGAAAACTTTATCCGAGACCAGGCGCTGCCCATCGGACTGGTCGACGTCAAGGTGGCCGCCATCGACAACGACTGGTCTGGCCTGCGGCTAGTCTGGCGAGTCGAGAATCGGTAAATATCCGTTTTGCAATATACTCAGGCCGTGTAATGTACCGAACATTATGCAACAGAAATAATCTTCCCGGGAATTTCCAGGTAATAAGGATCAGAAGAAACCACCCGGGAACCTGGGACGGGAACATCAGCGGCTGCTAATTAGCGGCGCGAAAACCGCGGTGACGTGCGAAGCCATGGGGCCGTAGCATGGCCCCATGGGTTTCACTTGACGTTGAAGGCCTTCGCTTTCCGTTCTCGCCGTCGCGCTCGCGATCGCGCTCGCCGACGAGCTGGTTGACGGGGCCAAGGGGGCGGCGCTTCCGCTCATCCGGCACGACCTGGGGCTGAGCTACGGGCAGGTCGGGCTGCTGGCTTCGGTCCCGCTGCTGGTCGGCGGCTTCCTCGAGCTGCCCATGGGCGTGCTGGCCGGCCAGGGCCGACGTCGCCGGCTGGTCATCCTGGGCGGCGGCATCGTCTTCGTGTTCACCCTGCTGGCAGTGGCTTCGGCCCACTCGTTCGCCGTGCTGCTGGCCGCCTTCGTCGCGTTCTACCCGGCGTCCGGCGCGTTCGTGTCGCTGACGCAGGCCGAGATCATGGACGCCTGGCCGGACCGGCAGGCCCAGGTCATGGCGCGCTGGGACCTGGCCGGGGCGGCCGGCGCGGTGGCCGGGCCGCTGCTGCTCACCGCGGTGCTGGCCGTGGCGGGGGGCGGGGAGGCGGGTGGGGGCTGGCGGGCCGGCTACCTGGTCCTGGCCGGGATCAGCGCGCTGATCTGGCTCGGCGCGCTGCTGCGAGGCCGGCCGCAGCCGGACGGCCGGACGGCCGCGGCGGAGGCGGACGAAGCCGGGCAGCGGCCATGGACGGCGCGGTGCGCGGAGATCGGTACCGCGCTGCGGGACTGGGGAACGCTGCGCTGGCTGCTGCTGATCGAGGTGGCCGACCTGCTGGTGGACGTGTTCACCGGCTTCCTGGCGCTGTACCTGGTGGACGTCGCGCACCTGACGCCCGCGGTCGCCGCGCTGGCCATCGCGGTCAGGCTCGGTGCCGCGCTGGCCGGGGACGCCGCGCTGATCGTGATCCTGGAGCGGGTAAGCGACCTGACCGTGCTGCGCGTCAGCGCGGCCGCCGCCGCGCTGCTCTACCCGGCCTTCCTGCTGGTCCCCGGCGTGGTCCCGAAGCTGGCCGTGCTGGCCGCGCTGAGCGCGGCCACGGCGCCGTGGTACCCGGTACTCCAGGCCCGGCTGTACGGCAGCCTGCCCGGACGGAGTTCGGTGGCGGTGACGCTGAGCAGCGCGGCCGGGCTGGCCGGAGGGCTCGGGCCGCTGGCGGTGGGGCTGGTGGCCCAGTCGTTCGGGCTGAGCTGGGCGCTGGCCGGCCTGGTGCTGGTGCCGGTGGCCGTGCTGCTGGTCCCGGGGCGGGGCGGCCCGTCGGCGAGGTCGGGGGCGGGGGCGAGTGGGCGGGCGTAAGATCACAGCTCGTGTCCGAGTCCAGCTATCCGAACTTCGCGGGCAAGCACGCAGGGGAGGCGCTGTTCACCGCGGCCGACTTCCTCGCCTACCTGCGGCGGGTGGGCGCGCGGGACGACGCGCCGGGACCGGCCGGGGTAGTGCTCTGCTACCAGCGCTCGCTGTACCAGCACGTGCTGCGGACCGAGGGAATCGAGCGGTCACGGCGGGGCCTGCCGGTGGCCCTGCCGAGCACCGGGGGCCGGGTGGGCCTGCTCGGCGGCTTTGGCATCGGGGCACCCTCCGCGTCCACGGCGCTGGAGGAGCTGGCCGCGCTGGGCACCTCCGCCGTCGTCTCCGTCGGCACCGCGGGCGGCCTGCAGCGCGACCTCAAGCCGGGCGACCTGGTCCTGTGCGACGCCGCGATCAGGGACGAAGGGGTCTCGCACCACTACCTGCCGCCGGGCCGGCTGGCCACCGCCCCGGTGGAGGCGACCGCCGCGCTGGGCGCGGCCATGCGCCAGGCAGGCCTGGAATACCGGACCGGAACGTCCTGGACGATCGACACGCCCTACCGGGAGACCATCGACGAGGTGCGCCACTACCAGGCCGAGGGCGTGCTCTGCGTGGAGATGGAGGCGGCCGCCCTGTTCGCCGTGGCGAAGGTCCGCGGGCTTCGGCTCGCGTCCGCCTTCGTGATCAGCGACTCGCTGGCCGAACTGGTCTGGAGCTCGCATTTCGGATCGCCCGAGGTAACGTCGGGCCTGATCGAGTTGTACCAGGCCGCGGTGGCGGCGCTGACGGGCGGCGAGTAACCGGCGGCGAGGCGGGAAACCCGGGCCGTTAGGGAAGAATGAGACGGGAATAGCTCGGCCCAGCGCGCGTTGGTCCAGGTGAAGGGTTTTGCTCTCGGGTAGAGCTATCCCCAGGATCCCGCCGCCTACTCAACCTCTAAGTGCAGCTCATGAAGGGTTTTCCCGTCCGTCCCGTACCTGTCGAGAACGTCGGCGTGGCGGCCAAGGCGGTTGCCAGGCGCCAGGCCGAGCAGCTCACCGTGGTCCGCCGCCGGGCTCAGCCGTCGGCGGTCTACATCGCCAGGCTCACCGTCACGGCGGTGTTCGCCTACCTGCTCGCGCTGCAGCTGCCCGACGGGTCGCCGCGCTCCGTGCTGGCCCCGCTGACCGCGCTGCTGGTGGTGCAGGCCACCTTGTTCAATACCATCGGCAGCGCCATCCGGCGGGTCGCGGCGGTCACCGTCGGCGTGCTCGCCGCGGTGGCGGTCGCCGCCTACGTCCCGTTCAGCTGGTGGGTGCTCGGCCTGCTCGTCGCGGCCACGCTCGCGCTCGGCATCGTGCTGCGGCTGCGCGAGGAGATCCTCGAGGTGCCGATCAGCGCCATGCTGATCTTCTCGGTCGGCTCGCAGCCGGCAGCCAGCACCCGGATCACCGAGACGCTGGTGGGCGCGGCCGCCGGGCTGGCGGCGGGCCTGGTGTTCGCCCCGGTGCGGGTGCAGCCGGCCAAGGAGGCGGTCGGCGACCTGAGCCGCCAGATGGCCGACCTGCTCGGCCAGATGGCTGAGGGCCTGGCCGAGGCGCCGGATCCGAAGCGCGCGGCGGAGTGGCTGGACCGCACCCGGGCGCTGCGCGGCGAGATCGAGCGGGTCGACGACGCGCTGGCCCAGGCCGAGGAGAGCGTCCGGCTGAACCCCAGGAGGCTCAGGGTCGGTGACCCGGCGGCTGGCCTGCGGGACGGCGTCGACACGCTGGAGCGGGCCGCGACGGACATGCGGGTGCTGGCCCGTTCGGTGGCCGACAGCGCGCGGATCGACAGCGAGCACAGCCCGGTCAGGGAGGCCGAGACCCGGGCCCGGCTGGCCGCGGTCATAGCGGAGCTTTCCGCCGCGGTGCGAGCCTACGGCCAGCTGCTCGAGGCCGAACCGGTATCGCCTGAGCACGCCACGTTCGCCTCCGAGCCGATCACCGAGGCGCTGGAAGACCACCTCGAGGAGGCCCAGCGGCAGCAGGATCAGCTCGCCGACCTGCTGTCCACCAACCCGGCCGGACAGCCGGAGGGATGGCAGCTGCGCGGCGAGATCCTCGCCCACGTGAACCGGCTGCGCTCCGAGCTTGAGCCCGCGCACCTGCCCGAGCCGGCCACGGCCAAGCCGCCGATACTGGTCCCGCAGCTGCGGGCGCTGCGGGACCGGCACCGCAGTGAGCACCACCAAGCCGAGTGGCACGCCGATCCGTCGGCGACGGATCCGTCGGCGACCGGGCCGTCGGCGACGGGGCCGCGGCGGCGGCCGAACCGGAACGCCATGCGGGTGCGGGCCAGGCGGACCGCATCCCGGGTACGGGCCCGGCACAGGTAAGCGCGGGCCGCGGTGGGCTAGCCGTGGCGGCGCCTAGCCGTGGTGGACGGCCTCGACGTTGTGGCCGTCCAGGTCGCGCAGGAACACTCCGTAGTAGCCCGGGTGGTACTCCGGGAACTCACGGGGGGCGTGCAGCACTTCCACCCCGGCCGCCACCGCCGCCTGGTGCACCGCGTCCACCGCGGCGCGGTCGGGGGCTTTGAAGGCGACGTGGAGTTCCCTGGTCTCGGTGCCAGTCGGCGGACCCAGCCAGAACACCGGCTGGCCGTCGGCGCCGCCCAGGCCGACCACGATGGTCTCGCCGTACGGGAAGCGCATGATCTCGCGCATCCCGATCGCGGCGAAGGTGCCGAGGTAGAAGTCGAGTGACTTCTCCACGTCCTGGACCTGCAGGCCGATGTGATCAAGCATGGGCGCAGCCTAACAGGGGCCGACGACAACGCGGCTGGTCCAGGGCTCGGGGTGGGTGCCACCTCAGGTATTTCGGTCCACGATGATGCGCGCGGCGTTTCCGCGGAAACGCCCGCCTCGCGGCGGTGGGGTGCTCCCGGGTGGCGAGTCCGGCAAAACCCGGGCGATGGGGATCGTGGCAGACTACGCGGGTGACCGCGTTGAAGCTGCCCAGCCTGCCGTTCGCGCTCGAGCCGGCGGGCAGCCCGCCGCCGGGGTGCCGGGTCAGGAGCGGCGTGCTGACGCTGACCGCGGCGGCGCACACGGACATGTTCGTGGATCCGGCCGGTACCGGGCCGGTGCCCGACGCCGGACGGTTCGTCGGGCTCCCGCCGGCCGGTGACTTCACGCTCGCGGCGCAGGTCAGCGTGGAGTTCGCGAGCATGTACGACGCAGGGGTCCTGCTGCTGCACGCGGCCGAACGGGACTGGGCCAAGCTCTGCTTTGAGTATTCGCCGCAGCTCAAGCCCACCGCGGTCACCGTGGTGACCAGGGGAACCTCGGACGACTGCAACTCCTTCGAGGTAGACGGCAGCACGCTGTGGCTTCGGATCACGCGGTCCGGGGCGGCCTGGGCCTTCCACGCCTCGACCGACGGGACGTGGTGGCGGCTGCTGCGCTACTTCACCCTCGGCCTGGAGCTGGTCCGGATCGGGTTCCTGGCCCAGTCCCCCACCGGGGCGGGATGCGCGGCCACGTTCGACCACGTCACGTTCGGGCCCGGGGCGCCGGCGAACCTGCGTGACGGGAGTTAAGCGGGAAAGCGGCGGGTGGCGACGAGGGCGGCCAGGTCGGGGGCCAGCCTGAGTTCGGCGGCGTCCAGGGCGGGGTGGGTAAGCCAGTGCATCCGGGCCTGGTCCACCTGCCCGCCGAAGCGCGGCGGCCAGGTCGAGGCCGGGGTCAGGTCGTCGATGACGACGGTGCCGCCCGGCTTGAGCAGCTCCTCTGGGTCGGGCGGGTACCCGCCGCCGTCGAGCACGAGCAGGTCGAACGGGCCCGCCCGGTAGATCTCGCGCCCGTCGCCGGGCAGCACCGCCAGGTGGGGCAGATCGGCGAACAGGGATGCGACGAGCCCGGCCCGTTGGGTATCTATCTCGACGCTGACCAGCCGGGTGCCGGGCCGGGCGCCGGACGCCAGCCAGGCCAGGCCTACCCCGCAGCCGGTCCCGGTCTCGCCGATCGTCGCGGCGCCGGCGGCCAGGGCGTGCAGCAGGCGGCCGTGTTCGGGGCGGCAGGAGTTGGCGAAGCCCAGCCGGCGGGCGAGGTCGACCGCGCGCCCGACCAGCGGCGGCAGATCCGTGAGCCCGTCGTACGCGGCTGTCCCCTGAGGCGACATGAGGCCAAGGCTAACGGCCCTGACCGACATGGGCTCCTCTTATTTGACTAATATACGTTAGTCAAATCCTGGAGAGTTTAAAAGGATCCCAGCCAGACTGTTATCTCCGCGTTTTTCAGCCGACGACTGTGCGCGTTACTGTGGATGGTGTGAACTCAGATCCCCGGGTCCTGTCCGTCATTGCCGTGCTGGCCGATGACCTGCGGCGGCGGATGTACGAGTTCATCCGCCGCGCCGACGGCCCGGTCACCAGGGACGAGGCGTCGGCCGCGGTCGGGATCTCCCGCAAGCTAGCGGCCTTTCACCTGGACAAGCTGGTCGACGCGGGGCTGCTCGAGGCCGGCTTCGCCCGGCCGGCCGGGCTGCGGCGCGCGGGGCGCGCGTCGAAGGTGTATGCGCCCGCCGACGTCGACGTGCAGGTGAGCATCCCGCCGCGGGATCACGCGGTGCTGGCCGACATCCTGGTGGGCGCGGTCACCGTGGCCGAGGACGCCCGGCGGGCCGCGCTGCGGGTGGCGGACGAGCGCGGGCACGAGCTCGGTTCGGCCGAACGTGCCCGGCTACGACCTGGCCGGATCGGCACTGAGCGCGCCCTCACCCTGGCCTGCGAGACGCTGGAGCGGTACGGCTTCGAGCCCGCGCGGGCCGAACCCACCCGGGTCTTTCTCCGCAACTGCCCGTTCCAGCCGCTCGCGGCACGCGCGCCGGACCTGGTCTGCGCGGTCAACCAGGCGTTCCTGACCGGATTCCTGCGCGGGCTCGGCGCGTCGACCGCGGCCGCGGCGCTGACCCGGCCGCCCGGCGCCTGCTGCGTGGAGCTGCTCGCCGCCAGTACCGGCTAGCGGCCCAGGCAGCGGGCGGTGTAGGCGTTGCGGAACTTGCCCGCGGGGTCGTAGTGCCGGGCGAGGTCGAGGAAATCGGGCAGGCGGTCGTAGCGTGCGTGGAGGTCGGCCGCCGGGGCGGTGAACACCTTGCCCCAGTGCGGGCGCGGGCCGAACGGGGCCAGCTGCCGCTCGATCAGCGTCACCACGGGCAGCACCGCGGCAGTGTCGGGGAGCCAGGTGAAGTGGAAGGCCACGCTGTCCTGGCGGTAGGCGGGGCTGAGCCACAGCTCGTCGCCGGCGATCGTGCGGATCTCGCAGATCCGCAGCACCGGGGCTATCCGGTCGCCGACCCGCTGCAGCGCGTGCACGGCGTCCACCGCGTGCCCGGCCGGGATCAGGTACTCGGTCTGCAGCTCGTCACCCGCGCTCGGGGTGAACTCGGGCCGGAAGTGCGGCAGCCGCTCGAACCACGGGCCGGGCTCGCCGAGTTGCGCGGTGGAGTTGGCGGCCGGCAGGCCGGGGACCGGGTTGCGCGCGGTCGGGGCGGGGGTGGCGGTGAACCAGGGTTCGCCTGTGACGGGCGGGGTCCCGTCCTCGGCGAGGCTCTTGATCCAGAGCTGGGTGAGGCGGGGGGCGCGCCAGTCGGTGAACATGCTCACGCTGTAGCCGCCGGCCATGATCTCACCGAAGTGGTCGTCCAGCACGTCCAGCGGCAGGCCCTCGTAGACCCGCTGGCTGACCTCGAAGGACGGCACCAGCTCCAGGATCAGCCGGGTGACCGCGCCGAGCGAGCCGAGGTGCACCACGGCGCCGCCGAAGGCGTCGTCGCCGCGGTTCAGCTCGACGATGTCGCCGCCGGCCGTGACCAGCTCCAGGCCGGTCACGGCGGCGGACAGGTTCTGGTTGGCCGGGCCGGAGCCGTGGGTACCGGTGGCGCAGGCCCCGGCCACCGAGATGTGCGGCAGCGAGGCCAGGTTGCGCAGCGCGAAGCGCTGCCGGTCCAGGTGGCTGGCCAGGTCGCCGTAGGTCAGGCCCGCCGTCACCCGGACCAGGGCGGCGCCCGAGTCGACCTCCACCTCCGGCGGCAGCCCGGCCAGGCTGACCTGGGCACCCGGCGAGTCGGCCATGTCGTTGAAGGCGTGGCCGGTGCCCAGCACGCGGACCTGGCGGGCGCGCGCCACGACCGCCCGCAGTTCGGCGAGCGAGGCCGGCCGGCAGAACTCCGGCGCGGCGAAGGCAATGTTGCCCGCCCAGTTCGTGCGGGGGATGGCGGTGGAGGTCATCGGCGGTCGGACCAGGTGGAGGGGAGGGGGGCGCCGTACCACTGCTCGATGATCTGGCGGGCGATGGATATGGGCGGTGGCAGCGCGATCTCGCGGGCCTTGATCGCGGCCACCAGCTCGTCCCGGCTGAACCAGTACGCCTCGGCGATCTCCTCGCGGTCCACCACGATGTCCTGGCCGGCCGGGGCGTCGGCCCGGAAGCCGAGCATCAGGCTGCGCGGCATCGGCCAGGGCTGGCTGCCGACGTAGCGCACGTTCGTGACCTTGATCTGGGTTTCCTCGGCGACCTCGCGGATCACCGCGTGCTCGGCGGACTCGCCCGGGTCGACGAACCCGGCCAGGATGGAGACCCGGCGGCCCGGCCAGGCGGCATTCCTGGCCAGCAGGGCCCGGTCGTCCGGGTCGGTGACCAGCATGATCACCGCGGGGTCGGTGCGCGGGAAGTGCTCGGTGCCGTCGGTGGGGCACACGGTGAAGTGGCCGCCGGGGCCGACCACCGTGGGGGTGCCGTCGACCGGGCAGTGGGTGTGCGTGTCGTGCCAGTTGGCCAGCGCCACCGCGTGCGTGAGCAGGCCCGCGTCGCGGTCGCCGAGCAGCGTGCCGACCTCTCGGAGCGCGGCGGGGCGGGCGCCGTCAGGGGCGGGCTGCAGGGGGCCTGAGACCCCGAAATATACGGTCCCGTCCGCGTCCTCGCCGAGCAGGAACCTGGTGCCGCCCGGGGCCTGGCCCGGGGCCACGAAGATCAGGGCGGCGGTTTCGTCGTCGATCCGGGCCAGCGCCTGGCCGTCCGAGACCACGAGCACGCGGGTGGCCGGATCGGCCCAGGCCGCGTCCAGCCACTCCCGGTCGGAGCGCTTCTCGGTGAGCCGGTCCACCGTCCCCCGGGACAGGGCGAGCGTGTCCAGCGGCGTCACCTCAGGTCCGCGGCTGCTAGCTCGTCCCACAGGTACGCCGACGCCTCGGCCCCGCGCAGGAGCAGGGAGATGTCGGCGTTCTCGTTCGGCGCGTGGATCCGGTCGGAGTCGAGGCCGACCGCGATGAACACCAGGGGCGCGTCCAGGATCTCGGCCAGGTCCGCCTCCGGGCCGCTGCCGCCCTCCTTGGTGAACAGCACCTCGCGGCCGAACGCCCGCTGCATCGCGCGCCGCCCGGCCTGCACGGCGACCGAGTCGATGGGCGAGTGGCACGGCCGGACCGCGGGCAGCACGGTGATCTCGGCCGTCAGGCCGTCCGGGGTCCAGGCCGCCACGTACTCGCGGAACGCCGCGGTCACGTCGGCCGGGTCCTGGTCGGCGACCAGCCGGAAGGAGATCTTGGCGTGCGCGGCCCGCGGGATGATGGTCTTGTTACCCGGTCCGGTGTGCCCGCCCCACATGCCGTTGATCTCGGCGGTCGGCCGGGCCCAGATCCGCTCCAGCGTGCTGAAGCCCTGCTCGCCGTGGGCGGCGCCGCTCTCCCCCGCTTCGGCCAGCCACTGCTTCTCGTCGAACGGCAGCTTGGCCAGCAGGTCTCGCTCCTGGTCCGACAGCGGCAGCACCCGGTCGTAGAACCGGGGCAGGGTGACCCGCTCCCGCTCGTCGTGCAGGCCGGCCAGCAGGGCCGCCATCGCGTGCAGCGGGTTCGGCACGCCGCCGCCGAACGACCCGGAGTGCAGGTCCCGGACCGGCCCGGTCAGCGTGACCTCGACCGGGAGCAGCCCGCGCATGCCGGTGCACATGGACGGCACGTCAGCGGCCCACATGGTGGTGTCGCTGATCACGATCACGTCGCAGGCCAGCCGGTCCCGCTCCCGGCGGAGCAGGGCGGCGAAGTGCTCGGAGCCCGACTCCTCCTCGCCCTCCACGATCAGCTTGACGGTGACCGGCGGCGCCGCGGCGCCGGAGGCCGCCAGGTTGGCGCGCACGCCGAGGGAGTGGATGAGCACCTGGCCCTTGTCGTCGGAGGCGCCCCGGCCGAGCAGCCGCCCGTCTCGTTCGGCGGGCTCGAACGGCGGGCTGACCCACTCCTCCAGCGGCTCTGCCGGCTGGACGTCGTGGTGGCCGTAGACCAGGACGACCGGGGCGGACGGGTCGGCGGCCGGCCATTCGGCGTACACCGCGGGCAGCCCGCCGGTGTCCAGGACCTGGGCCACCGGGAACCCGGCCCCGCGCAGGTGCCCGGCCAGCCACGCGGCGCTGTGCCCCACGTCGCCGTGCCGGGCCGGGTCGGCGGAGATCGACGGGATGGTCAGCCACTGCTTGAGGTCATCGATGAATTCGCTGGCATTCGCCTCGACATAGCCACGGACGTCCATGCCTAGACGGTATCGTGCACCACTTCGAACACATCGCCGCGGCCTAGCAGTCCGGCCTGCGGGATCGACACGTAGCGGCCGGGGCGGGCGGTGACCGCGCCGGCCACGACGGGCTGCTCCCCCGCGGCGGTCAGGGCGCTCATCGCGGCGGGGGCATCGGCCGGGGAGACGACGACGCAGAAGCCGGTGCCCATGTTGAAGGTGGCGTACATGGTCGCGGCCGGGATGTCGCCCGCCGAGGCGATCAGGGCGAAGATCTCCGGCGCGGGCGGCAGCGTGTCCAGGGTGTACGACACGTCCGCGGCCAGCCGGGCCAGGTTGAGCAGGCCGCCGCCGGAGATGTGCGCCAGCCCGCGCGGGGTGACCCCGGCCGCCCACAGCGCCTCGGCGGCCCGCACGTACACCCGGGTCGGGGCGAGCAGCGCGTCGGCCAGCCCGGCGGTGCGCGCGCCGAGGGCCTGGCGGGCCAGCGAGTAGCCGTTGCTGTGCAGGCCCGAACTGGGCAAAGCCAGCACCACGTCGCCGGGGCGGACGGCGGACCCGTCCACCGGGCTGCGCCCGTCCGGGATCGCGCCGACCGCGGTGCCGACCAGGTCGAGCATGGGGCCGCCGCCCGCGGAGTCGGCCAGCATCGCGCCGATCTGGGCGATCTCGCCGCCCGGGATGGCGATGCCGGCCTCGTCGGCGCCCCGGTACAGGCCGCGGGCGATCGCCTCGAGCACCGCCGCGTCGATCCGGTCGGTCGCGATGTAGTCGAGCAGGGCCAGCGGCACGGCGCCGGTGCAGATCACGTCGTTGACGTTGTTGGCCACGCAGTCGATCCCGACCGGCTCCCACCGGTCCGCCTCGCGGGCCAGCAGGATCTTGGTGCCCACCCCGTCGGTGGTCAGCGCGATCGGCGGCCCGGGCGGGATGTGCATCAGCGTGGCGAAGTAGCCGCTGGCCAGGCCGGTAATGCTGGTCACCAGCGGAGAGCGCACGGCGGTCCGGGCCAGCCAGGGGCGCATCGCCGTGGCGAACACGTCCTGCTCGCGTTCCTCGTCGACGCCGGCGCTCGCGTAGGGATCCATGGGAAGGCAGTGTACCCAGCCCGTTCGGAATATTTGAACTTTCAAGAGTGGTTATGCTGGCACCAAGCTGAGGAGGTTGTCATGCCAGCGATCACCGTCGACGACATACTCGTGCTGCCGCGGGTCCCGGAGCCCGGCCTGGCCGAAACGGAGCGGGCCGTCACCTCGGTCACCACCGCGCCGGCCGGCTACGAGGGCGAGGGGTTCCCGGTCCGGCGCGCCTTCGCCGGGGTGGACCTGCCCCGGCTCGACCCGTTCGTGCACATGGACCAGATGGGCGAGGTCGACTACGGCCCCGGTGAGCCCAAGGGCACCGCGTGGCACCCGCACCGCGGGTTCGAGACCGTCACCTACATCATCGACGGCACGTTCCAGCACCAGGACTCCAACGGCGGCGGCGGGCTGATCACCAACGGCGACACCCAGTGGATGACCGCCGGCGGCGGCATCTTGCACATCGAGGCGCCGCCGGAGGAGCTCGTGGTCAGCGGCGGCCTGTTCCACGGCTTCCAGCTGTGGGTGAACCTGCCGGGCCGGCTGAAGATGACGCCGCCGCGCTACCAGGACATCCGGGCCGGGCAGGTCGCGCTGCTGTCCTCGGCGGACGGCGGGGCGCTGCTGCGGGTGATCGCGGGATCGTTCGGCGGACACGACGGCCCGGGGATCACGCACACGCCGATCTCGCTGGTGCACGCCACCGTGTCGGCGGGCGCGCAGGTCCGGCTGCCGTGGCCCGCTAAGTTCAACTCGCTCGCGTACGTGCTGGCGGGGTCGGGCACCGTGGGCGCCGAGAAGCGGCCGGTCCGGATGGGGCAGCTGGCCGTGTTCGGGGCCGGGGACGCGATCACGTTCGCGGCCGGGCCCAAGGGCGACATGGACGTCCTGCTGCTCGGCGGCGAGCCGATCCGGGAGCCGGTCGCGGCGTACGGGCCGTTCGTCATGAACACCCGGGCCGAGCTGGCCCAGGCGTTCGAGGACTTCCAGGCGGGCCGGCTGGGCTCGATCCCCGCGACCCCGCACCCCGGTCACGACGTTCTCTAGGCGCTCCAGAACGCGTCTTCGGTGTGCTCGTTGCCCTGGAACTCGCGGAAGTCCACGGCCCGGCCGCCGGTTACCCGCCAGACGTGCACCTCGGGCGAGGACCAGGACTGGCCGTGGCGTTCGGCCGATACCGTGCACAGCACGACGACCCGCTCGCCCGCGGCGAGGACGTCCTGGATGTCGATGGCGAACGTCCCTGCGGACAGCTCCATGGTCCGGGCGAAGAAGCCGCCGACCTCGCCGTGGCCCTTGTAGTCACCGGACAGCGGGCTGGATCCCGGCACGTGCCAGGTGATCTCGGTGTCCAGCATCTCGAAGACGGCGGGCAGGTCGGCGCGCGCGAAGGCGTCGTAGCCGCGCCGGATGATGTCGGCGTTCTGAGCGGTCATCGTGGGTCTCCTTCACTGAGATGGTGACCCCACTGTGCGGCTAGCGGCCCGCGGTTCGCGTCGGGGTGGGTACCCCGAGGTTTCGCCGGCCAGCGCCGCGGGGAGCTCGCCACGGTGCGAGATCCCGAGCTTGAC
>Ga0081540_1000357_pt1 | contig 46070 bp, 41 predicted proteins | sample TabmetS2T1R1_FD_71024 | JGI IMG/M metagenome (GOLD analysis project Ga0081540, IMG submission 71024) | Tabebuia heterophylla rhizosphere microbial communities from the University of Puerto Rico - S2T1R1 | ecosystem: Host-associated > Plants > Roots > Rhizosphere ...
GGACGCCCGCCGACTTCGCGGCGAGCAACCGCCGTATCGACCCTGCTCCCGACGCGAGTTCCTTCGTCGGCTGAGCCGGCGCTCGCAGCCGCACCTGCCGCGCGGGACACCGCGCGGCAGATGCGTAGGCGGTGGTTGTGTCAGCAAAGGTTAGGCTAACCTAACTCGCGCCACTGGCCCACGAGCCGTCGTCCCGGGGGTGTCACCTGTGCTGGCTACGTTCGTCATCGGCCTCCGCGAGGGGCTCGAGGCAGCGCTGATCGTCGGCATCGTCGCGGCGTTCCTGAGGCGCAACGGGCGCCCGCTGCTTGCGATGTGGCTGGGCGTGGCTGCCGCCGTCGGGCTGAGCGCCGCTGTTGGCATCACGCTGGCCCTGGTGGAGGCCTCGCTGCCGCAGGCCGCGCAGGAAGGCCTGGAGACCGTCATCGGCGCGGTGGCCGTCGTCTTCGTCACCGGCATGGTGCTGTGGATGGGCAGACACGCGCGGGGGCTGAAGCGGGAGCTGGAGGCCTCGGCGCAGCAAGCGCTGGGGACCGGCACCTCGCGGGCGCTGGTCGGCATGGCATTTCTTGCGGTCCTCAAGGAGGGCTTCGAGACCGCGGTGTTCCTGCTCGCCACCTTCAAGGCGGCGACGAACGCGGCGACCGCGGCGGCCGGAGCGATGCTGGGCATTCTCGCGGCCGTCGTCCTCGGCGCGGCCATCGCCAGCGGCGGCGCGCGGGTGAACCTGTCCCGGTTCTTCCGGACCACGGGCGTCTTTCTGGTCCTGGTGGCCGCGGGCCTGGTCGTCTCCGCGCTGCGAACGGCGCACGAGGCAGGCTGGCTCGACGCCGGCCAGCAGGCCACCGTGAACCTCGCCTGGCTCGCGCCGCCGGGGTCGGTGCAGGGGTCGCTGTTCACCGGCGTGCTCGGCGTCCCTGCCGACATCCGGCTGGTGGAGGTCGTGGGCTGGGTCTGCTACCTGGTGCCGATGCTCGCCATCGTCGTCTGGCCGCCGACCCACCGGCCCGGGGCGCTCGCCGGCGTCCGCATCCGGCAGACCCTGGCCGCCTCGGCTGGGGTGGCAGCGGTGCTGCTCGCCGTCCTGGTCCCGGCGCCTCGTCTCGCCGCTCCCGTGAACACGGGGCTCGTCGCTGCCGCGGGATCCCCGGCCGGCACCGCTGCGCTGACGGACGGCGGGTCGCGGCTGACGGTCCGTAGCCCGGCCGGGGCGACGACGGTGGTGGCGCTGCAGCAGGTCGCCGTCGCCGAGCATCGCGGCCTGACTGCGCGGCACTTGATCGGCACCGAGGCAGCGGACGGCGACCGCTTCCCTGCCTCCCTCACGCTGGCGGACGTCGTCGCCCTCAACGGCCGGGTGCCCATCGGCGTCGACGTCCAGCGCAATCCAGGGCCCTATGCGGCGCGCTGGTCGCAGGCGTCGTCGTTCGACGTGTGGACGGTGGACGGCGCCCTGCTCGACGCGGCGGCCCGGCGCACGGTCGTCGTCACGCTCTCCGGCGGCGGCTTGCCCACGCCGCGCACGCTCAGCGTGGCGGCAGGCGTGCGCCTGCCCGGCTCGGCGGCCGTCGTGCCCGGCAGCTGGACGGTGGACCCCCGCCAGGCCGACCAGGTGACGCAGGCAGCGGCGGCGCTGGACCGCGGGCGCACCGACGCGCGGTTCTGGGGTCGCGCCGTCCCGGTCGTGCTGCTGCTGGTGGCAGCCGCCCTCGTCGTCCTCGCCCGGCGTCGGCGGCGGGCCCTCGGCGTTCCCTCCGTCACCGCGGCCGAGCGCCCGGCGACCGACGTCTCGAACCCAAGGAGCAACGTCCATGCGCACTAGTCGGACCCGCCTCGCCCTGACGGCGACCGCCGGCCTGGCCCTGCTGTCCGTGGCCGCCTGTGGCTCCTCGGGCGGCTCGACGTCGACCACGGCGTCCTCGGCCGGGGGGTCGTCGGCGGCGCCGGTCTCGGCCGGGGCCTCGCAGGTCGCGGTGGCCCTCACCAGCGGCAGCAGCGGCGACACCTGTCAGCTCGACCACGCCCAGGCCGCCGCCGGCCCGGTCACCTTCACCGTGACGAACAAGGACGCAGCGTCGCTGACCGAGGTGGAGCTCATCAGCGACCAGCGCATCCTCGGCGAGAAGGAGAACCTGGCGCCCGGGCTCGCGCCCGTATCGTTCACCGTCACCCTCGGCGGCGGCAGCTACCAGCTGTACTGCCCCGGTGCCGCCACGGAGAACCTGACCTTCACGGTGACCGGCGCGCCCGCGACGTCGGCAACCGGCGACGCCGCCACGCTGCTGGCGGCGGGGACCAAGGAGTACGCCGCGTATGCCGCGCAGACGCTGGCAGGCATGCAGACCGCCGTCGGCGCGCTCGAGACCGCCGTGGCCTCCGGCGACGTCGCCGCGGCCAAGAAGCAGTACGCCCTGGCCCGCCCCTTCTACGAGAAGGTCGAGTCCGCCGTCGAAGGCTTCGTGCTGCCGGGCACCAAGCCGGGCGACAACAAGGGCAACCTCGACTACCTCATCGACATGCGAGCGTCCACTCTCGACCCCGCGGTCGGCTGGCACGGCTTCCACGCGATCGAGCGCGACTTGTGGCGGGGCGGCGCGATCACGGCGTCGACGAAGGCGCAGGCGGCGCAGTTGCGGTCCGACACCGCCAAGCTCGCCTCGCTCGCGACGGCGCTGACCTACCAGCCGGAGGATCTCGCCAACGGCGCCGCCGGCCTGCTCGAGGAGGTGCAGTCCAACAAGATCAGGGGCGAGGAGGAGCTCTACAGTCACCTCGACCTGGTGGACTTCGCCGCCAACCTCGAGGGCGCCGAGCAGGCGTTCGCGTTCCTCAAGCCCGGCCTGTCGAAGCTCGACCCGGCGCTCACGGCCACCGTCGCCACGCAGTTCGACCGGGTCGTGGCGAGCCTGCAGACGTACCGCGACACCTCCCAGGTCGGCGGCTACGCCGCGTGGACGCCCGCGCTGAGGAGCACCGACGCCGCCGCGCTCTCCAAGGCGGTGCAGGCGCTGCAGGACCCGCTGTCGCAGATCGCCCAGAAGGTGGCGACCGCACAGTGACCGACACCGACCGCCCGACGCCAGGCGTCGGCCGGCGGCGCTTCTTCCAGGGCGCGGCCGGCGGGGCGGCCCTCGGCGCGCTCGCCGCCGGGGGCACCGCCCGGGCTGTCTCCGCGCAGGGTGCGACCGCCACGTCCGCGGAGGACGACCGCGAGCTGGTCGACCTCACGGGGCAGTACAGGTTCTTCGACCAGGCGCACCCGCCCGGCGTCGCGACCCTGCCGCAGCGCCACGCCCTCTACATGACCTTCGACATGGTCGACGGCAGCACGAGGGCTGCCCTGCAGGCCCTGCTCGCGCGGTGGACCGCAGCCATCTCCGTGCTCATGGCCGGCAGGCCGATCGGGCAGGTGCGGCCCTCGCGGGACGAGGCCGTCGGGCAGGACACCGGCGAGGCCGTCGGGCTCGCCCCGGCGACCCTCACCGTGACCGTGGGCCTCGGCCCCGGCCTCTTCGACCAGCGCTTCGGCCTCGCCACCCACAAGCCGGAGCTGCTCGCGGCGCTGCCCCAGCTGCCGAGCGACAAGCTGACCCCCGAGACGACCGGCGGCGACCTGTCGCTGCAGGTCTGCTCCGACGACCCGCAGGTGTCCTACCACGCCGTGCGCAACCTGGCCCGGATGGCGCGGGACACCGTCGCCACCCGCTGGACCGTCAACGGCTTCGGCCGCGCCTCCGCCGGGCCCGGCCAGCAGACGCCGCGCAACCTGCTCGGATTCAAGGACGGCACCCGCAACCTGCGGCAGCCCGTCGAGCTCGACCAGCACGTCTGGCTGCGGGACGCCGGCTGGATGACCGGCGGCACCTACCAGGTCGTCCGCAAGATCCAGATGACAGTCGAGACCTGGGACGCCGACCGCGTCAGCGACCAGGAGCAGGTCATCGGACGCACCAAGGTCGAGGGCGCACCGCTGACCGGACGCCAGGAGTTCGACGCGCCCGACTTCGCGGCCACCGGCGCCGGCGGTCAGCCCGTCATCGACCCGCAGTCGCACGTGGCGCTGGCCTCGCCGGAGAACAACGGCGGCGTCACGATCCTGCGCCGCGGGTACAACTACACCGACGGCATCGACCAGTACGGCCAGCTCGACGCCGGCCTGCTGTTCATCGCCTACATGAACGACCCCGACTCCTTCGTGCGGCTGCAGCGCAAGCTGGGGGCCTCCGACGCGCTCAACGAGTACATCAGCCACGTCGGCTCCGGCATCTTCGCCATCCCCCCGACCCCAGCCTCGGGCCATTACATCGGCGAGCAGCTCTTCACGTGACCTCCTGATACCTCACGCGGCGGTGTCATGCGCGCACGAGGGCGCGTGCCGTGCCGGAGTCGGTGACGATGGAGTGGATGTAGCCGCTGCGTAGTGCCGCCGATATTGCCTGGTGCTTGTTGGAGCCGCCGGCGACGGCGAGGACGAAGGGGACGGCCCTCAGCTGCCCGGACGAGATGGCGATCATTCGCTGGACGAGTTCGGTCTCCACCACGACACCGTCGGAGTCGACGAAGATGCCCGCGAATTCGGCGGCGACGTCCTTGGCGCGCAAGGCCTGACGTTCTGGTTCGGTGACGGCGTCATAGAGGGTCGAATCGGGTGGGTTCCATGAGCCGATGGCGACGACGGCGATGGTCAGGGTGTCGTGCCGACCGAGGGCTTCGGACACCTCGGGCTCTCGCCGCAGTGCGGCCGCAGTCCGGGCGTCGGAGACGAGCCACGGGGTGTAGATCGGGTACGCGGGGCCGTCCGCGGCGATGGACATGCGTCGCAGTTGCTCGATCGAGCTTGTCGACATGCTTGCCGCGGGCAGGACGCCGGTGAGCGCGACGGTGGTGCATGGGGGCAGCCGGAGGACGCTCGCGCTCAGGGCTCCGATGGTTCGGCCGGCGGCCAGACCGAGAATGTCTCCGGGTCGGAGCTTGTCGGTGAGGAACGACGCGGCAGCCTGGCCGAGGGCGGCTCGCAGATTGGTGGCGTCCTCGTCCTCGACGCCCTTGACCACGAGCGCGTCCTTGAGGCCGTTGGCGTCGGCGAGCTCGTCAGAGAGCGACGAGTCCAGCTCGGCCGGCATGTTGATCACGAACTGGATGATCCCGCGGGCGCGCGCCTCGTCCAGCATCTTTGCGATCTTGAAGCGGTTGACGCCGAGTTCCTCGGCCAGGTCGGACTTCGAGACGTCGTCGACGTAGTGGCGTCGAGCGACCGTGGCGATGCGGATGATCTCGGCCTGGGTGAGCTCCCTGCGCGGACGCGCCACCGGAACTCCTCTCCGCTGGCTCAATCGAGCTGCCATAGCTCAAATGAGACCCAACCCTTGACAGGCTACGGCCCAACCCGGTCAACTGTCATCACCACAAACGAGACGTTGGAGTCCAAGTGGACGTTGGAGTCCAAGTGGGCGGACTCGCACGAGATGCCCACCGATCCGACGCCGCCGCTGACGGGGGCTCGACAGTGGACTCGTCGACGCAGTCGACCAAGTTCTGGTGCACGATGCGGACACGGGCCCCCAGCTCGACGACATCGGCGCGGCACCGCATCCGCCGACCACCCCGCCGGTCAATGAGCAGTGGCCAGAGGCGTGGCGGACGGCCCTGGCAGGTGCAGGCGGCAAGGCGGATGTGTCCGGCGTAGCCGCCTGGAACGACCTCGACGTCCGGTACCAACGCACGACCTGACCGAGGAGGGCCACATGCGAGCCGCCGTGATCCAGCAACCCGGCGTCACAACGGTCACCGACGCACCAGTCCGGAGGCGGGGTTCCACATGGTGAGGGGGTGGAGGTCGCGCGCTGCCCTGGTCGTGCTGCCTCTCGGCGGACTGGCGCTGAGCGGCTGCGCGGGGTGGGGCGGTGGAAGCGGGGGCAGTCCCGACAGCCTGAACGTGCTGATGGTGAACAACCCGCAGATGGTCGACCTTCAGCGCCTGACGCCGGACTACTTCACGAAGCAGACCGGGATCCGGGTGAACTTCACGGTGCTGCCGGAGAACGACGTTCGGGACAAGATCAGTCAGGAGTTCTCCAGCCAGGCGGGGCAGTACGACGTCGCCACGGTGAGCAACTTCGAGATCCCGATCTATGCCCGCAGCAAGTGGGTCGCCCCCCTGGACGGTGACATCGCGGCCGACTCGAAGTTCGATCAGGCCGACATCCTGCCGCCGATGGTGAAGTCGATGCAGGGGCCGGACGGGAAGGTCTACGGGGAGCCGTTCTACGGCGAGTCGTCGTTCCTCATGTACCGCAAGGACGTGCTCGCGGCCAAGGGCATCACGATGCCGGCCAAGCCGACGTGGCCCCAAGTGGCCGAGATCGCCACGAAGGTCGACAACGCGCAGCCCGGGATGGCGGGGATCTGCCTTCGAGGTCAGCCCGGGTGGGGGCAGATCTTCGCGCCGCTCACGACGGTCGTCAACACGTTCGGCGGCACGTGGTTCACCAAGGACTGGCATGCGCAGGTCGACGCGCCGGAGTTCCAGGCGGCGACGAAGTTCTACGTCGACCTGGTGCGCAACTACGGGGAGAACGGCGCACCGCAGGCCGGGTTCACCGAATGCCTCAACAACCTCATCCAGGGCAAGGCCGCCATGTGGTACGACGCCACGTCCGCCGCCGGCTCCCTGGAGGCGACGGACTCCCCCGTGCGCGGCAAGATCGGGTACGCCCCGGCGCCGGTGGTGAAGACGGAGCACTCGGGCTGGCTGTATGCGTGGTCGTGGGGGATCGAGCAGGCCAGCCAGAAGAAGGACAAGGCCTGGCAGTTCATCTCGTGGGCGTCCAGCAAGGACTACGAGCAACTGGTCGGTGAGAAGTTGGGCTGGTCCAAGGTCCCGGCAGGAAAGCGCAACTCGACCTACTCCAACCCCGAGTACCTCAAGGTCGCCGCCGCCTTCGCGGAACCGACCCGCAGCGCCATCGCGAACGCCGACCCGCAGAACCCCGGCGTCCAGCCCCGCCCCGCCCCTGGCATCCAGTTCGTGGACATCCCGGAGTTCCCGGCCCTGGGGACCCAGGTATCACAGGACGTCAGTTCCGCCATCGCGGGACAGATGACGGTGGAGCAGGCCCTCGATCAAGGACAGCAACTCGCGTCGGACGTCGCCGAGCGGTACCAATCGCGGCTGGCCTCATGAACTCGCATCGACGAGGGCCGGCCGACGGATCTGGCACGAGGACAGAACACGATACGAGCACACGGCAGGAGGAACCCTGATGAGTGTGGCAATCGGCACTGGCCGCCGGGGAGCGGCAGGAAACGCCGCACGCGCGGTGACCCCACGACGCTCGGACGACTGGGGACGCCGGGCGCCACTGCTCCCGGCGCTGATCTTCACCATCATCCTCACACAGCTGCCGTTCGTGGCCACCCTCGCGATCTCGTTCATGGACTGGAACGCGTACTACCCCGACGAGCGCAGGTTCGCCGGCTTCGCCAACTTCCGACGAGTGTTCACCGACGTCAACACGCGTCACGCCGTCTGGGTCACGATCGAGCTCACCGTGGTCGTGGTCCTCATCAGCCTGGTGCTGGGCATGCTCATCGCGCTGCTGTTGGACCGGAAGTTCTTCGGACGCAGCGCGGTCCGGACGTTGATGATCGCGCCCTTCCTCGTCGTTCCGGTGGCCGCCGCCCTGATCTGGAAGCACGCCATCCTGAACCCGGTGTACGGCCTGATCAACGGGACAATCACGGCGATCTGGAACCTGTTCGGGGCGTCCAACCCCCCGCAGCCAGACTGGATCAGCACCTTCCCCCTCGCCTCGATCGAGGTCGCCCTGATCTGGCAGTGGACGCCGTTCATGATGCTGATCCTGCTGGCCGGATTGCAGAGCCGGCCGCTGGACGTCATCGAGGCCGCCCGGATCGACGGTGCGGGGGCGTGGCAGATCTTCCGTTACATGACGTTCCCGCACCTGCGGCAGTACCTCGAGCTGGCCGCCCTGCTCGGCTCCATCTACATCGTGCAGACCTTCGACCCGGTCTTCGTGATCACCTCCGGCGGGCTCGGAACGGCCAACCTGCCCTACACGATCTACGAGACCTTCTATCAGGCCCACGACTACGGTCTGGCCTCCGCCGCCGGCGTCGTCGTCGTGATCGGCACGATCATCATCGCGACCTTCGCCCTGCGCACCGTGTCCACCCTGTTCCGAGAGGAAACGCGATGAGCAGCATCACCGACGTCGGGCCCGTTCCCGCGACCCGCACCCCCGGCGGGGCACCGCGACCGGATCGCAAGCCCCGCGGCACCGTCGTCGTCGGCATCCTCGCCTGGCTCGTCGGCCTTCTCTTCATCGTGCCGGTCGCCTGGATGCTCCTGACGTCCCTGCACAGCGAGGCAGACGCCGCCACCAACCCTCCGTCGATCTTCGCTCCCCTCACGCTGCAGGGATATCGCGAGTACTTCGGTTCCGACCCCTGGCCCTCCCTGCTCAACTCCCTGACCGCCAGCCTGATCTCGACGATCCTGGTCCTCGTGCTGGCCATTCCGGCGGCATACGCGCTGTCGATCCGGCGGGTCCGCAAGTGGACCGACGTGATGTTCTTCTTCCTCTCCACCAAGATGCTGCCCGTCGTCGCCGGGCTGCTCCCGCTGTACCTGTTCGCGCAGTGGGCGCACGTGCTCGACAACATCTGGTACCTGCTGATCCTCTACACGGCGATGAACCTGCCGATCGCGGTATGGATGATGCGCTCGTTCCTCGCCGAGGTACCCGTCGAGATGCTCGAAGCCGCCTCGGTGGACGGCGCCGGTCTGATCCGCACCCTGCGCGAGATCGTCGCGCCCGTGGTCTCGCCCGGCATCGCCGCCACCTCGCTGATCTGCTTCATCTTCAGCTGGAACGAGCTGCTCTTCGCCCGGGTCCTCACCGCCACCAGGGCCCAGACCGCTCCGGTGTTCCTCACCGGTTTCGTGACCAGCCAAGGCCTGTTCCTCGCGAAGGTCTGCGCAGCGTCGATCGTCGTCTCGCTCCCGGTACTCATCGCGGGCTTCGCCGCGCAGGACAAGTTGGTGCAGGGCCTGTCCCTGGGGGCGGTCAAGTGACGAAGACCCTGCCCCTCACGCCCGAGAACCTGTCGTCGTTCGGACCCGAGGTCGCCAGGCCGAACTACGACCGGCGCGGGCTGCGGGCCGGGATCGTTCACATCGGCGTCGGGGGATTCCATCGGGCGCACCAGGCGATGTACCTCGACCGGCTCTTCAACCAGGGAAGGGCCCTGGACTGGGCGATCTGCGGCGTCGGCGTCCTGCCTTCGGACCGCCGCATGGCCGAGGCTCTGGTGGCGCAGGACGGGCTCTACACCTTGATCGTCAAGCACCCGGACGGGACCCTCGAGCCCCGCATCGTGGGGTCGATCGTCGAGTACCTGTTGGCCCCCGACGATGCCGAGGCCGTGATCGAGCGCATGGCGGATCCGGCCACCCGCATCGTCTCGCTGACGGTGACCGAGGGCGGGTACAACATCCACGCCGTCACCGGTCGCTTCGACCCCGACGACGAGGGGGTCCAGCACGATCTCGAGCCGGGAGCCGTTCCTCGGACCTCGTTCGGCCTCGTCACGGAAGCGCTGGTTCGTCGGCGGGACCGCGGCATCCCTCCGTTCACGATCGTCTCCTGCGACAACATCCAGGGCAACGGCGACGTGGCGAGGAGCAGCTTCTCCGCCTTCGCCGTGATGCGCGACGCCGACCTGGGGTCGTGGGTGAGCGAGCAGGTGCGGTTCCCCAACTCGATGGTGGACCGGATCACGCCGGTGACGACCGACGAGGACCGTGCCGAGCTGGCAGAGCGCTTCGGCGTGGTGGACCAGTGGCCCGTGGTCTGCGAGCCCTTCACCCAATGGGTCCTCGAGGACTTCGACGAGCGCCCACCACTGGAGGACGCCGGCGTCCAGCTCGTCGAGGACGTCGAGCCCTACGAGCTCATGAAGTTGCGCCTGCTCAACGCCAGCCACCAGGCCGTGGCCTACGTCGGCTACCTCGCGGGCTACCGCCTGGTCCACGAGGCCTGCCAGGACCCGCTCTTCTCGACCTTCCTGCTCGCCTACATGGACGCCGAGGCCACCCCCTCGCTGCAACCCGTCCCGGGAATCGACCTCGACGCCTACAAGCACGAGCTCATCAGCCGGTTCTCCAATCCACAGGTGCGCGACACCATCGCTCGGCTGTGCGCCGAGAGCTCGGACCGGATTCCGAAATGGCTCCTCCCCGTCATCCGGCACAACCTCCAGCGGGGAGGCCAGGTCACCTTGTCCACGGCGATCGTCGCTAGCTGGGCGCGGTACGCGGAAGGCATCGACGAGGAGGGCAACCCCATCGACGTCGTCGATCGGAAGAAGGACGCGCTGATGGCTGCCGCCAGGGAGCAGCGATCCGATCCTTTGGCCTTCGTGCGAAACCGGGAGATCTTCGGGGATCTGGTCGACGACGCGGGGTTCACCACGCCCTACCTCGCCGCCCTGGACTCGCTGCACAACAAGGGGGCCAGGGCAACACTTCAGGACCTCGTCGGCTGAGGCCGCCTGCATACGGCCGACGGGGCGGCTCAGAAGAGCCAGGTTTCGGGTGGCCCGGGAATCGGCCACCCGCTCACGGGCCGCTCGCGCGCCGGATGCCTGGGCGAGCCGCAGAAGTGTTCCGCGCGGCTGGTCGTCCGTCGACGGACGGACGCCGTCCGCCTGGTGACGGCCAGACCTGAGCGTCCGCGCTTCCGCACTGTCGCTCCGACGAAGGCAGAGTTGAGCAATGTCCAAGAAGGTGCTGACGGTCGGTGAGATTCTCGTCGAGATCGTGGCCGCCACCAAGGGCGACGGGTTCCGCGAAGCTCAGCCCCTGGTCGGCCCGTTTCCCTCCGGCGCGCCGGCAATCTTCATCGACCAGGTCGGCCGTCTCGGCACGCCGGCAGCCATCGTCTCCCGTGTCGGAGACGACGATTTCGGTCGGCTCAACCTGGATCGGCTGACGTCAGATGGGGTCGACGTATCGGGGATCGAGGTGGCGAAAGGCGAGGCCACGGGCTCGGCCTTCGTCCGCTACCGACCCGACGGTTCGCGCACGTTCGTCTACAACATCGCTCACAGCGCGACCGGCAAGCTGGTTCTCACGCCGAACGCCGTGGCATTGATGGACAGCCGAGGCGGCGATGGACAAGGCCGACGCGATGATCCGCGCCTTCGCGGCCGCGGGATTCAGCAAGCTGCACCTCGACTGCTCCATGGGTTGTCGGGACGAGCCGACGGCGCTGAAGGATGACGAGACCGCCTCCCGCGCCGCTCGGCTGGCCGCGGCGGCAGAATCGGCCCTGCCGGACGGCGACGCTCCCAAGCCGGTCTACGTCGTTGGTACCGAGGTCCCCATCCCCGGCGGCGCCATGCACGCACTCGACGAGCTCGAGCTGACCACCCCGGACGATGCTCGCCGGACCGTGCACATCCACGAGACGGCCTTTGCGCAAGCCGGAGAGTCGGACGCCTTCACACGAGTGATCGCCGCCGTCGTCCAACCGGGCGTAGAGTTCGGCAGCCATAATGTCGTCGACTACGACAGCAACAAGGCCAGAGGGCTGAGCACGACGCTGAAGGACATACCGGGCCTGGTCTACGAAGCGCATTCCACCGACTACCAGACTCGCGTCAACCTCACCGATCTCGTTCAGGACGGCTTTGCCATTCTCAAGGTCGGGCCAGGCCTGACCTTCGTCCTGCGTGAGGCCCTCTACGGCCTCGACGCCATCGCGGAGGAGCTCTTTCCCGGCCGCCGGGACGAGACCCTGCGGACGACGATGGAGCGGATCATGCTGGCCACGCCCGAGAACTGGGCCAAGTACTACCACGGCAACGATGCCGAGCTCGCATTGCAACGCCATTTCTCGTACAGCGACCGGATACGTTACTACTGGCCCCAGGCGGAGGCCGACGCGGCAGTGGAACGGCTGCTCGAGGTTCTCGGAGACAGCGAACTGCCGGAGACCCTCATCGGCCAGTATCTCGGCGCCCGCTACGACGCAGTCCGCACCGGGCGCCTCGCCCCGACCGCGCGCGGCCTCGCCCTGGCGGCGGTGGAGAGCGTCATGCACGACTACATCTCGGCGTGCGAGGGATAGGGCCGAGCCGCCCAATCGGTGATCATCGGGTGCCCCTCGGGCGGACCTCAGCCGGACCGCCCTTACGGCGGGCACATGATGGAAACGAGGGAGTTCCCATGACTACAGCACGGATGCGGCAGGTCGTCGTCTCAGAGAATTCCATCGACGTGGTGACTGCCGAGATCCCTCAGCCCGAAGAACGCGAGGTCGCCGTGCGCAGCCTCGTGACCGGCGTCTGCGGGTCGGATACGCACGCGGCCCACGGCCGGCACCCATTCATCCAGTTGCCGTACCACCCCGGCCACGAGGTCGTCGGTGTGGTCGAACGGGTGGCTCCCGGCGTGACGACGGTCCACCCCGGGGACCGGGTCACGGTCGAGCCGGACCTGCCGTGTTGGGACTGCAAGATGTGCACGAGCGGCCGGGAGAACCTGTGCGAGAACCTGAGATTCTTCGGCTGCGGCTACGAGCAGGGCGGCATGGCCGAGTACTTCACCATCCCGGCCGACCGCTTGCACCGGATCCCGGACGAAATGACCCTCGCCCAGGCGGCGCTCGTGGAGCCGCTGTCCACGCCGGTGCACGCGGTACGGCTGGCCGGCGACGTGACCGGCAAGGCCGTCGCCGTGCTCGGCGCCTCCGCCGCGATCGACGCGGCTGCGCCGGACGTCGTCGTCCAGGTCCGGCAAGCCCTGGGTGAGAGCGCGGATGTCGTCTTCGACTGCGTGGCGATCGAGCCCACCGTGCGACAGGCGATCGGCATGGCCAGCAAGGGCGGAACGGTCGTGATCGTGGGCGTCCCGAGCGCGGAGGTTTCCCTCCCGCTGGCGGTCGTCCAAGATCACCAGATTCGCATCCAGGGCAGCGCTACCTACCTCAAGCCGGACTTCGACGAATCGATCGAGCTGCTGCAGACCGGTGCCGTGCGCCCGGAAGCCATCATCACCTCCGTGCTGCCTCTGGACGACGTCGCCACCGCCTTCAGCGCCTCGTCCTCAGGCGAAGAGGTCAAGGTCCTGGTGACCATCGACGAGGACACGAGGCTCTAGGGCGTGTCCCCGCCGCGCGCAGCCTGGGTGGGATGCAGCGTCACGAGTGCTGCTCGCAGACGGCGTGGCCGCCGGGGCAGAGCGCATAGCGCACGCCGTCCCGGAGCTCGGCTCGTGACGCGATGCGGTAGGTGACTGCACCGTTCCCTCGCACGAGTGTGATGACGTACGGGACGCCCGTCAGCCAGCCGCCGTCGTAGCCGCCGAAGACATCGTTGGCGCCGGCCGCGTAACCGGCGTCGAAGGCGTCCTTGACCGGGCGTTGCGCATCCGGCGGCAGGGCCGTTCCCTCCTGCAACGCCCGGCCCTCCTGGACGCCGAGCGCCTCACCGGCGGCGACGCCCGACGCGTAGGCGCTGTCGGCGTCCGATGCCCGGCTGCTCCCCTCGTGGGGCGCCGTCAGCCGTCCGGTGAGAAAGGCGGCGCCGGCGGCGAGCACCGCGCCCACGACCAGCATCGGCCGGCGTGCTCGAACGTCCATGACGATCTCCGCTCCCCGCCTCGCTCCTTTCGACGATCATCCCGCGACAGGACGTACGCGAGCGCCGAGGGTGAGTTCGCGTCGCAGTGCCAGATCACGATCACCCGCTTGTGCCGGGGTTGCAAGGAGGGGCAGATTCGGGTCGTGCTGCCGCGTCACGCGATCAGGGGGTTGCCATGGCTGTCCAGCTGAACCACACCATCGTGTCCGTCCGGGACAAGCATGAGTCGGCGAGGTTCCTTGCCGAGATCCTGGGCCTGGACGAGCCGACACCGTACGGCCCGTTCCTGGTCGTGCAGGTGGACAACGACGTCTCGCTGGACTTTGCCGACGACCGCGGGCCCGTCCACCCCCAGCACTACGCATTCCTGGTCAGCGACTCCGACTTCGACCAGATCTTCGGCCGGATCCGCGCCCGCGGGCTGCCGTATTGGGCCGATCCCGGCCGGCACAGGCCCGGTGAAACCAACACCAACGACGGCGGCCGGGGCGTGTACTGGGAAGAACCGAGCGGGCACTTCCTCGAGATCATCACCCGCCCGTATGGCAGTGGAGGCTGACGGCAGCGCTCACCCGCCACCCCCGCCGACCTCCCCCACGCTGCCCTCCGCGACGTATGCGCACCCTGCCGCCGCAGGCGTCAGGTCAATCGTCGAAGACGTGCCAACAGATGGCGCTGCGTCGTTGCTGATCCTCGAGAACGAGTTCACGGACAGCGGCAGGCAGACGCACCCGTTGCCACTCCCGTTCTTCGTTCCGAGCGCGGGCGGCGTCGTCGGCCGAGGCACCCGCGCCGGCGGCCCTGATGGCGTACGCCGCAGCACCCAGGTCATGGGCGGCGACGTGAGGCACCGCAGCCGCCTGACCCGCCGACAGCGCAGCGAACTTCGCTGCATCCGGCATTCCGCGCGCCGCGGCATTCGCCCGGAAGGCCATTCGGCGAGCGTCACCCATGCGCACCTCGCCGCGGATCCATCCTCGTCCGGCATCGATGGCCTCACGGGGCCTGCCATCACCTGGTTGATGATCCTCGAACAGATGAAGCACGTGCTCGGCGCACGACAGTGCCCAGTCGGCGAGCAGTTGGTGATGTTCGTCCGTCAGAGTGCCTCCGCGGCGGATGGTGATCAGCCGAGGGTCACGCTCCTTCGGGAGGATCGGCACACTTCCACCGTAGCCGCCGCGCAGCAACGTCGCGGACGACGACGCCCGCCGACGGAGTCCGCCGTCGGGCAGCGCACCCGGTGCCTCGCGATGCTGTTGATGTGCTCACCTATTCAGGTGCAGGAGCTTGTCCGGGTTGCCGACTGCGCGGATCACGTGCACCGTCTCGCCGTCGGTCTCGATACTGATGACCGCCATCACCCGGTCGTGGAGCTCGACGACCACTCCGGGCTGACGGTTCACGTCGAGGACCGTAAACGTCGCGCCTGCCCCTGACAACGTGTGAACGAGCGTGATCGCGACCTGGTCCGCGCCCACGAAGGGTGAGTGTGGTGCGCCCGGGATGCGTCCGCCCGAATCGAATTCCCCGATCACGTCGGGTCGAGTACAGCGATGAGACCCGCGAGGTCGCCTTCCGCACACGCTGACGCGAAGCGTTCGGCGACGTGCCGGGTGTTCGCGGAATCGATGTCGAACCGGGGCTCGGGATCCCGGCGGATCGTCGCGCGGGCTCTGCTCGCCAGCTTCCGGCACGCGGCCGGGGCGCGGCCGGTGATCTCGGCGATCTGCTCGAAGGTCAGGCCGAACACGTCATGCATGACGAGTGCCACGCGCTCGGCAGGCGAGAGCTGCTCCATGACCGCGAGAAGGGCGAACCGAACGCTGTCGTCAAGGGTGACCCGATGGCCATCGCTTGCTCGCACGCCTCAGGTGCCCGGTTCGTTCCACCGCGGCCTTGGACTCACGGCGCTATTCGAACTGCGGTGGCCGCGTCGAACTTCGCAGTCCAGATTGAGCCGGCTCCGGCGGCGAGCGCAGCGATGAACGCGAAGATCGCTACCCTGGTAACGATCTTTTCGGCAACAGGGGTTGATGTGGGCGACGATGCTTGCCCCACCGAATGCCACCCAGAAACGGTGATCGAGGATCGCGATCCCGAATGGGTCTGACATATTGGGTCCGCCAGGCTCATGTTCTGCTCCTCGGAGATCGTCAAAAGTGCTCGTCTGGTGGTCTGCGGCGTCCTCACGCCGACGAACTCGCAACCTCCACGGGTCACGCGCATCACGGTGCGACGGCAGCTGTGCGGAACGACGCGACGTAGCCCGGGCATCCGGTCGGTCACCGGTCCGCAACCTCCCACCGGTCAAGTTGCGCCTGGAGAAGGCGCTCGATCGTCTTCTTCATCGTGCATCGACGCGAGGGCCTGGCGCCCTCGCTGCGTCAACTCGTACCTTTTCGCTGGCCGCCCTCGCTCACTTGGCATGCTGCCCACAGTGGCGATCAGGCCGCGCCGATTCAACAGTTGCAGATGCTTGCGGCCATTGGTTTCAGTGAAGCCCAACCTCTCAGAGATGTCATGGGCAGTCCGGCTCCGTTTCGCGAGAAGTCGCAGGACGTCGACTTGACGCGGGCCAGTTACGTAGTATCTCATCGTGTCCGTTGCGGCAACCTGGAAATTGGATGATTGAACGTCAGTGGTGGCTCGCCATTCCTGCTCATTCGCTACAAACACCCGAGCTGTTGTCTTGCCTACTCGACGCGTGCCGTCGATGAGGACAAGATCGTCGTCCATCAGTCTTCGTAACTGCTTTGTGATCGAAGGAACGGACACGGACAGCGCAGTGGCTAGCTCTGACACGGTCGCAGGGTGTCTCGACAAGATGTCAAGAATCATCGGCCGCGTCCCCCCTGGCTCGGTTCGTGTTCGGGCTGCTTGCGTTGTCCCGGCTATGCCCGCCCACCGTTGCCAAGAAGGGGGGTCGTCATGCCAAGTGGCCACCACCAGCACCCGCTTGTCCTTGTCCGGAGACCTTGCTGAAGCGCCTCGCCGCACATAGATGCGGTCAATGAGCAGCAAAAGACTCTCTTTTCGTTCGACGGCGGGCAGGCGGTCCCAGTTGTCAGCCAGCCGAAGAATAGTGCTCTCCTCGGCCTTGCTTGGTAACCCATTGGTCGCCGACTTCTTGCCCTCAGGTCGGATACCTAGTGCCAGGTTCTCAGCCATGGCAATGACCCACTCGCGCACATATCGTTCGAGCGGCCGAGCTGGCATGTCCATCCCTGAACACCGTCCACCCCGAGCGCGGGTGACACAGCGGTAGAAGCGGTACCGTCCGCGTCCGGACTTCGTATTTGCGGCAGCCATGACTGACAGACAGTAGGGACAGCAGACCAGCCCTGTGGGCAGGGACGGGTCTGGGGGACCATCCGCTAGGTGTGACAGCTACACACCTCCTGGACTCATCGTGAGATCCACGATCTCGAGCGGAACGGCGGGTCGCAGGGAGCGGAACGTAAGCCAGTGCTTCACCAGCCGCGCGCCATGCTGCTGCCGTACGTGTGGCATGGTATGGCTAGGGTGGCGATATCGGGAACCGAAGCGATTAGCCGTCCAGCCTGTGTCGTTGGGAGGAGGCTCCCCATGAGCTGCCAGATATCGCTCAAAGAACTTTCCGAAGCCGCCTTGGCTCGGTGCGAGGTTGTTGAGCTTGCGTCGTGCGGTCCTGAAGCCTCTGCGCACAGCGCGTAACGTCGCGATCTCAACCTGCGCTGTACGGTACTCGTCGAGCCGATCTGTGTCGCGGAGGCGCTCGAGCTCGCCCTCACTGTGGATCACTGCGCTGATACGGTCGCCCCAGTTGTAGCGGTTCGGATCGAGAAGATTGGCTGCGATCTCCTCGTCAACGTACCAGCCGTTGAAGATCACGCAGTAGCGCTGTCCGGCGATGTCGAGGTCGAAGTTGGTCTGTAGTGGGATCGCCGGCCAGCAGGCGAATGGTTCGCTCGGTACGTCGTGGTCTCGCTCGGTGTCGGGATGCTCGGGCCAGGGGATGTCGACGAAGTAGCGACTGCCCTCCGGGCAGCTTCCTACGGCCAGGTCGCCATCCTGACCGATAGCAACCATCGGTAACGTGTCGAAAGTTGCCAGCGGATAGCCCGGCGTCGGGTCGATAAGCGCCGAATCTGTCTCAGCGACCCAGTCAGTGAGCGCTACGTAGCCACGATCGCCGATCCAACTGCCGTCGCCGCGACCGTAGCCAGCGGGTCGAAGCAGCTGCTCAGTCGCAAACAACTGGCCGAGGCGCCCCGGCGCGACAGGTGCGCCGAGGACAGTGATGACCGTTTGAGGGGGCAGCGGGGCGCTCATGGCAACGTCGGCGTGCTCCACGGCGGCGCGGAGCATATCCGGCGCGGAGACGACCTCGGGTCGATAACGAATCACTGCGTGTTGTAGGGCGTGCTGGCGCCCAGAGCAACGGTCGGCGTTGATCCACGAGAACCGCACCCAGAACTGCATCTCGGATGGCTGGACAGTGAATGCTCCACCGGATGGGCCAATCTGCCTTCGGAGCTGACCGATCCGTGCGGACTGCCCGGCCTGGGTGAGGTCCGAAGCAGAGAATCCGCAAACCGCTACCATTTCCTCGTCGTGCCGCAGCCACTGGTACATCAGCAACCATTCGGCAGCCACACGGTCTCGATCGATCCCTGGTCGCTGCGCGTCATGAAGGAGTGCGCGGGTGTGTCGGAAGACTCCATGGTGTGGATCCTCGGCCGACGGGGTCATCGGCAATTCGCTGTCCCGTGCCCCTGGCCCAGTGGAAAGCAAAGCCAGATCGTCGAAGCTTGACTGGCGCGAGCTCTCATGAGTGAGAATGAAGCCGTCGAGGCTCTGATCGTCGCTCTGCCTCATGATTTCCCCCGCTCGTTGTTCGTGCTTTTGCTCGTCCTCTTGCGTTCCACGTCACGATTGGTGACTTCTACCGCGTGGCGGCCGCCGACGTCTCGGGCTTGATGTGCTACAGCCGGGGCCTGTATGTCATGCCGCACCGTGGGTCCGACGAAAGGGTACGACGTTGGTCGATTCGGCCGTCTTTAGCTCCTCGACGTGGCGGAACTGCTCCCGAGCGATGAGTCCTACCGGATTACGATCAAACGACTCCGCGGTCTCTGCACCGTCGATCATGACGGCAGCCATCCACTCGTACACGGAGACCCAGGCAGAGGCAACGCTGGTCTCCAAGTGTCCGAACAGCTTGTGAATGGCCCGGATGAGCGAGTGGCCGACGTACACGTACATGTCGTCTGTGACGCCGTGCATCCGGCGGTGTACCACCCCCCAACGACGCAGGTGCGTCTCGACAAGCTCAGGTCGATCCATCGCCTGAATCCCAGCCAAGATCGCACTGAGCAGTCGTTCGTCTTGCTCGCTCATGTCCTCCGCGAACATGACGCGGGTCTGCGGGGCCATCTCGAACAGTTGTCGATAGAACTCGCGCGTCAGCTCCACCTTGTCCTCGGGCAGCCGGGCACAGCTCTTGCGAACGATCTCTACGGTCGAGGGGTCAAACGTGGTCGTGCGGCCTGCATGTGCGGCCTGCTGCTGCAGCTCAACGAGCCGCCGTGGCTCCAGAGGCATCTCTGCTTGACCCCCACTTGGATTAGCACCGAGCGCGACCAGTAGCGGCACCCTAGCGAAGAGTGACGCCTGATGAAAGCTCAGCTTGACAAGTTGGTCAAGACACGCAGTCATACTACTTTGCGTAGTTGCTTAGTTACAATGAGCGCATGGGCATGAGAACGCGGCCAGAAACGCTGCTACATCTCCGCCACGCCAAGATCCAATGGCTAGCCTTGCCTGGTCCGCGGGACGCCCACGGACGAGGCAATCGCCACGGGAGCAGACAAGGGGATGCACCGGGTGGACAACAAGCGGGCAGTGTGGCTCGTCGGGACCGTGTCGGCCGATGACTTGCCACTGCTTCAGGGATTTGTGCGAACCGGACGGGGTTATCAGGGCTTTCACGCGCTCTGCCACTATGGACCTAGCCTGGACGGTCTTAACGACTGGCCAGCGCTGCGGATGGACGTGGTCGGCAATCTCCCAGGTCACGGGTACACCATCGACGAGATCGCAGAGGTCCTGCTCTGGGCGGCGGCGTTCGCCCCCACCTTGACGCTCAAGGTGCACTGCGGCGGCGACCACGAAGATCCCGAAGTGGTGGCAACCATCACGGTTGAAGACCTTGAGGTCACCGTTGGTCCTCCTGAGATTGCACGGCTGCGGGCAACGACGGATGCTGAACGCGTCGACCGAGTTGTTCGTGCCTTGCTCGACGCTTGACGCCGCCCGCAAGGGGGTACGCGTCAAGGGATGCTGAGTGACTGGCCGCGAGCGCCAGCGGGCTGCGGTCGTCCCTTCGTCTAGCCCGAAGTGCGTGGGTTGACAAAGGGGCGAATACGGCGGACCTTGGTCAGCGCCAAGGTCTACCCCGGGCCCGAGGCGGCATGTGCTCCATGTCCCCGACGTGAACGTTCATCGATGGGTGGCGGTGATCAGCGGAGGTACTAGTGGACGAGGACATCGAGCCAGGTGATCTGACTCGAGGCGCCGGTTTCGGGCGAGGAGGTGGCCTCGAGTCATTGGCAGCTCGCCGAGAGGCTGCCGAACGGCGTCTTGTGTCGAGCGTGCGCCAGGCCGAGATGGTCGAGCGTGCGCTACGTGTACTGCACGAGCAGCTGGTCGAGTGCACCATCCCCGACGACAACGGCTCCCTGCACGCCACCGCTCGTGCTTTGTTGGACGTCGCCTACGGCACAGACGCGTATGACGTCACTCTTGTGCCAACGACGGGTCAAGCAGCAATACGCGTCCGACATACGGAATTTGGTCTCGAGGCGGAGGTGGTTGACCCACCCGTTGTTCCTGATCAGGATGCCGCCCCCGCCGGACTGCCCAGCGGCCAGAAGGGGAAGGTTGCTCTAGCCCACGCGCAAGCTCCACAAGGGGCACGGTCAAGATCACCCGAAGATCCTTGATCACTACGGCTGTGAGAGCCAAGTGGATCAAAGACGCTCCCCCTGAGATCTGGTTGCGGCTCCTCAGACCCTGCTCGGCCGAAGCATGGGCCACATGGGCGGCCCGCCCGGAGGGCGGAAGGAATCGCCGTTGTCGCTGTAACCGTGCCGCAGGTAGAGCCGCCGGCTCGAAGGGTTCGATGCGTCTAGCGAAGCAATCACGCCCAAGTTGTCGACGAGCTTGTGATGGTGCTCGAGCATGCTTGCGCCGAGCCCCGCGTTGCGGTGATCTTCGTCCACTGCGAGGAACGCCAGGTGGTGGTGCGGCTGCTGCGGGGCGGCAGCGTGCATAAGTGCCTCGAGCGCAGTAAAGCGTGGCGCATACTGGCCACAGAGCTCAATTAGCCGGTCGTCCGGTTGAGCAGATGGTGAAGGCTCCGGCTCATACACGTCGAACCAAATGGCGACCGCCAGGAGATCTCCTTGTCGGATGTCGCGTCCCAGCTCAACCACACCGTGCTCAATCGCGTCCGCGGCGACGGCGCCGAAGTAGCGCGGCAGGACTATCGGACGGTCGTCCTCTTCCGGTACGACCCACAGCGTGATGGGATCGTCGCGTCGGAAGGCGCGGAACACGAATTCACCGACGTGCGAGGCGTCATCGGGCCCTGCGTTGGCGATCTGCAAGGGTGTGGTCACTAGCCTTCCCAACGGTGGGCCGCGTGATTGGCTGTCGAGCTCCTTACGACGCCGTGCGAGGTCGCAGCCGGACCGAGTCCGATGACGGCGTAGACGTCGGGGCGGGCGAAGCGCAGCCAGATGCCGTACAGGGTGCCCAACACGGCGACCGTCAGGAAGGCGAGGGGCACGCCCCAGCGCAGTGGGCTTGTCTCAGAGACGCCAAGGAGCGTGGCGAAGTTGACGAGCACGAGGACGAGGACGACGGCTACGGCAACGATGGACAGCAGTGGTGCCACTCTGGATCGCCATGCGTTCTCATCGTGCGGGTTGCGAGCGAAGTAAGCCCAGACGGCGATCGAGGTCCAGAAGATTAAGAACAGCACACCGAAGCCGCCGGAAGTGCCGCCATAGAAGAACAATTGCACCAACGGGTCCCAACCGGCGACGGCGTAGGTCACGATAACGATCAAGCCAACGAGCGTTTGAAGGAGCGAAGCTAGCCGTGGCACGCCGTCCGCTCTCGTCGTGCCAAGCTGCACGGGGAATACCCGCTCCCGCCCAAGGACAAAGGTGTAGCGAGCCGTCGTCTGATGGAACGAGATCATGGCCGCGAGCAGTGACGTCACGAACAACACGGAGCCGATATCGGCCCAGGTTGCGCCCAGCTGCTCGCCAGCGGTGCCGAAGAGCAGCCCCGGCCCCTGCTCCTGTGCCGCCTTGACGATGTTGTCTGGGCCTGTCGTAACGATTAAGGCCCAAGAGGACAACGCGTAGAGAGCACCAACGACCGCGATCGAGGCGAAGGTCGCGGTCTTGATCGTTCGATGCGGATTGCGCGTCTCTTCCGTGTAGACAACCGCCGATTCGAAGCCAACAAAGCCGAGGACGGCGATCGCCAGCAGGGCCCCGCCACCCTTTTCAAACAAGGCGGCTGGCGAGAACGCCTGCAGAGCTGCCCCGCTGCCAGCCGGATGGGCCAGGAAGCTGCCGCTATAAATAAGGATGATGAGCATCTCGGCCGCGAGCAGGACCAGGAGTACACGGCCGGAGATCTTGATGTTCAGAATGCCGAGCGTGCCCACGATAGCCCATGCGATCAGCGCGAAGACCCACCACGGGAGGTCGAGCCCAAGGTATTGTTTCGCCAGCGGATTCGCGGCTGTACCCGCGGCGCCATAAAGACCCACCTGCAGGAGATTGTAGGAGAGCAGAGCGACCCATGCGCCGCCAACACCCAACGCCTTATTCAAGCCTTGAGCGATGTAGGAATAGAACGCACCGGAGTAGCCGATTCGTTGTGCCATCGCCACGTAGCCGACTGAGAACAGCGCAAGCACGAGCCCCACAACGATGAAGCCAGCCGGAAGATTCACCAATCCTGTGACTGCAAAGGCGGTGGCAACCACACCTGCGGCCACTGTGAGCGGCGCCGTCGCACCAAGAACGACGGAGAGGACGGCGCGCAGATCGAGCTTGTTGGCGGCCAGGGCGCTTGTGATGGCGTCGTCCCGCCGGTACGTGGAGGTCATGGCATTCCTTCGGTCCTCGGGGTTCGCGTTTAGGTCGTGCTCGTCAGCACGGCTTCCGCCACTGCGGACTCCGTCACGGCGAACAGTTGGGTAATCGGATGATCAGGCGGGAGCTGGCTGAGCCACTCGGGGAGTGCCGCTCGTGCCCGCCCGTGCAGGCCCTCGTCCCACCAAACCTGATCGAGCAAGCCTGCCACGGCGATAAGGCCTATGCTTGTGAGGTCCAGGAGGGTGAGCTCTTCGCCGGGCACCTCGCCTGTGAGCCGCAAGCTGATGCGAACGACTGGGGCTAGTACGGCCGACGATTCCTTCGGCACATATGCGATCCGCTTACTCATCAGTCGTCGACGCGCGACGACCTGTACCACGTCGTCATGAGCCAACCGCCGGCCTACGCGATCCCAGGATTCCAGGGCAAGGTAATCCACCCACGTCCGCAGAGGATGAGCGTTGCTCTCGTGGATGAGCTTGTAGACCTCGGCCTCGATCTCGTCCTGCGGTGGCCACCCGGCATCGAGCAGCTCGACGCCACCATCCGGTGTAATGGTCAGGCATGAGCTGACAACCAGCTCTGCCAGCATGCCGGCTGCGACCGTCAGGCCTGCGATGCGTCGCGCTGCTAGAGGTTCGCCCGACCTTTCGTCCAAGAGCATCAGAAAGACATCGTCCGCGATGCGGCTCATGGCGACCCCCTGTACGCCTATCGAGGAGCCGAGGCCGGTCCTCGCGAGGAGCGATGCCGACACCGGCCGACGTTCTGGCTCATGTGGTCGTGGCTTGCTGTCACCAGAACCGGGCCACCGGTTCCGGGGTCGTCGCCGAGGCAGCCTAGCCACAATCGAGGCGGAACGGAAGAAGGACCACATACCTGTCATACGTGTCCTCGGGCGCCGTAGCACGACAGGAGAGGGGTATCGATGCTCGTGACTCGGTTGATCGCCTCGTCCGCTGCCCTCACGACCCGGCGAGTCGATCGAAGTAATCGCCACCGATGGCGGACCGTGTCGGAGGACTCGCGGCCCAGGCATTGTCAGCCACTCCCCGGTCGCGACACGGTGGTCGACACCTCGATCCGCCCTCCGACCAGCGCGGCAGCGGCCCGACGGCTCGATCCGGGGCGAGAAACCGCCCACGCCACAGTCGGCGCCACGACGGATCCGATCCCGGCCGTGCTGTGAGGGCATGGCCGTGGCGCCGGCGGGGGCTGAGGTCGCACGATGTCCGGGAAGGGATGGACTCGTGACGCCAGGCATCGGAGGAGGTGACGAGGTGGGCGCGACGCAGGAGACCCCCCCGGTGCCCTCGCCAGACGACCGGAACGGCGACTCGGGCCTCGTGATGCGGAGCGGAACCCGCCCGGTTGACGGGCGAGTTCGCGGCGGCAACCGTGCGGAAGGGCGCCAGCGCAGCATCGACTCCGTGATCGGCGACTGCGGCGTCTACGAACATGGGCGTCGCCGTCCGGGCAGGGTGCCCCTGGACGAGGCGGCCGAGGTCGCCCGCCGAACGGAGGGCTTCGTATGGATCGGTCTGCAACAACCCACGGCAGACGACATCGCTGCCGTTGCGGCGAAGTTCGCCCTGCCGGCGTTGGCGGTCGAGGACGCGGTCAAGGCCCACCAGCGCCCGAAGCTCGAGGTCTACGAGGACGTCGTGTTCGTCGTCCTCAAGCCCGTGGACTACGTCGACCATGACGAGGTCGTCGTCGTCAGTGAGATCGCCATCTTCCTCGGCGAAGGATTCGTCGTGACCGTCCGGCACGGGCCGAACACGGTGCTGACCCGGGTCCGATCCGAGCTCGACGCCGGGCCTGCGGATCTGCTGGCGTCCGGGCCTACCGCGGTGCTGTATCGGGCGGCCGACCTCGTGGTGGACGGGTACGAGGCCACCATGCACAGCATCGACGTGGACGTCGACGAGATCGAGGCGCAGGTCTTCAGCGACGACGAGGGCGACAACGCCCGGCGCATCTACCAGCTCAAGCGAGAGATGGCCGAGTTCCGTCGGTCGGTGTTGCCGCTCGGCCCGCCGTTGCAGCGGCTCACGAACGGCGCGGTCCCCGGCGTCGACGAGGCGATGCGGCCGTACTTCCGAGACGTCCACGACCACGTGTTGCGGACCGCCGACGCCATCGAGGCCCACGAGCGGCTGCTCACCGACGTCCTGCAGGCGCACCTGTCACGGCTCAGCGTGCGGCAGAGCCAGCTCGCGCTACGCCAGAACGAGGTCGCGACGCGCCAGAACGAGGACATGCGCAAGATCTCCGCCTGGGCCGCGATCGCCCTGGTTCCCACCGCGGTTGCCGGCATCTACGGCATGAACTTCAGCTTCATGCCGGAGTTGACGTGGCACTACGGGTACTTCTTCGTCCTCGGCCTCATCGCCACCGTCTGTGGGGTGCTGTACGTGCTGTTCCGTCGCAACGGCTGGCTCTAGCCTCGTCGATCCAGGCGTGCGACCCAGAGATCTTCCACCGGCCAGCTGCCGGCCCACTCCGCCGTGGCGATCTCGTAGTAGGCCGGCGTCCTGGAGCCCGGCGGGGCGTAGAGCTCGTGCAGCGCCTCGATGGTGAAGCCGTTGTCGGAGAGGATGCGGATCCAGTCACCGTGACCGGGGTGGAACTCCGTCCCACCGCCCGGCCAGGTGATCCGGTTGAGGTCTCGTTGCGGCCGTTGCAGACACTCGCCGGCGAACCCTTCCTCCTCGGGGACGCAGAGCGTGGCCAGAACGCTGTTGGTCAGGAACACCAGCCGGCCACCGGGACGGAGCAGCCGTGCCGCCTCGGCGACCCACCGCCGCGGATCGCACCACACGCTGGCCCCGTACTCGCTCAGCGCGAGATCGAACGATGCGGCCCGCAAGGGCACGCTCTCGGCGTCGGCCTGGAGAAGCGGGAACACCAGTCGATGGGCTTCTTGACACCGTGCTGCAGTGCGCAGCTGGGCGAGGGTGACGTCCACACCGACCGGGCGGGCACCGCGCCTGGCCAGCCAGGCGGAGAAGTAGGCGGTGCCGCACCCCAACTCGATCACCTCGAGGCCCCGGACGTCACCGAGGGCACCGACGTCGCTCTCGGGCACACGAAACAGCCCCCACGTCACGTCGGCGGCCGACCACGCTCGCGCGGCATCCTGGTCCGTGAACGCCGAGTTCATGATGGTCCACAGGGCGCTATTGGTCGTCACATGAGCACCGACATCCGCCAAGGCGACACCTCCTCGCGCGGACGATGAACCGATCCGCGCGGCGTCCAGGGACCGCCGAGATCAGCTCACGTTGAAGGACGCGGTCAGCGTCGCAGCCGAGCTGTTCCCGGCGTAGAGGTCGATCTCGCCGGGCTCGACGACGAAGGAGCCCCGGTTGTCGTAGAAGCCGAAGTCCTTCTTGTCGACAGTGAAGGTAATGGTGCGCTTGGCGCCGGGATCGAGAGTGACCCGCTCGAACCCACGTAGCCGCCGAACGGGCTGGGAGATGCTCGCAACCGGATCGTGCAGATACAGCTGCACGACCTCGTCACCGCGGCGGCTGCCGGTGTTCGTGACGTCGACCGACGCCCGGACCCTGCCGTTCGGGCTCACCGAGGTGCGGTCGAGACGCAGGTTCGTCACCGAGAAGCTGGTGTAGCTCAGCCCGAACCCGAACTCGTACAGCGGCGAGCACGTGGGCAGGTCGCGGTACCGGGACGTGTACTTCTGCGTCACGTCGCACGGGCGGCCTGTCGGCTCGTGGTTGTAGTAGATCGGAACCTGACCGAGCACCTGGGGGAACGAGACCGGCAGCTTCCCGCCCGGGTTCACCTTGCCGAACAGGACGTCGGCCACGGCGTTTCCGGCCTGCACGCCGGGGAACCAGGCCTCGAGAATTGCCGGACTGGATTGCGCGACCGCGCCCAGCGTGAGCGGGCGCCCGTTGAAGAGCACGACCGCGAACGGCTTTCCGGTCGCCTTGATGGCGTCGATCAGCTGCTGCTGATATCCGGGCAGGTCCAGCGTGCTCCGAGACGCCGCCTCCCCGCTCATCTCCCTGTTCTCACCGAGCGCCAGGACGACCTGGTCCGCGGCGTTGGCGGTCGCGACGGCAGCCGCGAATCCGGCGGTGGAGCCGCACACGTCGTTGTTCGTGGCGGCCGGCGGCTCGGCGTTCACCACGGGGCAGGCCTGCGCGTAGGTCGCGCCGGGGCTCTGCGCCTTGATCCCGTCGTAGAGCGTCACCGCGTCGGCGTCCCGGCCTTGCCCCCACCACGGGCCGAGCATGTCGTGCTGGTCGTTCGCCAGCGGACCGATGACGGCGGTCTTCTTCGCGGGGTCCAGCGGGAGCACGGAGTCCGTGTTCTTGAGCAACACCATGGCCCGCGCGGCGTCGGCGCGCGCCGCGGCGACGGCGTCCGGACGCAGCTGCGCCGAATCCGCCTGGGAGACGTCGACGTACGGGTGCTCGAACAGGCCGGCCCGGAACTTGACCCGCAGGATCCGGCGCACCGCGTCGTTCACCCGATTGATCGAGATCCGGCCCTGGGCGAGCAGCTGCGGGCCGAAGTCACGGATGTTCGTGCTGACCATCTCCATGTCGGTGCCGGCGTTCAACGCCAACGCGCCGGCCGAGGGGCCGTCGGCGGCGACGCCGTGCCCGCAGGGCGGCATGTCGGGGTTCTTCGGCGGGCAGGCGCGCAGCTCTGCGACCGCCGTGTAGTCGCTCTCGATGAAGCCGTCGAAGCCCCATTCGTGCTTGAGGATCTGGGTCTCGGTCTCGGGGTTGGCGCAACCGGGCACGCCGTTGATGGCGTTGAACGAGCACATCGCGGTGTCGGCGCCGGCGTCCACGGCCGCCTTGAACGGCGGCAGATAGAGGTTCCGGAGCCGCTGCTCCGACATGTCGGTGGTGTTGTAGTCGCGGCCGCCTTCGGGTTGCCCGTACGCGGCGAGGTGCTTGACGCTCGCGGCCACCTTGTCCCGAGCGCTGTAGTCAGAGCCCTGGTCACCCTTCACCCGGGCGGCCGCCATCACGGAGCCGAGGTAGGGGTCCTCCCCGCCGCCTTCGGCGATCCGGCCCCAGCGGGGTTCGTGCGAGACGTCGACCATCGGGCTGTAGACCTGCTTGATGCCGACGGCCGCGGTCTCCCGGGCCCCGAACCGGGCGTCGTCGAAGGCCACCTGCGGGTCGAACGAGCCGGCGGTCGCCAGCGGGATCGGGAACACGGTCCGGTAGCCGTGAATGGTGTCGTACGCGAACAGGATCGGGATGTGCAGCCGGGACTGCTCCACCGCGACGTGCTGCAAGTGGTTGATCTTCGCAGGGTCGGTGAGGCTGAAGACGCCGCCGACTCCTGCCTGTGCGTCGGCGTCAGTGACCTGACCGTCGGAGAGAAGCTGGATCTGCTCCAGCTTCTCCTGCAGGGTCATCCTCGACAGCAGGTCGTTCACCCGCCGTTCGATGCCCTGGCTGGCGGCGCCTCGCGTCGCCTGCAGCGCTGTCTCGTCGGTGGAGCTGTCGGACGCCGAGACCCCGCCGGCCAGGGCGGGCACCAGAGCCACCACCGCCAGACTGATGATCACGGTGCGCGGTTTGGGGAGGAGGCCTCGGTACACGCTCATGTCCAACTCCACGCCGTCGAGAAGTCACCGCAAGCGGACCTCACCCTGGTCCTCGATCTTGTGCAGTGCAACTCGAGATCCCTACGGGCAGTGGCGCTGCACGCCCCGGGACGCCGACGGCCCGGTTCGCCGGTGCCGGTCCGTCACGGGCCGAACGACGGACGTCGATGGGGCCTGCGCCTCTGCACGCACCGTAACCGCCGGCGGTGCGTCCCCCCGGTCTGCCGGAACGTGCTCGAACCGGTCCGGCTCAGACGGGAGTCGGGATCCGGTCGGTACCGGGAGCCGTCTGGGCGGCGGCATCGGGTGCAGGACCCTTCGGCGCGACATCCGTCGGCCGCGGTCGCCGCGGCCGCGTGGCCCGGACACGGGTGACGGCGAGATCCACCAGACGCAGGACATCCTCGCGACTGCGCTGTGGCTCATCGTTCCAGCGGGTGAGGTCGCGCACCTGGACTCGCCGCACGTTCGGTGTCGCAGACCGACGCTCGGGCACGGCGCGATCGCCCTCGGCGTCCACCAGCACGCGCCACAGCGCGTCGATCGCCGGCCCCGAGATCCCTTGCTCAGGGCTGTACCAGCGGCCGGCCTCGACGACGGCTCCCACCAGGCAGGCCTGGACGACCGAGCCGTAGCGCCGCGGGGTCAACGCGCCCGCTCCGACGAAGCGCCGCCGCCCGTCCTGCGCCTCCAGCACGTACCAGCCCCCTTGCAGCCAGCCGCGAGCGATCACGGACCTGGCGCCGGCAAGGATCGCCAGCGTGCGCTGCTGAGGATCTCTGTGCGGTGCGGACAGCCGGTCTGCGACCACCTGCCGGATGAAGCTGGCAACAGACATGTCGGTGCTCCTGAGGTCGGGCACGAAACAGGGGCGTGCGCCGCCGCGCGTGCATCGGAAGTATCCCCCCGTTGTCGTCGTTTGCACCCCCTCCGAAGGACGCCTCAGGGTGCTGCCGCTCAGTCGGCGGCGGCCCGGCGGGCTGCCTGCTCGACGCGGTCGTAGTACTCGCGCCACCAGTTCTCGTCCCCCGGCGCCAGGTTGTCGTTGTCCGGCCGCAGGCCCACGGCGCCGTCGATCAGCTCACGGACGATGTCGGCGTGTCCGGCGTGGCGGTGCGTTTCGGCGATCATGTGGACGAGAACGCGGTGCAGCGTGACCTCGCGGCGCTCGGGCGGCCACCAGGGAACGGAGCCCACGGCGTCCAGGGGCAGCGCGTCGATCGTGGCGTCGGAGTGCGCCCAGACGCGGCGGTACAGCCCGATGATCTGCTGCCGCGACTCCTCAGGTGTCGCCCACATGTCGGCGTTGGGTTCCGCGCCCTCCGCCAGCCACGGCAACGGCTCCGGGAAGGGCCGGCCGAACGTGTCGCCCAGATACCCGGCCTCCACGCCGGCGATGTGCTTGACCAGCCCGAGCAGGTTGGTCCCGGTCGGCACGAGCGGCCGCCGGACGTCGTACTCGCCGGCGCCGTCGAGCTTCCACAGCAGGGCCTCCCGTCCGATCTGCAGGTAGCGGCGAAGATCGGCCTTGGGCTCCGCGTCGTCCACTGCCGCAGTCTGTCAGGACCCGGTCAGGGCATGACCTCGGGCTGCAGGACCGGTGGTGGGAGGTACCGGACGTCGAGGCGCCCGTTCCGCTCGTCCACGACCCACGCGCCGGACTTCTCGGTCGCGTTCTTGCCTCCGCGCTGGACCGGCACCGGCAGGCGCACCTGCTCGTCGGACTGCCATTGCGCGAACAGCGCCGTCAGCGTCTCGCCGTGGGTACAGAGCAGGGCCGCCTCACACCCGGGGTCGTCGAGGAACCCGGTGAGCCGGTGGACGTCGGTGTCGGGACCCAGCACGACGTCCTCCTCCACCGCGATGCCGAGGTGACCGGCCAGCGGGTCGACCGTCTGGTGACACCGTCGGGTGGGACTCGTGATGATGCGCACGAGGAGCAGCACGGACAGGGAATCGACGAGTTTGAGCGCCTGTTCCTCGCCACGCGCACTCAGCGGCCGCTCGGCGTCCGGGCGCGTCCACGACCGCTTCTCCAGGGCCTGGGCGTGCCGCAACAGTACGAACATGCGGTGTCCTCGCAGACACGCCCCCGGCGGGACGCGGCCTCACCCTACCCAGGGCGTCTGCGACCGCACGGATCCCCTCGAGTCCGCCCCATGACCGCGCGGTCGACCTCCAGGGGACGATCCGGTGGGCCGGCCACGCATCCGGCGAGGTGGAATCGGGCCTTCCGGCAGCATGATCGAGGCACCCTTGACGTCCCCGCGATGGTCTGTCATGTTCATTGCGCCCAGCAGATGTATCGTTCAAGCAGCTGCGTAGCGGACGGCAACTGATGTACCCACAGTCATCTGGGACCGGCGCCGGCTCCTCCGCACGCCCGCGGCGCACCGTAGGTGGCAGGCGCCGAGCCGAGGGAGGACGCGCCGCTCCCGCCGGGCCGCGTGATTGGCGTGCCGCCGCCGTCCCGCAACCCGGGGCGACGGCCTGCCGCGCACCCCCGAGTCAGCGTCTGCGCAGGTCACAGCATCGTAACGTGCCCTTGACTCGCCGGAACCAGGGGAACAGGGTTCAGTCCATCCAGTTCTTGCGATCGACGCGGCGCCCCGTCCAGATCTCGCGGGCGCTCCCGCACCTCGGGGCATCGGCCAGTACTAACGACGAAGGAGTCATCGATGCGAGGGCTTACCCTCCCCAAGACCTTAGCCGTGGTGGGCGCCGCGACGCTCATGACCTCTGCGTGCCTGAGCTCCGGGGGGAGCTCGGGTGGTGGCGGCGGCTCGCCCTCCGGACAGGCGAGTGGCTCGACCGTCACGGTCTGGACGAGCGTCGACCTGCCGGTCATGAACGGCCTCAAGGCCGGGCTGGCGCCGATGGCCGCGGCCAAGGGGATCACCGTCAACTGGAACAAGGTCGACAACATCAACCAGGTCATCATCACCAAGATCCAGGCGAACGACACGCCTGACATCGCGATGATCCCGCAGCCCGGTGTCGTCTCGGACATCGCCAGCCGGAACAAGGCGACACCGCTGGACGACGTCGTGGACGTGAACGCGCTCAAGTCGAGCATGCTCCCGGGCACGCTCGAGGCAGGCACCATCAACGGCAAGCTCTACGGCCTGCTGGTCAGCGCGAACACCAAGAGCTTCGTCTGGTACCCCAAGAAGGCCTGGGACGCGGCCGGCTACAAGGCCCCCACGACCATCGACGAGCTCAACACCCTCACCCAGAAGATCACGTCTGACAAGACCGCGACAACCCCATGGTGCATGGGTATCGAATCATCGGCTGCCACCGGCTGGCCGGCGACCGACTGGTTCGAGGACCTGATCATGCGGTACGGCGGCACCGACGGGTACAACAAGTGGGTCAAGCACGAGATCAAGTTCGACTCACCACTGGTGCGGCAGGCGGCCGCCGAGTTCCAGAAGCTCATGTTCACCCCCGGCAACGTCCTCGGCGGCCGGAAGGCGATCGCGAGCACCAACTTCGGCACCGCGGGCAACCCGATGTTCCAGGCCAAGCCCGGCTGCATGCTCTACAAGCAGGGGTCGTTCATCACCGGCTTCTTCCCGAAGGACGTGCAGGCGAACCTGCCCACCGACGTCGGCGTCTTCTACTTCCCGCCGGCGCAGGCAGGCGGCGAGAAGCCGATCCTCGGCGGCGGCGACATGGCGGTGCTGCTGCACAACACGGCCGGCGCGCGCGAGGTCATGAAGATGCTCTCGGACAAGAACGTCGGCAACGAGGCGGCCGGCCCCACCAACTTCCTGTCCCCGCACAAGGACTTCGACGTCACCAAGTACCAGGGCGAGATCGCCCAGCAGGCCGCCAAGATCACCTACTCGTCGTCGATCTTCCTCTTCGACGGCTCCGACCAGATGCCCGGCGCTGTCGGCGCTGGCACGTTCTGGAAGGACATGACCTCCTGGATCAGTGGTCAGGAGAGCCTGGACCAAGCCCTCAAGAACATCGACAACAGCTGGCCATCGAGCTGACTCCGGCCCGGGTCGGCCGGGGTGGACGGCCTCTCGTCGTCCGCCCCGGCCGCCCTCGCGCCTTCGTCACGCGAGCGCTAGGCAAGACCCGGGTGCTCTTGCACACTGAGCACTATCGAAGCGACGAGGAAGCAGGGCCCGGCCGAGTCGCATGCCCGCAAGGAGGCGGTGCCTGGTGGGAATCAAGATAGCCAATACGATCTTGACAGTGGTGGCGGGTGTCGGGGTGGCCCTGGTCCTCTACTGGCTGCTCAACAAGCTGGCTGAGCTGCTTCCGGGGCGGTGGGAGGACCGGCTCAAGCCGTACCTGTACATCCTGCCCGCGGTCGCCGCGATCTGCCTCTACGTCCTGTACCCGGGGCTTCAGACGATCGAGTACAGCTTTGCGAACGCGACCAGCACCAAGTTCGTCGGGTTCGACAACTACACCAAGCTGTTCAGCTCCAACGGCTTCCAGCAGACGATCCTCACGACGCTGGTGTGGATCGTCGTGGCGCCAGTGGCGGCGGTCCTGCTGGGTCTGCTCGTGGCGACGCTGGTCGACCGGCTCAGCCCGCGCGGCGAGAAGACGGCCAAGACCATCGTCTTCCTCCCGCTGGCGATCAGCGCGGTCGGCGCCGGCACGATCTGGCGTCTGGTCTACGCCTACGCGCCCGCCGGGCAGCCGCAGATCGGCATCCAGAACGCGATCGTCACCGCCCTCGGCTTCGACCCGGTCGCCTGGCTGACGATCCGCACGTTCTACCTGAACACCCTGCTCCTGATCGTCATGTTCCTCTGGCTTCAGATGGGCTTCTCGATGGTCCTGCTGTCGGCCGCCATCAAGGGCGTCCCGACGGACACGATGGAAGCCGGCCGCGTCGACGGCGCCAACGAGCGGCAGATCTTCCGCAGGATCGTCGTGCCGCAGATCATGCCGACGGTGGTGACCGTGTACGTGACCGTCCTGATCGGCGTCCTGAAGCTCTTCGACGTCGTCTACGTGATGACCAACGGGAACTTCAACACCAACGTCCTGGCGACCGAGTTCTTCAATCAGTTGTTCACGAACTTCAACAACGGCTTCGCAGCGGCCATCGTCGTCATCACGATCCTCGCGGTGATCCCGGTCATGATCTTCCAGGTGCGCCAGTTCCGACTGCAGGAGGCCAACCGATGACCAGCACGGTTCAGCCCGGGGCACCCACCGCCACCGAGCCCCGGACCAGCCGGTTCACCCGCCGGCCGCGGACCACGGAGGAGTCCCCCGCGCACTGGTCGGTCAAGGCCGCGGTCGTCATCATCTGCTTCTTCTGGATCGTTCCCGCGTTCGGGGCGCTCATCACGTCCTTCCGGAACGAGGCCGACGCCAACAACAGCGGCTGGTGGACGGCGCTCAACCCGGCCAACTGGGGCAGCTTCACCTTCGGCAACTACCACGACGCGATCGTCAACGCCCAGCTCGGGCAGGCCTTCATCAACAGCTTGGCCATCTCGCTGCCGGCGACCTTCATCCCGATCCTGATCGCCGCCTTCGCCGCCTACGCCTTCACGTTCATGCAGTTCCCGGGCCGCGACGTGATGTTCCTCATCATCGTCAGTCTGCTCGTCGTGCCGAACTTCGTCGCGATGGTTCCCCTGCTCCAGATCTACGGCAGCCTGGGCCTGGGGGGCACGTTCGTCTCGGTGTGGCTCTTCCACATCGGCTTCGGCATGTCGCTGGCCATCTTCCTCTTCCGCAACTACATGGCCACCCTTCCCCGAGAGATCATCGAGTCGGCGAAGGTGGACGGCGCCAGTCACTACGCGACCTTCTACCGGCTCATCCTCCCCATGTCGACACCGGTCCTGGCCTCGTTCGCGATCTTCCAGTTCCTGTGGGTCTGGAACGACCTGCTCGTCGCGCTCGTGTTCATCGGACCGGGCGAGAACGCCCCGCTGACCGTCGCCGTCAAGAACAACCTCATCGGTCAGCAGGGGCAGGGCTGGAACATCGTCACGGCCGGCGGAATCCTGACCCTGATCCTCCCCGTCATCGTCTTCCTCTCCATGCAGCGGTACTTCGTCCGTGGCCTGACGGCCGGCTCGGTCAAGGGATGACGTCGACGCTCGCCGTCCCGAGATCCGAAGGCAGAGCCTAGGATCCCGGGATGAGCGAGCCTGCCGCCGAGCCCCCGCCGCGGTCGCGGCCGCGACGCCGACCGCGGTGGGGGCTCCGCACGCTGGGGTTCCTCGGTCTTGCGCTGCTCGCGATCGTCACGTCGGCCAGCCTCGGCGGTCACACGTTCGGTACCTTCGGGTCCTTGGTCTTCGGCCTGGCGGGGGCGGCGTACTGCAGCGTCAAGGGCGTCCGGGAGACGCTCAACAGCGACGCCTACGCGATGCTGACCGGCCGGCGACCGACGGCGTCTCGCGGCGAACGGCAGGACACGTCGGGCGACGCGCGGCGCTGATCGGCGGGCGTTCGGGCGCCGGCGTCATCCGGCCGTCCGGACGGCGAGCTGCCGGGCGCCGGGCAACGTCGGCGCGAGCGCCGAAGCCCGACCTGTCGTCGGTCCGATCAGCATCAGCCGGCCCACCGCGTCCAGGCTGAGGACGCGGCTGCTGTCCGGGGTCCACACGACGGTGCCCTCGCCGGGAGCCACCGACACGGCGAGGGTGCGGACGCGGCGGGCCAGAGGGACGCCGGGGCCGATGTCCACGACGGCGAGACTGACGGACACCGGCTCGCGCAGCACGTAGAGGACGACCTGGCGATGGTCCGGGGCGAGCACCCCGTGTGGGAGCTGTGGCCCGATCGGGACATCGAGGTCGCGCGGCGGCGCGTTCGAGGCTCGCAGAAGCGTCCGCCATTGACCGCGGGGGTCGCGATCCAGAGTCAGCAGGGCGCCCGGACCGACGGCGAGCAGGATGGCGTTGCTCACGTGCATCCGTCCCGAGGGGCTCACGTGATAGAGCCCGCCCACGCCTTCGAACAGCACGCCGCCGGCACCGTCCGTCATCGGGCCGGTGGTCGCGAACTCGGGTACGGGGACGGCCACCCGCGTCTGCGTGCCGTCGACGGCTGCGAGCGTCATCAGCGTCGTCCGGCCGGACGGGACCTGCGTCCACACGTGGTCCAGGTCCGGGCCGGGCAGCACGCTGCCGGCGCCCGCCAGTCGCGCCGGCATCTCGGCGGCCGGACCGCCGTCCGGCACCACGTAGCCAGGCCCCTCGCCGATGGGCCGGATGAGGACGGCGTGCCTGACCGGCACCAGCGACACCTGGCCCTCGCTGATGTCCGGCAGCGCCGTCCGCGTCACTCGACCCGTCGCCGGATGGATCCGGAGCAGCACGTCGCCGCCGAGGGCGAACACGTGCCAGCCGGGTGCGGCACCCGGCAGCGGAGCAGGCAGCATGCTGCTCCGGACGGCGGGCGGGCTCGCCGGCGACGTCCACGGCCGGACCCCGGGCCTGCGCCAGGCCTCCACCCCGGCGACGGCCGCCAGGGCCAGCCCGCCTGTGGCCAGGAGCAGTCGTCTCGACACCGCGCCCGAGCCGGGGGCGACGGGATCAGCGTCGGGTGAGCCATCGTCGACAGGCGTCTCGACCCGCCCGACGACGCCGAGATCGAGCACGTCCTCCGGCTCGGCGCTCACGTCTCCATGCTCAGTCCGCTGCCGCCCCCCGGCCACCGCGCAGCGTGATCACAACCCTTGGACCGTCCAGTCGTTCCCCGCGTCCAGCCGGAGCGCGAGCAGGGCGTCCAAGGCGATGGACTCCCCGTCACGAGCGCCGGCGCCGACCTGCAGTGGGGGTTCGGCGGGTTGCAAGGTCACGCCGAACAGACGGGACCGCAAGCTCACGGGACTGACCAGGGTGTAGTACTCCCCGTCGGGTGTGACTCCGAGAGAGCCGTCGCGGGCGAGGTACCAGCCCTGCAGTCCGGTCCGATACGTGGGCTTGCCGTCGCCGGCCCGGGCCAGCAAGGGGCGAGTCCCCACGCCGCGGCGGCGGGGCTCGTCGGCGAACGCCCTGACCATCTCACGAGCCCGCGCGGTCTCCTGCGCCCGGATCCGGGCGAGGCGGTCGGCGTGCGCCGCGGCGGTCTCCCGGCGACGGCTGGCCCACTCCTGTGGATCCGGCGGCGGGGCATCCGGCGGCGGGGCATCCGGTGGCGAGGCATCCGACATGGATCAGCTCCGGGGCGGCAGCGGCCAGAGCGGATCCGCCGCCGAGCGGTGGTGGATGACGTGCACATGGTGGATGACGTGGATGTGGTGCAGCACCGAACCCGTGACGGTGAGGTCCACCGAGCGCGGCTGCGAGGGCGCCGCCAGTGCCCGGCGCGCGACGTCGACCGCGATGCGCATCGCGACCGTCGCGGCGGCGGCCGAGGCTCCGACGACGACGGGGTTGCGGGCCAGCTGCGGCAGAGCGGTGCGCAACGCCACGGCCCTGCTACGCCAGATGTCGGGTGCGGATGCCCGGCGGATCGCTACCTCGAGCGAGGAACGGGGCGCGCCCTCGAGTGTTCCTTCGACCGGCTCCTCGGGTGGCTGCTGGACCGGTTCGTCGACCGGCTGCTGGATCGGCGGGGGTGGACCGTCCGGGGGGACGTCGTTGTCGTTTGCCATGCTCGATGATGCGCACGCCTCGGCGTCCCGGTCCACCGTGCGCGCCCTCCACCGAGGCGGGCGAGCCGCGGCGGCGTCCGGAGTCCGCGCCGGGCGTTGCTGGCACCCAGTGGATCAGGTCTGCGACGTGAGGGCGCCGATGCGCATCCGGGCGTCCGCCCTGCGGTGCACCCGCTCCCCCAGCAGGTACATCGCCGCGCCAGCCACCAGCGAGGCCAGCGACACCAGGAGCACCGACCATGACCAGGTGCCCCATTGGATCGTGGCGCCGAGGACGTGCAGGGAGGCCGCATTGCTGATCAACGGTGTCCAGGAGCCGGAGAGAATGGCGACGATCGCGGCCGCCGACGACACCGCGCCCACCCCGCAGGAGACCGCGAAGGCCGTCCGGCGCACCCCGCGCCGCTGCTCCACGCGGTCGGCCGACCGCTGGGTGCGGCTGAGCAGCACCGCGTCGATGAACAGGAAGACCATCGACAGGCACCAGACGAGCGCGACCGACGCCTGGAGGACGTCGTAGGTCCTGGTCTGGATGTCGGCCGGCGAGCCGCCGAACCCCAGCACGGGCAGCACGATGAACGCGAGCGAGACGACAACCGCGACGATCATGGTCTGCGCCCAGACCGCGTTCGCCGGCGCGGCCTGCCGATTGAGGCGCGCCAGGTACTCGGGCAGCATCCGGTCCAGGGCGGACACGAAGAGCAGGCGCGAGAAGGCGTACTGGTAGACCGCGCCCATCATGATCGTGCAACCGGCGAGCACGAGGGCCGCCGTCTTCCCGGCCGCGGGCCCGAAGGACAGCGTGATGGCCTGCGGGATCGGCGTGATGGCCGACGAGGTGGCGTCGGCCGGCGGGACCGTGACCATGATGCCCCACGTCACGGCCAGATAGCTCGCCATGATCGCCGGGCAGCCCCAGCGGAGGAACCGCGCCGGCCGCACGGCGGAGCGGATCTCGGCCCCCATGTTGAGCGGCACTTCGACGCCCAGCAGGGCCAGCACGGCCAGCCCGAAGAACGTCCAGTTGGCGGTGTTCAGCCCGTGCGCGGACGACGGCGAGTAGGCGGCGGCGACCGTGGGATCGACCGCCGCCGTCGAGCCGGCCAGCAGGTGGTGGGCGCCGGCCGCCAGCACCACGACGACGACGACGAGGTAGATGCCGATCGCCACGTTCACGGCCGTCTGGACGACGCGCAGGCGGAGCGCCGCGATGCAGCCGGTGACGGCGACGATCGCGACCACGGCGATGCCCTGCATCTCCACGCTCGCGGAGCCGACGACGTCCGGCAGGACATAGCCCAGGAACCCGAGCGCCACCGGGCCGAGGGCGACGAGCGCGAGCAGCCCCGGCCACCAGGAGCAGAACCCGGCGAAGAAGCCCCAGAAGGGGCCGAGCGCGCGGTGGGTCCACAGGTAGATCGAGCCCTCGCCGGGCAGCAACCGGGCGAGCCGCTGCGTCGCCACCGCGCCGGGCACGAAGAACAGGGCGAACGCGAGCACCCACCACGCGAAGGCGGCCGGGCCGGCCGGCTGGATGGCCGCGCCGTTGCTGATGAACAGCGTGATCGCGATGAAGATCACCCCGAGGTCCCGCGTCGTGAGGACGCGCGGGAGCATCATCGGCGCGAGCCGCTCGGAGGCCAGCTCGCGCACGGGCGTGTCGGTGGAGCTCATGGTCACCGCCGGGTGATCGCAGGAATGGGGCCGGACGTGTCGTCGACGAAGTCAGGGGCGGGACGGCCGAGCAGGTATCCCTGGGCCCCCCGGACCTGCGCCGCCCTGGAGGACACGGAGGTGTCCCGGATGAGCTCGAGCATCGGCTCGGTCTCGATCCCCTCCGCGATCACGTAGCTGCTCGTCTCGCGGGCGTACGCGAGGATCGCCGCCAGCACGGCGCGCGCGGGCTGGCGCTCGAGGGCATCCACGATGATCGCTCGGTCGATCTTGATGAAGTCGGCGTTGACCAGGCGCATCACCTGCAGCCCGCTGTCCCCGGCGCCGACGTCGTCCAGGGCGATGGCGATCGCGTGCCGGCGTAGCTCGTCGAGGCGGTGCCGTAGGGCGAGCCAGTCGACGGCACCGTTCTCGGTGATCTCCACCGTCAGCGTGCCCTCGGCCAGGCCCGCGGCGGCGAGCTGCGCCGCGAGCGCGGCCGGCTCGAACTCGGGATCGGCGAGGGTGTAGGGACACAGGTTGAGGAACAGCCGCGTCCCGGCGGGGAGCCGCGCGGCCGCGGCAAGGGCCGTCGCCGTGCACAGCTCGTCGAGCCGGCGCGTCATCCCCAGTCGCTCGGCGGCCTGGAACATCTCTCCCGGGCCCTGGAACCCGGTGCCGGCAGCGGGCCGCGCCAGCGCCTCGTAGGCCAGGATCCGCCCGTCCTCCAGATCCCAGATCGGCTGGAAGACGACCGCCACCGATCGCGCCGCCAGCAGGCTCTCCAGCGCAGCGCGCTTCTGCGCCAGCGCGCCGACCCCGCCGCCGTGCCCGAAGACGACGACCCGGTCCCGGCCGCTGCCCTTCGCCGCGTACAGGGCCGTGTCGGCCCGATCCACCAGGTCGTCGGTGTCGGGAGCGCCGGAGTCGAAGACGGCGATGCCGCAGCTGAGGGTCTCTTCGCGGTACAGCGCACCGAACTCGCAGCGCAGGCCCTCGATGACGGCGTGCGCTTCGGCCGCCTCCACGCCGTGCAGGACGACGGCGAACTCGTCACCGCCCAGCCGGAAGCCCCGGTGCCCGCCGGGCAGCGTACGGAGCAGGTGCCCGACGCCCATGAGGACCTGGTCGCCGTAGCGGTGTCCGTGGTCGTCGTTGGCACGCTTGAAGTGGTCGATGTCGAGCAGCGCGACGCTGAACAGCGTCTGGTTCCGGAGCGCGTCGAGCGACGCGTTGATGATCTCCTCCCGGAAGGCGGCGCGGTTGCCGAGGCCGGTCAGCGAGTCGCGCCCGGAGTCGTTCAGCGCCCGGCGGTACCGGCCGGCGAGGTGGCGCCCACCCGTCAGGTAGAAGACGGCGACGCCGAGCAGAATGCCCAACACGAAGATCGGCAGCATCCGTCGCTTCAGGCTTATGAGCCGGGACTGGACGACGTCCTGCGACCGCACGACGACCAGGACGGGCCCGGTACTGGCCTGAACCAGGGCGTACGTCGTGAGCCTTTCCCCCGACTGCCGCGTCACGGGATTCCCGGTCGCGGCCACGGATCGGACGGCGGCCGGGTCGACCTCGGGCGCCCCACCGCCCGGCGCCTCGGACGCGGCGGACCGGCGGGTCAGGAACACGTGACCGTTGGTGTCGAGCAGGGACGCCGACAGCGTGCCGTCGCCGCCCGCGATCGAGTCCAGCGCGAAGGCCTGGCTCTGCGCCGTCTGGGGTCCACCCGCCCACCCGAGAGCCAGGGCCTGTGTCTTCGTCGTCAGGGTGAGGTCGTTGACGACCTGACGCCCGAGCTCCTCACTGGCGAGGGCGTAGTCGATGGACGAGCTGATGAACAGGCTGGCCGTCATGGCGGCGACGAGCCACAGCGCGAACGCCCAGGCGCCGGCGCGGCGGCCGCCGTCGTCCGACCCGAGTTCGGTCTCGTGAGCGTCCTCGGGCACCCGAGGGGCCGGTACGGCCCCGGCGGGTCGAGCGGACACGAGGACTCCCTGGTGAGTCGGCGACCGGCGTAAGGGCGGTCGACGGCGCGGCGCGGCCCACTGGCCACCTCCTTGTGATTCGGCCGCGCCGACGTGACCTTGAGCGCCGCCGCCGGGCCCCCCGTGCTCGCCTCGTGCGGGCGTGCGAACGCGGCGCCGTCCGCCCCGGGTCGATGTGGGGCGGGCGGCGCCGCGTGGTCAGCGCTCGGATGGGCAGGTCAGGTCAGGAACTCGACCAGCGGGAAGGAGCGGTTCTTCCGGGGCGGGATCACGTAGTTCTGCCGGTGGGAGGCCGCGATCTTCGAGTTGATGCCGGCCGCCGTTCCGTTCACCGAAAGCGTGCTGCCGTCCGGGAGGTGTCCGTCCATGGACATCCGGGCGCGATGGAAGGCCAGGTGGCTGGGGACGAACGCGACGAAGTGCATGCCCGGCGTGTTCGGGTTGCCGATCGTCGCCACGTCTGCCGGTGCCCACGCGAACGGGTTGTCGAGGGTGTTGAAGTCCTCCCGCACCGGTATCGCCGTCCCCTTCTTCCGGACCCGTCCGTAGTTGTCGATCGAGTCGCTCGCCAACCGGGTGGCCTGCTGGAGCAGCGAGTTGTGCCCGGCCTTGCCCTGTTGGGCGTCCGCCTTCACCTGGGCCAGGGAGGTCACCTGCGCCGGACCGTTCGGAATCGTGACCGTCGACGGAGACGCCGGGACGGGGGTCTGCGGCGCGAACATCTGCTGCACCCGCGTCCCGTAACCCTGCGCGTACCACTCGTCGAGCTTGAAGTACAGGTGCGACAGGTGCATCGCGCAGCCGGCGGCGAAGTAGCCGGCCGGGTACTGGTCCGTCACGCCACGGAGGGTCTCGAAGCTGGGGATGTTGTCCGGCCCGAGCGCCTGCGTCTGCGTGCTGGTGAACCCCATCATCAGCTGGGAGTTGTCGGGGATCAGAGCGGCGGCCGTCGCGCCCCGCTGGAGGCCCAGCGTCTTTCCGTAGCTCTGCTGGTTGAAGCCGCGGCCGAGGAAGCCGATCCGCTTGGAGGTGAGGTCGAACAGGTCCCCGATGTACGCGCCGCTGTTCTGGTCGTCGAACAGCTGCGACTCGACGAGCTGCAGGATGCTCTGCTTGTCGCTGCGGAACTTGAACATCACGTGGTTGTCCTCGAGCTCGACCGTGCTGGGATCGCTCGGGAACGCGATCGCGTCGACGACGGCGAGCTGCTTCGGCGAGCTGCCCGGGACCCCGGGCAGGTACTTTCTGCTGAGCGTGTTGCCGGCCGTGGTGGCGGTGTCGCCGAAGAACGTGCGGAAGTACGGCAGGCCCCAGCCGACGACGATCGTCAGGCCCGCGGCCGTGTCGGGATACGGGCTCTCGACCTTGAGGAGCGCGTTCTCGACTCGCGTCTTGGCCGCCTTCAGGGCCGCCGACGTCCAGGTCGTCGTCGACTTCAGCTTCGCCGTGAACACGTCGTTGAAGATCGGCGGGATGACGACCGTCTGGCTGTTGTCGACGATGACCTCGAGCTGCTCGATGAGGTACTGCTCCTGCAGCCGCCGCACCACCGTCGCGGCCTCCGCGGACTGGGGTCGGACGACGTCGCCGAGCGCCTCGTAGATCCCGCGGGCCGAGAGCGATCCGACGCCGATCGCCGCCGCCCCCTTGATCAGGTTCCGTCGCCCGACTGCACGCTGGTCGACGTCCTGGGACCGATTGTCCTGCGTCATACCTGTCGTCCTCCTTTCGCCGCAGGCGACCCGGTCTGCCGGCTTTCGCCGCGGGCGACCCTACGTGCTCCGTTGACAGTCGTGACTGGTGGGCTGCGTGCAGGTCAGGTAGGCGCGGTCCACGACGGGAACGGCGGTGCCGTCGGCGGTGATGACCTCACGGGTCACGACGACCAGCCACATCGCGGGAGCATTGAACTGCGGCACGAGCTTGAGCCAGTGCAGCAGCGTGTAGGTGGTCGGGTACGGCGGCGGCGCGATGTACGAGTAGGTGTTGTCGACCTGATCGCCCGTGTAGCCGCCGGTCGGCACAGGGGCGATGCGCTCGCCGGTCAGGTTGCGGGCGGAGGCGGTCGAGGCCACCCGCAGGCCGCCGCCGGAGGTCGGCGTCGTGGCGGTTCTGATCGTCATCTGGCCGTGGAGGTTGACGACGTCGGTGTTGCAGAGGTTGTCGACGACGAGGGCCGGGACGTCGATGGTGATCTCGGTGTACTGCGTCTGGCCCGTCGTCGCCGAGGCCGACGACTGCGTCAGGAGGCCGCCGAACAAGGCCATCGCGAGCGACATGGCGACGAGTACCGCTCCGCGCAAGGACAGACGGCGCAGACGCGGCGACCGCACGGGGAACCGGCGGTGTCGTGGCTGAGAGCTGGTGCGCATGCTTCACTCCAGGTCGAAGAGACCCAGTACTCCTGGGTCAGCTGGTATGTCCCCCCCGAGTTGTCCAAGGCGCCCCCGGCTCCCCCCCGGATCGCCCTCCCGCGCGCTTGTTTCCCCCGGCCCCCGGCGACATTCACCGACAGTGCAAAGATTGGCGGAATTCGCACTTCTCGACTACGCGGCGTGACTGGCGCTCGATCGGAATCGCGGCGGCAGTTCGGGCCTCAGGGCAACAGCCGGTCCCGGACCTCGCCGGACCAGTGCAGGAGCAGGAGAGTGGCGTCGTCACGGAGCTGCGCCTGCTGGTGGGCCAGCAGCTCCCGCACCGTCCGGCGGACGGTCTCGTTCGGGGGCAGCTCTGCGGCCAAGTTGCGGGTGATCAGGTCGACGAGCCGATCCAGGCCGAAGAGCTCTCCGGACGGCGACCGCGCCTCGACCACCCCGTCCGTGTAGAGCAGCACGTAGTCGCCGCGCTGGAGGTGCTCGCTGCTCACGGCGAACGTCCGGCTCGGCTGGCCGCCCTGGGCCACGCCGAGTCCGAACGGGAGGTCCGGCTCGCTGGACAGCCGGCGGACGAGGTGACTGTCTCGCAGTAGGAGGGGTTCGAGGTGGCCGACGTTGATCCAGGACAGGACGCCGGTGTCGGTGTCGAGCTCGGCCAGCACGGCGGTCGTGAACGCCTCCCCGCCGAAGGCGGTGAGAACTGCCTGCTCGACGGCCTCGGCGGCCGCGGTCAGGGATCGGCCGGCCCGGCGGGCGTTGCGGTAGGCCGCCACCGAGATCGTCGCGAGCTGGGCGCTCTGCAGTCCGTGCCCCATGCCGTCGAACACGGCGAACGAGGTCCGATCGCGCTCCACGGCGTAGTCGACGGAGTCTCCCGCCACCTCGTACGCCGGCTTGAGCGCGCCTGCCACCATGTGTCGGAATGGGAACAGGGTCGATCCAGCTGGCGCGGGTCTTCGGGATCCGCATCGGGGCCAGCCCCAGCTGGTTCCTCGTCGCCCTGATCTTCATCGTCTGGCTCTCCACCGCCTACGACGGGGAGTACGGGCAGACGACGGGCTACGTCATGGCGGTCACGTCGGTGTTCCTGTTCTTCCTCTCGCTGACCCTGCACGAGCTCGGCCACGCCTGGGTGGCGCGCCGCAACGGCATCGACATCGCCGGCATCGACCTGTGGTTCTTCGGGGGCATCGCGAAGCTCAGCCGCGACAGCGAGTCGCCGGGCGAGGAGTTCCGCGTCAGCGCCGCCGGACCGGCGGTGACGCTGCTCATCGTGGTCGTCGCCTGCATCGTCGGCCTGGTCGCCGGCGGCCGCGACGACTTCGGCGACGCGCTCGTCCTGCGCGACCACCCCGGGCCGGCGCTCGCCGTGCTCGGCTGGCTGGCGCTCGTCAACGCCGGGCTCTTCGTCTTCAACCTCATCCCCGCCTTCCCGCTCGACGGGGGGCGCATCGCCCGCGCGATCGCGTGGAAGTTCACCGGCGACCGCAACCGCGGCACGCGCTTCTCGGCGCGGCTCGGGCAGGGCTTCTCCTACCTGCTCATCGCGCTCGGCATCGTCCTGCTCATCCGCGGCGACGCCGGCAGCGGGATCTGGTGGATCCTCATGGGCTGGTTCCTGGGCCAGTCGGCGACCGGCGCGGTCGTCTCCAGCCGCTTCTCCGAGCGCCTGGAAGGCGTGACGGTGGCCGACGTCATGGACACCCAGCCGGTCTGGGTGCCGGGCGACACGACCGTGCTCCAGGCCCAGGACGAGTTCTTCCTGCGCTACCGCTGGCCGTGGTTCCCGGTGGCCGACCCGACCTCCGGGCGCTTCCTGGGCCTCCTGCACCAGCGCCGCGTCGACGACGCCGTCCAGGAGGGCCGCCCCGCGCTCCACGTCTCCGACGTGGTGGACGCCGAGGGCGACGAGGCCTTCAGCGTCCAGGACGACACGCCGATCGAGCATCTCCTCGGCTCCGAGGGCCTGCGCTCGCTCGGCGCGCTGATGGTCATCGACCGCGACGATCGCCTCCGCGGCGTCGTCACGATCGAGCAGGTCCGCCGCGCGCTCTCGGCGGCCTCGCCGGGGCGGGTCTGACGACCGACGGGCCCGCCGCCGCAGACCCATCGAGCACCCCTGGTACATAGACTCCAGGGAGCATGCCTGCACACGACGTCCTCATCATCGGCGCAGGTCTCGCCGGGCAGCGCGCGGCGCTGGCCGCGGCGGACGCCGGGGCGTCGGTGGCGCTCCTGAGCAAGGTCCACCCGGTGCGATCGCACTCCGTGGCGGCGGCCGGCGGCATCAACGCGGCGATCAACCCGGCCGACGATTGGCGCTCGCACGCGTTCGACACGGTCAAGGGCTCGGACTTCCTGGGCGACCAGGACGCCATCGAGATCATGTGCAGCGAGGCGCCGGGGGAGGTCCTGCATCTCGAGCACATCGGGGTCACCTTCCACCGCAACGAGGCCGGCGAGCTCGACCTTCGCGCCTTCGGCGGCGCCTCCATGAAGCGCACCGCCTATGTGGCCGACATCACCGGCCAGGCGATGCTCCACGTGCTCTACGAGCAGATCCTCAAGTACTCCGATCGCATCGATCGCTTCGAGGAGTGGTTCGTCACCTCGCTGATCCTCGCCGACGACGGGGCCTGCGTCGGCGCGGTGGCCCGCGACATCCGCTCCGGGCGCATGGAGACCTTCGCCGCCAAGAACGTGATCCTCGCCTCCGGCGGGGCCGGGCAGTGCTACAAGCCGACGACCAACGCGCTCATCTGCACGGGTGACGGCATCGCGCAGGCCTTCCGGGCCGGCGCGCCGCTGATGGACATGGAGATGATCCAGTACCACCCGACGACGCTCGCCGAGAACGGCTTCCTCATCACCGAGGGCGCCCGCGGCGAGGGCGCCCACCTCCTCAACTCCGAGGGCGAGCGCTTCATGGAGAAGTACGCGCCCAACAAGATGGAGCTCGCCTCGCGCGACGTCGTGTCCCGCGCCGAGCAGACCGAGATCAACGAGGGCCGCGGCGTCGGCGAGGGC
>Ga0081540_1000358_pt1 | contig 46046 bp, 36 predicted proteins | sample TabmetS2T1R1_FD_71024 | JGI IMG/M metagenome (GOLD analysis project Ga0081540, IMG submission 71024) | Tabebuia heterophylla rhizosphere microbial communities from the University of Puerto Rico - S2T1R1 | ecosystem: Host-associated > Plants > Roots > Rhizosphere ...
GCGGCCCCGAGCGGAGGCTCGACCTTCGCCGGCTGGTCGGGCGCCGGCTGCGCCGGCACCGGCACCTGCGTGGTGACGATGAGCGCCGCCAAAGAAGTGACGGCGACGTTCAACCCGCCGGCTGCTGGCGGAGGCGGCACGGGAGGTACCGGAGGCGGCACTGGCGCCGGCACCGGCACCGGCACCGGCGGAGGTACCGGCGGCAAGACGCAGGCCGAAATCATCAAAGAAAAGCGCCAGAAAGCCCTCAAAAAGTGCCGCAAGCTGCACGGCAAAGCGAAGTCTCGCTGCGTCAAGCATGCAAATGAAATTGGAAAGCCCAAGAAAGGCAAAAAGAAAAGCCGGCCCGCCGCAGGCAGTGGGGCGCAGGCGTTCGTCGGCTGGCACTTGGAGCTGTTCTAGCCCATCAGGACGGGCAATGCGCGGCCTCGGGTGGGGGGTCTCGCGCACGGGGGCGCTCCCCGACAAGGGGGGCAATCAATGGGCCGCCGCCGAGAAATCGGCGGCGGCTCCGCGATGAGGGGGTGAGATCGGCTTAGCTGAACGGCGGGCGCCTGCCGGCCCAGGGGCGCTCGGCCTCGATCTGGGCGGCGAGCGAGAGCAGCAGGCCCTCGCTGTTGCGGGGCGTGATGTCGTTGCCGACCATCCCCCAGTCGGGGTCGCGCCGGCTCACCTCGTGGCCGAGTGAGGCGAGCAGCCGGCCGGCGTCGACGACGGCCAAGCCGGACGCGAACCAGATCCGGATGATCCTCTCGCGGCGGTTGCGGCCGAGAGGTCCGATCCGCGAGATCGCCCAGATGCGGAAGGTGTTCAACTGAGCCTCAAGCGCTCTCGCCACAGCAGCTGACGCCTCCCATCGCTTGAGTACCACGCCGTTTCCGGCCTCCCGACGGGCCGGAAAATCGGCGTGCTTGCGATCCAGACATATAAGTACGCAAAGTACCTCTCTGTTTACTCAGAGATATCTTTATATTAACCATGTGCTTATCACCTAGGTCTATTCGTGTACTGCCTCGCGGACCTCCGCGAGGTGACATCCAGGCAATAAAGGAGAAGAAACCAGCATGTTTATTTTTAGACGGACGCTGGCGACAACAGGCGCACGAGCCACCATCCCTCTCGCGGTGATGGCCCTCGTGCTCGCCGTTGGCGCGATCATGGCCAGCAGCGCAGCGGCTTCGCCGATGTGCGAAGGGGCCAACATCAAGGGCAAAGGCGCCTCGCTGCAGAAAAAATCGCAGGAAATCTGGACGGGCCATCTTGCCGCCTCGCCCTTCACCACAAGCGGCACCGGCTACGACGAAGTCTGCGGCGCCAGCCCGACAGTCACGTATGAATCGACCGGCAGCGGCCCGGGCCTGACGGCCTTCCGCTTCAACGGCGCGGGCGAAATCAACCACGAATACCAGTACATCGGCTCCGACGACGCCCCGACCGCGGCGCAGATCACGCACGGCCAGGAAGTCGCCGGCACCGCCAAGGCCGTGATCATCCCGGTCACGCAGACGGCGATCTCGGTGATGGTCAACCTGCCCTCGGGCTGCACGATTACGGGCGGCATCACCTGGCTCGACCTGAACAAAGTGTTCGCCGGCAAAGAAATCACCAAATGGAGCCAGCTCTCGACCAAGAAAGAAGCCAAAGCGGGCGACTGCGAAAAAACGATCAGCCGCGTGGTCCGCTCGGAAGGCTCCGGCACCACCTACCAGTTCAAGAACTACCTCTCGGTGCTGGAAACGACCACGGGCATCACCGCCGCCGGTCCCGGCTGCGGCCTCGGCACCTGGGCGTCGCTGCGGGCGATCGAAGGTGAAGAAAAACCGAACATCACCTGGCCCGAATGCGAAGGCACGACTACGGTCCTGAGGGCCGCGGGTGGCGGCGGCGTCGCGGCGAAAGTCGCCGAAACGGCCAACACGATCGGCTACGCGGCTCTGCCGGACGCGAAGGGGAAAGGCGCGGCCACGGTCTCGCTGCAGAACGGCGAACCGCTCGGGAAAACCTACGGCGCTCCTGACAACACGACCAACAGCACCGCCCGCTGCACGGCCGCTTCGACCTATGAAGTGCCGGAAGGCGGTCGCAAAGGCGTCGGCAGTGGCGAAAGCGTCGACTGGTCGAACGTCTTCGGTGCCAAACCGAAAATCGGCGGGGCGAACTACCCGCTGTGCGCGCTGACCTACGACATCGCCTGGACGGACTACGCGCAGGCCGGCTACGGCGGGGAATCCGAAAATTACGAAAAAGCGGTCAACGACTACCTGAGCAGCTACGTGACCGAAAGCGCGACGGGTCAGGGCCAGGAAGACATCAAAGGCAACTGGTACAGCGAACTGCCCAGCAGCGGCGAACCAGGGTCCGCCAACAACGTCCTGGACGCTGCCAAGTTCGCGGCATCCAGAGTCAGCCAGAAACTGAGCAAGTTCCACACGGACTGGGATCCGGCGATCCTCACAGCCGAACAGACCGACACGTTCACATTCAACAACGGTGGACCCCAGTGCACCGGGGAATCGGAAGCGACAACCACCAACACAACTACGGTGACACTCGCCTTCCCGCTCAGCTACGAAGCCGCCTGCGTGGGTGGCACGGTGAAAAACAACGGATGCGAATACAGGATCCGGGCCAACGGCGGCTTCGACATTGTGTGCTCCGGTGGCAACAAGATCGAATTCACCATGGGCACCTGCACGGTCAAGGTTCCCGGCCAGAGTGGGAAAACCGGTGCGCTTTTCGCCAACAACGGAGTTACGACAGGCGAAAAAGACGTAACCGTAACCGGCACAATCGAAAAACTAAACTATGAAGAAGTGGGGGGAACCTGCGCTACCCCAGGAGCGCAAACCAACGGAATCCTCCACCTGAATTGGACAATCAAGGCGTATAAAGACGAAGGTGGCACCGAGGGCGCCCAGGTCGGCTTCCTCGTGACATAGATCGACTCGAGTCGATCAGGGCCAGCGATCCGCTGGATCGGCAGGATCGCGACCGAGGACGGGGCACGGGCAACCGTGCCCCGTCCTCCCCCTTTGCCCCCCTGCATCGCGGCTTCAGCAGCTTCGCCACGTCGTAACGGAAAGTTCTCAGTTCGTTTACAAAGAGCTTTCGCCGGTCGCGAGAATCGTGTCCGTGAGCATCAATCGCCCAACCCTGCGCTGAGGACCGAAGTGCAGCAATCGGATCTCGAGCTGCGGCGGCTTGCGCTTGCCTGCCTGGCGGCCGTTCTTGTCTGCTGGGCCGTGCTGCTCGCGAGCTCTTCGCGGGCCTTGGCGCTAATCCAGCAGCCGACCACGATCGACGGGCCGAGCGCTGACGGTCTCAGCCTGGGGGGCGCGGCGGCTTCGCCAGACGGCACCGGCGGTCTCGTCTACGTCAAAACCGTCGAAGGTGTTCCTCATGTGTTCGCCTCGCGCTTCGACGGCGGCAGCTGGAGCGCGCCGATCCGGGTCGACTGGGATCAGCCCTACGAAGCAAGCCAGCCGCGCATTGCCGCCGGCAGCAACGGCCGTCTGATGGTGGTCTGGGTCACCCAGGTGGCAACGTTGCCCAACGGCGAATTGCGACGGGGGCTGTGGTCGGCCTCGCTCGGTCCGAAGGCGAACGCGTTCGGACGCTCGCTGCTCGTAGATCCGAACGTCGGGACCGGCATCGGTGGCGACCCGTCCCTGGCGGGGGCCGCGACCGGGAAGGCGATCGTCGCCTACCGCGTGATCACCCATGTCTTCGAACGACCGGGCGAATTCACCAACTCGGTTCAGTTGCGTCCAGGTGACGTGATGGCCGACATCCGGGTTGCCCGTCTCGAAGGCGACCACTGGTCGCGGCTCGGGCCGATCAACCGCTTTCCAGCAGCTTCGATGCGAGCGCCGACCGAAACCAACGGCCCGAAGGTGGCGATCGGCGACACCGGTCGGGCCGTGGTCGCCTGGCAGGAGCCGGACCTGACCGGCACGGCGCGGGTCCTGATCCGGAGGATCACCGGGACGACTCTCGGCCCGATATTCCTGGCCAGCCCGGAAACCTGGAACGGCAAGCCCGTCAACGACGACGCGTCTGCTTTTGGCCTCGATGTCACCGGCTTCGACCAGGCGCGGGTCGCTGTCCGCATTGACGGCAGCCCCAGCTCGTCACTGCACGGACAACGCGTGTTCCTGACCACCTTGGGCTCGAGCTTCTCCGACGAAGGGGCCAAGCCGACGGGGCCGGAACTCGCCGACGGCGGAGGCGAATCCCCTCCCTCGGGTCCGATCGGGCCGCCGGCGGTCGCGGCCAGTGACGACAGCGGCAAAGGGGCTCTGCTGCTGGTGTTCTCGGCGGGCGGAGGGATGCGACTGGTCGGAGTCAACCATCAAGGCGCTCTGCTCTCTCCCCAGTCCTTCTCCGATCCCTCGCCGGCGGCGGGAACGCCCGCGGTGGCTGCCGTCGATCCGGAAGGCGGCGGCATCAGCGCCTTCCGGGCTACCGACGGCACCGGCTCCCCGACCGTGGCTGTTCGCCAAGAATACCCGAGCGGGGGCTCGCAAACCGGCTTGCTCTATGGCCCGCTCGGAGGTCAGATCTCCCAGCTCGCGGGCGGTGGCTCAGGGTCCGGGGAAGCACTTTTGGCCTTCCGGCAGGGAGAATCTGGCCGCTTCGCGATCGTCGCCGACCGCGTCGCCGCACCTCCCGAGAAATTTGCCGTGATGGTGCCCAATCGCTGGGTCTCACCGAAGCGCGCCAAGGTGCGCTGGCCGGTCCCGCCGAGCGGCGTCGGCGGTCTTGTCTACGGGCTCGTCCTCGACGGGCGGGTAGTCCGCTCCGGCCTGCGCCGCCGGCAGATCACCCCCGCACCCGGCCTGTTGGGCAACGGCGTGCGGCGGGTCCAGGTGTTGGCCACCGATCGTCTCGGCCAGGACGTCCTCAGCCGGCCGGTCAAGCTGCGGATCGATTCGCAGCCGCCGCGGCCGCGACTTCGAGTCAAGCCGCGGAAGGGGATGGTCGTGCTCAAGCTCGACGACCCGCAGTCCGGCCTGCTCGCCCGGGCGACCCGTGTGGCCTTCGGCGACGGCGAGCGGGCGCGCGGCGGTGGCGTCTTCCACCACCGCTACCAGCGCCCAGGCCGTTACACGGTACGTCTGCGCGCCATCGACAAGGTGCACAACAGGCTCTCGCAGCGGATCCGGGTGGTGATCAGGTGAGGCCAGCGCCCTCCCTCGTCCGCCGCGTCGCCGCCGGGATCCTCGCGTCGATCTGCCTGGGTGCTTTCGCGGCGCCGGTCGCAGAGGCGGAATTCGGGCCGATCCAGCTGATCTCGAAAAGCGCCAAAGAGCAGGCGGACATCGCCTCGGTCCCGGCGATCAGCGCCGACGGGCGCTTCGTCGTCTTTGCCGCCACGATCGGAGGCCACACCGGGCTGTTCAGGAAGGAACTCGGGTCGGGCGTGCTGTCGATGGTCGTCGAAGGCGACGCCGAAGCTCCCTCGATCTCCGCGAGCGGACGCTACGTCAGCTTCGCGACGGGAGCGCAGCTGGACCCGATCAACGATCCCCAGCTGTCGACCAGGGACGTCTACGTCGCCGATCTGGTCAACCCCTCCGCGCCGGCCTTCGAACTGGCCTCGGCGAAAAACGAATCGCCGGAAGCGCTTGGCGGCAGCTCGAGGCTCGCTCCCCGGGTCGCCCTCAGCAGCGATGGGCGAAGGGTCGCCTTCGTCAACGCCGGCCAGGTCTACGTCCGAGACCTGGAAACCGAGGCCACGACCCTGGTCAGCGTGCGTCGCGACCCCGTCACCGGAACGACGACCGAACCGGTTCCTGGCGGCGGCGCCTATCTGGGATCAACCGGCGCCTCGCTCAGCGCCGACGGGACGACCGTCGCCTGGGTCGGCGAACACCTACCGGAACAGGTGCCATTGCTGCTCGACGAGGAAGAAAGGATCCGGAAAATCGAAGCGGCGGGCGAATTCCGCCAATATCTCGAGCCGCTCTGGAGGCGGGTCCCCTCAGCCGCCGACCCCCTGCCGCCGACCCGCCGCATCATCGGTGGCGGCGACCCACTCGCGCCCGGTTGCGGTCCGAATGGCAGCCTCGGCGAACCCGCCTGCCAGGGCCCCTATCCCGAACTCACCAAAAACCACAAACTCCAGAACGTCAACGAAGGCGAGGGCAGGGGCTGGGGCCCGGGCCTCCCTCAGTTGAGTGCCGACGGCGACACCGTCGCCGTGATCGGCGATCCGAATGAAGGCACGGACCTCTTCGTCGTCGACATGCACGCCGGGCTGAGCCGCAGGGCGGCGGTGCGCCAAGTGACCCGCTGGACCAACCCGGCGCCCGGGGAAAATAATCCGGAAAAGGTCTTCCTGGAATCGAATTTCTGGCCTTTCACCGGCAAGATCACGGACTGCGCCATCTCGGCGGACGGCACGCGCCTCGCCTTCACGACGGCGCGGCAGTTCTTCCCGCTGGCGCCACCGACCCTGATCAGCCCCCTCCCCACCGGCCTCGGCACCGTGTCCGAGCTCTACCAGGTCAGTCTCGACGGGCAGACGATCGAGCGGGTCACCCCCGGCCCCGGGCAGAGCGCTTCACTCGGCGGTCCCACCGGAGGGGGAGCGGAATCTCCGTCCTTCGGCGCCGGCGGCCGCGTCCTGTCTTTTTCGTCAACCGCCCGCAACCTCGTCTCCGGTGACGCAAACGAAAAAGCGGACGTCTTCGTGGTCGAAGCGCTGCCCGGCTCACCGGTCCTCCCCAGCGTCATCTCCCCCGCCCCCGCGAGGCTCGTCACCAAGCCGCAATGGCTGCTCTCCGCGAAGGCGATCTCTCGGCCCGACGGCAGCATCCGCGTGGTCGCCGTCGTGCCCGACACTGGAACTCTGCGGGCGAAAGCGGGCGCTCAGCTCGGTGCCCGTCTCCACACCCGCCGCGTCGCTCGCGCCAGCCGTCGATCCCGTTCGGGCGGGGTGCTGAGACTCGACCTGTCGCTGCCCCGACAACTGCGCCACCTGGCTCGCGAGCAGGGCGGCCTCTTCGCAACCGTCGGCCTCAGCTTCACGGGGCGAGGAGGAAAGCCGCTGCACGACGTGCTCGGCGCTCGCTTCCGGACCCACCGAGCCTCGAAAGGAGGAAAGAAGTGATGCGCGCACCGATCGCCGCCCTGCTGGCGCTGACCGTCGCGGCTGTCCTCGGGGCCTCGTCCGCTTCGGCCGCCGAAGGCGAATGGCGGTCCGAGCAGCCGGTCGCGGCCGGGATCGGCGTTCCCGCGCCGTTGGGCGAAGTGGGCGACATCACCTGCCGTAGCGGCGAACCCAATCGCTGTCTGCTGATCACGGCCGGCACCGGGGATCAATCGATGCCGTCCGGTATCTACGCCTTTGACGGCATCGGCTGGTACCTCTACTCGAGCGTGTGCGGCGGTCACAAGGGACGGATCGCGTGGGCGGGGCCCGACGAGTTCTGGACCGTTTCCGACTACGCGACGAAGCAGGAAGGCTTCACGGAAGCTGAAAACCGGGGAGAACTACAGCGCCGCACTCTCTGCCACTTCAAGGACGGGGAAGTGGTCTCCTCCTACGCCGAGCGGTTCGGCAGCGCCGAAACGTACGCGCAGATGAATGCCGCGGCATGTGCCACTCCGGCCGACTGCTGGTTTGCCGGCGAACGCCTGCCGGGCACCGCTGCCAACGCCGGAGCTTTTCACCTGCGCTGGGATGGCGCCTCGCTGACCGCGCTGCCATCTTTCACGCAGTCGCAGCCGGAAATCGCCGACCTCGGGGGCAGTGTCGTCGATCTCGCCTTCCACCAAGGCCGCCTGGTCGAAAGTGCCAGCCAGGCGCCGTTCCTGCGTGAAATCGTGCCGGGTGACCCGGAAGTCTTCCACCCCCTCAGCGCCCCGGCGACGTCCGGCGGCGCGTTCGAGCTCTCAAGCGACGGCGACCACCTCTGGGCCGTCAACGGCGGCGGCACGGCCATGCTCCTTGGGCTGAGTGGCTTCGAAACCGTGGCACTGGAACACGGGCCCGGATTCACTGTCGGCGCGCTGGCTGCCGAACCAAGCGGCGACGCGGCCTGGGTGGGCGGCGCCGGACCGGGATCGACCGCTCTCCTCGCCCGAATCCAAGCCAACGGCACCGTCGGCACTCCGACTTCCCTGCCGGCCGCGTCCGACGAAATCGGCCCCAAGGGAGCGGCGCGGGCGATCACCTGCCCGACCCAAGGCCAGTGCTGGATGGTCACCGGCAAAGGATGGCTCTTCCATTTCGGCGGCCCGGTACCTCAGAACACCGACCCCGCCCTGCACGCGCTGATCACCTTCCGGCCGCCCGACAACAGCACCCCCAGCATCACGGTGGTGGGGGTGCCCGAAGACAACTCCGGCGAAGAAAAGGAAGCCGGACCCCCCGCGGAAGAAGTGCTCGAAGAAAAGCTGCCGCACCGGCGCAAGCCGCGCGCCCTGGTCGTCGGGGTCCACCAGTCGATCCTCCACGACACGATCCTCCAGCTCTCCTTCACGCTGCGCGCCAAGGCTCACGTCCGCCTGCTGGCGAAGCGCCACGGCGCGGTCGTCGCGAAGACCGCGCGCCTAACCCTGAGCAAGGGCCGCCACATGCTTCGCCTGAAGCTCGACCCCGATCGCTGGCCGACCGCGCTCGACCTCCAGGCGCACGCGGTGGCCAGGCGACAGGGTTAGCTAGGACCGCGACGAAGTGTTCCGGGGCTTTCCCTGGGATCCCTTGGCGTAGGCGCAGCGGAAGTTCTCCGCCTTGCCGACCGGCGCCCCGCCGGCAAAGCCGCCGGCGTTGTGGTTGTCGTAGACCGTGATGTAGTTGAGCGTTTCCGGCAGCGGTTCGGGAGGCACGGGGATCGGGTTCGGTTCGCCGAGGTTGCCGACACCCTTGGAGCCCGCGCTCACGCCCTCCGAGCCGGCGGCGCGCGACCCGGCCGCCGTGGTGAACAGATCGCCGGTCATCTCGCGTTCGTCCTTGATGCCATTCTGAGGTTCCGGGAATTCGGAGGTGCCCGAGGTGCCAGGGTCGTCGTCGATGGTGCTTTTGAGAGCGGCCTTCGGAGCGGCGCCGATCAGCTGCGCGGCACTGGGCAGCCAGCCACCTTCCTTGACGCATTTCTGGGTCGCGTAGAGATAGTCGTTCTTGCCCGCGTCTGCCGGCGGCACGCGGAAGGTCGTGCTTTCAAGGCACCAGGTGCCGAGGTCGACCGAGTTGGAGACCGGGCAGCGCGCGGTGACCCTGGCGAAGCGCTTGCTCAGGTTCTTGGCCTTCTTCGCCGCGGCCTGCTTAGCCCGATGACCGGCGGAGTGGCCGCGCTCAGCCGGCGCTAATCCACCCATCGCGAAGACGAGCGCGACCACCGACACGAGCAGAGCGGCGCTCGAGAACAGGCGCGGCCAGGGGTCGGGGCCGGACGACTGTGTGGAAGCGGTCGGATTCGGGCTCATCTGCGAGGTCTCCTTTGGGCCGATTGAGTTGCGTATGCGAGTCCAGGGGTGCGGCGGCGGCTGCCGGTCAGGCCGGCGCCCGCGAGCGCCGCGAACAAGATCAGGAGCGGTATGCCGTAGGCGAGCGATGGCCCGCCTTCCTTTGAGTCCGACGATGCGAGTGAAATCGGCGCGGGTGCCGGTGCCCGGTACGCGGCGGCGTGATGGATGATGTCGAAGGCCGCCTCCTCTTCTTCCTCGGGCTCGGGCGAGAACGCCGGCTGGGTGACCGGCGAGGTGCCGCTGGGCGGCGTCGTCTGGACCGCCGGCGGTGGCGGTGGCGGGACGATCGCGATCACCGGCGTCAGCGTCGGCTGCGGAGCGAAGAAGTAGGTCGGCGGAACCGGCTTCGGCAGCGGATGGGTGATGACAGGTGGCGGGACGGGGGCGGGAGGAGTCGCCGGCGCCGACGGCGGAGGCAAGGTGCCGGGCGGTGAGGTGAAGTTGGGCGCGTGCGAGGGCGCGGGGGCGACCGGAGCCGGCACCTGCGGCTGCGGTGCGACGAGGTCCTGGCGGGGAACCGTCCCGCAAGGCTGTTGCACGCTGCCCTTCTGCACCGTGACACTGGTCGAGTAGGCGAGGCCGCCGGTCTGAACGGTGACCACGGTCGTGCCGGAGTTGTAAGCGCAGAGCAGCCCCGACCTCGGGTCGAGGACCGTCTTGCCGTTCTTATTGAGGAAGACTGCACGCGGGTTGGACGACGTCGGATCGACTTTGACGAAGTCGGCGATATCAGGGCGCGAGGAGCTGAAGCTGTATTCGGGAGGGATCTCCGAGGCGCACGATGCTCGGTTGGTGCAGCGGGCGGGGATCTGCACGTAGGCGTCGGGGCTGACGTTTTCGCAGGCGCTAGGCGCCGCATTGCCGCTGCAGCTGATGCCCGCGATCGGGCGGCGCGCCAGGGCTTCGAAGAGCGCGGTCTGGCTGCGCCTCAGCAGGGTCCCGTCGACAGCGTCGATCGCCAGCGAGCCGATGCTGGGAATCAGCTCGACCGTGACCGGTGCGACGTTGGTCGAGCCGTTGCGTTCTTCGACGTTCACCGAGGCCAGCAGAAATCCGCTCGGAGAAACGTATTCGTTGCGTTCGGTGTTGGGGATTTTCGTGTATCCGAGGCTGCCCGTACCGAACGCGGGAATCGTGGCTTTGCCCCAGCTGAGACTCCCCAAGCGATTCCCTTCCGCCTTGTAGAAGTAGGCTGAGGCGCCGGCGGGGCCAACCGGTTTGCAGGCTTCGTTTTCGCCGCTGACGAGCAGCCGCCTGAGCGACGTTTCGCCGCCGACTTCGCGATTCCCGACGACGATCGCCGGGGCTTTCGCCTGTCGCGCTTCCGCCAACTGCTGGGCGAGCCAGCACTGCTTTTCGGTGCTCAAGGGCGCGCTCGAGTAGTCGAGGACGAGGACGCGAACCGGGCCGCCAGACCCGGTTGATTCAAACGCGTAGGAATAGTTCCCTTTGCTGCGATCGCCGCTGGACAGGGGGACGATTCCGGGTGCTGCCGGTGCTTCGCCGAGCGGTTGCCCATAGCCGCTGAACTTGCCGGCGAAGCTCGCCAGCGAGGATTGGAAGACATCGGTTTCGGAGGGGGCGGGGTAGACCGGAAGCGTGCCGGCGGCAGAGCCAAGGCGACGGGCATACGCCGCCTCCTCTTCGCCGAAGGCGGCTCGGCCCAAAGACCCAGCGCCGGGCGCGACGCTGGTGCCGGTGTAGAGGAAACCCCGCAACTTCGGGCTCTGGATCGTCGCCGCAAAGCCGATCGCAGTGCGAAGCCAGACGTCGGGGCCAATGCCGGTGCCGGCGAGGTCCGCACAGGGCCCAATGCAGGCGGCGTTCCCGCCGACCGCAAAGGTCGCCTGTTTGGACGGAGCGCTGACCGCAGCGACGGATGCGTTTTCGGGGGGGGCAGCGTCCGTCCCGTACCGCATCACGCCACCCGTCTGCAAGCCTTCACGCAGGTAGGGACCGAACTGGGAGCCGGCCGCGATTTCTCCAGTATTGCCCCCCACCGCCCAGCCATGGGCTCCGTCGGGGCTGACCAGGAGACCGAGGATCGCATCGGGGATTCGCGGCAGGTCGTACGCGGATTGGCCCGGGTTCTGCGACTGGACCGGGAACGACTCTCGCTGTTCGTCGCGCCAACCGCTCGCCGTCTGTCGGACGACAAACCCGTTCTTCGGCAACGGATAGGCGCTGGTCAGCAGCGGCGCCTGACCGGAGGCGGGCTGCGATTTTGCCTGTGGTTCGTCGCTTCCCTGCTCGCGGGACGCCGTCGACACCCCCAGCGGATTTCCCTCGACTGAGAGGACCGCCCGCACCTGCCCGCCTTCGCGGATTGCGGAGGCAGCGACCGGGAAACCCACCGGGCCCCCCGTCGCCACCTGCCAAGGCGCCCCGGCCGCTTCGCGCTCGATGACGCCGCCAGCGCTGCCGACGACCACAGCCCCTCCATCGGGAAGACCGGCGACACGCCGCGGCGAGACGCCTTCGGTCCCTTCGGCGCCTTCCAGGACCTTCGGTGCTTCTCCTTCGATCCGCCATCCGGAGCCATCGTTGACCAGCAGCCCTCCGGTAAAGGTCGGGAGTCGTTCTGGTCGGGCAACCGGAATGGTGTAGGTCGCAAGAGCTTCGTGCCCGGCGAAGGCGATCGAGGTGATGTTGATTTCCGGGTTGACCCCGGCGGGCAGTGCTTCCTGCGTCCAGCGGCGGTCGTAGCGCAGCAGCAGCCCCTGCTTGCCGACCGCGTAGCCGCGCCCCGGGTCGGTCGGGTCGAAGGCGATACCGGTGAAGTTGCCGCGGATCAGATTCGGTGGCGCGCCGGGGTCCGGTTCCCATAGACCGGACGAGGCCCGCCAGAGCCACATCGCGCCTTCGTCGCCGACGGCGTAGGCGATGCCGGGTTGCGGCCAGGCGACGGCGCGCAGGTTCGGGGTCGCCCGCAATCCCGAACCGGTCAGCAACGATTCCGGTTGCCAGCCAAGGCCGGGTAGGTAGCGAGCAACCTGGCCCTTGGCGCCGACCGCGAGAGCCTGCGAGGACAAAGCCGCGACAGCTGCCCCGGGCTGCGGCGCCACGGCGGACAGCGGTCGGCGGAACGGGACCGGCCAGGGCGCCAGCCCCGACGGAGCGGGTGCTCGCGTGAGCCGGTAGGACGGACCCAGCCAACCGGTTTCCGGCGAGGTCAAAGCAGCCCCCGCCCGGCCACCGCCATTGCCGTCGAGGGGGATCCGCGCGAAGGCACCTTCGAAGACCAGCATCGCGCCCTGGCCCACACCCGTGATCGCGCGCTTGCCAAATTCTTCTCCCGGCCCGGGGGGCCATGCGAAGCTGCGGCCTTCGGCTGGGAGCTCGGAGCCGAGCGGAGCCCTGCAGAGTTTTTCCCTCGCCGCAGGAACCACCGATTCGGGGAGATCGCACCACGATCCCGTCACTTCCCCTTTGTCGCCGTCGAAGTAGAACGTCGCATCCGATTTGGGCGAGCTGGTCGAGCCGACCGCGATCGTCGCGTCCACCCATACGCCATCGGTGGTGACAGTCAGCGGTTGCGCTTTTTCGCGAGCCGCGACGAAGACTTTGACCCCGGCCACTTCGGTTTTCTGGCTGGCGAACAGGGCGCCGAGTTCGCCGCCCAGGGTCTGCCGACGCCACTCCCCGTCCGCTTCACGGCGCATCAACACGATCCCTTCGCCGGCTTCACCGACTTTCGGCCACTTCGCGAGCAACCAGGGAGTGCCGCCCGGACCATTGGCGTCGATCGCAATGACGCTGAACGTGGAGCTGGTCTGCGGGACGCAGGATTCCGGCGCTAGGTTCGAACAGATCGGTTCGCGGGCCCACCCCACGCCGTCATAGTGCATGACCCCGTTGGTGGTGCCCGACTTGGGCACTGGGACGACGTAGGCCCCCGTCCTCCCTCCCTGTTCGTCGACGGCAGCGATCCTGACCTTGGACGCGGAGACGGAGAACAGTTCCTCGTTGCCATGCAGCAAAGGTTCTTCCGGCGCCGGGATCACGTGGAACTGCCCACCCGGGTCGCGAATGGCGAGCGCCTGCGGTGGCGACGCACTTGGGGTCGAGACGACGGTCGCGACCCCACCGCTGGGCGTAGTTCGCCCCGCGAGCGCAAGTTCAGGAATGCTCGATCCCGTCAGCGGTACAGCTTTTCCTTCGGGATCGACCGGATCGGGCATAGATTCCCAGCCGCCGGCGTCGGTGTAGCGGACGAAGCTCAGCCGCCCTCGGCTTGCCACCCCCGCCCCCCAAACCTCCCCGGGCGCCTCGAGTGGCGAGGTACCGAAGAGCTGGCGGACACCTGCTGCGGTCGCGCTCAGGATCGGTTCCGCGACCAGTGCCCCGCCACCGCCCACCGCGTCCGCGGGCCTCGGCCATGCCCAGAGTGAAGCAGCGCCGAGCAGGGCGGCAAAGAAACAGAAGGAAAGGAAACGCTGAGCCCTCCCAACCGGGCGGGGTTCAGTGGAAAGCAACCGCACCTCGATCAGTCAGCGATCAGCTTGCGTCTTTTCGTCACCATCTGGTGCCAGATGATCGCGATGAGCCAGTCGTCGGATGTGAACATAATGCAAACACTGGACGGAAACGAGGTTAACGCCGGCTCTGCCTCGGCTCTCAGCTCCCGCCTTCCCGGCCGGGGCAACTGAAAGGGGCCGGGATTTCCCGGCCCCTTTCACTTCAAGAAACCCCTGTGTAAAGCCGTTTACGGGTAAACCACTTCCGGCGACACGATGGAGAGGTTGAAGTCGAGAATCGTCTCGTTCGTCCCCGCCGCGGCCGGCAGGCCGTACGCAGTGTTTACGAGTTCGTCGATTGGCACCTGGTAGGGACCAACTTCCAGCTGGCAGCCGCTGGCCGCGGGCACCGAGTAGGAATTGTCGACGTAGGTTCCATCGGACGCGGTGAGAACTTCGGGCCGTTCCGCTTCCGGCGTGAATTCGGATGCTTCTTTACCGCTGATCGGTTTGTTCGGCGACGGCGGGCTCGTGGTCCCGGTCGTCAGGTGAAGCAGGATCGGGCTTTTGCTCGAGCCTACGTAGCAGCCTTTGCCAAGCACCGGGTTTTCGAGGTGGACCTTGACCGGCAGGGTCTCGGGGGGTTCGAAGAGGCTGCCCGGCTGCCCCGCGAGTTCAACCACGGCGTAGAGTTTCAGCGCTTTTTCGCCCAACGAGTCGAGCCAGCTCAGACCGGTCATCCCAATCAGACCACCCGGCACGACCTGTTTGACGGGGACGATCCCGCCTTCGCTGTTCTGGGCCCAGTTGCCGGTGTTCTGTTCGAAGCCGCCACGCAGGACAATCGGGTTGGTCACCGGGACGTCCCGTTTGCCAAGGCTGATGTGTCCACCCGTGAACTCGAACTTCAGACAGGAAGCCACGAACGGGTTTTCCGCCAGGCTGGGGCAGCCGGCGAAGTCTTCGTACGGAGCAGCCGGCGGGGCGGCATTAGCGGCCCCCGCCAGCATCGCCAGCGAAGCGAGCGCCGCTCCGGCCGTGGCCATGAGCGTGCCTAGATTCCTCTTCAATGCTCTGTCCTCCTTGCCTCCGGTCGCGTCGATTGGACCGGAGAGTTGGTCTTTAGACGCTGGCAGTCTCTAAACAGAAGGACGGGCTGTTGTATCCATTTAGCTAATGCTGTGTTTCCCTAATGTTTCAATACCTAAAGGGGTGGGCAGCGCAAATGAGCGCCCGGGGGGGCGCTGACGGAGGCGGAAGCGCGCGTGCGCTAAGCGGCGACGCCGGCGCTGAGGCGCTCTTCGACCCAGCGGGTCGAGGCGATGTGCTTGCCCATCCCCAGTTCCTTCGGCTCGGCGCCGAGGGCGAGGCCGACCAGCTGCGGCAGGTGGAGGACGGCGAGGCCGAGGTCGCGGTTGACGACCTTGGCCGCCTCCGGCTGCTGCATGTCGAGGTTGAGGTGGCAGAGCGGGCAGGGGGTGACGAGGCAGTCGGCGCCGGCGTCGATCGCGTCGCCGACGTGGGTGCCGGCCTGGCGCAGCGAGGTCTCGCGGTTCATCGTCACGACCGGGAAGCCGCAGCATTTGCGGGCACCGTCGTACTCGACGATCTCGCCGCCGAGGGTCTCGATCACCCGCTCGAGGTAGACGTCGCGGTCGGGGTGGGCGCTGTAGCCGAGGCGCTCCTTCGGGCGGACGATGTAGCAGCCGTAGAAGGGGCCGACGCGGAGGCCGGTCAGCGGCCGTTTGACCTGAGCGGCGAGGCGGTCTAGCCCGTAGTCCTCGACCAGCAGCCAGAGGAAGTTCTTGTTGTTCCAGGAGCCGTCCTCGGACTTCTCGTAGGCGAGGCCCTGGCCGGAGAGCGCCTCGTTGACGTGGGCTCGGTAGGCGCCGTCGGCGTCGAGCCGCTGCTGGCACTCCGACTGCGCGCCCTGGCAGGTCGAGCAGATGTTCATCATCGAGAGCCCGGTCTGCTGGGCGAGGGCAAAGGTGCGGGCGTTGAGGGTGTCGGCCAGCTCCTGGTTGTGCTCGGCGATCACGCCGGCGCCGCAGCAGTTGGCGCGGTCGAGGGTGACGAGCTCGATCCCGAGCTTCTCGGCAACGAGGGCCATCGAGCCGTGCAGCTCCGGCGTGAAGCCCCGCGAGACGCAGCCGGGCCAGTAGGCGACTTTGATCTGCTCAGGCATCGGTGGCCTCCTCGGCGGCAGGGGTCTGGACCAGGTCGGCGGGATCGGGCTCGAGGCCCTCCTCGATCGCCGCCTCCTCGTCGCCCTCCTCGCCCTTGATGTACAGGTTGAATTCGACGTTGTGCTCCTCGGCGTGCTCGTAGATCGCCTTGACCTCGTCCTGGGCACCGTCGGGAAGCTTGTGATGGACGCCGGGGATCAGCTTCGGGAGCGAGCGCATCTTGCCCGTCTTGATCCCGCGGATCGCCGTCGGCAGCGAGCCGAGCATTTCCTTGATCGCCCGTTTGCTCGGTTTGAGCTTGCCTTTGAGGCCGGGGGCGAAGGACTCCTGCAGGAGCAGGGACTCGTCGAGCGTCCCCTTCTTCTCGATGATCTTGACGAAGGCGATCTCGTGGTCGTGGCCGCTGTTGGGGTCTTCGATCCCCTCTTCGCCGGCCAGGCGGCGCAGGCGCATGATCTGGTCCATCGGCGCCACGCCCTTCGGGCAGGCGTCGATGCAGCTGAAGCAGTGGGTGCAGTCGTAGATCCCGTGCGGGTCCTCGGCGAGGTCGTGCAGGCGCTCGTGGGTCTCGGCGTCGCGCGGGTCGCCGACGAAGCGGTAGGCCTTGGCCAGCGCCGCCGGGCCGATGAACTCGGGGTCGGCTTCCATCGAGAGGCAGGAGGAGACGCAGGCGCCGCACTGGATGCAGGCCATCGACTGGGTGATGTCGATCATCGATTCCGGCTCGACGACGTACTCGCGCTCGGGCGGCTCGCCGTGGGGGAGGAGCCAGGGGGTGACGCGGCGGATCTTGGTCCAGTGCGTCGACTCCATGTCGGTGACCAGGTCCTTGATCACTGGCATGTTCCCCATCGGCTCGATGACGACGACGTTGCCAGAGCTCTCGCCGCCGACCGCGGCGGCCTTCTTGTTCGCGAGCTCCTGCGCCTCGCCGATCTGGGTCTTGCAGCCGAGGCCGGACTGGCCGTTGATCTTCATCCCGCAGGAGCCGCAGATCGCCGCCCGGCAGGAGCAGCGGACGGCGAGCGAGCCGTCGTCGCGGTCCTTGGCCTGCAGCAGCGCGTCGAGGACGGAGAGCGAGGGCTCGAGGTCGACGTCGAACTGCTCCCAGTAGGGGCCCTCGCCGCTCTCCGGCTGGAACCTGCGGACTTTGATCGTGTAGTCGGCCATCAGTAGGTCCTCGCTTCCGGTTGCCACTGGGTGATGGTGACCTCGGAGTAGGAGATCTCGGGCCCGTCATCGGTCTGCTCGAGGTCGATGTGCTTGAGCCACTCCTCGTCGTTGCGCTCCGGGAAGTCGGTGCGGTACTGGGCGCCGCGGCTCTCCTTGCGCTCGAGCGCGGCGACGCAGGTGCACTCGGCATTGTCGAGCATGTACCCGAGCTCGATCGCGCCAAGCAGGTCCTGGTTGAAGACGCTGCCGTGGTCGTCGATGTAGGCGGTCTTTGCCTCCTCCTTGAGGCGGCGAACGGTCTCCAGCGCTTCCTGGATCCCGGCCTCGTCGCGGAAGACGGCGACCTTGCCGTCCATCGTCTCGCCCAGCTCGAGCTTGATCTCGGAGACGCGGCGGCCGGCGCCCTTGGCCCGCGAGTTGATGTCGGCGATCATCGCCTCCTCGTCCTCGAGCACCTTGCTCGAGGGCTTGGAGCCGTCGATGTGCTTGGCTCGGTTGGCGGCGTCGACGCCGGAGCGCTTGCCGAAGATCAGCGTGTCGAGCAGCGAGTTGGCGCCGAGCCGGTTGCCGCCGTGGACCGAGACGCAGGCGGTCTCGCCGGCCGAGTAGAGGCCGGGGATGTCGGTGCGGCCGTCGACGTCGGTCTTGACGCCGCCCATCGTGTAGTGGTTGCCCGGCTTGATGTGGATCGGTTCCCTGGTGATGTCGACGCCGGCGAAGTCGCGGCCGACGAGGACGATCTCGCGCAGCGCCTCGTGGACGCGCTTTTTCGGGACCACGGTGATGTCGAGGGCGACGGTGCCGTCAGCGAAGCCGCGGCCCTCGTTGATCTCGGTCTGCTCGGCGCGGGAGACGACGTCGCGCGAGGCCAGCTCCATCTTGTTCGGCGCGTACTTCTCCATGAAGCGTTCGCCGTTCTTGTTGAGCAGGTGCGCGCCCTCGCCGCGGGCGCCCTCGGTGATCAGGAAGCCCTTGCCCGCCAGCGTCGTCGGGTGGTACTGGATCATCTCCATGTCCATCAGCTTGGCGCCGACCCGGTAGGCCATCGCGATCCCGTCGCCGGTGCAGATCAGGGCGTTGGTGGTCGGCTTCCAGACCTGGCCGTTGCCGCCGCAGGCGAGGATCACGGCCTTGGCGCGGAACAGCTCCATCGAGCCGTCGGCGACGTTGCGGGTGACGACGCCGCAGCACTCGCCGTTCTCGTCCATCGCCAGCGCGGTCGAGAACCACTCCTCGTAGCGCGTCACCTCCTCGGAGTACTTCATCAGCTGCTCGTAGAGCACGTGCATGATCGCCTGGCCGGTGATGTCGGCGACGTAGTACGTGCGGGCGGCGGAGGCGCCGCCGAAGGCGCGGGTCCCGAGCTTCCCCTCCTCGTTGCGGTGGAAGGTGACGCCGAGGTGCTCGAGGTGGAGGATCTCGTCCGGCGCCTCGCGGGTCATGATTTCGATCGCGTCCTGGTCGCCGAGGTAGTCGGAGCCCTTGATCGTGTCGAACGCGTGCGACTCCCAGCTGTCGCCGGGATTCAGCGCCGCGTTGATGCCGCCCTGGGCGGCGTTCGAATGGGAGCGGACCGGGTGGACCTTGGAGATGATTCCGACCGACACGCCCTGCTCTGCAGCGGCGAGTGCGGCCCGCTGGCCGGCGAGTCCGGCCCCGATTACGAGAACGTCATGGGATGGCACGAGCGCGGATCCTATAGACCAAAAACCCGAGCAGGTAGTCGGGATTCGTCACACAGTTGGAGTTGGTGGTGGGGCCGGTCAGGGGAGGGCCCGCCGGACGGCGAGTGTCCGGCGGACCCTCCCCTGACCGACTACGACAGCCAGCGGTCACCCAGGCGACGAATTGCCGCCTCGGAAAGCTTCACCCCATCTACCACGGTGTCGAACTCGACGTTCTCGGCGAGGTCGTGCCACCAGTGGTAGTTCGCCGGCTGCTTGAGGTCGGTGCAGCCGGCGATCACCGCGGTCTCGTACCCGGCGGCCGCCGGCTCGAGGCCGTCGGTACCGTTGTGCAGGCGCAGGTTGGGGTAGAGCCAGATGCCGAGCTCCTCGGCGAGCCCGTCCATGAAGGCGAGCGAGCGAGCCGGGTACTCGCGCATCTTCAGGAAGCCCTCGCCGCGCAGCACCAGCAGGTGCGGCGAGCCGATCGACTCGAGGCAGAGGAAGAAGGTGCTCTCCTTCGGGAGGTTGGGGAAATGGCGCTCGCCGAACGCTTTGATCCCCTCGCTGAATGACTCCTCGGAGCCGGTCGAGAGCAGGACGACCCGCACACCCTGCGGCGGCTCGGCCATGAACTTGCGGGCGAGGGCGAGCAGGGCGACGACTGAGGTGCCGTTGTCGTTGGCGCCGGGGACGACCTTGCGGGCGCCGATCTCGGCCATCGCGGCGGCCGAGCCGAGACCGAGCAGGAGGCCGAGCTTGGCCAGCGCCCGCTTGCCGGAGAGGGCGCCGAGCGCGGCGAGGATCGGGCCGCCGATCACCGGCGCCATCAGCATCGGGCTGGTGTCGGTCCTCGCGATCAGGCCGAGGCGGTCGGCGATCAGCGGGATCTCCGGGTGGAAGACGAGGCCCGAGTGGGCGGCGTCGTGGTGGGCGATGACGACGACGGTGCGCTCCGCCTCCGGGTCGCCGAGCTCGCAGACGACGTTGTAGGTGGTGCGGCGCGGCAGCGGCTGGCGCAGCCGGCGCTTGCCTGGCGGGAAGTCGTCGGCGATCCCGGCGGCGCCGATCAGGCCGACGAGGGCACCCAGCAGGCGCCGCCCGCGCAGCGCCGCCAGCGCGCCGAGGGCACCGAGGAAAGCCCCGATCCCGAGCGGCCACCAGTAGGTCCCGTGCGCGGGCTCGGCCTCGATACGCGCCTCGGTGCCGAGCTCGGCGAACTGCCCGACCAGCCACTCGGCCGCCCGCCGCTCGCCCTCCGAGGCCGAGGGCCTGTCGATCCCCTCCAGTTCTTCCAGCCGCTCCCGCAGCCAATCCTGTTCCCTGGCCATCTGGCCAAGACCCTAGATCAGCGCGGCGATCGCCGCGCGTACCATCTGTACATGCTCGGCGGCGGCTCGATAACGCTGTTCCACGTTCGCGGGATCCGGATCGCGGTCGACTGGTCGTGGTTCCTGATCTTCTTCCTCGTGATCATCTCCGCCTCATCGCGGTTCGGCGACGCGCTCGGCCAGTCGAGCACCGCGATCGAGCCGTTCGGGCTGGCGATCGCCAGTGCGATCGGCTTCTTCGGCTCGATCCTCCTGCACGAGCTCGGCCACGCCTTCGCAGCGATCCGCCGCGGGATCGGGATCAGCAGCATCCAGCTCTGGATCTTCGGCGGCGTCGCCCGCCTCGATCGCGAATCCGACAGCCCCGAGGCCGAGTTCGAGGTCGCCGTCGCCGGGCCGGCGGTGACCCTGGCGATCGTCGCCGTCCTCTACCTGATCGGCGGGGTCGCGACCGGGTTCTCCGAGTTCGGTCACATCTTCTGGCTCGCGGTCCAGTTCGAAACCGACGCCGCCGTCTCCGGCTTCGTCTCGCTGGTCGCCTGGCTGGCGGCGATCAACGCGATCGTCCTCGTCTTCAACCTGCTGCCGGCCTTCCCGATGGACGGCGGCCGGATCGCCCGGGCGCTGATCTGGTGGCGGACCGGCGACCGCAACACCGCGACCCGGATCGCCGCCAACATGGGCCGCCTCTTCGGCTACCTCTTCGCCGCCGCCGGCTTCATCCTGCTGGCGTCGGGCGATCCCTTCTCCGGCATCTGGCTCGGGCTGATCGGCTTCCTGATCAGCGGCGCCGCCCGCGGCGCCGCGGTGCAGACGGCGCTGACCAGCAAGATCGGCGACGTCCGCGTCGCCGACGTGATGGACCCGGAGCCGGTCGCGATCCCCGGCGACATCAGCGTCGAGCGGGCGCTCGACGAGTACTTCCTCCGCTACCGCTGGCCCTGGTTCCCGGTCGTCGACGCCGCCCACCGCTTCCTCGGCCTGGTCGAACGCGACCGCGCCGACGAGGTCCCCGAGGTCTCCCGCGCCAGCTCCCACATCTCGGAGCTGGTCGACGCCGACCGCGGCCTCTTCGTCCGCGACGACACCCCCCTCGACGCCCTGCTCGGTAACCAGAACCTGCGCCGCTTCGGCGCCCTGATGGCCGTCGACGCCGAGGGACGATTGAGCGGCGTGATCACGATCGAGCAGCTCGGCCGAGCCCTGAAAGACGCCACCACCGGCCCCGCCTAAGAGGGATTGACAGTCACCGTGGCGCTTCCGGTTTCGCGCTCGCAACATCGACGACCCCCTGGCATGGTCAATGTTGCAAACGGTTGGACCAGCTCCGCGAGGACCTGACGCTGGCCGGGATCGAAGTGAGGCGGGTCACGGGGCCCCGACTCGAACGGGAACCGGGGCGGGTGATCGGGCGGGTCGGCGGCTTCCTCGCCAGCCGCCGACCCGCTCCGCGCTGAGGTCACTCGATTTCGAGGCCGCGGCCTATTCGATGCTGCCGCAGCGTTCGGCCCGGAACCAGGTGTCGAATTCGTCGGTGTTGGCGATCACCTTGTTGACGACGATCGCGGCGCAGTATTCGCGGGTCCGGTGCGAAGCGATCGCGGCGCCGCAGTCGACCCTGGTGCGCGAGAAGCGGTGGCAGGAGAAGACTTTCCAGGTATCGCACTCGGATTCTTCCGAGCACCACTGCTGGACTTCCTGCTTGCTCCAGGCGCGCGCCATGTCGAACGGCAGCTTCACCGTGGCCTCGGCGACGGCGGCCATGCCGAGCAGGGCAACCGCGAGCACAGCGACAACGATCTTGAACTTCATTGCACTCTCCTTCAACTGGTCTCTTCACGTGCCGGCGGGCACGCTGGAGACAGCCAAACGGGGAGCGCTTAACGAACTCTTGCCGGTGAGTGGCGCTCGATGATGCGGCCGAAGTCGGTGCCGGCCGGGAGCGTGCCGAAGGCCTGCCCCCAGTCGCCGGCAAGGCGCGAGGCGCAGAAGGCGTCGGCCACCGCCTCGTCGCCGAAACGGACCAGCAGCGAGGCCTGCAGCGCCAGCGCCATCCTCTCGACCACGCGGCGGGCGCGGACCTCGATCGTCTCGACCTCGCCCGGGATCTCCTCGCGCAGCGCCTTCGCGTAGGCGTCGAGCCGCGGCTCGGCCGCCGCGCCCTCCTGCACCTCGGCGAAGAAGGCGTCGAGCGCGGCCGGGCTCTTGATCATCGCCCGCAGCACGTCGAGGCACTGGACGTTGCCCGAGCCCTCCCAGATCGAGTTCAGCGGGCTCTCGCGGAACAGCCGCGGCATCCCCGACTCCTCGACGTAGCCGTTGCCCCCCAGGCACTCGAGCGCCTCGCCGGCGTGCATCGGCGCCCGCTTGCAGATCCAGTACTTGAGCACCGCGTTGGCGACCCGCTTCAGGTCCTGGGCCTCCTCGTCACCAGCGAGAGCTTCGTCGTAGGCGCGGGCCAGCCGCAGCGCCGAGATCGTCGCCGCTTCCGACTCGACGCAGAGGTCGGCGAGGACGTTGCGCATCAGCGGCTGCTCGGCCAACACGGTGCCGAAGACCGAGCGGTGCTCGGTGTGGTTGAGCGCCTGCGCGATCCCGGCCCGCATCCCGGTCGCGCCGCCGATCACGCAGTCGAGCCGGGTGTGGTTGACCATCTCGATGATCGTCCGCACGCCGGCGCCCTCTTCGCCGACCAACCAGGCCGAGGCGCCGTCGAACTCGATCTCGCTGGAGGCGTTGGAGCGGTTGCCGAGCTTGTCCTTCAGCCGCTGCAGCCGGAAGCGGTTGCGCTCGCCGTCCGGCGTCCAGCGCGGGAAGAGGAAGCAGGAGATGCCGCCGTCGGCCTGGGCGAGGACGAGGAAGGCGTCGCACATCGGCGCCGACATGAACCACTTGTGGCCGCTCAGCTCGTACTCGGCGCCGGGGCCGCCGCCGTTCACCGGCCGCGCCACGGTCGTGTTGGCGCGGACGTCGGTGCCGCCCTGCTTCTCGGTCATCCCCATCCCGGCCAGCGCCCCGGGCTTGTCCGGGGCCGGCGTGTTGCGGGGGTCGTAGCTGGGGGAGAGGAAGCGCGGCTCCCACTCGGCCGCCAGCTCGGGCTGGGCGCGAAGGGCCGGGATCACCGAGTAGGTCATCGAGATCGGGCAGCCGATCCCGGCCTCGGCCTGCGACATGCAGATGAAGGCGGCACCGCGGGCGACGTGGGCGCCCGGGCGCGGGTCCTGCCACGGCGAGGAATGAAGTTCGTACTCGACCGCCGCCCCCAGCAGCTCGTGCCAGGCCGGGTGGAACTCGACCTCGTCGACCCGGTTGCCGTAGCGGTCGTGGGTGCGCAGCCCCGGCCCGTTCTCGTTGGCGAGCCGGCCCAGTTCCTGGGCGCGGCCGCTGCCGGCGTAGGCGCCGACCGCCGCGATCCGCTCCTCGGCCCAGTCGGCCCCCTCGCGCCGCACCGCCTCGCGCAGCGGTAGGTCTGCCTCGAAGACGTTGTAGTCGACCAGCGGCGGCGGCTGGTTGGCGACCTCGTGGTTGCCGAGGTTGGTGCGCTCCCTGGTTGCCATCGGGTGCCGATTGTGTCACTTACGAGGGTGTTCGCGCCGAAGCGGCGACCGAGACGCCGAGGTAGATAGCATCGCCCGCCGATGGCGAAGATCGAAGTCGAGAACCCGATCGTCGAGCTCGACGGCGACGAGATGACCCGGATTATCTGGTCGTTCATCAAGGAGCAGCTGATCCTTCCCTACCTCGACGTCGAGCTCGAGTACTTCGACCTCGGGATCGAGAGCCGCGACGCGACCGACGACCAGATAACCGTCGACGCCGCCAACGCGATCAAGCAGCACGGGGTCGGCGTCAAGTGCGCGACGATCACCCCGGACGAGGCGCGGGTCGAGGAGTTCGGCCTGAAGGAGATGTACCGCTCGCCGAACGGGACGATCCGCAACATCCTCGGCGGCGTCATCTTCCGCGAGCCGATCGTGATCGCCAACGTGCCGCGCCTGGTCCCCGGCTGGACGAAGCCGATCGTGATCGGCCGTCACGCCTTCGGCGACCAGTACCGCGCGACCGACCTCGTCGTCCCCGGCGAGGGCTCGCTGACCCTCACCTACACGCCCAAGGACGGTTCGGCGCCGGTCGAGCTCGACGTCTACGACTTCCCGGGCGGCGGCATCACGATGGCGATGTACAACCTCGACGACTCGATCCGCGACTTCGCCCGCGCCTCGATGCGCTACGGCCTCGACCGCGGCTACCCGGTCTACATGTCGACCAAGAACACGATCCTCAAGCGCTACGACGGCCGCTTCAAGGACATCTTCGCCGAGGTCTACGAGGCCGAGTTCAAGGCCGACTTCGAGGCCGCCGGCATCACTTACGAACACCGGCTGATCGACGACATGGTGGCGGCGGCGCTGAAGTGGGAGGGCGGCTACGTCTGGGCCTGCAAAAACTACGACGGCGACGTCCAGTCCGACACCGTCGCCCAGGGCTTCGGCTCGCTGGGGCTGATGACCTCGGTGCTGATGACCGCCGACGGCAGGACGGTCGAGGCCGAGGCCGCGCACGGCACCGTCACCCGTCACTACCGCCAGCACCAGGAGGGCAAGCCGACCTCGACCAACCCGATCGCTTCGATCTTCGCCTGGACCCGCGGCCTGCAGGCGCGCGGGCGGATGGATCAGACGCCGGAGGTATCGGCGTTCGGTGAGACCCTGGAGCGGGTCTGCATCGAGACGGTCGAAAGCGGCAAGATGACCAAAGACCTAGCGCTGCTCGTCGGCGCCGGCCAGGAGTTCCAGACCACGCAGGAGTTCCTGGCCTCGATCGACGAGAACCTGCAGGCCGCGATGGCCTAGCCAGCGGCTACGAACCCCGACTGCGAGGAGAAGATTTCAGTGAGCACCCCCGTCAAGGTCACCGTTACCGGCGCCGCCGGGCAGATCGGCTACGCGCTGCTGTTCCGCATCGCGAGCGGTCAGATGCTGGGACCCGACACCCCCGTCGAGCTCAGCCTGCTGGAGATCCCCGACGCGGTCAAGGCCGCCGAGGGCACGGCGATGGAGCTCGACGACTGCGCCTTCCCGCTGCTGGAGAAGATCGACATCACGGACGACGCCAAGCAGGCCTTCGACGGCACCAACATCGGCCTCCTGGTCGGCGCCCGCCCGCGCGGCCCGGGCATGGAGCGCTCCGACCTGCTCGAGGCCAACGGCGGCATCTTCAAGCCGCAGGGTGAAGCGATCAACGCCGGCGCTGCCGCCGACGTCAAGGTGTTGGTGGTCGGCAACCCGGCCAACACCAACTGCCTGATCGCGATGTCGAACGCCCCCGACGTTCCGCGCGAGCGGTTCACGGCGATGATGCGCCTCGACCACAACCGGGCGATCGCCCAGGTCGCGAACAAGCTCGGCAAGCCGATCGCGTCGGTCAGCAACATGACCGCCTGGGGGAACCACTCCCCGACCCAGTACCCGGACCTCGTCAATGCCAAGGTCGACGGCGCCAGCGCCTGGGACCAGGTCGACGACGAAGCCTGGATCAGGGACGAGTACATCCCGCGGGTCGGCAAGCGCGGCGCCGAGATCATCGACGCTCGCGGTTCCTCCAGCGCCGCCTCCGCCGCCAATGCGGCGATCGACCACGTCCGCGACTGGGTGCTGGGTACCCCGGAGGGCGACTGGGTCTCGATGGCGGTTCCGGCCGACGGCTCCTACGGGATCGGCGAGGGGATCATCTGCGGCATGCCCTGCCAGTGCACGGCTGGCGGGTGGAGCGTCGTCCAGGGTCTCGAGATCCCCGGCTTCTCACGCGAGCGGATCGACGCCAGCGTGATGGAGCTCCAAGAGGAGCGCGACGCGGTTTCTCAGCTCGGGCTGATCTAGAGGTTTGCGAAACGGCCCCCGGGGGTGGGTCTCCCAGACGGTGAGTGTCTGGGAGACCCACCCCCGGGGGCCATCCACACAGGCCTGTTCGGCCTGGGGCTAACCGCGCCCCTCAAGCGAGCTGGCTAGCTGCTTGGGTTCAGCCGGCCGGGAAGTACTGGCGGCCCTGCTTTTTGACCCGGCCCTCTTTCTCGAGGTCGCCGAGGACCCGGTAGAGGTAGTTCGGCTTGATTTTCATCGTCTTCGCAACGTCCGAAGCGCTGATGCCCGGCTGTTGCTCGATCAGGCCGACGGCCTGGTCGGCACGCGTGCCGCCACGGCGTTTACGCCGTTTGCGGGGGCCGGCGGCGGAAGCTTTTTTGGCGCTCCCGCGGGGGCGGCCGGGGGCGCGGCGAGCGACTTTGCCGCCGAGCTCGGCGAGGATCCGCTCGAGGCTCTTGCGCTCCTCATCGATCTCCGCGAGACGGCTTTTCACGCGCTCTCGGGTCTCGTCGAAGAAGTCCGTAGTGCTGGGCATCATTTCCTTTCCATCCAGTTGTTAGACGTCCGCTCCATTCCAGACTCATGGACGCTCTGCAAAAGAGTGTGCCAGACACACACTCACTGTGAGTTCGCCACCAGTCAATGGATCTCAACGACCATATTGGGGGATTTACGTCTTCCCCCGGCATTGCGTTCACGTCCATGCCTGCTCTGGGCACAGGGTGAACCATTGCTCGTTCCTATGGCGCGCGTTCCGCCTGGCGCTCGGGTGAGATCCGGATCACGTTGCGGGCGAGGCCCAGCTTCTCCATCGTGGTGATGATCAGCGCCGAGGGATCGGGCTCCCGCCGTTTGAGACCGTGCACGGCGGAGCGCGGGAAGGCGTGATGGTTGTGGTGCCAGGACTCTCCCAGCGAGGGCAGTGACAGCCAGAACACGTTGGTCGAGCGGTCGTCGGTGTCAAAGCGGCGGCTGCCGAGGAAGTGACAGACCGAGTTGACGCTCCAGGTGACGTGATGGACGAAGAAGATCCGCACCAGTCCGCCCCAGAGGAAGCCGGTCAGCGCGCCGGTCCAGGTGCCGGTGACAAGGAACCCCAGCAGGGCCGGGATCAGCAGCGTCGCCAGCACCAGCCAGGGGAAGTGACGGCTGACGAACCTCATCCCGCGGTCCTCATAAAGGTCAGGCGCGTACTTCTTCCAGTCGGCGCGACCTTGGGTCGACATCAACCAACCGGTGTGAGCGTGCCAGAGACCGGTGAAGACGTTGCGCACCCCGCTGCCGTCCTCGCCGACGTGGGGACTGTGAGGGTCTCCCTCTTCGTCAGTGTGAGCATGGTGCTTACGGTGGTCGGCGACCCAGGCGATGGTCGGCCCCTGGACGGCCATCGAGCCGAGCACCGCGAAGATGTATTCGACCGGTTTCGCAGTCTGGAACGAACGGTGGGTGAGGAGGCGGTGGAAGCCCACCGTGATCCCAATCGCCGTCAACAGGTACATCACCGTGGCGATCGCCAGGTCGGTGATGCTGACCAGGCTGTTCCAGAGTAGGACTATGGCCACGAGGGTGGCGAGGAAGGGAACGACGACGGCTCCGAGGTTGACCGCCTTCTCTGCACGCGTCATTTCTCCCATCGCGATCCAAGATACGCTGATGATGTCGCTATATATTCGTCATTTGACAACGATTTTCGGGATAAAATTGTGAGTTAGATGATTAAAAGCCTGGATTCTGAGCCCTGGCGTGGCCTCGACGAGCGGGTCGCCGCCGTGATCGAGCCGGAGCTGCCGGCGATCACCGAGGAGATCCTGGCGACGATCGCCCGCGAGGTCCCCGAGTACGCGCGCCCGCTCGAGGGCAACTTCGGCCGCGGGATCCGCACCGGCGTCGGCGAGGCGCTGCTCCAGTTCGTCGCCTTGATCCGTGATCCCGACGCCGGTCGCGGCACCGGTCGCGAGGTCTACGTGCAGCTCGGCCGCGGTGAGCAGCGCCAGGGCCGCACGCTCGACTCGCTGCTCGCCGCCTACCGGGTCGGCGCCCGCGTCGCCTGGCGGCGGATCGCCGCCGCCGGCCGGGCGGCGGGACTGGAGGCCGAGCCGCTGACCCTGTTGGCGGAGGCGATCTTCGCCTACATCGACGAGCTCTCGGCCGACTCCGCCGACGGCTTCGCCGCCGCCCAGGCCGAGGTCGAGGACCTGCGCCGCCGCCGTCGTCGCGAGCTGGCGCTGCTGCTGATCCGCGAGCCAGCCGCCGAAGCGGCCGACGTCGCCGCTGCCGCGCGCGCGGCGGGGTGGACGGTTCCCGCCACCGTTGCCGCCGCGGCCTGCGCCGAGCGCGACCTAGGCGCCGTCACCCGGCGGCTGCCGCCGGAGACCCTGGCGACTGTCCACGAGGGTGACGGCTATCTGGTCCTGCCCGACCCCGAGGGGCCCGGCCGCGCCGACGCCCTGGCCCGCGGCGCGGCGCGCTCACGGCTGGCGGTCGGCCCCGCGGTCGAGCCGGCGGCGGCGGCGGAGTCGTGGTCGTTGGCGCAGTCGCTGCTGCGCGCTTCCGACGCTGGCGCCGTCCCCGCCACTGGGCTGCTGCGTGCCGACGACCACCTCGCCGAGCTGCTGCTCTTCGGGGGGACGACGCTGACGGCCCGGATCGCCGCCCGTCGCCTCGAGCCCCTGCTGCCGCTGACCGCCAAGGCCTCGGCGCGGATGCGCGAGACCGCCCTCTCCTACGTCCGTCACGGCGGCAACGCCGTGGCGATGGCCACCGAGCTGCAGATCCACGCCCAGACGGCGCGCTACCGGATCGCTCGGCTGCGCGAGCTGCTGGGAGACCAGCTCGACGACCCCGACGCCCGCTTCGAGCTGGAGATCGCCCTGCGCACCTCTCGCTGAGAACGCATTTCCTGCCGCTATGCGGTCGAAACTGCGTTCTCACCCCCGCAGCGAGAGGAAGTGCGTTTTCGTCCCAGGGTTGGGAGCGCTAGCCGCGTTTCTTGCGCTGCTTCGGCAGCGTCCTGAAGGCCACGTCCCAGACCGGCGACGACACGCCGTAGCCGTAGCGGTGGTCCTGGAAGTGGTGGCGCATGTGGTGCTCGCGCAGGCGCTTGCCGAAAGCCGTCTTGGGAACGAAGTGGTGGACGTAGTAGTGGGTGTAGTCGTAGGCGAGGTAGCCGCCGATGAAGCCGGCGAAGACCGGGAAGGCGGCGTCGCCGAGGATCAGCCAGAAGGCGAGGAAGAAGAGCGCGGCCAGCGGGATCGAGACCGAGGGCGGCATCACCAGGCGCATCCGGTCGTTGGGGTGGTCGTGGTGGATGCCGTGGATGATGAAGTGCATGCGGCGGCCGAGGGCGTTGTCCGGCTCCCAGTGGAAGACGAGCCGGTGCAGCCAGTACTCGGTCAGGGTCCAGACAGCGATCCCGGCGAGGGTCAGCAGGACCAGCTCCCAGACGGAGAAGCCGCGATCGACACCCAGCCACTCCATCGCGACGACCACGGGCACGAAGATGATCGCGGGCACGCTCGGGTGCACGCGGGAGAAGAAGTTGAGGAATTCGCTCTTGAAGAGAGGGGGAGAAGCGGCGAGCTTCTCGCCCCGGCTGCTGTGAGCCTCCATCGTCGGGAATCTTAGCGACGGCCTCCGCCTCGACCGCAAGACGCGGGGAAGATGTGACGAAGCCGTTTCAAAGAGGCGCGGGTTTTGCGAACTCGTGCCCGACGCGTGGGCGGGCGGAGTGCTTGGATGGCCAGGCCCCCGATGCCGCGCAAGCCCAAAGCCCCCACCTGCGAGGACTGCTTCTTCCGCAAGAACCTCCTCTGCGCGCTCGAGCTCGACGAGGCCTGCGCGACCTTCCGGCCCAACCGCCCCGAGGGCCTCGTCCCCCCCCGCCAGCCGGTCCTCCTGATGCGCGCCCCCCGCTGGGCCGCCCGGCCCCCCCAAGCTCCGTCGCCGGTCCCGCTGGCATCTCGAGCTGCTTGAAGCCGATCGTCCACGGCGAGTGGCGAAACCGCTCCTCGCGGGGGTGGCACGGGTGGGGAGGCCGAGAACGGAGCTACCGCACCGCCCGCAGGCCTCCCCACCCGTGACAGGACCCCCGTGCCGGCGCTCTTTCGCCGCCCGCCGGAGCACCACCGTTATTTTGTGCCCGATGCCGCAGCGCGACCTCTTCGCCGACTTCGCCCGCATGCGCCGGGAGATGGACCAGATGCTCGGCGACGCCTGGGGCCGGACCCGCTACGTGCAGCGGCGGGTGACCGGCTTCTCGCCCAACGTCGACGTCTACTACTGCGGCGAGCCGCAGCGGGCGGTGGTCAAAGTCGACCTCTCCGGCGTCTCCCTGGGCCAGGTCGGGATCGAGGTCGGCGGCCGTCACCTGGCGATCAGCGGCGAACGGCCGGTGCAGGAGACCGAGGGCCGCGTCTACCAGCAGCTCGAGATCCCCTCGGGCCCGTTCCGGCGCGTGGTCGAGTTCCAGGTCGAGGTCGACGCCGAGGGGGCGAGCGCCACCTATGAGGACGGCGTGCTGCGGATCGAGCTGCCGCTGCGCGATCCCGAGCAAACCACCCGCCGGGTTCCGATAGGCCGCAAGTGATGGAGGGCTCGCCGGTCCTCGAGGTCGTCGACTCGCCGCTCGACGCGGAGGACGCGATCCGCGCCAGCCAGCCGCTGCCGGAGGCGCTGCCGGTGCTGCCGCTGCGCGAATCGGTCGCCTTCCCGGAGACGCTGAACCCGCTGGCGGTCGGCCAGGAGCGCTCGATCGAGCTCGTCGACGACGTCCTCGGCGGCAACCGGATGCTGGTCATGGTCGCCTCGCGCGACCCGGAGAACGAGACGCCGGGGCCGGGGGACCTCTACGACGTCGGCGTCGTCGGCTTCGTCTCCCGCATGGTCAAGATCCCCGACGGCACCCTGCGGATCCTGGTCCAGGGCACCCAGCGGGTGACGGTCGGCGAGTACCTGACCGAGCAGCCCTACCTGGTCGCCCGGATCAGCGAGCTGGCCGACGTCGCCGAGCCGAGCGCCGAGCTGGCGGCGCTGACCCGCAACGTCCAGCAGACCTTCTCCGAGATCGTCGAGCTGATCCCCTACCTGCCGGAGGAGCTGCAGCTGGCGGTCGCCAACATCGACGACCCGGCGGCGCTCGGCTATCTGATCGCCGGCTCGCTGCGGATTTCGACCGAGGAGAAGCAGAAGCTGCTCGAGGAGGTCGACGTCGCCAAGCGGCTGCGCCACCTCTCGCGGGTCCTCGCCGGCGAGCTCGAAGTCGTCCAGCTCGGGACCCAGATCCAGTCCCAGGTCCAGTCCGAAGTCGATAAAGGTCAGCGCGAGTTCCTCCTCCGCCAGCAGCTGAAAGCGATCCAGGAGGAGCTCGGCGAGGGCGACGAGCAGCAGGCCGAAGTCACCGAACTGCGGCAGCGGATCGAAGCCGCCGAGCTGCCGGCCGACGCGCTCAAGGCAGCCGAGCGCGAGCTGGCGCGGCTCGAGAAACTGCCGCCGGCGGCGGCCGAGCACGGCGTCATCCGCACCTACCTGGAGTGGCTGACCGAGCTGCCCTGGTCGGTGGAGACCGAGGACAACCTCGACATCAAGCATGCCCGCAAGGTCCTCGACGCCGACCACTACGACCTCGAGGAGGTCAAGGACCGGATCCTCGAGTACCTCGCCGTGCGCAAGCTCAACCCCGATTCGCCGGGGCCGATCCTCTGCTTCGTCGGCCCGCCGGGCGTCGGCAAGACCAGCCTCGGCCGCTCGATCGCGAAGGCGCTGGGGCGCGAATTCGAGCGGATCTCGGTCGGCGGCGTCCGCGACGAGGCGGAGATCCGCGGCCACCGCCGCACCTACATCGGCGCCCTGCCGGGGACGATCATCCGCGCCCTCCGCGACGCCGGCTCGCGCAACCCGGTGTTCATGATCGACGAGATCGACAAGATGGGCGCCGACTTCCGCGGCGACCCCGCCTCGGCGATGCTCGAGGTCCTCGACCCGGCCCAGAACGACAGCTTCCGCGACCACTACCTCGACCTCGAGTTCGACCTCTCCGACGTCGTCTTCATCGCCACCGCCAACGTCCTCGACACGATCCCGGGGCCGCTGCTCGACCGGATGGAGACGATCGAGCTGGCCGGGTACACGCTCGACGAGAAGAAGCACATTGCCCGCCGCTACCTGGTCGGCCGCCAGATCGAGGCCAACGGGCTGAAGCCCTCGCGGATCGAGTTCTCCGACGCGGCGCTGGCCGCGATCATCGAGGAGTACACGCGGGAGGCAGGGGTCCGCAGCCTCGAGCGGCAGATCGGCACGGTCTGCCGCAAAATCGCCCGCCAGGTCGCCGAGGGCAAGAGCAAGCGCAAGGTCACGGTCTCGGCGAAGAAAGCGCGCGAGCTGCTCGGCCGCCGCCGCGTCTTCGCCGAGCAGCGGCGGCGGACCAAAGTCCCTGGCGTCGCCACCGGCCTCGCCTGGACGCCGGTCGGCGGCGACGTCCTCTTCATCGAGGCGACGGCGATGCCCGGCAACGGCGGCCTGACGATCACCGGCCAGCTCGGCGAGGTGATGAAGGAGTCGGCGCAGGCGGCGCTCTCCTACGTGCGGGGGCACTGGGTGGAGATCGCCCCGCAGCTGGGCGAGCAGTGGTTCGCCGAGCACGACATCCACGTCCACGTGCCGGCCGGGGCGGTGCCGAAGGACGGGCCCTCGGCCGGGGTGGCGATGACGGTGGCGCTGTCCTCGCTGGTCAGCGGCCGGCCGGTTCGCAACGATGTGGCGATGACCGGCGAGGTGACCCTGACCGGGCAGGTGCTGCCGATCGGCGGTCTGAAGGAGAAGTCGCTTGCGGCCCAGCGGGCCGGGATCAAGCGGGTGATAGTTCCGGAGCGAAACGCGGGAGACGTCGCTGAGATACCCGAGCACGAGCTCGGTGGCCTGGAGTTCGTCTTCGTCGACGAAGTCTCCGAGGCGCTCGACGTCGCCCTTACTTGAGATGGCGGGCCTCGCGCCCCCGCACGCCTGGATGACGTCCGTGGCACTTCGCATTTCTGCGTCCTCGGGCTCGCCTTTGGCACCACCAAAGGCTTCGCCCTGCGTCCTTGATCTGCTCGACCACGGCCGTCCCCAGTCGCACGCGGGCGCGAGGCCCGCCATCTAGGGCATGGAGGCCGGCGCACTCCGCCGGGGCGGCACCGCGCCGCTCTCGCAGACCGTCGGCGAGGCGGTGCGGGCGCGCTCGCGCGCCTTCTGGATCGTCGTCGGGCTGACCCTGCTGGCGGCCGGCCTGCGCTTCGCGACCCTCGGCCTGCAGAGCTACCACCACGACGAGGTGGTGACCGCCAGCCGCATCCTCCGCGGCAGCTTCGGCCACGCGATGGACGCGGTCGGCTTCAGCGAGTCGGCGCCGCCGCTCTACTACGCCCTCGCCTGGGCCTGGACGCAGGTGACCGGGACGGGGGAGTGGGGGCTGCGGGCGCTCTCCGCGGTCGCCGGGGTGGCGACGGTCCCGGTCGTCTACCTCGTCGGCCTCGAGCTGCGCGGCCGTCGCGCCGGCCTGCTGGCGGCGGCGCTGGCGGCGGTCAACCCGATGCTGCTCTGGTACTCGCAGGAGGCCCGCGCCTACGCGCTGCTCGCGCTCTTCTGCTCGCTGGCGCTGCTCTACTTCGTGCGCGCCCAGCGCTACGGCCGCCGCCGCGACCTCGTCCTCTGGGGCGTCTTCTCCGCCCTCGCCCTCGCCACCCACTACTTCGCCGTCTTCCCGCTCGTCGCCGAGGTCTTCCTGTTGCTGCGGCGCCGCGGCCGGGAGACGCTGCGCGGGCTCTGGATCATCGCCGTCGCCTGCCTGCTGCTGGCACCGCTGGCGATCCACCAGATGTCGTACGGCCACGCCGAGTGGATCGGCGGTCTCTCGCTCGGCCACCGGCTCTGGGAAACGGGGGCGACCTTCCTCACCGGCGAGACCGGCGACATCATCGGCCAGCCGGAGCGGCCGGCGCTCGCCTTCGTGCCGCTGGCGCTCTGCCTCGCGGCCTTCGCCGTGCTGGCGCTGCGCGCCGACCGCGACGAGCGCCGCGCCGCCTCCCTGCCGCTGACGGTCGGGCTGGTCGCGATCGCGATCCCGGTGCTGCTGGCGCTGATCTCGCCGAGCAAGGACTACGTGCTCGCCCGCAACCTGCTGCCGGCGCTGGTGCCGCTGCTGGTCGTGGTCGCGGTCGCCCTGACCCTGCCGGCGGCAAAACGGGCTGGCGCGGTGATCGCCGCTGCCCTGCTGATCTACTCGCTCGGCTTCTCGATCGCCGCCAGCACCCTGCCCCAGTTCCAGCGGCCGGACTGGGACGCGGTCGCCGCCGACCTGGGCGAACCGCTGGGACCACAGGGGACGCCGGCGCCGCGGGCGATGGTGACCTGGACCATCGGCGAGGCGCCGCTCCGGTACTACCTCTCGACCGGCTCCTTCCAGGTCCGCGCCTCCGAAGGGACGAACTGGCTCGTCCACGAAGTCGACTTCGTCTCCCAGGGCAAGGTGCCGCGGCCCGGGCGCCACCTGCTCGGCCCCGGCTTCCGCCTCAGCGCCAGCGAAGACGCCGGCTCGCTGCTGATCCGCCGCTACCGCCTGCCCGGTCCCGGCCTGGCGCCGCTGCGCCTGCGCCAGCTCCGCCACGCCGACCTCAATTTCAGAACGACCGGGGTCTTGCTGGACGGCGTCGGACCCGGCTGAGTCTGGCCAAGCAGATCAAGGACGCAGGGAGCGTCGTGTGCTCTGCACACAAGCGACCGAGGACGCCGAGCTGCGCCGGCCAGACTCAGCCGGCGGGTATATCCTCTTTGGCCCAACTGCAGACGAGCGAGGGAGTGAAAGGGATGTCCAAGAGCAAGACCGCGGACCGGGCCGGCGATCTGTACTCCGCCGCACGGGAGAATCCGTACGTGCAGCGCCTGATCGAGGATGAAGAGCTGCGCGAGAACCTCCGTGACGCCTTCGAATCCGCCAAGGGTGCCTACGGCCGCGCGACCGGCAACGGCAAGGGCGCCGTCAAGGCCGTGACCAGCGACAAGAAGGTCCAGAAGGACCTCCGCAAGGCCGCCGAGAACCTGCAGGAGGCCAGCGAGCGCCTGCGCAAGCCGAAGAAGCGCAAGAGCCGCCTCGGCCGCCTGATCCTGCTCGGCCTCGCTGCCGCGGTGCTGGCGCTGATCATCAGCGAGGACGCGCGCAAGACCGTGCTCGACGCCCTCTTCGGCGCCGAAGAGGAGTTCGAGTACACCAGCACGACGAGCATCAACGGCTCTTAGTCGGTGCCAGTGGAGGCGGCGACCAAAGAGCGCGAGCTCAGCGGCGACAAGGCCAAGCGCATCGTCGACGCGATGCGCACCAGCGTCGCCCAGCGCGGCGCCGCCGGCTCGACCTTCGAGCACGTCGCCCGTGAGGCCGGGGTCAGCCGGGGCCTGCTCCATTACTACTTCGGGACCAAGGAGCGGCTCCTGGTCGAGGTCGTGCGCCGCGACACGGAGCTGCGGGTCGCCCGCCTCGACGAGATGCTGGAGAAGGCGAAGACGGTGGACGACGTCCTCGACGTCCTCGTCTCCAGCCTGATGGACATGATCGACAACGAACCCGGCTTCTTCCTCCTCCTCTACGAGCTGTTCAGCGCCGGCCGCCGCAACCCGGACATCCAGCGCGAGGTCGGCCAGCTGTTCGAGCGCACCCGTTCCCACGTCGGCGAGGTCCTGCGGGCGAAGGACAAGGAGGGCGTGATCAGCCTCCGCTTCGAAGCCGAGGCCGTCGTCTCCTACCTCTTCGCGCTCGGCGACGGCTTCGCCCTGCAGGCGCTCTCCGACCCGAAGCGCGACAACTCCGCAGCGATCGAGGTCGGCACCGCCTCGGCCCGCTTCCTGCTCGTCGCCGAGTAGGCCGTCCCCGGGCGAAACAGCCCGGTTCTGAGTGACGCCGCTCACGGAGTGATGGCGCTCACAGACCCCCTCCATGGTGGTGGGGGAGGCTGCGGCGAGCGATGCGCGACTCGATGACAAAGCTGGCGAGGTTCCTCGGCCGCCGCCGTCGCTGGGTCGTCGGGGCCTGGGTCCTGATCGTCCTTGCCGCGCTGCCGTTCGCCGCCAAACAGACCGACCACCTGACCGGGGGCGGCTTCGACGTCCCCGGCAGCCAGTCGAAGGCGGTCTCCGGGGCGCTGCAGAACGATTTCGGTCAGGACGCGAACGGGATCGCGGTACTGCTTCAGGCCGAAGACGGCGCCAGCGCCGCCGACCGTGCCGCCGCCGTCGACCGCGTTCGCCGCGAGGTCGCCCAGGTCGAAGAACTGACCCTGGCGCCGGCCGATGGCGCCCGCGCCCGGGTCGAACTGCGGCGCACCGGCACCGCCCTGGTCCCGCTGCACTCAGACCAGTCCGCCGACGAGCTGATCGACTCCGCGGGGGATCTGCGCAGCGACCTCGATCCCGGCACCGCCGAGTCCGGCGTAACGCCGTACCTGATCGGCCAGCCGACGATCTGGGCGGGGATGCAGGAGATCTCGAAGAAGGACCTCTCGAAAGCGGAGACCACCGGCTTCCCGATCGTCGCGATCATCCTCCTCGTCGTCTTCGGCTCGCTCGCTGCGGCGGCGCTGCCGCTGGCGCTCGGCTTCGTCAGCGTGCTCGTCACCGGCGCCCTCATCTACTTCATCTCGCTGCAGATGACGACCTCGGTCTTCGTCACCAACATGGCCTCGATGATCGGGATCGGCGTTGCGATCGACTACTCGCTCTTCATTCTCGCCCGCTACCGCGAGGAGCGCGAAGCCGGTCTCGGCAAGCGCGAGGCGCGGGCCAAGTCGCTTTCCACCTCGGGACTCGCCGTCAGTTTCTCCGGCCTCGCCGTGATCATCTCCCTCGCCGGGCTCTGGATGGTCGACAACCAGGCGCTGCGCTCGATGGCGCTGGGGGCGATGACCGTGGTCGCGGTCTCGATCCTGACCGCGACGACGCTGCTGCCGGCACTGATCGCGATGCTCGGCGACCGCGTCCTGCCGGGCGGTGTCGTCGGCAGGGTCGAGCGCTTCCTCCAGCGCCGCTTCTACCGGCGCAGCAAGTCGCGGCCCCCGCTCGAGACCCCCGGCGCGAGCCGCTTCTGGACCAAGTGGACCGCACGGGTGATGGCCCATCCCTGGACCGCGGTCCTCAGCGTCTCCGCCGTGCTTCTGTTCCTCGCGATTCCGCTGCTCTCGCTGCAGACGGGAACCGAAGCGATCACCCAGTTCCCGAAGGACAACGACGTCCGGGTCGGCAGCGAACTCGCCTCGTCGAAGCTCGGCGGCGGTACCGACCCGATCCTGGTCGTCGGCGAATTCGGCGGTGCTCCGACCGCCGGCGACCGCGCCGCGGTGTCCGGCTTCGTCAAGCAGGTCGAAGGGACCGCCGGGGTCAGCTCGGTGGCGCCGCCGGCCTACGCCAACGACGCGGTCCTGGTCCAGGCGACGCCGAGCGCCGGCTCGGAGTCCGACGCCGCCACCGCGCTGGTCGAGCGCCTGCGTGACACGGTCGTCCCGGCCAGCGCCCTGGCCAGGGTCGCGACCGTCGACGTCGGCGGCGAAACCGCCCGCAGCCACGACGTCCGCGAACAGATCAGCGGCTCGATGTGGAAGATCATCCTCTTCGTCCTCGCCCTCAGCTTCGTCGTCCTGATGGTGATGCTGCGCTCGCTGCTCTTGCCGCTGAAGGCGGTGCTGATGAACCTGCTCTCGATCGGCGCGGCCTTTGGCGTGCTCGTCGCGATCTTCCAGTGGGGCTGGCTCGACGGCTTCCTCGGCTTCGAAAGCCAGGGGGCGCTGGACACGATCAACGTGCCGCTGATCTTCGCCGTCGTCTTCGGCCTCTCGATGGACTACGAGGTGTTCCTGATGTCGCGGATCCGCGAGCGCTACATGCGCCACGGTGACAACGAGCGCGCGGTCGCCGAGGGTCTCTCCTCGAGCGCCCGCACGATCTCCTCGGCGGCGCTGATCATGACCGCGGTCTTCGCCGTCTTCGTCCTCACCGGCGTCCCCTCGATCAAGGAGCTCGGCCTCGGCTGCGCGGTGGCGATCGCCCTCGACGCGACCCTGGTGCGGCTGATCCTGGTCCCGGCTGCGATGAAGCTGATGGGCCGCTGGAACTGGTGGATGCCGGCCTGGCTCGACCGCGCCCTGCCGAACCTCAGTTTCGAGGGCGGCGCCGAGGCGGAGCCGGGTCAGGCGTAAAACGCTTAGGATTGGCTGCATGGCCAGTACGGCGGTCAGGGAGGAGCTAGCGTTCGTTGGCGCTGCGCGGCAGGCGGAGATGATCCGCGCCGGCGAGGTGACGCCGACCGAGCTGGTCAAGCTCTACCTGGAGCGGATCGAGCGGCTCGACCCGCAGCTCAACGCCTTCCGCAAGGTCTACGCCGAGCGGGCGCTGCTCGAAGCCGAGCAGGCAGAGGCGCGACTGAAGGGCGGCGAGGAACGGCCGCTGCTTGGGGTGCCGATCGGGATCAAGGACGAAACCGATATCGCCGGCGAGGTCAAGACCTTTGGCACCGACGCCTTCACCGAGCCCGCCAAGGCCGACTCGGAGATCGTGCGGCGGCTACGCGAGGCGGGGGCGATCATCATCGGCCTCACCCTGCTGCCGGAGCTGGCGATCTGTGGCTTCACCGAGTCGGCGACCTACGGCGTCACCCGCAACCCCTGGGACCCGCAACGCAGCCCGGCCGGCTCGAGCGGCGGCTCGGCGGCGGCGGTCGCCGCCGGCCTCGTCCCGATCGCCTCTGCCGGCGACGGCGGCGGCTCGATCCGCCTGCCCGCCGCCTCTTGCGGCCTCTTCGGCCTGAAGCCGCAGCGCGGCCGCGTCTCGTTGGCGCCGGGGCTCGAATACTGGAACGGGCTGGCGGTGATGGGCTGCGTCAGCCGCAGCGTGCTCGACACCGCGCTCTGGCTCGACGTCGTCTCCGGCGGCTCGCAGGAGCCCGGCGCGCCGCCGCCGCCCGAGCGCCCCTTCGTCGAGTCGGCGCAGACGATGCCCGGCCAACTGCGGGTCGCGACCTCGACCCTGCCGCCGCCGGCGTTCCCGCCGCCGATCGCCGCCGACGTCGTCAAGCAGGCGGTCGCCGAAGCGGGCCAGGCCCTCGCCTCGCTGGGGCATGAGGTGAGCCAGCGTGACCCGGACTGGGGGATGGTCGCCGCCAACATGACGCCCCGCTTCCTGCGCGGCGTCGCCGACGCGGTCAAGGAAGTGCCGCGCCCGGAGCGCCTGGAACGCCGCACCCGCGGCTTCGGCCGGTTCGGGGGCCTGCTGCCGAACTCGCTGTTCGAGAAGGCGATGGCGGGCCGCGAGGTCGACGCGAAGCGAATCAACGCGATCTTCGACCAGTACGACGTGCTGGTGACGCCGGTGATGGGCGGCACCGCGATCCCGGTCCGCCGCTGGGAGGGCCGGGGCGCCGTCTACACCGCCTTCGGGATGGGTCGCTTCTATCCCTTCTGCATCCCCTGGAACCACCTCGGCAACCCGGCGATGTCGGTGCCGATGGGCATCGCCGCCGACGGCCTGCCGACCGCGGTCCAGATCATCGGCCCGCCGAACAGCGAGGGCCTGCTCCTCTCGCTCGCCGCCCAGATCGAGGCGGAGCGCCCCTGGGCCGACCGCCGCCCTCCTATTAGCTAGGCATCAGGGTTTGGGCGAGGGTCGGGTGACCGTCTACCTTCGCTGGGATTTCTGCCTCTGACGGCGCATCTCTCGCCGAGTGCTCCAGTGCAGAAATCAGGACGCCGCTCGTACGACGGACACCCGACCCTCGATCCGAAAGCTGGTCCCGAATTGGGGAGTTCGCGAAGCGAGGCCGGCAAAGCTTGTGAGCGTCGGAGGTTTTCGGCTCTCGGCTGGTGGTCGAGAAATCGATGCGGCAGTTTGCCTTCTATATGGGGGCAAACTGCCGCATCGATTTGCGCGCGGCCGCTAGTTGAAGACCTTCCGCAGGCGGGCGATCTCGCGGATCGGGCCGCGCGGGCGGAGGCGGCGCGAGAGGATCATCCTGATCTGATTCGCGTCCGGCTTGCCGGAAGCGACCCAGTCGGCCCAGCTGGACTCGATCGTCACCGTCGGGTTCGGCGCCTGGCCCGGTTCCGCCCGGGTCGAGCCGTTGTCGAGGACCAGATGCCAGGGTTCGGCGTCGGTGAAGTTCCACTGGTAGACGATCGGCGAGCCGTTGGCGGCGGCCGGGTCGGCGACGCGCTTGACGATGTCGAAGTACATCGCCTGTACCTCGGGCGAGGCGTCCGGCGCCGGTCCGTCGGGCGGGCCGAGGACGCCGGCCAGCATCAGCTTCACCTGCCGCTCAGCGATCTCCTCCTCGCTCGCCTCCGGGTCGAAGGGGAAGGTTCCGGGCGGCATCTCCTCGGTCGGGAAGCCGATCGTCCGCCAGCGCTGGCGGATCAGCTTGAGGCCGAAGGCGAAGATGTCCTCGAGCGAGAAGCCGTAGCACTCGGTGTAGGAGCGGTCGAGGTTCGGCGGGTAGAAGACCGCCGGCCCGTAGGGGAGGACTTCCTTCAGCAGCTCGACCACGGCGGCGCGGTTCTCCCGCCAGCCGGGGTAGGGGTCGTTGAGCAGTTCGGAGAGGACCTTGACGCCGAAGCCGATGTGGCGCTGCTCGTCCTTGGAGACGTTGGCCATGCCGGCGCTGAAGCCCGGCATCGTCTCTTCGGAGGCGAAGAAGTCCTCGATGAAGTGCTGGCCGGGCTGGGCGAGGCTGCCCTCGACGATCAGGTGGTAGAGGGTGATCGCCTGGGCGAACTTCGGCACCGAGCGGTCCTTGCGCAGTTCCTCCGCCATCAGGTCGAGGCGGTCGAAGATCCCGCGGTAGCCCCAGTTGAGCTGGGGGAGGGTGGAGGCGAGGGTCTGCTGGACGGAGTCGCCGCCGACCCCGATCACCTCCTTGAAGAAGCGGTGGAAGAAGACCGAGTGGCGGACCTCGTCGACCTGCTGGGTGGCGAGGAAGTACTGCTGCTCCTCGGTCGGCGCGGCGGTGACGTAGGGCGCGAGCGTGTCGGCGACCCGGTCCTCGCCGTAGTAGAACATCGAGTAGATCCACATCGCCGACCGGCGCTGGATCTCACTGAGCCCCTCCCAGCCGCTGCGGTCGGCGCTGAAGTCGAGGTCGTAGGCGCTCCAGTTGCCCTGCTCCCATCGCTTGTAGAGATCCTCGTAGGTGATGTTGCTCATCAGGCTCTGGGAGGCGACGCTCATCTCTTCTCCTTTTGGTGTTGCGTTCCCGGCACCGCAGAGGGTATCGCGAAAACTGGCTAGCTGGCCAGGAAGCGTCGCAGGGAGCGGCGGGCGGCTGGCAGCCGCCGGCCCGCCTCGAGCTCGCGGATGGCGATCTCGGCGGTCATCGCCGCCACCAGTTGTGCCGCGGCAGAGACGTCGGGCCAGCCCATCGCCCTGAGGCTGGGGACGGCGGTCGCCGCGAAGGCCTCGTGGCGCTTCGCCATCGAGGCCGAGAGCGCCGGGTCCGAGCGCGCCTCGAGCGCCAGCGCTTTTACCGCCCGGTCGGCGAGGCAGACGTCGAGGTAGGCCTCGGCGCCGCGGCAGATCCGCTCGCCGCCCGGCGGCACACCGTCGATCGCCGCCGCGACCGCCGCGCGGACGCGGGCGTGGAAGCGCTCGTGGAGGGCGTCGACGAAGGCGTCGCGATCCTCGAAGTGGACGTAGAAGGTGCCCTTTGCCACCCCGGCCGCAGCGACGACGCGGTTGACGCTGAGACCGGCGAGGCCGTGCTGCTCGGCGACCTCGACGCCGGCGTCGAGCAGTGCCTCGCGGGTCCGGCGGCCGGCGTCGGTGACGGGCTGGAGCGGCATCTGCAGAGCGTATCCGACCACTCGGTCAGGTGGCATGACCGATCGGTCATGTCGTGTGTTAGGCTGCCGCCATGCCGCTGCTGGAGACGAGCGCCGGGCAGGTCGCCTACGACGAGCGCGGCGAGGGCGAGCCGCTGGTGCTGCTGCCGGCCGGCGCGCACGAGCGCCGCGACTTCGACGAGCTGCGCGCCCTGCTGCCGCAGTTCCGCACGATCGCGATCGACTGGCCCGGCCACGGCGAGTCGCCGGCGGCGCCCGGGCCGGCCAGTGCAATGGCGTTCGCCGACGCCGCCGAAGCGGCGGTCGCGGCACTCGCCCCCGGCGGCGCCGTCGTCGTCGGCAACTCGGTCGGCGGCTTCTCCGCGGCCCGCCTCGCCGTGCGCCGGCCGGAGCTGGTCCGCGGCCTGGTCCTCGTCGACGCCGGCGGCTTCGCGACGCGGACGCCGCTGGTGCGCGGCTTCTGCGCGGCGATGTCGCGGCCGGCGTTCCTGCGCCGCGTCTACCCGGCCTTCGCCAAGCGCTACATGCGAGCGCGGACCGAGGCCGACCGCCGGGCGCTCGCCGCCGCGGTCGCCACCGTCAGCGAGGACCCGGGGCTGCGGGTCGTCGCCGAGCTTTGGGGCAGCTTCGCCGCCCCCGAGCATGATCTGCGCCGCGAGGCCGCCTCGATCGCGGCACCCACCCTCGTCGTCTGGGGGCGCTACGACCCCGTTATCCCGCTGCGGGTGGGGAGGAAGGCGGCGGACTCGATCCCCGGCGCCGAGCTGCTCGTTCTCGACTCCGGCCACGTCCCCCACACCACCGACCCCGGCGGCTTCGCCGCGGCGCTGATCCCCTTCGCCGACGCCGCCCTCGCCGCCGCGGCCGAGAGGGCGGCGTGAGCGACGCCCACCGCTGGCGCTCGGAGCTGCTCGGCGAGCCGCTGCGCCTCGACCTGCCGCAAGGCGAGCTCGAGGTCTTTCGCCGCGGCCAGGGGCCGCCGCTCGTCTTCGCCCACGGCTGGCTCGCCAACGCCAATCTCTGGCGCGCGGTCGTCGACCGCCTCGCCGGCGAGTTCACCTGCTTCGCCCTCGACCTCCCGTTCGGCGCCCACCGCCTGCCGCTTCGCGCCGACGCCGACCTCAGCGCAGCCGGCTGCGGCGAGCTGATCGCCGACGCCCTCGACGCCCTCGCCCTCGACGACGTGACCCTGGTCGGCAACGACTCCGGCGGCGCCTACTCGCAGATCGCCCTCAGCCGCCGGCCCGACCGCGTCGCCCGCCTCGTCCTCACCTCCTGCGAGACGCCCTACGACGAGTTTCCGCCGGTCCCGTTCGACGGCCTGCCCGCCGCCGCCCGCGATCCGCAGACCCTTCGCACGCTGCTCGCCGCGCTCGAGGACCCCGAGGTGCGCAGGCTGCCGGCGGCGTTCGGGCTGCTGGTCAAGCACCCGCTCGATCCGCGCGCCTCCGATGCCTACGCGCTGCCCTGCCTGCGCGACCCCGATGTCCTCCGTGACACCGCCAAGGTGATGGCGGGAGCGTCGACGGCCGCCGTGCGGTCGGCGGCGGAGACCCTGGTCGAGAGCTGGACGCGCCCGGCGCTGCTCGTCTGGTCGGCGCAGGACCCGGTCTTCCCGCTCGCCCACGCCCGCCGCTACGCGGCCTCCCTGCCCGACGCCGAGCTGGTCGAGATCGACGACAGCTACAGCTTCACGCCCGAGGACCAGCCGGCCGCGCTGGCGGCGGCGATATCTCGCGCTTGAGGATCTTCCCGGTCGGGCCCTTCGGCAGGTCGTCGAGGAACCAGACCGCCCGCGGGTACTTGTAGGCGGCGATCCGCTCCTTGACGTACTCGCTGACCTCCTCGGGCGACAGCTCCTCGCCCTCGTGGAGGACGACGGCGGCGCCGACCTCCTCGCCGAGCTGGTCGTGGGGGATGCCGAGCACCGCCGCTTCGCGGATCTTCGGGTGCTCGTAGAGGATCTCCTCGACTTCGCGCGGGAAGACGTTGTAGCCGCCGCGGATGATCAGGTCCTTCTTGCGGTCGACGATGAAGAAGTAGCCCTCCTCGTCGACCCGGGCCATGTCGCCGCTGTGGAACCAGCCGCCCCGCATCGCCTCGGCCGTCGCCTCCGGCCGCTGCCAGTAGCCCTTCATCACGTTGTGGCCGCGGATCACGATCTCGCCGACCTCACCCTGCGCCACCTCCTCGTCGTTCTCGTCGACGACCTTCATCTCGACCTCTTCCAGCGGCGTCCCGATCGAGCCCGGCTTGCGCTCCATCTCGGGATGGTTCGAGCTCGCCACCGGCGAGGTCTCTGAGAGACCGTAGCCCTCGAGCACGACGCACCCGAAGGCCTCCTCGAAGCCGCGCAGGACCTCGACCGGCATCGAGGCGCCGCCAGTGATGCAGGTGCGCAGGCAGGAGGTGTCGAAGCCCTCGCGGCCGGGGTGGTGGAGCAGCGCCCCGTACATCGTCGGCACCCCATAGAAGTGGGTGACGCGGTCGCGGGCGATCGTCGCCAGTGCTTCCTCGGGGTCGAAGCGCGGGACCAGGGTCAGCGTCGCCCCGACCCGCAGCGAGGCGTTCATGCTCACCGTCTGGCCGAAGGAGTGGAACAGCGGCAGGGTGCCGAGGACGATGTCGCCGGCGCTGATCACGCAGGTCGTCCGCGAGGCGATGTCCGAGTTGCGGGAGAGGTTGAAGTGGGTCAGCTCGGCCCCCTTCGGCTTGCCGGTCGTGCCGGAGGTGTAGAGGATCACCGCGGTGTCGTCCTCCTCGGTCGCGGCCAGGTCCGGCGCCGGCTCCTGCTCGGCGAGCAGCGCCGCGAAGCTCTCCGGCTCGACCTCGATCAGCTCGGCACCGGCGTCGGCGGTCCCGTCGCGGGCCTCGGCGGCGAAGCCGTTCCAGGCAAGCAGCAGCTGGGCGCCCGAGTCCTCGAGGTAGAAGGCGATCTCGCGCCGCTTCAGCAGCACGTTCATCGGCACCACGACGCCGCCTGCCCGCAGCACGCCGTAGTAGGCGACCGGGAACTCCGGCACGTTGGGCAGCATCACCCCGACCCGGTCGCCGGGCTGAAAGCCACGCTCGCGCAGCAGCGTCGCCAGCCGGGCGCTGCGCTCGTCGAGCTCGCCATAGCTGACCTCGATCTCGCCGAGGCGGATCGCCGGCGCCTCCGGCGTCCGCCCGGCGCTCTCGGTGAGCAGTGATGCGAGGTTCAGTCCCATCTCCCTGTCGGCAAGTCTAAGCGGGGATCTGCCCCAATGGTTCGCTTTGCGTAGCATCGTCCATCGTGAAGCGCGTTTCCACGCTCATCTCCTGCCTTGTCCTCGTAGCCTTGGTGGGCTGTGGTGGCGGTGATTCGTCGAGCGAATCGAGTGTGTCGACAACGGCTGAATCGACGGCCACGTCCGAGTCGACGGCCACGTCCGAGTCGACGGCCACGCCCGAGTCGACGGCCACGCCCCAGTCGACGACGACGGCCGAATCGAAATCGCCCGTGCCGAACAAATCCCGCGCGGACGACAAGACCAAGCCCAAGGTGAGCGTGCCAAAGGGCGCCCCACCCAAGAAGCTCGAGATCAAGGAAATCGAAAAGGGCACCGGCGCTGAAGCCAGGGCGGGCGACGAAGTGACGGTCCAGTACGTGGGGGTGGGCTACGAAAGCAAAAAAGAAATCGACTCCTCTTGGAGCCGGAACGAACCCTTCAGCTTCGCTCTTGGGTCCCGGGGGGAGATCAAAGGCTGGGAAGTGGGTGTCGAAGGGATGAGAGTGGGCAGCCGTCGGGAGTTGATCATCCCACCGAACCTCGCCTACGGGCCGACGGGAGCGCCGCCGACGATCGGCCCCAACGAAACGCTGATCTACGTCATCGACCTGCTGGCGGTCAAATAGCCCTCCATCCAGGCTGCTGAGCGCAGGGCGGGCGAGGCCGATCCTGAGCCTCCCTTGGGCTTCTCGTAGTTGTGGACCGGGAACTCCTTGATGTTCGGCGGTCCCTGGCCCGGTCGCCGCCAATATATGCTCAGGCAGTGGAAGATCTGGGGGAGCCGAGCTCCTATCTCGCGGTGCAAAAGGG
>Ga0081540_1000359_pt1 | contig 45987 bp, 36 predicted proteins | sample TabmetS2T1R1_FD_71024 | JGI IMG/M metagenome (GOLD analysis project Ga0081540, IMG submission 71024) | Tabebuia heterophylla rhizosphere microbial communities from the University of Puerto Rico - S2T1R1 | ecosystem: Host-associated > Plants > Roots > Rhizosphere ...
TGATGAGGATGGATGGACCGATGACCGTGTTGCCGCTCGTGACCAGATCCTTGGCGGCCATGGGTCAGCGTTCCTTCACGTCCATGTCCACGTTGCCCTTGAAGCTCGCGCCGTCGGCGATGAGGATCCGCGGCGCCTTCACGTCGCCCACGACGCGGCAGTCGGCCTTGAGCTCCACCTTGTCGCTGGCCTGGATGTTCCCGGTGACGCGGCCGGCGATCTCCACGTTCTGGGTCTCGATGTCGGCCTCGACGACCCCCGAGCCTTCGACGAAGAGGCTCTCGCGGAGCGAGATCTTCCCCTTCACCGTGCCCTGGATGACGAGGTCCTCGTCCCCCGAGATTTCCCCGTCGATGACGATGCTGGATCCGATGACCGTGTTCGCCACGTGCGTTCCGTCCTTCCCGTGTCAGTCCCGGCGACGACCGGAGCGCGGGCAGACCGCGCGTCCCTCGCCCCGCAGATGCAATGAAACGCTAGATGTCCTCGGGCAGCTTGACGTCCATCTCGATGGAGCCGTTGAACACCGCGCCATCCTCGATGACCACCCGGGGCGCCTTGATGTCGCCCGCCACCTTCGCGGACGCGGAGATGGCCACCCGCGAGCTCGCATCGATGTTCCCGCTCGCCTCGCCGTTGATGGTCAGCTCGTCGGCCCGGATATCGGCCTGCACCCGGCCGGTGTTCTCGATGGTGAGGTGATTCTTCAGGGCGATCTGCCCTTCCACCCGGCCCTCGATCACCAGGTTTCCGCCTCCGGTGAGATTGCCCCGGATGACGATGCCCTTTCCGATGACTCCGACCTGATCGGCTTGTGCCATCAATGCCCCTGTCGTCGAAAACCGTACGCTAGAGATGCTCGGAGATCCAGCGAGAGGTTTCGGCGTACACGTCCTCCTTGCCGAGCTCCGCGAAGATCTCGTGTCGCATGGACGGCCACTCCCGGAGCCGTCTGTCGGGTGTGGTCAGCGTCTCGAACCAGCGCCGGGACACAGCCGCGGACGCGATGCGGTCCTCACCGGGGAGCATCAGCAGCACTGGAATCCGGAGGCGTGCGCCGGCCGCCAGCACCTCGGTCTGCGCGCGGGTGTGCTCGGTGAACCAGCGAGGCGTGGCCTTGTGGCCGTAGTACGGGTCGGCCTCGGTGGCCTGCTGCCACGCGGGGTCTCGACTCAGGTCGACCGCGGAGATGCCGGTGGGGATCGGGAGCGAAGGAAGCAGACCGGAGAGCAACACTGCCGGCGCGGTCTTCCACGCAGGCGGCGTGAAGGCGAGCCCGAGGTAAGGAGCGGAGAGCACGAGGCCCTTCAACCCGAGCGTCGGGGCGACCTCCGCGCCGTTCCCGACGAGCCAGCGAAGCGTGATCAACGCGCCATGGCTGTGGGCGAAGATGAAGAGCGGCAGTCCCCCGGCGAGCGCGTGCACCGAGCGGACGAACGCCTCGAGCTCCGCTGTGTAGTCCGAGAAGGCGCGGACCGCGCCGCGGGCACCATCGCTCCGGCCGTGTCCCCGGACGTCGTAGGCGTGCACTGCGAATCGCTCGGCGAGCATCGCGTCGCGAAAGGTGCGGTAACGGCCGAGGTGGTCTCCGTAGCCGTGCACCAGGACGACGTGGGCCCGTGCGCCATCGGGCACGTCGCGCTCGAACCACAGGCGGGTGCCGTCCGGCGCCGAGAGGTGGCCTTCCTGGTGGTGGTTCATCGGGGAGGGCCCGCAGGGGCACAGGCTGCCGCGGGCCTCGAATCATGCCCGGGAGATCTGACGGACGTCCACCGGAAGTCACGCCTCTGGCTAGCGATCTGCGACAGGCGAGGTGAGCGCCTTGAGCTTTCGCTCCACCGCCGCGCTCCGCTCGCGCGCGGTGGGGTCGTCGCTGGTGCGCATCGCCTCCAGCGCCCGCCGGTAGGCACCGACCGCCGCGTCCCTCCGGCTCACGCCGCCGTACGCATCGCCCAGGTGCTCGAGGATGGTGGGCTCGTCCGGCTCCAGCTCGGCGGCGCGCTCCAGGGTGCTGGCCGCGCGCACGACGTCGCCGCGCCGGAACTGCACCCATCCCAGCGAGTCCAGGTAGGCGCCGCTGTCGGGGTGGATGGCCAGGGCGCGCCGCACCAGGCGCTCCGCCTCCTCGAGCTGCTCGCCGTGATCGGCCAGCGTGTAGCCGATGAAGTTCAGCGCCGCGGCATTCTGGGGATTCACCTCCAGCAGCTCGCGCATCCGCGCGATCGCCTGCTGCGTGGCGCCGCTCCGCGCCAGCACCGCCCCCAGGGCGTAGAGGAGATCCTCGTCCCGGGGGTGCGCCTTGAGTGCCTCGGTGAGCACCGACACCGCCTCGCCGTGCGCGCCGGTCCGGGAGAAGATCTGCGACAGCGCGGTGACGAGCTCGGTGTTGCCCGAGGCGCGGATTCGGGCCTCGAGGAACTGCTCGGCGCGGCGGGGCTGCCCGATGGCCTCCAGCACCGCGGCGTGCCCTGCCTCGAGCGTGACGTCTCCCGGCGCCTGCTTCAGCGCCTCGGCGGTGGCGCGCTCGGCGGCGTCGGGCTCACCCGCGCGTGCCAGCGCCAGGCCGCGCTGCACGACGGCGTCCTTCCAGCCTGCGGCGCCCATGGGCACCTGTCCGTAGGCCCGGGCGGCCTCCGCCCACCGTCCCACCTTCCCCTGGACCAGCCCCAGCGCCAGGAAAAGTCGCGGGTCGTCGCTTCCGGCGCGGGCCTGCTCCAGCACGCGAATGGCGGGGCCGGTCTTTCCCGCCGAGAGCCAGGTCAGCGCAATGCGCAGTGACTGCTCGGGGCCGATGTCCAGCGAGGCCAGCCGGTCCAGGTAGGCGCGGGCCCGCGCCTCGGACCCGGAGCGGAGCGCCAGCCGGCCGGCGCGCAGCAGCACCTCTCGCGAGTCCGGATCCCGCTCCAGCGCCCGGCCGTAAGCGGCCTCGGCATCGCCTCGACGCCCCAGCGCCTCGAGCGCCTCGCCGAGCGCGCCCTGGGCCTCGGCGTCCCCGGGATCGATCTGCACCGTTCGCTCCAGCAAGGTGCGAGCGGTCTCGGGCTCGCCGCGATCGAGGAGCGCCATCCCCAGGCGGCGGAGGCCGGTCGTGTCGCGGTTCAGATCGGCGAGGACCTGGACCGTGCGGACCGCGTCGTCGGGGTGACCAGACTCGAGAGACATCTCGGCGAGGAGGAGGTACGGCTCCTGCTCGCGCGGAGAGAGCTTCCGGACCCGCTCCAGCACCTCGCGGGCACGCTGCGGCCGATCGGTCTCGTAGAGGAGCCGCCCGAGGAAGAGCAGCGCCGGGACGTGGTCCGGCCTGCGCTCGAGGAGCCCGCGCACGGTGGCCTCGGCGCGCGCCGGAGAGCCGGAGCGGGCCTGGGCCTCGGCGAGGGCGAGCACCAGCTCGGGGCGACCGGGGTCGGACGCCAGGGCGACCCGGAGCTGCTCCACGCTCCTGGCGTGCTCTCCCTGGAGCGTGAGCAGCCGCGCCCGGAGGAAGTGCGCGTAGGCCGAGGCCGAGGAGTAGTCGTCGGTGGGCGCCTCCATCGCCTCCTTCATCGCCGAGACGTCCACCCGGGGGTGCGCCGGCGGGGCGCCCAGGAGGACGAGGGCAACGAGAGCGGGAGCGACCACGGCGGGGATTCCTCCCGGGTAGCCTAACAGGCAGCCCCCGGGGGGTGCGTGTCACCCCCGGCCGAAACGTCTAGCTCTGGGGCGGCCGGTCCAGGAGGTGGTCCAGCACCGCCTCGGGGAGCTCGCGCCCCGGAACCTCGGCCACCTCCACCTGACAGTGGAGGCTGGTGGAGGCGCGGAGATCGGATTCCACGCGGCCGAACACCGCCATCGCCTGCTCCGAGGTGCACTCGGGAAGGAGCGCCGCGAAGGTCCCCTGCCCCAGGTGGGCCAGGACGTCGGGCTGGCGCAGTCGCTCTCGCATCCGGGCTGCTGCCGTGCGGAGCAGCTCCGGATGGACCGCGTCCGTCCGGGCGACGGCGAGCGAGAGCGGCCGGCCGTAGCGCCGGGCGCGCGCCGCCTCCTGGGTGAGACGGGCCACGAGCCCGCGGCGGTCGAGCAAGCCGGTCTCGGCATCCGCCACGCCCACCGTCGTCGCCTCGGCCTCGGGCGTGCTGGCCCGGCGCTTGTTGACCGACAGGGCGCGATCGGCGCGCTGGAGCAGCTCCGAGGCATGGAACGGCTTGGCCAGGTAGTCCACCGCGCCGAGGTTCAGGGCCCGGACCCGGTCCGCGACTCCCACCTGCGCCGACACCAGGATGACCGGGATGTCGGCGGTGTCGCTGGAGGCCTTCAGCGAGAGGACGGCGTCGAGCCCGTCGAGGTGCGGGAGGAAGACGTCCATCACCACCAGATCGGGATGCAGCGCGTGCACCTTGGCCACGCCCTCGCGTCCGTCTCGGGCGACCTCCACCCGGTAGCGCTTGCGAAGGATGCCCTCCAGCACCGCCGCGATGTCCGGCTCGTCCTCGACGATGAGCACCCGGGGCTGCTCCTCGTCTCCGAGGGCCTGGAGCTTGGGCGCCACCTTCCGGTCCGCCTGCGCGAGCGGAAGGGTGAAGACGAAGGCACAGCCGCCGTCCGCCGGGCGCTCGGCCCAGATCTCCCCGCCGTGCAGCTCGACGAACTCCTTGCAGATCGCGAGGCCCAGCCCCGTCCCGCCGGGCCCGTGCCGGTAGCGATCGAAGACCAGGTGCAGCTGCTCCTCGGGCATGCCCGGTCCGTCGTCCTGCACGACGACCTTCACCACCGGGCCGTCCGGTCGGGGAAGCACCTCGCCCTCCACCAGGACGGTGCCCTTCTTCGCGGCGTGCTCGAGCCCGTTGGTGATGAGGTTCTGGAGCACCTCGCGGAGCTTCAGCTCGTCTCCCATCACCGGGAGCCGCTCGGGCGCATGGGCCTTGAGCGTCACCCCGCGCTCGGCGGCGAGGATCTCCAGCTCGAAGGTGCAGTCGCGGGCGACACGGCCGACGTCCAGGAGCTGGACGTCGAGCGCGACGCGGGCCTGCTCGCCCTTGCCGCGATCGAGCAGCGACTCCACCATCTTCAGGATCTTCCGCGACTGGCGGACGATGGCCTCGGCGGAGGTCCGGAGGTCGCCGGCGAGGTTCGCATCCTCGAGCATCCGGCCGTGGCCCAGGGTGACTTGCAGGGGCGCGCGCAGGTCGTGGCTGATGATGGCGATCAGCTCGTCCTTGAACCGGGCCAGCTCGCGCAGCCTCCGGTTGGCCTCGGTGAGCTCGCGGTAGCGCTCGACGTAGGCCAGCTCGAGGTCGTCGCGCTTGCGCTGCACCGAGGCGTGGAGCTTGGCGTTCCGGACCGAGTTGGCGAGGGCCGCCGCGACCGCCTTCGCGAACTCCTGCTCCTCTGGACCGAAGGCCCCTCGCCTCCTCGACAGGCGAAGGAACAGGGCGCCCACCAGATCGTCCTGACTGATCAGTGGCTGGACCAGGATGGACTTCACCGCGAGAGGCGCGATGGCGGGCATCACGTCCGCCATCAGCGGGTCCTCGAGGGCGTCCTCGATATAGGTGGCCTCGCGGGTCTGCAGCGAGCGTCGCAGCTCCGGGTACTTCGACAGGTCGATGGTGATGGGCCGGTAGTCGTCGCGCTCGCGGGTGGCCATCACCACCGCCTCGCTGGAGCTGGGAGAGTCCACCAGGACGACCGAGCAGCGGTCGGTGGGGAGCACCTGGCTCACCTTCTCCACCGCGATCTTGAGGATCTTCTCCAGCTCGAGGGATGAGGTCGCCGCCTGGGTGATGTCCAGGAGCATCGCCATGCGCTCGGCGATGCGACGTTCGCGGTCCCCTGCCGTCTCCGGCGATCGCGCGAGGGCCGGCGTGGAGCTCTCCCCGTTCATCTCCGCTCCAATTTTCCTAGATTTTCCAAGGCATGACCAGCGCTCCGTCGGGGAGTCTGCAACGACACCGTTCCTGGGTCGCACACAAGATCAGGGGCGGCGGGCCACCAGGAGAATTTCGCGATTTCCGGCCGGGCCATGGACGGGTGAATCCAGCGCGCCGACCGGCAAGAGGCCCAGCTGCTCGACGCACGCCCGGACTCGCGACACCGCCTCGGCTCGCACCGCGTCATCGCGCACCACCCCGCCCTTTCCGACCTGAGCCCGGCCCGCCTCGAATTGCGGTTTCACCAGAGCCACCGTCACCCCGGAGGGGACGAGGAAGGGAACCGTTGCCGGTAAGACCTGGGTGAGCGAGATGAAGCTCACGTCCAGCACCAGGACGGAGACCAACTCGGGCAAGTCGGACGGCTCGAGGTGCCGCGCGTTCACTCCCTCACGAAGGATGACCCGCGGGTCGCTCCGGAGCCGCGCATGAAGCTGTCCTCGTCCGACGTCGAGCGCGTAGACTTTCGAGGCTCCGGCCTGGAGGAGGCAGTCGGTGAATCCGCCGGTGCTGGCCCCGATGTCCGCGCACACCGCGCCCCGGACGTCGAGCTGGAAGTGCTTGAGGGCCGCCTCGAGCTTGAGCCCCCCGCGAGAGACATAGGGCATCTGCTCGCCCTTGAGGCGGATCTCGGCGTCGGCGGGGACGCGAGTCCCTGGCTTGTCGACCCGCTGGTCGTCCACGACCACCTGCCCGGCGAGGACCAGCGCCTGGGCCCTGGCCCGGGTGGCCGCGATGCCGAGGTCCACCAGGAGCACGTCGAGGCGCTCCTTCTTCGGTCGGTCGGTCGGCGCCGGGCGCTCCACGGCGCGGCGTCTTAGCGCGGGCGGGTGTCGGGCTCGATGTGAGGACGGGTCGGTTTCGACCGAGCGGCCGGGCGGTTGGTTCGGGGAGTGAGAGGTTCTGCCTTGATGAAGTCGCGGGGGGCCGGGCTTCGAGGCCATGGCACGAACTCGCTGGCCTCGATCGCGGGCGCTCGCAGGCCGGAGACTCGGTCAGGAACTCTGCCCGCGCAAAACGTGCGTCCGCGGGCACTGCGCTCACCGCCGTTGCCGCACGCCCGTCCGGGACGAGCGATTCTGCACGCGGCAACTCGTTCCAGGTGCAAGACCGCTCGCCCGGCCGGAGTTGTTGGCCCTCCCCCCGACAGCGCGCGTCCCCGGAGCGCGGAAAGGCGCGCAGGCCGTTCGGGACCTGCCCGGGGCCCCAGCGGCTCGGTCACTCGACTCCCTCGAGGCAGCTTCACCCGCGATTCTCAACGACCCGACTGGCCGGACCCGGCAAGCAGCTCACGGACCGCCGCCGCGATCCCCTCGGGCGACAACCCCAGCGCCCGCCGCTGGGTCCGCGCGTCGCCGTGCGGCACCGGCGCATCCGGGAGCCCGAGCGTCCGGAGCCGGACCGACAGCCCGCGCGACGCCGCGAGCTCGAGCACCGCGCTCCCCAGCCCCCCGTGGGTCGTCCCCTCCTCCACCGTCACCACGGCGCCGGTGGCACAGGCCTCCAGCACCCGGTCGACATCCAGCGGGGCCAGCGCCCGCGCGTCGAGCACCCCGGTCGGAACCTCGAGCGCCGCGGCCGCCTCCAGCGCCGCGAGCCCCAGCGTGCCGAGCGACACGATGGCCGCGACCGCGCCCTCCGGACGCCGGAGCCAGCGCGCGCCGGTCACCGGCCCCGGCTCCACGTGGATCGACGCCGGGGTGGTGGGCAGCGTCCCGCGCGGGAAGCGGAAGGCGGCCGGCCCCGGGCCCGCCAGCGCAGTCTCCAGCACCGGGTCGACGTCCTCGGCCAGCGTCGGCGCGTAGATCCGCAACCCCGGGAGTGGCCGGAGGAAGGCCAGGTCGTACGTCCCCTGGTGCGTCGCACCGTCGGCCCCCACCAGCCCGGCGCGATCGATGGCCAGCGTCACCGGCAGCCGCGGCAACACCACGTCGTGGATGAGCTGGTCCAGCGCCCGCTGGAGGAAGGTGCTGTAGATGCACACCACCGGCCGCAGACCGCGCGCGGCCAGACCGGCCGCCAGCGTCACCGCGTGCTGCTCGGCGATGCCCGCGTCGTGCACCCGGGGACCGAACCGCTTCTTCAGGCCGGTGAGCGCCGAGCCCTCCAGCATGGCCGGCGTCACCACCACCACCCGCGGATCGCGCTCCATCGCCCGCCCGAGCGCCTCCGCGACCGCGTCGGACCAGGTGGGCTGGCCGTGCCGGCTGCGAACGAGCTTCCCGTCCCGCATCTCGTACGGGCCCATGGCATGGCCCCGCGTCGCGACGTCGGCCTCCGCCTCGGCGAGACCGCGGCCCTTCTCCGTCCGCACGTGGACGACGACCGGCCGGCGGCTGCGGCGTGCCTCCCCGAGCGCCGGGAGCAGCTCGCCGAGCAGGTGTCCGTTCAGCGGCCCCAGGTAAGTGAAGCCCAGTCCCTCGAAGAAGCTCCGGGCGGCGGCCCCGGCCAGCATCCGGGGCACCGCCCCCACGTTGGCCGAGATGGACATCCCGTTGTCGTTCAGCACCACCACCAGCGGCAGCCCACTCGCCCCGGCATCGTTCAGACCCTCGAAGGTGAGCCCTCCGGTGAGCGCGCCGTCGCCGACGATCGCGACTGCCCGGCCGGGCGCGCCCGTGCGCGCACGCGCCAGGGCCATTCCCAGCGCCACGCTCACCGCGGTGCAGGCGTGCCCCGCCGGGAACGCATCGAAGGGGCTCTCCCGTGGATCGAGGAACGGTGCGACCCCGCCCTCCTGCCGCAGGGTGCCCATCCGGGTGCTCCGGCCGGTCAGCAGCTTGTGCGCGTAGGCCTGGTGGCCGACGTCGAAGACCAGGTCGTCCTCGGGCGCATGGAACACCCGGTGAAGCGCGACGATGAGCTCCACCGCGCCCAGCGAGGCGCCGAGATGTCCGCCCACCCGACCGCAGATGGAGATGATCTCCTCGCGGAGCTCGGCGCAGAGGCCTCGAAGCTCGTCCTCGGCGAGCGCGCGGACGTCCTTCGGAGACTGGACGCGCTCCAGCAGGCTCACGGGCGACCGTGCCCGAGCAGCCTCACGTGCTCCGCTCCACGCTGTACCGCGCCAGGGCTGCGAGCGGACCCGGGACCGACTCCAGCGGCCGTACCGCCGCGAGCGCCTCCTCCACCAGGGCACGGGCACGCAGACGCGAGGCCTCGAGGCCGAGGACGGCGGGGAAGGTGTGGCGCCCCGCCGCAGCGTCGGCGCCCGTGGGCTTGCCCATCGCCTCGCTGGACGACGTCACGTCGAGCAGGTCATCCGCGATCTGGAAGGCCAGGCCCACGGCCTCGCCATACCGCTCCGCGGCCGCGACCTGGGCAACAGTTCCCCCCTGGGCGACCACGCCAAGTGTGCAGGCCGCCTGGAGCAGCGCCCCGGTCTTCGCCCGGTGCAGCCGGGTGAGGTAGCCCTCCTCGGCCGGGCGGTCCTCGGCGATGTCCAGGACCTGGCCGCCGACCATCCCCACTGCCCCGGCCGCGCGGGCCAGCCGCGAGGCGAGCTCGGCCCGGCACGGCTCCGGCCCGGTCCCGACCAGCGCAAAGGCCTCGGTGAGCAGCGCGTCGCCGGCGAGGATGGCCATCGCCTCGCCGAACACCTTGTGGTTCGTCGGTCGCCCGCGGCGGAGGTCGTCGTCGTCCATCGCCGGCAGGTCGTCGTGGATCAGGCTGTAGGTGTGGATGTACTCGAGCGCGCACGCCGAGTCCTCGGCCGCGGTGCCCGGCGGCCCACCGCGTACCGCCTCGGCGAATGCCAGGCAGAGGACCGGCCGGAGCCGCTTGCCTCCGGCGAGCAGCGAGTACGCCATGGCCTCCGTCAGGCGCCTCGGCGCAGCCTGGAGCCGGCCCAGCCGGTCGGCCAGGAGGGCCTCGACCCGCGCGCCCCGCGCCTGCAGCCATGGCTCGAGCTGGAAAGCGCTCATCCCAGGGTCCCTCCGGAGCGCCGGTCGACCAGCTCGCGCATGCGGCCCAGGAGCGCGTCGAAGTCGATGGGCTTGGTGAAGTAGCCGTCGGCCCCGCAGCCCAGGCCGGCCTCGACGTCCGCCCGCGCCTTCCGCGCGGAGATGAACAGGACCGGCAGCGTCCGGAACTGCTCGTTGCGCCGCACCGCCCGGCACAGCTCGAAGCCGTCGATCCAGGACATGTTCACGTCGAGGAGCAGGATGTCCGGCCGGTGCACGTGGAGGCTGGAGATCAGCTTCACGCCGTTCGCCGCCTGCGTGACCTCGTAGCCCTCCAGCTCCAGGGCCATCGCCAGCATCTCACGGGTGTCCCGATCGTCGTCGACGATGATCGCCGAACGCCGCGGGGGACCTTCAGAACGGGATGTCGTCATCGTCGGTAGCCGCCGGAGCAGCCTTCGACGGCGCGCCCCGGGCGGGTTCGAATGGGACGGTCCGGTCCCCGCCCTTGTGCTCCAGAAGCTCCTGCACGCGACGCTCGGCCTGCTGAAGAAGCTCCTCACCCCGCTTCACCAGCTGGATCCCCTTCTCGAACTCCTCGAGCGAGTCCTCGAGGCTGAGCTGTCCGCCCTCGAGCTTCTTGACCACCTCCTCGAGGCGGTCCACGACGTCGCTGTAGTACCGATCGCCACGGGGTGGCTCGGACCGGGGGCCCGGCGCGCTCGACTCCTCTTCCTGGAGCTCGGCGCCTTCGACCTTCCGCTGAGGCGATTCTCGGGTGGCCACGGGACTGTGCGTCTACCCCCGGCCGGAGCGACGCGCAACCGCCCCCGGCCCTGGACTTCTAGCTCTTGCCACCACCGGGCTTGACTCCGGTGATGGTCGCCTCGGCCTCGTCGCATGAGGAGAGCGAGGTGCATCCGGGCGGCGCCCAGCGGAGGCGGACCGCCGCACCGGGCTGGAGCTCCCCGGCACGGCGGACCAGGTGGCCATCGGCGGTGCGGTAGACGACCGCGTAGCCACGGGCCATGACGCGCAGCGGGCTCAGCGAGTCGAGCCGGCCGGCGTTCATCCGCACCGCCCCCTGTGCGGCGGCGATGCGAGCCCGCACCGCCCGCTCGAGCCGCGCCCGCGCCTCCAGGACCGGCGCCCGCGCATTCCCCAGGCGACCGTCCCAGAGCTGACCGAGTCGGGAGGTCAAGCTGCCCAGGCGCGTCCGGGCGCGGGCGAGATCCAGGTCCGGCGCCCGGCGCTCGAGGCGCTGGCGCATCGAGACCAGCGCGGCGGCCTCCATCGACAGCCGGGCCCGCTGGACCTCGGCCAGCCTCCACCGCAGACGGTCGAGCCGGGCGCGGCGCTCGCCGAGCAGGGCCTCGGGGCGGAATCGCTCCAGTCGCCCGCGCAGCTCCATCATCCGTCCGCGTTCGCCACGCATCCGCTCGGTCCAGAGACGGCCGAGCGCCCGCTCCTGCTCGATGAGCCCGTGGCGGTACCGGGTCACCTCCTGTCGTGGATCGCGCAGCCTCCGTTCCCGCTGCCGCAGTCGCTCACGGGCCTGCGCGATCGCGCCGCCGACCCCCTGCCGGAGCCGGGTGCGCGCCGTGCGGAGATCGTCGAGGAGCGCCTCGAGCTCCGGCGCGAGCAGCTCCGCGGCCGCGCTGGGGGTGGGAGCGCGCGCATCGGCCACGAAGTCGGCGATGGTGAAGTCCACCTCGTGGCCGACCGCCGAGACCACCGGGACCGGGCTCGCAGCGATGGCCCGGGCGACGGCTTCCTCGTTGAAGGTCCACAGGTCCTCGGCGCTGCCGCCGCCGCGGGTGACGACGATGACGTCCACGTCCGTGCGGGCCAGCCGCTGGAGCGCGCGCACCACCTCGTCCGCGGCCCCCGGTCCTTGCACCCGGGCGTGGCAGAGGAGGACCGACAGCCGGGGGTTGCGCCGGTGGAGGACCCGCAGGAAGTCGTGCAGCGCCGCGCCCGAGCGGCTGGTCACCACGCCGATCCGCGAGGGGAGGAACGGCAGTGGCCGCGGCGGGCGGAGGCGGTTCTCCCCCATCAGGCCCTCGGCAGTGAGCCGGTCCCGGAGCTGCGAGAAGGCGATGGCCAGGGCACCGGCGCCGGAGGGCTCGATGCGCTGGACGATCAGGTTGTACTGCCCGGCCTTCTCGTAGACGTCGACGTTGCCCTCGGCGACGACCTCCATCCCCTCCTCGAGCCGGAACCGGAGGCGCTGCACGACGCTGGCCCAGATCTTCACGTCGATGGACGCGCCGGAGTCCTTGAGCTTGAAGAAGAGGTGCCCGCTGGCGTGCAGCCCACGGAAGTTGCTGACCTCCCCACGGACGAGCACCCGGCGGAACCCCTCGCTCAGCACGCCCTTCACCGCCTGGGTGAGCTGGGTGACGGTGAGGACGACGCGCTCCGGCGCGCGCACCGCCGGCGTGGACGCCGGGGTGTCGATGCGCACCACCTCGGTGGTGGAGCTCCAGCGGACCGCTGCCCGCTCTCGAGGGCGCGCCGGCTCGAGGTCCACCCGCACCGTTTCCCGGCTCAGGGCGAGCTCGGCCCTGGGCTCGGCGGAGGCCCGCCCGGGGGCGACGGCGACCTCCAGCCACGGTGGCGGGTCGAGGTCGGGAGGGGGCTCCGGCGGGGGCTCGCGGACCTGCGACGGGGCCGCGGCGGACAGGGGCCTCCGCTCGGGCTCGGGCGACGAATCCGCTCGGGGCTCGTCCCGCGCGGGTCGCGGCTTCGCCGGCGCGAAGAGATCGCCCTGCAGCGACGAGGGCGCGGATGGGTCGAGGCTCTTGACCTTCTTCACGGGCACGGGACGTGGGGCTCCAGGCGCTGGAGTATGCCGTGGGACTGACGCTGGCGGGTCTGCCGGTCGTGGAGCGAGCGCTCCGGCGGCCGGACCAGCCCTGGGTCAGCGGGACTCCCCGGCGGGCAGCTGGACCGAGAAGCCGCGTGCGAGGTCACCGGCCCGCTTCGCCTCCGGCGTCCCGGGGAACTCGCGGGTGACCATCGAGCAGGTCAGCACGGCGTCGGGCCCGAGCTGGAGCGAGGCCTCGAGCTCGCACTTCTCGGCCAGCAGCGCCTTGCGCTGGTCGGCCTTCGCGGTCTCGAGCTGGCGGCGGATCTCGGCGAGCCGAGCCTGCTTCTCGGGCGCGCCCCCGCCCACCCGCATCGACTGCATCGGGAGAGCGGGCTTTGCCGCGTTGCGAACGGCGGTGTCGGAGGCACCGACGTCCTTGTCCTCCGCCATCACGGCGTCGGCCACCGGGGCGGCCGCGATCTTCGCGGCCTGCTGCGCCGCCCGTGCATCCGCACCTCTCGCGCCCGGCGGCGGGGTGGCAACCGCGACGGACGCAGGGGGGCTCGACGGGGCCGGCGCGTGGGCCTTCTCGTCGACCCGACCCTCGGTGTTTCCCTTCTTCATCGCGAAGGACTCGGAGCTGAGCGAGCCTGCGCCGCTCGCGCTCGGTCCGGCGGCGCCGACCTTCCCACCGGACGCCGAGGCCTTCCCCAGTGCCCCGGAGAGATCGCCGGCTGCAGCGGATCGACCCGCGGCCTCCGCATCGGCCGGAGCCCCCGCGGCCGGGGCCTCGGCCACCTTTGCCCGCTCCGCCGGGGCGTCGAGCTTGGCCAGCTCCTTCTGCTTGGACGGCTCCGCGGCCAGCCGCCGCTGCGGCTGCTCCTCGCGGTGTCCCTCGGCCTTTGCCATCGGAGCGGCGGGAGCGCCGACTGGCCGCGTCTTCTTCTCGGTGTCCTTCGCCTCGCTCTTCCGGTCGTCGAATTCGTCTCGGGCGCGGTCGCCCTGGGCCGGCGCGCGTGGAACCTCGGCCTCGGCGAGGGCGGTCTCGGCCGGCTCGTTCGCCGGCGTGCGGGCGAGGCCGTCCACCTGCCGGTGGGACGCGGGCACCACGAGCCACACCACCGCGAACGCGGTCGCGGCCGACAGCAAGGCGAGGATGCGCAGCCCGCCGCGGCGCGACCGGGCCCGGGCCGCTGCCTGCTCGCCGTAGGCGAGGAGCGACTCCAGTCCCCGCTCGGGCGCCGGCTCGGCGGGCACGGACTTGAAGGCGCTCCGCACCTCGGCGATCCCTTCCAGCACCTTCCTGCATCGGGCGCAGCCGTCCACGTGCTGACGGAGCGAGCGCGCCTCGGAGGCCGGCGCCTCGCCGTAGGCCAGCTCCAGGAGCCGGTCGTCGTCGGGATGGGTGGGCACGGGGGGCCTCATGCCACCTGTCCTCCGGCGGGCGCATCGACACCTGCCGCGGTGAGGCGATTGCGAAGCGCCTCGAGCGCGTAGCGCATCCGGCTCTTCACCGTTGGCTCGGGGGCGCCGGTCATCCGGGCAATCTCGTGGAAGGGAATCCCTGCCATCTCCCGCAGCAGGAACACCTCGCGCTGTGCTTCGGGGAGCGCGGCGATGGCAGCCTCGAGCACCGGTCGGAGCTCGGACGCGGCCGCGGCCCGCTCGGGGTCGTGTGCCTCGGTCGACACCGGCTCGGCCACCAGCGGCTCGGTCGCCCGGGCGCGCTCTCGTCGTGCTCCATCCACGCAGGCATTCCTCGCAATGGTGTACAGCCAGGTGGTGAAGCGCGCACGGGGACTCCAGTCGCTCGAGGCACGCACCACCTTCAGCCACGTCTCCTGCAGGATGTCCTCCGCCCGCGCCCGGTCCTGCGTCCACCGCAGGACGAAGGCGAACACCGCTGCCCGGTGCCGTCGCACCAGCTCCGGGAACGCCCGGGCATCACCCCGCTGGAACCTCCGCATCAGGACCTCGTCGGGGGTCGTGTCTTGGGGCGAGTCGATGCGGCCTCCGCCGGTGCTCCGTCCATGCCCGTGAAACGTCGGGGGCGCGGGATGGATCTACGGCTGTGCGGGAGTCTGGCAGCCCGGCTGCTCGGCTGTCATGGGAGGGGTCTTCCGGGTGGCATCTGCTCCACGGGCACACCCGGGGGCGCCTGGGGAGTGAAGAGGGCCGTGTCCGGCTGCTCGCCCAGCCGGAGGTCGGTGTACTGGAGCGCCACGCTGCCCGACCCGGCGAAGGAGATGCTGCGCGGAAAGGGTGTCCCGCGGACGTCCTCGAAGCCGTCGAAGGTGAGCGTGTATTCGCCGGGCCCGTCGACGTGGCTGCGCACGACGCGCTTCCGGCCGGGGTCGACCCACAGCTCCTGCGTCCGCCCGTCGGCCCTGAGGGTGACCCGGAAGACGTTTTCCGAAGGATCGACGGCGAGCGTCGGATTGGGATCGGGCAGGCGCGGGGCGCGGCCGAGGAGCATCGCCACGAGCTGATCCGGCGGGAGCGCGACCGGCAGGACGCGAGACACGTTCTCGGCGGTGGCGGCCCCGCGGAGCCAGGTGCCGGTGTCGGAGGCGAGCATCACGAACTGCTTGCCGTCGGAGATGAGGATGCCGCTCGGCTTGCCGAAGAAGTCGAGGACCTCGAGGTGCACCGAGGCCGGCGCGGCGGCGGCGACGAACATCTGGACGTTGCCCTTCTTGCCGCGGGCGTCTACATGGGCCTTGGCCTGGCTCTGGAGCGCAGCGACCTGGGCGTCCGTGGCGTCCACCTCGGCGAGCAACGCGGTGGCGTCCGGGGCAGGGACGCTGCGCACGTCCACCCTGGGTGGACAGCCGGCGAGCAAGAGCAGGAACAACGGCCAGAGGCGCCTGTTCATGGGCAGCGAAAAGCACGTAACCTCGGTAAGACTCAAGGATTTGAGGCAGGAATGACCTTCGAAGAGCTGTCCCACTACCTGCGCCTCGGCGGCGCGACGCTGGCGGTCATCCTGGCCGCCTCGGTGCTGGCCATCGGCGTGGCGGTGGAGCGGTGGATCGCCCTGTGGAACATCTCCGCCAACTCCCGGGCCCTCACCGATGCCGTGGGGCGGAATCTCTTGAGGGGGGACGTCTCGGCGGCGAAGGGGACAGTCGACCGGGCGGACACGCCGCTGGCGGATGTGTACCGGGTGGCGTTCGAGCGGCTGGAGCGCTCGCGGACGGTGACCCCGGGGGTGGAGGCGGCGGTCGAGCGGGAGCGAGCGCAGCTCGGGCTCCGGCTGAAGCGGAATCTCTGGATCCTCGGCACCATCGGCGCGACCACGCCCTTCGTGGGCCTCTTCGGCACCGTGGCCGGCATCATGCGGAGCTTCCGGGAGCTGGGCCTGGACGTGGAGGCCGGCGGGACCGGTGGCACGGCGGCGGTGATGACCGGCATCTCCGAGGCGCTGGTCGCGACGGCGGCGGGCATCCTGGTGGCGGTCGAGGCGGTCATCCTCTTCAACTACTTCCAGTCCCGCATCGCCCGGCTCAACGTGGAGATGCGGCTGCAGATCGAGGAGTTCATGGAGCTGCTCCGTGAACGCCCGAGCGCGCCCGCGCATCCCGAGCCGGGGCATGCTTCCCTGGCCCCTGCCCCGCTGCCCGCGGTCACCACCGCCGGGGCGAGCTAGGACCGCGCGCGGATGGCGATCGGACGGGTCCCGGGGACGTCGGAGGAGGAATCCGAGGAGGCGGTCTTCTCGGAGATCAACATCACTCCGCTCACCGACATCTTCCTGGTGCTGCTGATCATCTTCATGGTGACCAGCTCGGTCATCGTGAACCAGGGCGCGGGTGCGGCGAAGGCGGGGCTGAAGGTGAACCTCCCCAAGGGCAGCGCCGCGGACGTGATGCCGGCGTCGACCGACCTCTCGGTGGCAGTGCTGCAGGACGGGCGGGTGGTGCTCTCCGGGAACGTGGTGAGCAACGACGAGCTGAAGAAGGCGCTGGACGAGGCGAAGAAGAAGAACCCGAACACGCTGGTGGTCATCCAGGCCGACGAGGGCGTGCCCCACGGCCGGGTGGTCGAGGTGATGGAGACGGCGAAGGGCGCCGGCCTCGGTCAGCTCGCCATCGGCGTCCGCGAGGCGCCGGGAACCAAGTAGCCCGGAAAGAACGGGCGCTACGCTCCCCCATCGCGCAACCCGAGCGCGTAGCCCATTCCAGCCACACCCAGCTCCCCGGTCAGGACAGGCTCGAAGCCGGAACGCTGCATCAGGCCCGACATCTCGTCGAGCATGCGTGGATGCTTGCGGGCATGGAGCAGGGAGATGGGGTTCAGCATCGCTGCCTTACCCCGTTCCCCGCTGAACTCGACGACGAGCACCCGGCCACCGGGGCCGAGCACCCGCCGCATCTCGGCGAGCGCAATTGCGTATCCGTCGGCCGGCAGATGATGCAGGGCCAGGCTGCAGAGCACGACGTCGAACGAGCCGTCGGGGAAAGGGAGCGACTGCGCGGCGGCGAGCTCGAAGCTCACCTGCGCGCCGTGGCTCTCGGCCTTCTTCCGGGCGCGGGCGATCATCTCCGGTGAGGCGTCGACTCCATGGACCGACCCGTTCGCACCCACACGCTTCTTCGCCGCGACGGCGAGGGTGCCCGTACCACACCCGACGTCCAGGACCCGGTCGCCGGTCGCAACCCGGGCGGCATCGAGTGTTCGTTCCCGCATGCGGCCCTCTCGCCCGAGCGTGTAGCTCGCTGCCATCCAGTCGTAGAGCCGGGGCGAGTGCAGCGTGGTCCCCAGCGCCCCGTCCCCGGCCTGGCGTCGTGAACGAGTGCGCAGAACGGCGAACAGGGCACCGGAGCCGGCGAGCACGAGCCCCGCGTGGACCGCGACGGCCAGTCCCACCGGAAATGCCACCAGCCCTGCCCCTACCCAACCCATCGCAGGACGGAGCAGCAGAACCAGCGCTCCTCCCAGGAGGATGACTCCGACTGCAACGTGACGCGTGCGCATCTTTCGACTCGGCGGGTGACTGGAGTGCGGGCTCATCTTCTGGCTCCTTGAAGGACCCCGTCGTGTTTATCGATACACGATGTCTCGAATCAATTCATGATGTATTAAAAAGTGTCACCGTGTACCTTCGGTGGGGATGCCCAGGCTCTGGACCGAGACCCTCGATACGCACCGCCGGGAAGTGGGCGATGCCATCCTGGACACCACGGTGGCGCTGGTCTCGAGGCACGGTCTGCGAGCGGTGACCATGTCCCAGATCGCGGAGGCGACCGGCATCGGACGCGCCACCCTGTACAGGTACTACCCCGACGTCGAGGCAATCCTGATCGCCTGGCACGAGCGAATGATTGCCGGGCATCTCGAACAGCTCTCCGCGCTGGGTACCCGGCCCGGGGATCCGATCGGGCGCCTGGAGACGCTCCTCGAGACCTATGCGCTCATGCGCCGCGAACACCACGGCACCGAGCTGGAAGCGCTGCTCCATCGAGGGGAGCACGTGGCCAGTGCCTATGAGCGGCTTCGCGAGCTGATCCGCCAGTTACTGGTCCAGTGCGTGAAGGCCGGCAAGGTCCGGGACGATGTCCCCGCCGGCGAGCTCGCCAGCTACTGCCTTCACGCGGTCGGTGCCGCCGCGAGCATGGCCTCGGCAACGGCGGTTCGCCGGCTGGTCACGGTCATCCTCGCGGGCCTGCAGCGCTCCAGGTGACCGGTATCGGCTCGGCCGGGCCGCATCGTCCCCCTCGCGAGCGTCACCCCTCGGCGGGCGCAGCGTCGGGCGCCGACTCGATCGAGTTGTCGTCTACTCGCCTTCCCTGCCAGCGCGTCCACTGCTGGAACATCACCGGCAGCACGAGCAGGGTGAGCAGGCAGGCCGACACCGTCCCGGAGACGATGACCACCGCCAGCGGCCGCTGGGTCTCGCTCCCCGCCGCCCGGGAGAGTGCCGCCGGCACCAGACCCAGCGCCGCGAGCGTCGCCGTCATCAGGACCGGGCGCAGCCGTTCCCGCGCGCCCTCCAGGATCGCCACGTCCACCGGATCGCCCCGGCGATGCCGATCGGCGATGGCCGACATGACCAGCACCCCGTTCAGCGCCGCCTGGCCGATCAGCGCGATGAAGCCGACCGCCGCCGCGACGCTGAGAGGGAAGCGGACCAGCGCCAGACCGAACACGCCGCCCACCAGGGCAAGCGGCACGTTCAGGAGCGTGAGCAGCGCCAGCGTGAGCGAGTCGAACGCCTTGAAGAGGAGGACCAGGGTGATCAGCAGCGCCACCGGGACGACCGTGGTCAGCCGCGCCATGGCCCGCTCCTTGTTCTCGAACTCCCCACCCCACTCGATGGCCATGCCCCCGGGCAGCGGCGCCTCCCGCTCCAGGGCCGTCCTCGCGTCGGTGACGAATCCGCCCAGGTCGCGCCCGCGCACGTTCATCCGGATGCCGATGTACCGACGGCCGTTCTCGCGGTTGATGCTCGCGCGTCCCACGCCGGTGTGAACCTCCGCGAGCGCGCTCAGCGCGACCAGGTTCCCTCCCTCGACGGGGACGCGCAGCGCGCGGAGCTTGTCGAGATCGTCCCTGGCGGACGGAGGGAGCCGCATCACCACGTCGAACCGGCGCTCACCGTCCCAGAAGTCGGCGACCGGACGGCCGCCCACCGCGGTCTGGAACACCCGCTGGAAGTCTCCCAGCCGGAGCCCGTGGCGGGCCAGCGCCTTGCGGTCGGGGGTGATCTGGATCTGCGGTACCTCTCCGCTCTTCACGATGCCCAGGTCGGCGACGCCGGGGATCCCGGCGATCACCGCCTTCGCCTTCTCCGCATATGCCTGGAGGGCCACCAGGTCGGCGCCGTAGACCTTGACCGCGATCTGCCCGAACTGACCGCTGATGTTCTCGTTGACGTTGTCGCGGATGGGCTGGCTGAAGTTGGCCTCCAGCCCGGGAACGGAGGCGAGGTCCTTGCCGAGATCGCCGATGACGTCCGAGAGGTCATCGACTCCGCTGGGCCACTGGCCCGGCGGCTTCAGGCGGACGAAGTACTCGAGGTTGTTGGTGAGCGTCGCGTCGGTCCCGTCCTCCGGGCGGCCGAGCTGCGAGAGAACGCTCTCCACCTCGGGCTTGCCGGCGATCAGCTCGGTGAGATGAGGAACGAGCTGGCGTCCCTGGTCCAGCGAGACGTTCGAGGGAAGCGTGAAGGTGATGTACAGCGCACCCTCGTTCAGCTCGGGAAGGAACTCGCTGCCCAGACGAGGCAGGGTGAAGACCGCGGCGCCGAGCAGCACCCCCGCGGCGCCGAGAACCCACCACGGCCGGCCGAGGCAGAAGCGAAGCGTCCCCTCGTAAGCGCGCGCGGCCAGGCGGAGGAGCGGCGACTCGCGGTGGTGGAACGGCCCGCGATAGACGATCGCCGCGAGCACCGGCACGAGCGTGACCGAGAAGAACAGCGCCCCGGAGAGCGCTGCGACGACCGTGTTCGCCATCGGGGCGAAGATCCGGCCCTCCACCCGCTCGAGGAGGAAGATGGGCAGGTAGGCGGCGATGATGATCAGCAGCGCGAACACGGTCGGCCGTACCACCGAGCGGGTCGCGGCCTGGATGGAGGCGAGCCTGGATTCGTCCCGGTGCGCCAGGGCGAAGCGCACCAGGATGGCCTCGATGATCACCACTCCTCCGTCGACGATCACCCCGAAATCCACCGCTCCCATGGAGAGGAGGTTGGCGCTCATCCCGCGCAGGCGGAGGTAGATGAACGAGGTGAGCAGCGAGAGCGGGATGAGGACCGCGACGATCAACGCCGCCCGGAGGTCGACCAGGAAGACGAACAGGACCAGCGTCACCAGCAGGCCGCCCTCGAGGAGATTCCGGCCCACGGTCCGCAGCGTGGTGCCCACCAGCTCGGTCCGGTCGTAGAACGGCTCGACGTGGGCGTGGTCGGCCAGGAGACGGCGGTTGATGGTGCTCACCGCGTCGCGCACCTGCGCCAGCACCACCGAGGGATTCTCCCCGCGGCGCATCAGCACGATGCCCTCCACCGCGTCCTGGTTCGCGCCCCGGCTCACCACGCCCTGGCGTGGAGCCCAGCCCTCCGAGACGTCGGCGACGTCCTTCACGAACACCGGCGTGCCCTCGCGGCTGGCCACGCTCACGAACCGAATGTCGTCGATGCCGTGGAACAGGCCGTCGCTGCGGATGACGAACTGCTCGGCGCCCCGCTGCAGGACGCCGCCACTGGCGTTCATCGACCCGGCCCGGATGCTCTGCTCCAGGTCGTCCAGGGTCAGCCCGAAGGCCGACAGCCGGAGCGGATCGGGCTGCACGTGGATCTCCCGGACCAGGCCCCCGTAGCTGACGACGTCGGCGACCCCGTTGACCCGGAGGAGCAGCGGCCGCACCACCCAGTCCTGAAGCGTGCGGAGAAGCCGAGGATCACCGCCCGCGCCCGCGAGCGTGTAGCGATAGACCTCGCCGATGGGCGTGGCGAAGGGACCGAGCTGGGGGACGACGCCCTCGGGGAGCTCGACCGCCCGCAGCCGCTCGAGGACCTGAGCGCGTGCGGCCTGTCCCTCCACTCCATCGAGGAAGGTCAGGGTCACGAAGGAGAGCCCGAAGAGGGAGAGGTTGCGCAAGCGTCCCAGCCCCGGGGTTCCGTTGAGCGCCCGCTCGAGGGGAAGACCGATCTGCCGCTCCACCTCCTCGGCCGGCTGACCCGGGTACAGGGTGATGACCTGCACCTGGGTGTCGGTGGGATCGGGAAACGCCTCGACGGTCAGCTGCCGGAAGGAGACCCAGCCCGCCAGCGCCACCACCACGGAGCCGACGAGGACTGCACCGCGGTTGTGAAGACAGAAGGCGATCCAGCGGTCGAACACGATGGAGCGCGCACGTTAGCCGCTGTTGCACGAGACACGGCGGTTCCGGAGGAAGCTGCAACCCGATGTCGCCCGAGAAGTCCCCCGCCGCGGCAACCCGGTGGCGGCGCCGACCGAACCTCCCTCGAGGTTCAGCACGGCGATCAGGCCCTCGCGAGGCAGGCCCAGACGGAGCGACGAGCGCGCGACCTCGACGAGCGAGTCCGGCTCGCCTTCCCGGCATCGATGTCGCGAGAGTCACCGCTGCTGTTCAGGTCGTCCCGAGCGCAGCGTCCGGAATCTCGAGCGGCGAGGCGTCCTCGGTCGCGAGCGAGCGCGCCGAGGCCTCCACCTGAGGAAGCACGTTCCGTGCGAACCACAGGGCCGACTGCACCTTGCCCGTGTAGAACGCCTTCTCCGACTCGGAGAGGCCGCCGGCGGCGAGCTTCTTCTGCGCCAGCGCGGCCGCGTCGAGCAGCAGCCACCCCACCGCCTCCTGCGACATCATCGTCAGGAAGCGGTTCGCGGACAGGCCGATGAGCCCGAGCCCGCCGTTCTGGCTCCACCCGAGGAGCGTCATCGCGCTCGACATCAGCGCCTCCTGCCCGGCGGCGAGCAGCTCCACCGCCTTGCCCAGGGTCGGGTCGCTCCGGTGCGCCTCGACGAACCCGGCCACGTCCTGGAGAAAGGCCTGGAAGTTCGCCCCACCCGCCTGCCCCATCTTCCGGCCCACCAGGTCCATCGCCTGGATGTGATTGGTGCCCTCGTAGATGCTGTAGATCTTCGCGTCGCGCGCGTACTGCTCCACCGGGTGGTCCTTCAGGTACCCGGCGCCGCCGTAGACCTGGATCGCCACCGCCGCGAGCCGGAACGCCTCGTCCGAGGCGAACGACTTCACCAGCGGGGTCAGGAGGTCGACCTGGCCCTTGTGGTACGTGGCCTTCTCGTCGTCCTTCCCCGCCAGCGCCCGCGCCTGGTCTCCGTGCCAGGCGAGCTTCACGATGAGCGCGCGGATGCCCTCGGTGTGCGACTTGAGGTCGAGCAGCATCCGGCGCACGTCCGGGTGCTCGAGGATCGCGACCCGCGGCACCGTCGGGTCCTTCCAGTGGGTGTAGTGCGGGCCCTGCTTCCGGTCGCGCGCGTAGTCCACCGCGTTCTGGTAGGCCGCCGCCGCGGTGGCCAGCCCCTGGATGCCGACGGCGATGCGCGCGCCGTTCATCATCCGGAACATCTGCGACATGCCCAGGTTTTCCGTGGTGCCGACCAGCTCGCCCTCGCAGCCGTCGCTCTCGCCGAAGTTGAGGACGCAGGTCGCCGAGCCGTTGATGCCCATCTTGTGCTCGATGGAGCCGACCGTGACGTCGTTGCGCTCCCCCACCTTGCCGTCGGTGGAGATCTTCTTCTTGGGCACGATGAACAGCGACAGCCCCTTGGTCCCCGGAGGCGCGCCCTCCACCCGCGCCAGGACGAGATGCACGATGTTCTCCGCCAGGTCGTGGTCACCGCCGGAGATGAAGACCTTGGTCCCCTTGATGGCGTACTTGCCGCCGGGGAGCCGCTTCGCGCTGGTCTTCGCCGCACCCACGTCGGTTCCGGCGTGGGGCTCGGTGAGGCACATCGTCCCGCCCCAGGTCCCGTCGAGCATCTTCTCGGCGTAGCGCCGGGCCTGCTCCGGGGTGCCGCACTCGATGATGGTCTCCGCGGCTCCGAAGGCCAGCCCCGGGTACATGTTGAAGGCGGAGTTCGCGCCGGAGAGCAGCTCCTCCACCAGCACCACCACCGCGTGCGGTGCGCCCTGGCCGCCGTGGTCGGCCGCCACGCCCAGCGACTTGAACCCGTTCTCGTAGAGCTGCTTCCAGGCGTTCTTGAATCCCTTCGGCGTGCGGACCTGGCCGTCCTCGATCCGGCAGCCCTCGCGGTCACCGGAAGCGTTGAGAGGGCCGAGCACCTCGCGGGCGAAGCGGTACGCGGCGTCGAGCACCGCCCGGGCCTCGTCCTCGCCCCAGGCCTCGAACGGCGCCTTTCCCAGAAGCTCGCCGAGCCGGAACTGCTCGAGCAGCACGAAGGAGAGCTCCCGGAGGTCCGCCTTGTACCAGTTCAGCCCAGCCGCCATCGGTCGACTCCAGAATCAACGGGACGTGCCGGAAGCATGTGTCCGGCTGATTTTCGAGTCAACCGGAAATGACGCCCCGCGTTGGCGGGTCTGTTCAGCACCCAGACAGGCCTACTTCTTGGACGGCTTCTTCGCCTCGGGAGCCTTGCGCAAGGCGTGGGATTCCCGGGGCGTGGCCTTCTTGGACCCCGAGACGGGGGCGGCGACCGCGGGTTCCTTGCGGGGCGCCGGCGAGGGCGGCGCGGGGGGAAGGATGCTCTCCCGCGGAGCGGGAACGACCAGCGGGGGCTGTCCGGAGCGCTGGCGGTTCTCGTCCTCGAGGGAATGGAAGAGCTGCACCTGCGCGCCGCCGCGGAGGACCAGCTCCCCCTTCTGGTTCTCGGCCCAGAGATCCAGCTCGGTGAAGTACCGGCCCTCGTCGCCCCAGCGCTCGGTCACCCGGCCCTTGCAGACCACGGTGTCGCCCGGCCAGACGATCTTGGAGAACTTCACCGAGTAACGGCGGAGCTGCGCCCCGCGGGCCCAGTCGGAGACCAGCTGCCCCAAAAAGCCCATGATGAGCATTCCCGGCGCGTACACGCTCGGCATGCCCAGGCTCTTGGCGTAGGTCTCGTCGACGTGCACGGGGTTGAAGTCCCCGGAAGCGCCGGCGTAGCGGGCGAGCTGCACCCGGTCCACGGGAGTCTTCGTCAGCGCGGGGAGCTCCTCCCCCACGCGCACCGCCTCGAAGTAGAGCTTGCGTGAAGCCATCGCCGGTCAGCTCTCCTTGCTCGCGCGCACCACCAGCGTGCGCCGGGCCTTGAAGACGAGGTTGCCTTCCTCGTCACGCCCTTCGTCCTCGATGACCGCCACGTCCATCTTCCCCGCCGGCCCGGTCCGCTCGAGGATCTCGGCCACCCGGGTGGAAACGTAGATGCGGTCACCGGCGAAGATGGGTCGGTCGTACTCGAACGCCTGCTCGGCATGGAGCAGGCTCTTGATCCCCACCCCGAGGAGCTCGCGCAGGTCCGCCGCGGAGTGGAAGCTCGCCGGGAATGTGGGCGGCGCGACGATGGTGGGGTAACCGGCCGCCCGGGCGTACTCCTCGTCGTAGTACATGGGATTGAAGTCGCCGAGCGCCTCGGCGAACCGGCGGATCGCGCCCTTCTCGACCTCGTTGAGGGTCGGCGGTGACGAGCGACCGATGGCGTTCTTGTCCAGCATGGTGGTCCTTTGGCGGATCAGCGTCCCGCCGGAAGATCGAGCACGGTGAGGAGCCCCGATTCCGCGGACGCGACGCGTGGGGCGGCGTGTACCACGAGCTGGGCGGTGGCGGAGTCCCCCGGGATCCCGCCCTGGATGTCGACGCTCAGTCGTGTGTCCGATTCAATGACGATCTGGTCCCCGGGGGGCTCCGCTCCCAGGGCGAGCATCAGCTCGAGCCGTACCCTCTCCTGCCCGTCGACCAGCCCGACGACGGTCTGATTCACCCCCGCGACCCGGCCGCGTGGAACGACGAAGGCGCCGCCGGGAATGTCCTCGTGGGCGATGATGGGAACGACCTCCTCCTCGTACTCGTCGAGGTCGATGCCGAGCCCGAGCGCACAGAGCGCCGCCGACTCGAGGAGGCCCACGTGGCCCACCGCACCATCGGCCGCCAGGGCGTCGAACTCCGCCTCGGTGAGGCCGGCGCCGATCTTCCGCTGCAGCGCCTCGCGGCGTCCCCGCGCGTCCACCACCCGGCGCGCCAGCACGTGGCGAACCGATCCGAGCGTCTGCCCCAGGACTGCCGCCAGCCGGTCGAGGACGAAGCCGGGGTTCACGCCGGTGCCGAGCACCGACACACCGGCGCGCTGTGCGGCGCGCTCCAGTCGCTCGGCCAGGTCGGGGTGGCGCATCCAGGGGAAGGCGAGCTCCTCGCAGGTCGAGACCACCGGGTGCCCTTCCTTCACCGCCCCCAGCAGCTGCTCGGCCACCGCCGGGAGCGACGAGCCGGTCGCGTGCAGCACCACCGGACGGCGACCGCGGGCGGGGGCCCGGCGCAGCTCTGGCTCGACCTTGAGCGGCGACGGCACCCCGAGCTCGTCCAGCCGCTTGCCCACGATGCTGGTCTGCGTGTCCACGGCGCCGACCAGCGTCACCTCCTCCGACTGCAAGGACGCGCGCGCGATCTCCCGCCCGATGGCCCCGAGCCCCATCACCACCACGGGCACAGGCCCCGAGTTCGCCACCCTGGCCATTTCCGACCGAATCTCCCGCCGTTTCGAGGGTTTGTGCTTTTACGCCCGCCCGGTCCAGCGCGGCAACGCCAACGTCTCAGAGAACTCGTTTTTCACTCAAGGAGTGACAATCACCCAATCCAAGAGTGGATCCCCTTCGACCATCCCGTCCAGCGCTTCCATCCCTGACACCACTGTTCCGATGATGGTGTAACGCCCGTCGAGGTGGGGCTGGGGCGAGAGCGCCACGAAGAACTGGCTGCCGCCGGTGTCCTTTCCGGCCAGCGCCATGCCCACCGTGCCCCGCAGGTACGGCCGGGGCGAGACCTCGCACGGCAGGGTGAAGCCAGGGCCGCCCTCCCCGTCGCCACGCGGGTCCCCGCCCTGCACCACGAAGTCGGGGACGACGCGGTGGAAGGTGAGCCGGCGGAAGTAGCCCTCTGCCGCGAGGCGAGACAGCTGGGCGACCGTCGCCGGCGCGGCCTCGATGTCCGGCGCGATGACGACCGGCCCGTGCGCGGTCTCGATCCGCCAGAGCGTCCCGGCGGGGAGCGGCGCGGCCGGTGGCGCCTCGGCCTTCGCCGGGAGGGCTGGAGCGCGCACCGGCGTGCCCTCGAGCGTGCTGAGCACCCGCGCCCCCTCGTGGCGAACGTGTGCGTGCGGCGAGGAGAGCCAGTCGCGGGCGATGGCGGCGGCGCCGTCGGGCTTCAGCTTGATCAGCGCGTCGGCGTAGGTGCTCACCACGTCGACCGTCGCGGCGCGGGCGCCACCGAGGATGCCGGGGACGGACGGCTTGTCGCCCAGCGTCGCCAGCGCGTCCACCGCCGTGGCCCGGACGATGGGATCCGGATCCTGCAGCAGGGGCCGGAGGGCCGACGTCAGCTCCGGCGCCTTCGTGCCGGGCACCACCGCAGCGGCCGCGGCGCGCACCTGGGGCGCGGGGCTGGTCAGGAAGGGCAGAAGCGCCTTCTGCACCCGGGCCTCGGCGAGGCGCGGGCTCGTGGCGACCGCGTCCAGCCCCAGCTTGAGGCGCCGGTCCTCGGGAACCCGGGAATGGCCGCAGCGGAGCGTCTCGTCGAGCCACCCCCGCTGTCGGTCCTCGGCGGCGGCGAAGCGGCAGTCGAGCCAGGCGGCGGTCGCGCGCACCTGCTCGGGCGCGGTCTCGGCCGCGGCGCGGAGGCTGGTCCTGAGCTGCACCAGCACCCGGCGCGCGGACTCGGGGACCTGGGCCTGGGCGAAGGCGAGCAGCGGGGGCACCGCCTGGGGAAGGTTCGCGGGTCCGAGGCCCGCCGCCAGCGCGTCCAGCTCGGCGAGCGCCTCGACCGGAGTGCACGGCCCGGGCTTGCAGCGGGTCGCGAGGGTCACCAGTCCCCGGACCGCCTCGGCGGCCACGCGTCCGTCCACGTCCCGCACGAGCGCGCGCAGGGCAGGCGTGTCCTCGGGCAGGACGACGTCGGAGACGCCCTTGGCGGCCATGGCGCGGACCTCCGGGTCGTCGTCCCGGAGCGCGCCGAGGAGGACTGGCCGGGCGGCGGGGGCCTTCATCTGCGCCAGCGCGTAGACGCCGGCCCAGCGGTACGGCGGAAGCAGCGCGTGGGCCAGACGCTCGAGACCCAGGCGCGCGGCGTCGGGGACCTCGGCCTTCGCCCGGGCGGCGACGCCGAGGGCGATGGCGGCGCGGACTGGAACCTCGCTGCGCGGATCCTTCTCGTCCGCGCGCTGGCCGGTGGGGATGGCGAGGAGCAGCACGAGCCGCACCAGCGTGCTCGGCGTGCGCACCCGGCCGAGCGCGTCCACCTCCAGGAGCCGGGCCGCCGGATCGGCCTCCTTCACCTCTGCCTCGAGCAGCGCGCGGGCGAGGAGTGCACGGGTGTCGTCGGGCACCGGCTGCCACGCGAGAGCGAGCTCCCCGGCAGCGAACGCCGCAGCGCCACGCACGGTCGGCTCCGGATCCCGCAGCGCCTCGACGACCGTCGGAGCGGTGGAGAGGTCCTGTACCCGGGCCAGGGCGAGGAGCGCCCGGGCACGCACGGTGGGATCGGCGTGGAGGCGAGCACGCGAGGTGAGCACGTCGCCGCGCGTGTCGCGAGCGAGCTCGAGCTCGGCAATGCGTGCTCGCTCGACTGCGGCGAAGTCCGTGGACGGCGGCTTGCTCGGCGCCGTGGCACAGGCCAGCCCGAGAGAGACGACGAGTACCCCCCGGCAACGAACCGACATGTCGCGGGACGTTCGCACGCACCGCCGTCCGTGTCTTCCAGGATTTCAGCGAACGCGCGCGTCACCTTCCGTCACGGCGTGTCGCACACGCAGCCCGAGGCGCAAGAGCGTGAACGCGAGCAAGCCGGTGGGCGCCGACGTCGGGAATCGATCCCGTCCGCGATAGACTTCCCGGCCGAGGCCGTCGCGTCGACGGACTCGCACGTTCGAACGAGGGGTGGAGTGGCGGAGCCGGTCCGGGAGAGGGTCGCGGGGGAGTCCCCGCTCACGCGTTTCCACCAGCGGCTGCTGGCGGAGGAGCTGGCGCTGAAGGCGGGACGGCCGACCGAACGGCTCGCCTCGGCGCTGTCGGAAGCGCGGGTCGACCTCAATCCGCACCAGGTGGAGGCCGCCGCCTTCGCGCTGGAGTCCCTCCCCCGGGGCGGCTGCATGCTGGCCGACGAGGTGGGCCTCGGGAAGACGATCGAGGCGGGCATCGTCCTCGCCCAGCTCGCCGCCGAGGGGAAGGGGCGCGTCCTGGTGCTGGTCCCGGCGACGCTCCGGGCACAGTGGCAGGCCGAGCTCCGGGAGAAGTTCGAGCTCGAGTCGCTCATCGTCGACGGCCGCAGCGTTCGCGCTGGCCACAATCCCTTCGAGCAGCAGGTCCCGGTCATCGCCAGCCACCCCTTCGCCGCGGGCCGCGCCGAGCAGATCCGGCAGCTCCCCTGGGACCTGGTGATCATCGACGAGGCGCACCGGCTCCGGAACGCCCACCGGGCCGGCAACAAGATCGCGCGCGCCCTCCGGGAGGCCCTGCGGGTTCGGCCGAAGCTGCTCCTCACCGCCACCCCGCTCCAGAACGAGCTCATGGAGCTGTTCGGCCTGATGTCCTTCCTCGACGAGCAGATCCTCGGGCCCGAGCACGCCTTCAAGAGCCACTACGCCGTCGACCCCGAGGTGGGTGGCCTCCCCGAGCCGCGAATCCAGGACATCCGGGAACGCCTGTCGCCCGCCGTGCATCGCACCCTGCGCCGGCAAGTCCGCGAGTACGTCCGCTTCACCAACCGCCGCAGCATGGTGGAGGACTTCGCACCGTCGGAGGAGGAGCAGTCGCTGTACGACGAGGTCTCCGAGTATCTCCGGCGGAGCGAGGCCGCGGCCATCGAGCCCGGGAAGCGGACGCTGCTGACCCTCGTCTACCGGAAGCTGCTCGCCTCCTCGACCTTCGCCATCGCCCCCACGCTGAGGACGCTGGCCGAGAGCCTGCGGCGGCGCATCGAGGCCGCGAGACGAGGGGCCGAGGCTGCGGGTCTCCTCGTGCCGGAGGAAGCAGGCGACTGGACGGAGGAGGCGGAGGCGTGGTCGGACGAGCCCGGTCGCCCCACCCTGCCCGCACTGTCCACGCTCGAGGCGGAGGCCTTCGAGCTCGAACGGTACGCCGAGCGCGCCGAGTCGATCCGGGTCAACGCCAAGGGCGAGGCGTTGAAGCGCGCGCTGGACCGGCTCTTCACCGTGGCCCGCGCGCACCAGTGGCCGGAGAAGGCGGTGGTCTTCACCGAGTCGCGCCGCACGCAGACCTACCTCGCCGATCTCCTCTCCGCGCACGGCTGGGGCGGCCGCATCTCCCTCCTCTCCGGCGACGCGGGCACGCCCGAGGCGCGGCAGGCGCTGGTGGAGGAATTCCGCGACCGCACCCAGATCCTGCTCTCCACCGAAGCTGGCGCCGAGGGCCTCAACCTCCAGTTCTGCAACCTGGTGGTGAACTTCGATCTGCCGTGGAATCCGCAGCGCATCGAGCAGCGCATCGGCCGCTGCCACCGCTACGGCCAGCAGCGAGACGTGCTGGTGCTCAACTTCCTCAATCGCCAGAACGCCGCGGATGCCCGCCTCTACGAGCTCCTGGAGCGGAAGCTCCATCTCTTCGACGGCGTCTTCGGCGCCTCGGACGAGATCCTCGGAGCGCTGGAGACGGGGATCGACTTCGAGAAGCGCGTCCTCGACATCTATCAGTCGTGCCGGTCCACCGAGGAGATCGCCCGCGCCTTCGACGCGCTCCGCGAGGACCTCGAGCACCGCATCGACACGCGCATGACCCAGGCACGCTCGCTGCTCCTCGAGCGCTTCGACGGGGACGTCCGCCGCAGGCTCCGACTCGCAGGCGAGGAGGCGGAGGCGGCGGTGGACCGGCACCGGCGCAACACCCGCGCGTTCGCCAGGCAGGTCCTGGGCAAGGAGGCCCGGGGGAAGACGGTGAGCGCGGCGGCGGGTGCGGTGCGCTCCAGCGCGGCCGACGGGGTGCACTGGCTCCAGCTCGATGCCTCCGCCCTCCCCTCGCGGCTGGCCCGGCTCGCCGGCGCAGAGGGCTGGTGGTTCGTCTACCGCTTCGAGGCGACGGGCCTCGTCCCCGAGGAGCGGCTGCTCCACCTGGTGCTCCTCAAGGAGCGCGACGGCTTCCGGGCGCTGCCGCCGGAGGATGCGGCGCTGCTGGCGCGGGTGCCGGCGCGCGAGGGGCAGCTCCGCCCGCCGGCCGCAATCTCGGTGGCCCACGCCCAGGAGCGGGCGCTGTCCGCCGCGCGCGAGGGGCTGCTGCGGGAGGCCGAGCGACGGAACCAGCACGAGCTGGACCGGGTGCGCGAACAGTCGGACCGCTACGCCGAGGACTGCCTGCTCGAGGCGCGCGAGGCGCTCGCCCGCGCACGGGCCAGCTGGGAGGAGGCACGCACCCGACTCGTCGGGCTCGAGGACGGAACCGAGCGCGCCCGGGCGAGGGCGGCCATCGAGCGCGCCGAGCGCGAGCATCGCCGCCGTCTCGCCGCGCTCCGGAACGAGGAGGAGACGCGGTACGGACAGAAGGACCGCTCCCTCACCGAGCTGGCCGCGCGCGCCAAGGTGGTGGACCGCCGCGCCCTGGTGGGGACCGCGTACTTCTGGCTCACCTGAGCGCGGCCGCCCTGACTCAGACCTGGATCCGCAGCGCGCCGGGGAGGATTTCGAAGGTCGCCGGTAGCCGTCCGGGCTGCTCACCGTCCACGTCGAGGAGGACCTCCTCGTCGCTGGTCGCATCCAGCCGGCGACAGCGCAGGGTCCGGGTGCCGTCCCAGCGCACGTGCCGGCCGTCGTAGACCGAGGCGGACTTCAGCGCGAAGTCCGTGAGGTGATAGCCGCTCCAGATGGTGACGTCGAGCAGGCCGTCGGACGGATCGGCCTCCGGGGCGACGCGCATCCCACCACCGAAGTATTGCCCGTTGGCCACGGCGAGGGTGGTGATGCCCAGGGTCTCCTCCGGACCGCCGTCGAACCGGATGCGCACCGTCTGGTCCTTCCAGCCGAGGAGGGTGCGGACGCTGGCCACGAAGAAGCTGACCTTGCCTCCCAGCGCCTTGCTCCCCGTGTTCACCGCGCGATCGACCTGGCCGCTGGCGCCGAAGCTGGCCACGTTGACGAAGTACCGTTCGCCGGGCGTTCCGTCCGGACGGGTGAAGCGCACGCGTCCCACGTCGAGGGGACGGACCGCACCCTGCAACCGGGCGCAGCACTCGCGCAGCGAGCCGTTCAGGCCGAAGGTTCGCCGGAAGTCGCCGCCCGTGCCGCGGGGGACGAGGGCAAGGCACGCGTCCGGCGGCACCGGCGCCCCGCTCCGGAAGAATCCGTTCACCACCTCGTTCAGCGTCCCATCGCCGCCGACGGCGACGATGCGGCGAAACCCGTTGCGCAACGCCTCTGCGGTGAGGTCGGCCGCGTGCATCGGGCGCTCGGTGAAGGCGTGGTCGGCGCCCTCCCCCAGCGCGCGGATGACCTGAGCATGGATCTCGGGCCAGCGGCGACCGGTGGTGCCGCCCGCGCTCTCGGGATTCACGACGAGAAAGGTCCGCATCGGCTGGGGTCGGACACTGTCGCATGCCGCCGGACAGGCACTCGGAAGAAAGTGCGGTTGACGCTCTGCAGCAGCTGCTTCCCCGGGGGCCCTCTGGTGTTTCTTCGACGCCCGCCGCAGCGCGCTAGCATGCGGCTGCAGGTGGAGAACGGGAGCGACGAGCGCTGGGTGCTACTGGCCGAGGATGACGGCGCGCTTCGCTTTCTCCTCGCCTCGGTGCTGCGCAAGGACGGCCACCGGGTGCTCGAGGTTCCGGACGGGGAGCAGCTGGTGGTGGCGCATGCAGCGCTCCCCCCCGGGCGCAACGGGCGAACGGTGGTGCTGAGCGACCTGTCGATGCCGTTCCGGAGCGGTCTCGAGGCGGTGGAGGAGATCCAGCGCCGCGAGCCGGGCCTGGGCGTCATCCTGATGGGGGCGTTCCTCGAGCCGAAGGACGTGCCCCGGGCGGAGGCGCTGGGCGCGGCGTTCCTCACCAAGCCATTCGAGCTGGCGCGGATGCGCGCGCTGGTCCGCGCGCTGGTGGCGCCCCCGACTGCACGGGCCGCCGATCTGGTGGACGCGGTCGGCGGCTAGCGCGAGGTCACGGCCGCATCACGACTTGGGCGGGGGCACCGAGCGGACGTGGAGCTCGCGGAGCTGGTGCTCGTCCACCTCTCCGGGGGCCCCGGTCATGCTGTCGATTCCGGTCTTGGTCTTCGGGAACGGGATGACGTCGCGGAGCGACTCGGCCCCGGTGAGGAGCATGCTCAGCCGGTCCATGCCCAGGGCGATGCCTCCGTGGGGGGGAGCGCCGAAGCGAAGCGCATCGAGGAGGAAGCCGAACTTGCTCCGGGCCTCCTCCTCGCCGATTCCCATCGCGGCGAACACCTCGGCCTGCACCCGCGGGTCGTGGAGACGGATGCTCCCACCGCCGATCTCGAAGCCGTTCAGCACCACGTCGTAGCGATAGCACTTCACCCGGCCCGGGTCGCTGCGGAGGTACTGGACGTCCTCGTCGTGGGGACGGGTGAAGGCGTGATGCGCCGCCACCCAGCCCCGGCGCTCCTCGTCGTACTCGAACAGCGGTGGGTCGACGACCCAGAGGAGCTCCCAGCGGCCACCCGAGCCGACCTCGGGGATGAGCCCGAGCTTCTTCGCCACGTGGACGCGGAGATTCGCCATCACGGTGTGAACCACCGAGGGCTTGCCGAACTGGAACACGATGAGGTCGCCGGGCTTCGCCCCGCAGGCCTCGTTGATCGCCGTGCGGAGCGCGGGGGAGATGGTCTTGGCCAGCGGTGACTGGGTCCACTCGCCGCCCTCGCCCACCTTGGCGCGGGCCAGTCCGCGGGCGCCGCTCCCCTTGGCGAACTCCTCCAGCTTGTCCGCCTCGGCGCGGGACAGCGGATGCGCGGCGGGGATGACCATCGCCTTGACGATGCCGCCCTGCTGCACGGCCTCGAGCAGCATGGGGACGCCGCCCTGGCCGCCGTGAGCGGTGACGATGTCGGTGAGGACGGTGTGCTCGAGCCCGAAGCGCAGGTCAGGCTTGTCGTTGCCGTACTTCGCCATCGACTCGTCGAACGGCATGCGCCGGAAGGGCGTGGGGACCTCCACCCCGAGGGCGTCCTTCCACAGCCGCGAGATGAGCTTCTCCACCACGGCGAAGACGTCGTCCTGGCTGACGAAGCTCATCTCCAGATCGATCTGGGTGAACTCCGGCTGGCGGTCGAGCCGGAGGTCCTCGTCGCGGAAGCACTTGACGATCTGGAAGTACCGGTCGAACCCCGCGACCATGAACAGCTGCTTGTAGAGCTGCGGGCTCTCGGCCAGGGCGTAGAACTTTCCGGGGTTCAGGCGGCTGGGAACGAGGAAGTTCCGTGCGCCCCCCGGGGTGTACTTGCCCATGTACGGCGTCTCGAGCTCGAGGAAGCCCTCCTCCACCAGCGTGCTCCGGGTGATGGCGTTCATCCTGGAGCGGGTGATGAGCGACTGCTGGAGCGGGCGCCGCCGGAGGTCCAGGTAGCGGTGCGCCAGCCGCTTCTCCTCGGCGGTCTCGATCTTGTCCTCGATGGGGAACGGGGTGGGCTCGCTGCGGTTGAACACCGTGAGGGCAGTCGCCCTGACCTCGATCTCCCCGGTCTTCATCTTGGGGTTCACGTTGGCGCCGCGGCTGACGACCTTTCCCTGGACGCCGATGCACCACTCCAGGCGCAGCGTGCCGGCGAGAGCGTGCGCCTCGGGATCGATGTCCGGCTCGAAGACGACCTGGGTGAGGCCCTGGCGGTCGCGGAGGTCGATGAAGACGGCGCCGCCATGATCGCGGCGGTTCTGGACCCAGCCGAACAGGACCACGGTCTTGCCCACGTCCTTCGCGCTGAGCTCGCCGCAGGAGTGGGTGCGCTTGACCTGGGTGATGAAGGGAACGGACATGGAGGGGGCGGAACCTAGCGCGCCGCGGGTGTCGCCGCTACGCGTCATCCCTCGTCGGCCAGTCGCCGGCTCAGGAGCCGGTGGGCGACAGGACGGCGGCCTCCGCGGCGCGGAAGTCGCGGATCTTGAGCGAGATGCGGGTCCGCCCGTTCCAGGTGTCGATCGACGGCTGGAACGCCAGGTCCACCGGACCGTCCACCTCGCCGATCCGGGGCCCGAGGCCGAACCCGATGGTGTCGATGGCCGGAGCGTCGGGGAGGACGAGCTTGAGGTGCGCCACTCCACCGCTCTTTGCGGCGACGATGCGTCCCTGCGCCTGGAGCGACTCGGCGACGAAGATGGGCTCCGGGTTTCCTGCGCCGAACGGGCCGAGGGCGGCCAGGCCACCGACGGCGCGCTCGGTGAGCTCCTCGGGGTGCACGAGCGCATCCACGCGGCAGCGCGGCTCGAGGTCCTCCTCGCGGAGCCGCCGCGCGGCGACGGCCTCGAAGTCGCGCCGGAGGTCGACGAGCCGCTCGGCAGCGAGCGTGACGCCGGCGGCGTGACGATGGCCTCCGAACCGAGAGAGATGCTCGGAGCACTCGCCGAGGGCCTCGACGAGGTGGAAGCCCTCGATGCTGCGAGCGCTGCCCTTCCCCACCCCTGCCTGGACCCCGATGACCAGGGTCGGCTTGTGGAAGCGCTCGACGACGCGCGCCGCGACGATGCCCACCACGCCCGGGTGCCAGCCCTCGGCCCAGAGGACGAGTCCGCGCGCACCGTGCCGCTCCTCGGCCTGGGTAACCGCCTCCTCGACCATCCGGCGCTCGATCTGCCGCCGCTCGTCGTTCGCCTCGTCGAGCTTCGCCGCGAGCTCACGCGCCTCGGCGAGGCTCCGGGTGCGCAGGAGCTGCAGCCCCAGGGTGGCGTCGTCGAGGCGTCCGGCGGCGTTGATCCGCGGACCGAGGTGGAAGCCGACCTGGCCGGCGCTGACCGGCCCCTCGGTCTCGAGCTTTGCGACCTCCTTCAGCGCGCGCACACCGGGCCGATCCGCGCGGGCGAGGGCCTCGAGCCCGTGCTGGACGAGGATGCGGTTGGCCCCGGTGAGGGGAACGACGTCGCAGACGGTGGCGAGCGCGACGAGGTCGAGGAGCGGCTTGAGCGGAGGCTCGCGGCGCTTCTCGAACCAGCCGAGGGTCCGGAGCGAGCGCCGGAGCGCCATCACCAGGTTGAAGGCGACGCCAGCCGCGCAGAGGGCCTTGGTGGGGTACTCGCAGCCGGGCTGGTGGGGGTTGAGGACGGCGGTGGCCGCGGGCAGCGTCTCCGGCACGGTGTGGTGGTCGACGATGACCACGTCCATCCCCAGCGCCTGGGCCCGCGCGACCTCGCTGACACTGCCGATGCCGCAGTCGAGCGAAACGAGGAGCCGCGAGCCCTCGCGGGCGATGCGCTCGACCGCGCGAAGGTTGAGGCCATAGCCCTCGTCGATGCGATGCGGGATGTAGGTCTGGGGTGAAGCACCCACCGAATCGAGGAAGAGCGAGAGCAGCGCGGTGGAGCAGACGCCGTCGACGTCGTAGTCGCCGTAGAGCGTGATGCGCTCACCCTGGACGATCGCGCGGGTGAGGCGCTCGACCGCCGCGGACATCCCCTTCATCCGGAACGGGTCGGGGAGATCGGTGATCTCGTGCGAGAGGAAGCGGGCAGCGGCCTCGGGCTGGTCGAGGCCGCGAGCGACGAGGACGCGCGCGGCGAGCGGATCGAGCCCGAGCTCGATGGCGAGGCGCCGGGCGGCGCGCCGCTGGGACTCGACATCTCGATCTCCACCCGGAAACACCCAGCGCAACCGTTCACTCCTCGCGTGCAAACGCCCGTCGTTGCGTGTGTTCGTACTGGAGTGGTCTGACAGCGAACGACACGTGCGCACGTCGGATCAGCGCACGGGTCCGACGTGCCTGCGCAGACGCAGGAAAACGCCGCGCGCAGGATCAGCCGGAGCAGGGACGCGCGTCGGTGCGTGGTGACGAAGCAACCCTCTGCTCGATGCGAGCTCCGGGGGCGGCGAAGACCTCCCGCGGCAGCGGCCCGGCAGTGGATTCTTAGCCGAGCGATCTGACCCGAAGGGTGGGTCCGTCACTCGCGCCGGATCTCTCCGATCCGGACGGCGAGCTCGACCGCGCCCTGCATCCCCGTGCCGACGTCGCCGCCGAGGGACACCAGGCGGGCCTGCGGTCCGGGGAAGATTGCGTCCGTCGTGTTCCTGGTGTCACGCGGGCCACGGCTCGCGTACGCCTGCGTGGCGAGGACCGCGTCGGTCACGCCGTCGTCGAAGAAGAGCTGGGTGCTCACCTCGGTGGCGACCTCACCGAAGGGATCGAAGGTCCGGACCTTGGCGTGGATGTGAACGGTCCGGCCGGGGTACCACCCGGGATAGATGGTGAGGAACTGCGCCAGTCCCCCCTCGTCGGTGACCTGGAACCCGCGCAGGAAGTCGCGACCCGCGGTGCCCTTCTCCGCGACACCCGAGTAGACGCCCTGGGCGTCGCACTGCCAGAGGTCGACCTGGGCGCCGCGAAGGGGGTGGCAGTCCTCCTCGGCGAGGGTGGACACGCGGACGACGAGGGCGAGCGGGACACCCGGCAGCGGCTCGGGCCCGGCGCTCGGCTCGCTGTCCCAGCGCAGGTCGTACCGATGGAGCGCATCGCCGCGCCAGTACGGCCCGGCGGTGAGGGTCGGCGCGAGGACGCACGCTGGAGATTCCGGGTCCATCCCGCAGCCCACCACCAGCAGAGCTCCGCTTCGCGCGAGGAGGGCGAGGGCCTGCCGGCGATCGAGCCGTGCGCGCGGGGGTGGCCTTCCCATCTTCCCCGAGGACACCGGCGCCGACATCCGGTGCATCGGGTGCTCGCGAGGGGTCTCAGGCGTGCAGCGGAGGGACGGCGAGGCGTTCCCGGACCTCCGCGAGCTGCAGCTCGACCCAGGCCCGGCGCAAGAGCGGACGCCGAGGTCGTCGCGACAGGCGGCCCCGCGCTCGACGGCGCGGAACACCTTGCGCACGTCGAGGAGGCCGGTTCGCGACTCGCGAGGAGGAACAGCCGTCGAGGCCGAGGCTGCGGTGAGCGGCTCAGCGGCTGTTGGCGAGGCGGCGGCGGCGCTCGCGGAGCTTCTCCATCAGCTCCTCGACCGTCATCTCGCTCGCGTCGGGAGGCGGAGGGGTCGACGCGACCGCCAGCGCGACCTGCGCCGCCGCTTCGTCCCCGGAGCGTACCCGGAACCGGAAGCGGTACTGCCGCTCGCAGCGGGGCCCGCAGAACCAGCCCACCGCCTCCATGAAGACGGCGCCCGAGGCGCGGCGCTGGTCCTCGCTCGAGACGCCGAGGGAGGAGAGACAGCCGGGACAGGTCTCACCGGCGGGCTCTTCCGGCTTCCTCGCTCGTCTCCGGAACCACTCGAGGACCACTTGACGACTCCGTTCACCCTCCCGCGACGGGTGAACTCTGCATCCGGCACGCCGTCGGTCTCGGAGCGGAGTTCTGCGGACTTGCCGCAGCGGTACTCGGGTCAGCGGGTGCGCCTGGGTTTCCGGGGCCCCCGTGGCCACCGGTCTGACGCGCTGCACCCGGAGGCGCGGTGCGGGTGGGACCTACGCGGCCGGCCGCTGCCGGTTCTCACCAGCCTCGGCCGACGCGCGTCCAGCGCCGACTGAACGCTACGCCGCGCGGACCTTCATCGCGCCGCCGGCGGCCTTCTTCGCCGCGCGCTCGTCGAGCCAGATCGTCAGCGGGCTGGCGATGTACACGCTGGAGTACGTGCCGACGATGATGCCGACCAGCATCGCCATCGCGAAGTCCCAGATCTCCCCCACCCCGAAGATCAGCAGGCCCACCAGTGAGAGCGCGGTCACGCCGGAGGTCAGGATGGTGCGGGACAGCGTGTCGTTCACCGCGATGTTGATGATCTCCGGGAGCGGCTTGCCCTTGTACCGGGCCATCTCCTCGCGGATCCGGTCGTAGATGACGATGGTGTCGTTGATCGAGTAGCCGGTGATGGTCAGCAGCACCGCGATCGACGTCAGGTTGAACTCCCGGCGCGTCACCAGGTAGTAGCCGCTCACCATGATGACGTCGTGGACCATCGCCACCAGCGCGCCCGGTCCGAACTTGAAGTCGAAGCGGAACGCCACGTACACCAGGATCGCCAGCATCGCGTAGAGGAGCGCGGCGATGCCCTTGTTCCGCAGCTGGTTGCCGACCTGCGGGCCCACGTAATCCACCCGCTGCACCTTGAAGTCCGGCTGCGCGAGACCCTGGGCCATCGCGGCGGTGATCCGGTCCGCCATGCCCGAGGCCACCGCCTGGTAGTCCTGTCCCCCGCCCTGCGCCGCACCGAGGTCACGGACCTCCTTCACCCCCGTGCCGGCGCCGTTGATCGCCTGGCGCACCTTGTCGGGGTCCAGCTTCTGCGCCGAGCGGAAGTTGATGAGCCCGTTCTGCACGTCGGCGTGGAAGTTGGTGATGCCTCCCAGCGCCTCGAGCGCCTGCTTCGCGGTGACCGCGCTCTCGTTGGTGAGCTGGGTCACTCCGCCGAGCCGGAGGAGGTAGCTGTTGTCGCTGGAGCTCCCGATCCCCTGGACGCTCACGTCGTGCAACCCGGCCTTCTCCGCCCGGGCCCGCACCTCGTCGGCGCGAACGGGGTGGTCGAACCTCAGCTCGACCACGGTTCCGCCGGCGAAGTCGACGCCGAAGTTGAAGCCGAAGATGGCGATGCCCACCAGGATGGCGAGGTTCAGCACCGAGCTGATGAACAGCGCGGGCTTCCGCTTCCCGATGAAGTCGATGTTCGTCTTGTGCTTGATGATCTGCATCGTCAGACCGAGACCTGGGCTCCGCGCCCGTGGACGAAGTAGGTGGTGATCGCCCGGGTCACGACGATCGAGGTGAAGAGCGAGGCGATCAGGCCGATGATCAGCGACGTGGCGAAGCCACGCACCGGACCGGTCCCGGTGGAGAGGAGGATGAAGCCGGCGATCAGCGTGGTGACGTGGGCGTCGAAGATGGTCCAGAACGCCCGGTCGTACCCCTGGTCCACCGCTGCACGGGCGCTCTTCCCCGCGGCCAGCTCCTCCCGGACCCGCTCGTTGATGAGGACGTTGGCATCGACCGCGATGCCGAGGGTGAGCACGAATCCCGCGATGCCCGGCAGGGTCAGGGTGGCGTTGAACAGCGCCAGGCCGGCGAGGATCAGCACGCCGTTCAGGATCAGCGCCACGTCGGCGATCATCCCGGACTTCCGGTAGTAGACCGCCATGAAGACCACCACCAGCGCGAGGCCGACGAGGGCCGCGAGGCTCCCCTTGCGGATCAGCTCGTCACCGAGGCTGGCACCGACCTGTCGGATCTCGCCGGTGGTCACCGGAGCGGGCAGCGCGCCGGCCCGGAGTACCAATTCAAGATTTTTGGCCTCCTGGTACATCTGCTCGTCGGTCTTCCCCAGCGACCGGCCCATGGTGATGCGAGCCCGTCCGCTGGGGATCCGCTCGTTGATGCGGGGAGCGGAGTTCACGTTGTCGTCGAGCACGATGGCCATGTACCGGCCCACGTTGTCCCCGGTCAGCTTCCCGAACTCGATGCCCCCCTGCGTGTCGAAGGAGAGGTTGACCTCGAAGTCGTTGGTGTTCTGGCTCCTGCTGGCGTCGGCCCCGGCGAGGCTCTCTCCGGTGAGGGGGACCGCCTTGTCGACCAAATACGCGAGGTAGCTGTCACAGCTGCCCTTCTGGGCCTGGGTGGTCACGCACTGGAGCAAGACCTGCCGGTTGTCCGGGACGTCCTGCTTCGCGTAGGCGAGGAGCTGGTCCCGATCCTTTCCCTCCAGCTGCTCGTAGCCGTTGGGGCGGGCCAGCTTGATGCCCGAGTCCGCCGGCGGCGGCCGCTTGGCCACCAGCTGGCTGAAGTGGTTGCTCTTCTCGTCCACCATCCGGAACTCGAGCTGGGCGGTGGTGCCGATGAGCTCCTTGGCCTGCTCCGGGTTCTGCTGGCCGGGGAGCGAGATCTGGATCGAATCGGTGCCCATCTTCCGCACGTCGACCTCGGCGACGCCCCACTTGTCGATCCGGCGGCGGATCACGAGCATCGCCTGGTCCACGGCGTCCTCACGGAAACGGGAGACCTGGGTGTCCTTCAGCTGGTAGGTGAGCGAGTCGCCGGTCCGGCCCGTCCGGGTGAAGTCGTCGAAGCCCTTCAGCTCCTTCTCCACCTTGTCCGCGGCGGCGGCGTCCGGCGCCTTGAGCGTCAGCTCGAGCTTCTCGGGGTTGGTGGTGTAGGTGACTCCCTCGACCTTCTGGTCCTTGAGGTAGTTCACGATCTGCAGGCCGCGACGCTCGACCCGCTTCTGGAGCGCGGTCTGGGTGTCGACCCGCATCACCATGTGGATGCCGCCCTGCAGGTCCAGCCCGAGGTTGAGGCGGTGCCTGGCGCTCGGTGCCCAGCGCGGAAGCCGTGACTGGAGCAGCTTCTCGTCGTTTCGCTGCGCCTTGGGCAGCACGAAGAACGAGTAGTAGGTCGGGATCAGATACCAGATGGCGCCGAGGGTGACCGCGAGGATGATGATCCAGCGGCCCAGGTTGCTACGACCCATTTACTTGGACTCCTTCTCGGCCTTGCTCTCGTCGGACTTCGCCTCCGCGGGATCCTTGAGGACCGTCTGCACGGAGGTCTTGAGCACGCGGAGCTTCACGTTGTTCGCGACCTCGATCTGCACTTCCTTGTCGGCGACCAGGAAGATGCGGCCGATGATCCCGCCCTGGGTGACCACCGTGTCGCCCTTCTTGAGGTTGGCGAGCAGGGCCCGATGCTCCTTCAGCTGCTTCTGCTGGGGCCTGATCATGAGGAAGTACATGATCGCGAACATCCCGGCGATGAAGATGAAGAGCGACGAGGGACTTCCGCCGGCCTGGGCCAGCAGGACTTGATGGGTGAACACGGGGGTGGGCTCCGTCAGGGCCTCTCGAAACAAGGGAATCGTGAGAGGGCGCGCATCCTTAGCAAGAGGGCGCCCCGGACGACAAGGCGCGTCGCTCCCCGGCTGAGCGAGCGGGCACGACGGCCCGGGCGGATCAGAACCGGATCAGAAACGTCCCTCTGAACGGGTGTTCAACAGAGGCCACCCGGCCGGAATTCCTGGCCGATTCCCCCTCCCTGGCCCGTCCCACGCCTGGCCGGGCGACCTCGGCGCGCACTCGGTGGATCAGCGAGGGACGCTCGGCGAACGGGGCGGGCGCCGCGCATGCCGGCGACGTCCCGCCCCGGACGACGGATCTGCAGAAGCCTCGAAGGCCGTGCTGCTGAACGCGGAGTCCCGTCGCCGTCGCCCGTGACGCCGTTCCGTCAGTCCGTCGGCGCCCGCCCGGACTCCCGGCGCCGTACGTCGTCGGCGTAGGCCGCGAACCGGTCCTCCTCGATCGCCACGCGCGCCCCGCGCATCAGGTCCAGGTAGTGGTGGAGGTTGTGCAGCGTCGCCAGGCGCAGCGCGAGCAGCTCGTCCGCGGCGAAGAGATGGCGGAGGTAGGCACGCGAGTGGGTCCGGCAGGTGTAGCAGCCGCAGTCCGGATCGGGCGCGCGCTCGTCCCGGGCGTGGGTGGCATTGCGGAGGTTCAGTCTCCCCTGGTGGGTGAAGAGCAGGCCGTTCCGCGCGCACCGGGTCGGCAGCACGCAGTCGAACATGTCGATGCCGGCGGCGATCGCGGTGACGAGGTCGACCGGAGTCCCCACCCCCATCAGGTAGCGCGGACGGTCCTGCGGCATCAGGGGCGCGACCTCGGCGACCGAGGCATGCATCTCCTCGGGGCGCTCGCCCACCGAGTAGCCGCCGAGAGCGTATCCGGGCAGCTCCACCGCGCAGACCTCGGCCAGGTGCCGCCGCCGCAGCTCGAGGTCCAGCCCACCCTGGACGATGCCGAAGAGCGCGCTCCTTCCCCGGGACCACGCCGCCGCGCAGCGCTGCAGCCAGCGAGTGGTGCGGGCCAGACTCTCCTCCAGGTAGCGGCGGTCGGACTTCGACGGGGGACACTCGTCGAAGGCCATGATCAGGTCCGCGCCGAGCGTCTCCTGGATCTGCACCGAGCGTTCGGGCGTGAGCAGCCACCGGCTCCCGTCGAGGTGGGACTGGAAGCTCGCGCCCTCCTCGGTGATCTTCCGGCTCTGGGCGAGGCTGTAGACCTGGAACCCGCCGGAGTCGGTGAGGATGGCCCGGTCCCAGGCCATGAACGGGTGAAGCCCGCCGAGGGCGCCGACCAGCTCCTCTCCAGGCCGGAGCATCAGGTGGTAGGTGTTGCCGAGGAGGATCTCCGCGCCCAGCGACCGGAGATCGTCCTGGCCCACGGCCTTCACCGTGGCCTGCGTGCCGACCGGCATGAACACCGGCGTCTCCACGGTGCCATGCGGGGTGTGCAGCCGGCCGCGGCGTGCGTGGGTGCCGGCATCGGCATGCAGCCGCTCGAAGCGGACGCTCATCCGAGCACCCCGGCCGCGATGAACATCGCGTCTCCGTAGCTGAAGAATCGGTACCGCTCGGCAACCGCGGCACGGTAGGCGCCGAGCACGCTCGCGCGCCCAGCGAAGGCCGAGACCAGCATCAGGAGCGTCGAGCGCGGCAGGTGGAAGTTGGTCAGCAGCGCGTCCACCACCTGGAAGCGGTACGGCGGCCGGATGAACAGGCGCGAGGACCCGGTCCCGGCCCGGACCTCGCCTCCTTCCACCGCGCTCTCCAGGGTGCGCACCACCGTCGTCCCCACCGCGACGACGCGGCGTCCCTCCGCCCGGGCGCGGTTCACCGCGGACGCCGTCTCCTCGGGGACGTGGTAGCGCTCGGCGTGCATCCGGTGGGTGGATTCGTCCTCGCCGCGGACCGGAAGGAAGGTCCCCGGACCGACGTCCAGGGTGACGAAGCGGCGCTCCACTCCGCCCGCCTCCAGCTCGGCGAAGATCCGCGGGGTGAGGTGCAGCCCGGCGGTGGGGGCTGCCACCGAGCCGTCCTCGCGCGCGTACACCGTCTGGTAGCGGGTGCGATCCTCCGCCGTGGGTTCGCGGGCGACGTAGGGCGGGAGCGGAACCCGACCGGCGCGCTCGAGCAGCGCACCCACCGAGCCCGTGGTCTCGAAGCGCACGCGGAGCTCTCCCTCGCCCAGCGCCTCCAGGATGGTCGCCGTTCCCCCGTCGATCTCGATGACGGTTCCCGGGCGGACGCCCTTGCTGGCCTGGCCGAGGCAGATCCAGCTCAGCGCGTCCGCCGCGCCCGACAGCGCTCCCGAGGCGTCGACGTCGGCATCCGGCCGGACCAGGAGCAGCTCCACCCGGCCACCACTCCCCTGCTTCCGTCCCAGCAGCCGCGCGGGAATGACCCGGGTGTCGTTCAGCACCACCAGGTCACCCGGCCGCAGCAGGCCCGGCCAGTCGCGGAACCGTCGATGGGCGAACGCGCCCGATGCGCGGTCGAGGACCAGGAGGCGCGAGGCGTCGCGCTCGGCGAGCGGCACCGCGGCGATGAGGGCCTCGGGCAGGGTGAAATCGTAGTCGGAGAGAGGCAACGAGCAGTCTCTTCTGTGGCAGGCCGCGCGGGCGGGTCAAGGGCCATGCGCCGCGGGACCCGACGTTGCCGCGGATTCCCCGTTGACGGACGAGGGGCCTCCGCCTCTCCTCCCCGGCTCCGTGCGCCCTGCCCTCTTGCTGCCGCTTGCTCTGGCCCTCGCCTGCACTCACCCTGCCGCCCCTGCTCCCGGGGCCTCCACGCCTGCCGGTACGGGCTCTCCCGAGGCGGCCGCCCGGATCCGGGCGCTGGCCGACGAGTACTGGGAGGGGCAGCTCCGGCTGGATCCTCTGCTCGCCACCCAGGTCGGTGACTCGCGCTACGACGATCGGCTTCCGGACACGCTGAGCGACGCGGGCCGCGACGCCATCCGCCAGCTCGCCGAGCGCACCCGGACGAGCCTGCAGGCGATTCCCCGCTCCGAGCTGCGCGGCGAGGACGTCTTCACCTGGGCGGTGCTGGACGAGCAGACCTCCACCACGCTCGAGGGGCTTCCGGTGGACGACCACCTGATGCCCCTCGACTCGCTGAACTCGATCGCCGTCCAGATGCCCGTGCTCGGGTCGGGCGTTGGAATGCAGCCGTTCAAGACGGTGCGGGACTACGACACCTTCCTGGCCCGCATCCGGGCGTTCGCGTCCTGGGCGGACCTGGCCATCGGCCGCTCACGGGAAGGAATGACGAAGGGATTCACGCAGCCGAGGCCGGTCTTGCTTCGCCTCCTGCCGCAGCTCGAGGCCCAGGTCGTCGCCCGTCCCGAGGACAGCACCTTCTGGGGGCCGGTCACCCGGATGCCCGAGTCGTTCTCGCAGGACGACCGGAAACGGCTCACCCGGGCGTACCGCGAGGCCATCGCCGGCATCGTCATCCCGACCTACCGCCGGCTCGCCGAGTTCGTGAAGGGGACGTACCTCCCCGCGGCGCGGACCACCATCGCGGCCGAGGCCCTGCCGGACGGCCCTTCCCGGTACGCCGCGCGGGTCAAGCGGCAGACGACCACCGCGCTCGACGCGCATCGCATTCACCAGGTCGGGCTCGACGAGGTGCAGCGGATCAACGGAGAGATCGAGGAGCTGCGGATCGCCGAGCGGTTCGACGGGACGCGGAAGCAGTTCCTGGAAGCGATGAACGCCGATACGACGGGAACGGTCGGCACCGAGGAGGAGCTGGTCGCCGCGTTCGTGCGGATGAAGAGCACCGTCCAGCCGCACCTGCCCGAGCTGTTCACCCGCTTCCCGAAGGCGGACTTCGAGGTCAGGCCCATCGAGAAGTTCCGGGAGAACGCCGCCTCCAGCCAGTACTCTCCGGCGACGCCCGACGGCTCCAGGCCGGGCGTCTTCTATGTCAACGCTGCCCGGCTCAAGACCGGTCCGCAGCGGCCGTCCGAGGGGCTGTTCCTGCACGAGGCGATCCCCGGCCATCACTTCCAGGTCGCGCTCACCAGCGAGAACCAGGCCCTTCCCCGGCTCCGGCGCTTCACGATCTACAACGCTTACGTGGAGGGCTGGGCGCTCTACTGCGAGGGGCTGGGGCGTCAGGTGGGGCTGTACCGGGGCGTGCCGCAGCAGCTGGGGCGGCTGCGGGGCGAGCTCCTCCGGGCGGTGCGGCTCGTGCTGGATACCGGGATGCACCACGAGGGGTGGTCGCGAGAGCGCGCGCTCCAATACGGCACCGAGCAGTTCGGAGAGCGGCAGGGGGGCAGCGGATTCCTCCTGCTGGAGATCGACCGCTACCTCGCAGACCCCGGCCAGGCGCTGGGCTACAAGATTGGCGAGATCGCGATCCGGAAGATGCGCGAGGAGGCGGAGCACAGGCTGGGCGCCGCATTCGATCTCCGCGCCTTCCACGACGCGCTGCTCGAGTCGGGGCCGCTGCCGCTCGAGGTTCTGGAGGAGAAGATGCGGGCCTGGGCGCCCGCGAAGCGCTGAGCGCGGCGGCGCCGATCAGCTCAGTAGAGCGTCTGCAGCTCGGTGCCCGGGTAGAAGTGCGCGAGGATGGCCCGGTAGTCCTTGGCCGAGTCGGCCATCTCCTTCGCGCCCCACTGGGACAGGCCCGCGCCGTGCCCCAGGCCGCGGCCGGTGAGGCGCGCGCCACCGCCCGGCTCCGGCGACACGTCGAAGGCGAGCGAGCGGACGCGGTCGTAGCCGAGGCGCTGGCGGAACTCGACGCCGCTGAGGCTGCGTCCTCCGAGCTC